>Ga0190271_10002967_pt1 | contig 10508 bp, 11 predicted proteins | sample Popmic356T_FD_133747 | JGI IMG/M metagenome (GOLD analysis project Ga0190271, IMG submission 133747) | Populus adjacent soil microbial communities from riparian zone of Weber River, Utah, USA - 356 T | ecosystem: Environmental > Terrestrial > Soil > Riparian zone | place: USA: Utah | collected... | reverse complement strand
CTGCCCGGAGTGCCTGAGCGGCCTCACCGAGTACTGCCGAACGGTTTCGGCCGTTGCAAGGGGTCGCGACCCGCATGCGCCGCCGCACGGCGCGTTCGCCCGCAGCGTGACCGTCGATGCTGGGCGCGTCCTCCACGCGCATCCGGACCTGACCGACGTCGAGGCGGCCCAGGTCGAACCTGCAACCGTCGCCTTTCACGGTGTGCGGCGGTCGCGGATCGCGCCGGGTGACACCGTCGTGGTGCAAGGAGCGGGGCCGATCGGTCTCTTCTCGATGCAGTTCGCACGTGCGGCCGGAGCCGGGCACGTGGTGATCGTCGAGCCGTCGGAGCTGCGTCGAGGCATCGGCATCGAGCTCGGCGCGTCGACTGCGGTGGCTCCCGACGACGCCACCGATGCCATCCAGACGTTGACCCGCGGCATCGGGGCCGACGTCGTCATCGAGTGCGCCGGCGTACCGAGCCTCCTGCAGACGGCCGTCGACTTCGCCCGCCCGGGTGGCGTCGTGTCACTGATCAGCTTCCTCGCTCAGCCGGCGACCATCAACGCGGCGCGCTGGCTGGCCAAGGAGATCACCGTCGTCGCCTCGAACGCGTTCACCCACGACGACTTCCGCCGCAGCATGACGTTCCTCGCCGACGGTCGGGTCAAGGCAGGCCCGTTGCACACGCGCACGGTCCCGCTCGACGACCTCGAAGCGGCGTTGCGCGACCTGTCCGCCGGGCCATCGGACGACATCAAGGTGCTCGTCGACCCGAGGTCTTGACCGCTGCTACCAGGCGGCGGTGCCGCCGTCCACGTTGATCAGCCCGCTCGTGATCCCGGCGCCTTCTGGCCCGGCCAGCACGAGGGCGATGGCGGCGACCTCTTCGACGGTGTTGAGGCGCTTGATCATCGATTCCTGGGCGTAGTTGTCGAGGAACTGCTCGTAGGAGATGCCCATCGTCTTGGCGGCCTCGGGTCCGGCCTCCTTCATCAGGTCGGTCTCGATGGCGCCTGGGAGGATGGCGTTGCTGGTGATGCCCATCGGCCCGTACTCGAACGCGACTGCCTTGGTGAAGCCGTTGAGGGCGTGCTTGAACACGATGTAGGGGCTGACCGCGGCCTTGTTCGCCTGCTTGCCTTCGACGGAGGAGATGTTGATGATGCGGCCGCCGCGTCCGGCCGCGACCATGTACTGCAGCGCCTTGCGGGTCGCCCAGAACGTGGAGTTGAGGATCCAGTCCGCCGTGCCCAGCCACGCCTCGTCGGCGAGCTCGTGGACCATCCCGAACCCGGTCGATCCACCGGCGTTGTTGACGAGGATGTCGATCTGACCGAAGCGTTCCACGGTCGCATCGACGGCACTCTCGACCTCTGACTGGACCATCACGTTGCCGGCCACGAAGGCGGCGCGGTCACCGCCGTTCATCTCCTCGAGCGCCTGTTCGCCCTTCTCGGCGCTGCGGCCGTTCATCATCACGCTGGCGCCGTTGGCGAGGAAGGCGTCGGCGATGCCACGACCGATCCCTCGCGTCCCCCCGGTGATCAGCGCCACCCTGCCGTCGAGTCCCATGGCGTGTGCCCCCTTCCAATGACCTCACTGCGGCGTGGCCGAACTCTCACAGAAGTAACTGACCGGGCGCAACCGGCCACCGTGGTCCTGACCGGTTCGCGCTTGGTACAAACTCTGCGCTCATGAAGTCGCTCGTGCTTGGTGGATCGGTCTTCGTCGGCAAGCACACCGTCGAGGCGTTGCTTGCCGATGGACACGAGGTTGCCGTCCTCAATCGAGGTCGTACTCCAACGGATCTACCCGATGAGGTGGAACGGTTGGTCGCCGACCGCACCGACCTCGACCAGATGCGGCAGGTGCTCGAGGGGCGGGACTGGGATGCCGTCTTCGACGTGTCGGGGTTCGTGATGGCGGCCGGGGGATCCGACATCGAAGGGTTGCTCGACCTGCTGGAGGGTCACGTCGGGCACTACGTCTACGTCAGCTCGATCATGGCCTACGACCAGTCCTTGGTGGGAGTGTTCCCGTGGACAGAGGATCTGCCGACCAACCAGGACGGTGCATCGAGCTACGGGGGGTTCAAGGCGTTGGCGGAAGCGGCGATGCTGGCTCGTCACGCCCAGAGCGGGTTCCCAGGGACGGTGGTGCGGCCGGCAGCGATCTACGGGCCCGACAACAACATCTTCGACATGGAGCTGCCGCTGTTCCTGCGGCTACTCGAGCATCGCCCGATCATCGTGCCGCACGGTGGTCTCATCGTGGGATCATTCGGCCACGTCGACGATCTGTGCGCAGCGATGGTCGGATTGGTCGGCAACCCGGCGGCGATGGGGGAGGTGTTCAACATCTCCGGTGATTCGGTGACGGTGAACCGCTACATCGAGGTGCTGGCCGAGATCGTCGGCGAGGAGCCCGACGTCGTGTACCTGCCTGATGCGATGCTCGGTGACCTGCCCGGCACCGTGTTCGGCCATCTGTTCGGCGTCCGTCACCATGCCATGTTGAGCATCGAGAAGGCGCAGCGGCTGTTGGGGTTCGCATGTCGGTACGACCTGCGGTCGGGTCACGAGAACACGTACGAGTGGTTCCGCGGTAGGGGATATGCCGATGTCGAGGGACCGATGGTCGACCCGATGTGGCGAGCGTCGTGGGACTTCGACGCCGAAGCGGCGGTGGCCAAGCAGGTGCGCGGTGCGTGAGCCGGCCGACTCGGACATGTGGCGGTCGGTGGAGGCAACCGTGCGTGACGTGTTGCTGCCGTCGGTCGCCGACGACTGGGCTCGGGTGATCGCCGTGCAGCTCGTGGGGATGGCCCGGTACGCGGCGACGCGGCCACCCGATCCGTTGCCGGGGCGGGTTGCCGAGCTCCGCGCCGCGTTGGACGAGCTGGCGGGCAACCCGATCGTTGACGGGCGTTGGCCGGCGGCGTCAGAGGATGCCGCCGATGTGCTGAGCGCGGTGAGTGCCGTGCTCGGTGATGCCGTGTCGCGAGATGACGCGGCGGGCGACGACGTGCGGGCGAGGGTGCGCCCGATCGTCAGCCGTCACCTCGATGAGGACCTGGCTGTGACCGGGATGCTGATGCCGTACTTCCGAGGGCAGTTGCCCGATGCGTGATCAGCTGGAGCGTTGGATCGGCGAGCAGCGGGGGGCGCCCGTGGCGATCGCCGAGTTGCAGCGGATCACGACGGGGCACTCGCGGGGCAACTGGATGCTCGAGCTCGACGATGGATCGCGCTACGTGGTCCGGGTCGAGCAGGGTGGGGTGTTCGGCACAGCGGGGGCCGACGAGTTCGAGTTCATGCAGGCAGTCGGGCGGCTCGCGTTCCCGGTCGCCGCGGTGCGATGGCTGGAGCCGACAGGCGAGGTCCTCGGCCAGCCGTTCTTCGTGATGGACTTCGTCGAGGGCGGGGTGTCCACGGATCGGGAGGATCGCACCTTGGCCCCCGAGCTGGCCGTCGACTTCGTCCGCCGCCTCGACGAGCTGCACAAGCTCGACTGGGAACGCGAGTTGCAGGGTCCCTCGCCGCAGGAGGCGACGGACGTGCAGATCGAGCGGTGGGCCGACGTCTACCGCTCCAGCTCGCCACTGCCGGTCCCGCTGCTCGAAGAAGGTGCGGCGTGGTTGCACCACCACGCGCCGCCGCTGGAGCGGGTCGGCGTCGTCCACGGCGACCCCGGCCCGGGCAACTTCGTCCACGACGGTCACCGGGTGCTGGCGTTCACGGACTGGGAGTTCACCCACCTCGGCGATCCCACCGAGGACTGGTCCTTCCTGCTCTCCATGCGTGGCTCTCGCACGATGCCGCAAGAGGACTGGTTGACGCTCATTCGCGACGAGGCCGGCGTCGAGGTCCAACCCGAGCACATGCACTACTGGCAGGCGTTCAACTTCTTCAAGGGCGCCTGCGCCAACCGCTCCTGCCTCCGCGCCTTCGCCACCGCCAACCCCGCCCCCAACATGGCACTCATCGGCACCGTCCTCCAGCAGAGCTTCATGCGCCAGATGGCCGACCTCATGGGCGGCTGACCACGCCACCAGAGACCACACCACCGACCCAACAGAGAACAGGGGTGAGCGACATGAGACTCGATGGCCAGACCGCCGTGGTGACCGGAGGAACCCGTGGCATCGGTCGTGGGATCGCCGAGATCTACCTCGAGCACGGCGCCAACGTTGTCGTCAACGGCCGCTCCCCGGAGAAGGGCGACGAAGCGATCAAGGAGATGGGAGGCGGCGAGAACGTTCACTTCATCCAGGGCGACGTGATGAAGAAGGACGATGTCGAGGCCATCGTCGACGGCGCGCATGAGCGTTATGGCCGCGTCGACATCCTCGTCAACAACGCGGGCGGGATCACCGGTCACGGAATGATCGCCGACATGGACGACTGGGCGTGGCTCGGGACGATCGAGTGGAACCTCAACGCCGCGTTCTACGCGACCCGACGCGCGCTGAAGTACATGGTGCCGCAAGGATCCGGCCGGATCATCAACATCTCCTCCGTCGAGGGCAAGCAGGCGAACAAGCCTGCGGTGAGCAACTACATCACGACGAAGCACGCCCTGAACGGGCTGACCAAGGCGACGGCGTTCGAGTACGGCCCGATGGGTATCACGTGCAACGCGATCTGCCCTGGGGCGATCGAGACCGACATCATGCGGGAGTCCGGGCCTGACGCCGCGGCTGCCGCCGGCATCACCTACGAGCAGTTCCTCGAGAGCTACGCCAACGAGTCGATGATCAAGCGGCTGAACAAGGTCGAGGAAGTGGCCGGGATGGCACTGCTGCTCGCCTCGGACGCCGGTGCCGGGATCACCGGCGCCCTGTTGAACGTCGACGGCGGCAGCGCGTCGTGGTGACACACCCCGGCGGCTACCTCAGATCGTTGAGTGTGGGGGCCAGTTGCTCGAGGAGCCGGGGATCGTACGGGCGGGGCAGCAGGACGCACACGAGCTGCACGCCCGCGTCGACGTAGGCGACGACCTGGTCGGTGACGGCCCGCGTGTCGTCGAGCGACGGCCGGACGTTGGCTGACAACGTCACGTCCTCGAGCCGTCGACCCTCGCTCTCGCAGAGCTCGGCGAGCCGGTCGCGCAGGCGGATGAACTCCGTGACGTCGTCGCCGGAGTAGTTCCAGCGGTCGGCGTAGCGGGCGACGAGCGGCAGCAGCCGGCGCTCGCCCTTCCCGCCCAGCACGATCGGCGGGTGCGGCTGCTGGGTCGCCTTCGGCTCGCACCACGCGTCCTGGAGCCGGTAGTAGCGCCCCTCGAAGCTCGTCGTCGGCTGCGTCAGGAGCGAGCGGATGATCGTCAGCGCCTCCTCGAAGCGAGCGAAGCGCTCGGGGATCGGGCCCAGCTCGATGCCATAGGCGGTGCACTCCGGCTCGAACCATCCGGCACCGAGCCCGAGCTCGAGCCGCCCGCCGGACGCCACGTCGACGGTCACGGCCATCTTCGCCAGCACGGCCGGATGGCGGAACGGGATGCCGGTGACGAGCACGCCGCCGCGCAGGCGGCGCGTGCGTGCCAGCAGCATGGCGAGCGTGCTCCACCCCTCGAGCGTCGGCTCCTCTGGTCCGGTCCGCAACGGGTAGAAGTGGTCGTAGACCCAGCCGATCTCGAAGACGTCCAGTCCATCGCCGACGTCCCACAGCTCGGCCAGGTCGGCCCACGTGCAGTTCGACTGCGCAGCGGTGAAGGCGAACTGCGTCGATACGGGCGGCGTCATGTGTCCCCTCGAAGTAACTGAACACGGATGATAGTTTCTGTGCCATGCCCTCGGCGCAAGACCTGCAGTGGCCGGACCTCGTCTGGTCGCACTTCAGCCGGCCGCGGTTCGGGCAGTTCGACGAGCGCGTGGCCGCCGCGGCGGCCGCGGGGTTCGCCGGAATCGGCCTGTACGCGCTCGAGTACGAGCGGCTCCGCGACGAGGAGGGCCGCACGGCGAAGGACATCGGTCGTCAGCTGGAGGACCACGGCTTGGTGCTCGCCGAGGTCGAGACGGTGGACGGCTGGTCGTCGTCCGGACCGGCAGCCGTCGAGTGCCGGCGCCGCGAGGACCTCGCGTACGAGCTGGCCGACGAGATCGGCTGCCGCTACCTGCAAGCGATCGGCTCCTACGAGGGGTCGCTCGAGCATGCGCAGCAGACGTTTGGCGCGCTGTGCGAGCGGGCCGGTGCGCACGGGCTGCTCGTGGGCGTCGAGTGGCTGCCCTACACGAACATTGCGACGGCAGCCGACGCACAGGCCATCGTCGAGGGTGCCGGCCGGGCCAATGGTGGTTACTGCGCCGACATCTGGCACCACCGGCGTGGCGCCAACGACGACACGATGCTGCGGGCCCTGCCGGGCGACCGTGTGTATGCCGTGCAGATGGACGACGGTCCGACGCGTCCCCAGCTCGACGACTACAAGCAGGACTGTCTGGCCAACCGTGTCCCGCCCGGCGAGGGCGAGTTCGACTGTGTGCAGTTCGTCGGCCTGCTGCAGGAGATCGGCGTCCGCTCGCCGATCTCGCTCGAGGTGTGCTCGACGGAGTTGTGGGCAGCCCCGGCAGAAGAGGCGGCGACGCTTGCTGCCGATGGGATGCGGGCGGTGCTGGCGGCCGCCGGAACGTGACGTCGGGATGTCAGCCGACGGCGTACGAGATGTCGTCGGGACTGCGGACGCCGTCTCGGAAGTGTCCCGGCGCGTAGGCCGGCTCGACGTGTTCGACCTGGTTCCACTCGTGCAGGACCGTCCGGTGAGCGATCCTCCACTCGCCGTCGCGGCGCTCGAAGCGGTCGACGTACCGGCCGCCGAACGTCATGAGCGTCGTGCCGCCCTCGTCGGTGCCGCGGTGGCGGGCGCACACGTGACACTCGACGTGGGCGACATCGGGCCCACTGAACTCGATCCGTGGATTGCCGATCGTGTGCATCGTGGCCTCGTACCGCTCGGCCAGCCGGCGGACCACGTGCTGGGCGAAGTCGACCCCGAGGCCCTTGAACGAACCGTGGTCGTCGGTGCCGTCGGGGTGGTACACGGATGCCACGAGCGCGGCGTCGCCGCGATCAACGCCGCGGCAGTAGTCCACGAGGCACCGCTCGATGGCACGTTCGTCGAGCAGCCGTCGGAGTTCGGGGTCCATCTCGTCAGTCTCTCGGCGCGGCGGTGAGTGAGCAAGTGCCCTCGAGCCACCTCGACATCGAGGGCTGCTTCAACATCCGTGACGCGGGCGGCTGGGCGACGGAGGGCGGCCGGCAGATGCGCACGGGCGTGCTGTACCGCGCGGACGACCCGGTGCGCCTGACCGAGGAGGGTCGACGGCGCATCGCCGAGCTCGGCCTGCGGGCGGTCATCGATCTTCGTCAGCAGGCGCAGTTCGACCGCGGCTACGCGTTCGGCGACGCCGACATCACCCACCACATTCCGACGGTGGACCGCGTGATCGACGTCGAGAACCCGCCGCGCTTCGAGCAGGCGACGGACATCGTCGCGCTGTACGAGGACATGGTGGTGCGCGGCGGACCGCAGATCGTGCGCGCCGTCGACACCGTCGCCGAATTCATCGCCGAGGGCCCTGTACTCGTGCACTGCGTGGCGGGCAAGGATCGGACCGGTCTCGTCGTGGCGCTCATCCAGGCTGCGCTCGGCGTGCCTCGTGACTCGATCGTCGCGGAGTACGCGCTGTCCGACGAGCCGACGCAGCGCCGCCGCAAGGCGATGATCTCGTCGCCGCTGTCCGACGACCCGCCGGTGCACCGGTCACCTGCACTCCTGTGGACGGCGCCGGCGGAGGCGATGGCCGTGTTCGCCGACCGGGTGGTGGAGCTCCACGGCTCGCTCGCCGCGTGGCCGGCCGCGATCGGGCTGTCCGAGGCGACGGTCGACCAGCTCCGGGAGCGTCTGCTCGAGTAGGGCCCTCAAGCAAGGCTGCCGGCGTCGACCGCCAGCGTCGAGCCGGTCATGAACGCCGCCATGTCGCTGCAACAGAACAGCACGACGCGAGCGACGTCGTCGGGCACGCCCATCCGGCCGAGCGGGTTGGCGGCGACCCTCGCCTCGACGTCGACGCCGGATGCCGCCAATGGCGCCATCTGGTCGCGCACGCCGGGGGTGTCGATGATCGTCGGGGCGACGGCGAGCACTCGGATGTCGAGGGGCCCGAACTCGAGCGCCAAGGCCTTGGTGATGCCGACGACGGCGTGCTTCGAGGTGACGTATGCGCTGATCCCGGTGCTGGCCTTGAAACCCGTCGTGGAGCCGAGGTTGACGATGACCCCGCCCTTGCTCATGCGGCGAGCAGCCTCGCGGGCGCCGGCGAAGGTGCCCCTGACGTTCACCTCGAGCATCCGGTCGAGGAAGGCGTCTTCGGCGTCGATGGCCGGACCGGTGGTCGGGAAGATGGCGGCGTTGTTCACCCAGATCTCCAGTCCACCGAGCTCGGACACGGCCCGATCCGCAGCAGCGGCCATCGAGGCCGTGTCGGCGACGTCCAGTCGGCAACCGAGAACGTGGCCTCCGGTCGTGTTGACCTCCCGAGCCAGCTCGTCAGCGGCCTCGCCGTCGAGATCGCCGGCGATCACGCTCGCTCCGGCCTCGGCGAGTCGCCGCACGATCTGCGCACCGAGTCCGCGGCCGCCGCCGGTCACGACGGCTCGCCGCCCGGCCAGCGAGAGCAGGTCGGTGAGTGGGCGATCGCTGACGTCCGGAACGGCCACGGGCGGAGACTACGACGGCCCAGCTACGCTCCGCCGCGCCATGAGCCAACGTGACGCTGACGCCATCACGCGGCTGCAGCACGCCTACGCCGACGCCGTGCTCGCCAGCGACGAGGCGTGGTGGGGTTCGCTGTGGACCGAGGACGCGAGGTGGGACCTTGGCCCCGATCGAGTTCTCGACGGGCGTGACGCCATCGTCGAGCACTGGCGCGGGTCGATCGCCAACTACCGCCGCGTCGTGCAGCTGTATCTCAGCAGCACAGCGACCATCGAGGGTGACGAAGCGTCAGGGCGGGCCTACTTCGTCGAGCTCAATGTGCCCGTCGAAGGCGACCGACGAATGCTCGCCGCCTACTACGACGACACGTATCGACGGACCGCCGAGGGCTGGCGCTACGCCAGCCGCACGTTGGGCCGCCTGTACTCCGGCGCCCCGGATCTCTCCGGCACGTTCTTCCCGGAGCTCGACTGAGCCATCCGAGTGTTTGGGCCGATCCGAGTGCTGGACCTCGATTTTCCCGCCCTCTGGCACTCGGATGGGTTCAAACACTCGGATGGGAAATCAGTCCAACATTCGCGCCAGTTCGTAGGCCTGGCGGGTCGCGAAGACCATGCGGCGGGGGGCGAAGGCGTCACCGAGCAGGTGAACCGCCGGATGCTTCGAGCGGATCGCGTGGTAGATGCCGTCGACCGGGATCGCGCCGCAGGCCAGCACGACGGAGTCGACACCGTCGAGCGTCCATCGCCGACCGCTGTAGCAGTGGGCCAGCGTGAGCGTGCCGGGCTCGATCGCCACGAGGCGCGTCATCGGGACCATCGTCACCTCGCGCTCGTCGAGGCGGGCCAGCACGGCGCCGATCGTGTACTTGCCGACGAGCGGCGATGGCGCGAGCGACTGGTACACCAGCGTCACCTGGCGGCCGTCGGCGGCGAGGTGATCGGCGATGGCGAGCGGCGCCAAGCGGTCGTCCTCCGAGATCACGACGACTCGACGGCCAACGCGCCCGGCATCCGTCACTGCGTCCGTCGCCGCCAGTACGAACGGCAGATCGACACCTTGCACCTCGGCGGCGCGTGACACGGCGCCGGTGGCGACGGCGACGACGTCCGCGCCTGCACCGAGGACGTCCTCGGCCGTTGCCTCACGACCCACGTGGACGCTGACGTCGGCGCGAGCGAGGCGACTCTCCTGCCAACGGATCCACTTGCCGAAGTTGGCGTTCATCCGCAACTGCGCAGCGACCGCCAACTGGCCACCCAGCGCCTGCTCGCGTTCCCACAGCTGGACGCGATGGCCCCGCTCGGCCATCTGTCCGGCGAACTCGGTGCCCGCCGGACCACCACCGATGACCAGCACCGACCGCGGCTGGGCGGTGCGCGGCGGCCGACCCTCGTCCTCGCGGCCGGCGTGCGGGTTGACGCCGCAGGCGAACGGCAGGCCCTCGACGACGCGGCGATCGATGCACTCCTGGACCCCGATGCACGGGCGGACCTCCGGTTCACGAGCCTCCAATGACTTCACGACCAGGTCCGGGTCGGCGATGGTCGCTCTGGCGAACCCCACGAGATCGGCGTGCCCGTCGGCGAGGATCCGCTCGGCGGTCTCGACGCTCGTCACCCGCCCGACGTAGACGACGGGAAGATCCGTGGCCGTCCGGGCCTGGCCGGCCATCGGTGCCCACTGGGCCTCGTCGTAGAAGCCCGGCTGGATGTAGCTGACGCGGCCCCAGTTGTCACCCACGTCCAGGCTGAAGTAGTCGACCGTGCCGTCCGCCGTGAACGCGGAGAGCACGGCTTGGCAGTCCTCG
>Ga0190271_10002966_pt1 | contig 10511 bp, 9 predicted proteins | sample Popmic356T_FD_133747 | JGI IMG/M metagenome (GOLD analysis project Ga0190271, IMG submission 133747) | Populus adjacent soil microbial communities from riparian zone of Weber River, Utah, USA - 356 T | ecosystem: Environmental > Terrestrial > Soil > Riparian zone | place: USA: Utah | collected... | reverse complement strand
TCTCGCGAACGGCGCGCAGAGCCCCCTGTCGACGAACAATGCGGTCAGCGGCGGCGCAGGGTTCGTCCAGCCCTTCGGAATGGTGCTCGACTTGCCGAACGGGCGCTTGCTCGTCAGCGACGAGTTCACGCCGAGCGTGGTCAGCGTCGACCTCGCCACTGCCATCGGCACCGTCGTCGTGGATGGCACTACCGGAAGCGTGCGATTCGCCCGGCCCAGGGCGCTCGAGCTCGACGCTGCCGCTAATCGACTGTTCATTCTCGAGCGAGGGTCTGCTCCCAACTTCCCGGTAGCCATCATCGCCGTGGATCTGGCGAACGGCGGCACACGCACCGTGCTGAGCGGCCCGACGCATCCGAATAACATCCTGCCATTGTGGGCGCCGGAGCAGCTGGCGCTCGATGCGCTGGGCATGCGTTTGCTCGTCACGGAGCGCGACGACCGCGCCGTGAAGGCCGTCGACATCGTCAGCGGCGTGCGCACGATCGTCAGCAGCGATGTCGTGGGCGGTGCCGCCAACCCATTCGCGACGATGCCGTCCGGCATCATCGTCGACGCTGCGAACGGACGGGCGCTCGTCGCCAACTCGAACCTTGGTCCCGGCTCGAACGTGCTCGCAATGAGTCTCGTGACAGGCGAGCGCACCGTGTTCGCAAGCAACCCGACTGGGCAGATGACGGGGCCGAAGCTCTTGGCTCTCGACGCCGCGCGCAATCGCCTGTTGGTCGTCGACCAGCTCTGGCAAACCGTGTTCGCCGTCGACCTCACGACGCAGGCGATCGGATCGTTGAGCGATCGCGACGATCCCGACAACCCGCTGGGCGTCCCCAACGCGCTCGTGTACGACCCCGCGACCCAAATCGCGTACGTTGTCGACGGCAGTTTCGCGGCCATACTCGCCGTCGATCTCGTGACGGGCCGGCGCGCCTATCTCTCTCACTGAGGGGCGGCTTTCCTCGCTGGATTATTGATACGACAATGACACACCGATTGATGCATCCGAACCAAAAAGGAACACGACCATGCGATTGAATAAGGGCTGCGCGGTTGCCGCGCTCGTGATGATGGCCGCACTCGGCAGTGCGCCGGCATTCGGACAAGGTGGTGGCGGAGGCGGCGGGGGCGGCTTCCGGTTGCCGCCGCTGCTCATGGAGAGCACGGCGTTCGAGGACGGCGGCATCGTCCCGCAAAAATTTGCGGGCCGCGAAGGTGTGCAGCCGGGATTCACGTTCTCGAACGCGCCCGACACCACCGTGAGCTACGCGATCATCTTCCATGACCTCGACGTTGCGCTCCAAGGCGGCACGAACGACGTGCTGCACTGGATCGTGTGGAACATTCCGGCCGCGGCCAAGGGCATTCCCGAGGGCAAGCTGCCGGAGGGCTCTGTGACGGGCAAGAACATCGCGGGCCAGAACTCGTACTTCGGTCCCGGTGCGCCGCCCGGGCCGCGCTACCACCACTACGTATTCGAGCTGTACGCGCTGAGCGCCAACCTCGATCTGCCGAACACGGCGGGCCGCGCGGAGCTCATCGCCGCGATGGAAGGCAAGATCGTCGCGAAGGCCGCGTACGTCGGCCGCTTCCGCGGTACTCCGCCGCCGCAGTAGCTGTTCCAACAGGCGGGCGGCGCGGCGCCGCCCGCCGACCGGTCGATCAGTCGATCTGCAGCTGGAGCAAGAACTCGATCACGGCGTCGATGCGCTGCTTGGGGTTCTCGGCGCCCGCGATCAGTTCCTCCGTGGTTGCGAATACCCCGCCCCAGACCGGCATGTACCGGTCACCGTGCGCGGCCGGCATGTTCCGCCCGTCGATATAGGTCGCGACTGCCTCCGTCGGGAATCGCCCTGCGTTGCGCTCTGTGAGACTGCGGAGATTCGGGACGGTGACTCGCATCGTCGCGGCTACGGGACCGTCGCCTTCGCCCTGTGGTCCGTGGCAAGACGCGCAGTGCGTCGCAAACGTGTCGGCGCCGGTAACCGTTCTAGTGGGCGTCGTGCTGCACGCGGCAAGCGCACAAGCCGAAACCAGCACCGCGGCGAGCGAGTACCGAAGCACGCGCGCAGGGGGCGGCTTGCAATCCCTAGAGCACATCGGCGTCGTCCGATGGGTAGACCTCATGGAGCCTGATCGGCGGAGGCACTACTTCGTACTCCGTTTGCAAGAACGCGACTAGATCGACGAGCTGCTGAACAGTCATCACATCGTTCAAGTAGATGAGGCTCATCAATGCCACGCCGTCCACTGCTACCGTCTCCGGCGGGTACCCGCGCGCGAGCCGGTGCGACGGGTTGGCGATCGATGTCACGAGCTCGCCGTAGCTCCTCACGTGGGTCGTCTGTCCGCCAAGGATCACGCGTGTAGCGGCAACGATCGGCGTCGGAGGATCGAATCCTGCGACCTCGTGGCAAAAGTGGCAGCGCAAGTCGACGAACGCCTCCTGGCCTCTCGTTGCGTCGCCCTGCGGTAGATGAACGCCTCCCCCCCGCTAGCGCACCCTTGCAGTGCAGCTGCGCTGAGTACAGTGGCCAACGCGCAAATAGCGCGTTGAGCGTAGGTCTTTTTCTCTGTCACGTCCGCCTCCGGTCCAAGCTGCCGTCAGCATAGGCTGGCGCGGGTCGTGGGCTATCCGCACAACTACGTAGTGCGCCCGCGCCAAGACGGCTCACGGTTCAAGTTAGCGTCAGCACCGCCACTGTGCCGCCGGCGGCGAGCGCACTGCCAAGCAGAGCCGTAGCGGTACGAAGCATCGGTCCGCCTCCGAGTACTGCCGCCAACACGGCCTTGGTTGCGGTGTTCACGAGGATGGCGAGAGCGATCGCGCGCTGTGCGGCCTCGGGGGCCACGCTACCGCGGGCGGCGCTCTCCGCGAGGGCTATCGCCACGGCGTCGACGTCGGCGATGCCGGTTATCGCCGCCATCGCGTAGAGGCCGGTCTCGCCGAGCCAATGTTGCAACCCTTCGCTCGCAACGAAGAGTACCGAGAGGAGGACGCCGAACACGAGCGCGGTCTTCAGCTGAAGCGGATTCTCGAGCTCGATCGTTGCGTCGCCGCCCCGCGCGTGCCGCAGCAGAACGACGATTCCGCCAAGCGCAGGGACGACGGCGACGGCTGCGAGCGTGGGCCAAAGATCGGCGAGGAGGGCGCGGTTGACGGTCGCGATCTCGACTGCGAGGCGCGGCGCCATCGTTGCGGCCGCGAGCGCGATCCCTACACCGAGCAGGGCATGGCTCGTATTCGCAAGGCGCGCGCGGCGCGCGTACGCCACCGTCACGGCAGTCGAGGAAGTCAGCCCGCCGAGCACGGCCGTGAGCAGCAAGCCGACTCGCGGACCGAGCAGTCGCACGGCGAAATAGCCGAGGTACGACAGCCCGGCAATCAGCAGCACCAGCAATCCGATCACGCGCGGGTTCAGGGCTTGCCATGGGCCGAGCTGGCGGTCCGGCAGCAATGGCACGAGCACGATCGCGATCGCGAGCAACTGTAGCGTCGCGATGAGCTCGTGCCGTTCGAGTTTCTCGATCGCCGAGTGGAACTCGCTCTTGAACCCGAGCAGCAACGACATCACGACCGCCGCGGCAACTGCCTCGAAAGGTGCGCCGAGCACCGCGACTGCGCCGAGCGAAAAGGTCGTGAGCAACGCGAGCTCGGTCGTCATGCCGAAGTCTCGGGTCTCGCGCACGCTGATCAAGTAGCCCGCGAGCACTAGCGCCCCTATCACGAGCGCGCCGGCGGCGAGCACCACGTAGCGATCGGGTGTTGCGATTGCGGCCAGAACGCCGCCGAGCAGGGCGGCGAGCGAGAACGTCCGGACGCCCGCGAGGCGTTGCCCCGCGTGCTGGTCGCGCGTCTTCCAGCCGCGCTCGAGCCCGACGATGAGGCCTATGCCGAGCGCTATGGCGAGCCGATAGATCAGAGGTTCATTCATCGTCGGGAGCGGAGACTACCGCAGCGCAAGATGGCGACGGACGATCCTCGCGCAAACTGCGGCAAAGCTGTCCGCGTCCTACACGGACGCCGCGACGTCGGTAGGTTTGACGATGAGCACGTCGCAGCTCAGCTTGTCGAGAACGCTCTCGGCCGTACTGCCGATGAACGCGCGTTCAATGGCGCTCCGCGACACTGCGCCCATCACCACGACGTCGGCGTTCAGTCGATTGGTGCTCGACACCAGCAGCTCGCGTGTATGTCCCTGGACGACGTAAACGCGCTCGCGCGGGATACCGTGCTTTGCGGCGAGGGCGCGCACGGCCTCCGTGTAGTTCTTCTCGAGCTCGGCGGTCATCTCTGCGATCGGAAGCGCGATCGGCATCGTCACGCCATTCGTGGAGGTCATGAGGACCGGCGAGATATCGAACGTGTGAAGCACATGGACCTGCCCGGCAAACAGGTGAGCGAGCTCCTTCGCGGAGGCGAGGATGCGATCGTCCAGCGACGCCGCTTCGTCGCGCGGATGGAGCGGATCCACGGCCGCGACGACGACCGGAACGTGTCCGATCGCGCGCGGCTTCACGAGCAGCAACTCGGTCGGGCATTGCCGAATGAGGTTCCAGTCGGTGTTGGAGAATATTGAGCGGCGCAGCACGGAGTGGTGATGGGTGTCTTTGACGACGAGATCCGCGCCCCATTCGACTGCTTTCCGGACGATGGCTTCGTGCAGCGGGTAGTCCCAGCGTGCATCCGTGTGCACGTCGAGGCCTTGCGCAATCAGCGGAGCAGCGAGCTCCACCAGTCGTTTCCCATGGCGTGCCAACAACGATGCGCGAGCGGATGCGACGGCCTCTGGTGGGGCTCCCACGTATCCAACTCCGAGATTCGGCTCGTAGTCGCAAATCAGCAGCATGATCTGCGCGTCCAGCGGTCGTGGCAGGCGCGCGACTCGCTCGAGTGCGGGCTGCGACGCGGCGGTCGGATCGATAACGACCAGAATCTTGTTTGTCGTCACGGCTCTCTCGTCGGAGTGGGCTTTAGTGGATGCTTTATACTCACCACGCATCCCCGAGAGCATTCGTTCAAGTCCGTAATGACCTCTCGGTAACTACGTATCGCCCCCGTGCCGGTAGTCGAGCGTCAATAGCGATGGCAATGAGCGAGCTACAGGCCCTTCTCGACGCCGCCGTCGATGCGATCATCGTGATCGACGACCGCGGCGCTATCACGACTTTCAACGCGGCGGCCGAACGCTTGTTCGGGTACGCCGCGGCCGAAGTCCTGGATAAGCCCGTGGATCTCCTGATGCCCGAGCCTTACCACTCGGAGCACAAGGGATACATCGATCGCTATCTCGCAACCGGTGAGCCGCGAATCATCGGTGTCGGGCGCGAAGTGGTGGGTCGGCGCGCGAACGGCGAAACCTTTCCAATCGCGCTCTCGGTCGGCGAGGCGCATACCGCGAACGGCCGGCGCTTCGTCGGGATCATCCGCGATCTGTCCGCACAAAGGGCCACGGAGCTTCGTGCGCGGTCGATCGAGGGGCGCTTGGCGCACGTCGGTCGGTTCGATCTGATGGGCGAAATGGCTGCGGGTATCGCGCACGAGATCAATCAGCCGCTGAGCGCGATCGCCACGTACGCTCAAGCCGCGCGGCGAATCTTGGAGCGCGACCAGCCCGCGATGACGACGCTGATCGACGTGTGCCGCAAGATCGACGAGCAAGCCTTGCGCGCGGGGCGCGTCATCGAGAACCTTCGAAAGTTCATCAAGAAGCAGGACGTCCGCACGGAGTCGCTCGATGTGAATGCCGTGGTCAAGGACATCATGAACCTCGTCGATGCCGACGCTCATGCGGAGGGAATTCGCGTCACGACGAAGTACGCCAATGACCTTGCTGTCGTTCGCGGCAACGAGGTTCAACTGCAGCAGGTCCTCTTGAACCTCACGCGAAATGCCGTCGATGCGATGCGCGGAAGCTTGAGCAAGCACCTTGGAATCCTCGTCGAGACGCAGAAAGGGCCCGACGGCGGCGTGACGATCACTGTCGCGGATCACGGTCCGGGGGTCTCTTCGCATCTCGGCGACGCCATCTTTCACCCGTTCGTGACGACGAAACGCGACGGGCTTGGCGTCGGCCTTGCGATCAGCCGAACCATCGTTCAGTCTTGCGGCGGCACCTTGACCTATCGAGATAACCCGGCGGGCGGAGCGGTCTTCGCCGTGGAGCTTCCGGTTGCAAAGGACGACTACAGTGAACAAGAAGAAGCCGCTGCAGAAAGATAGTCCGCTCGTCTACCTCGTCGACGATGACGACGCGATCCGCGATTCCTTGTCTCTGCTGCTGCAGTCCGTCGGGTTGGAGCACGCGGTCTATTCGTCGGCGCTGGAGTTCTTGGAGGCGTATGACCGCGATCAACATTCGTGCCTGGTCACGGACATCCGGATGCCGGGGTTGAGCGGCCTCGAGTTGCAGCAGCGCCTCAACGAGGAGCGGGCGTACGTTCCCGTGATCTTCATCACCGGCCATGGCGACGTGCCGATGGCCGTCAATGCGATGAAGTCCGGCGCCGCCGATTTCATTCAAAAGCCGTTTCGAGATCAGGATTTGCTCGACAGAATCCACAAGGCGCTCGCGCGAGACGGCGAGACGCGCAAGTGGCGTGGTCAGGAGAAGGTCATCCGCGAGCGGCTTGCCTTGCTCACCCCGCGCGAGGCGGAAGTCATGCAACGCGTGGTCAAGGGCCAAGCGAACAAGGTCATCGCGCTGGATCTCGGGGTCAGTCAGCGTACCGTCGAGCTGCATCGCGCGCGCGTCATGCACAAGCTCAAGATGCGCTCGCTTGCCGATCTCGTGAGCGCGATCGGCAAGATCAACGAAATCGATGGCGCGCGCCCTAGCGGTACCGCAGCCGCTCAATAAGCGTGGTGAGCGCCGCGATGCGCCGGCGCGCAGACCCTGCACGCGATTGGACGCGTCGGCTGCGGCAACTACGTACAGGCGGCAGCGATGCGATGCTCTAGGTTGACTCTGCATGAAGATCACCGTCATCCAAGGGCACCCGGACGGCGGCGCGAGGCACTTGTGCCACGCGCTCGCCGACGCCTACTGCAAAGGCGCGCAGAACGGCGGACACTCCATCCGCGTCGTCGATATCGGCAAGACGCCGTTTCCGCTATTGCGCACGAAAGACGAGTTCGAGCATGGCGCGGTTCCGCCGGAGCTGAACGATGCGCGGGACGCGATCGCATGGGCCGATCACCTGGTCCTGATCTATCCGCTGTGGCTCGGCGAAATGCCTGCGATCGTCAAAGGGTTCCTGGAACAGGTGCTGCGGCCCGGCTTCGCGTTCGAAGTCAGCGGGAAGGGCTGGTCGCCGAAGCTGCGCGGCAAAACGGCTCGCGTCGTCGTGACCATGGGAATGCCCGCTGCTGTCTATCGCTGGTTCTTTGGCGCGCACGGCTTGCGAAGCCTGCGTCGCAACATCCTCTCGTTCGTGGGTATCCGGCCAGTCCGCTCGACGCTCCTCGGTCTCGTCGAGAGCGTGAGCCCGAAGCGCAGAGCCCGCTGGATCGCCAATCTCGAGAAGCTTGGCCTAGCGGCCCAATGAGCGGCCCGCGCCGGAGCCGCCCAGGACTGCAATGAAGCTGACGTTTCTCGGCGGCGCCGGCACGGTGACCGGTTCCAAGTGCCTGGTCGATACGGGTTCGGCACGCATCCTCGTCGACTGCGGCCTTTTCCAAGGGCTCAAGCGCCTGCGCGAGCGCAATTGGCAGCGGTTGCCGTTCGATGTGGGGTCGCTCGACGCGGTCGTGCTCACCCATGCGCACCTCGATCACAGCGGCTATCTCCCGGTCCTCGCGCGCGGAGGCTTCCGCGGAAAGGTCTATTGCACGGCTGCGACCGCGAAACTCGTCGAGATACTGTTGCCGGACAGCGCGCATCTTCAGGAGGAGGAAGCGCGGTACGCGAACAAACATCGATTCTCGAAGCACTCGCCCGCGCTGCCGCTATACACGAGCGAAGATGCCGCGGCGGCGCTGAAGCTGCTTCGTCCGGTGGACTGGACCGAGCGCGTCGCGATCGGATCAGACGTCTCGGCGTATTTTTCAGGCGCTGGACATCTACTCGGCGCCGCCTCGGTGCTCGTTGAGAACGCTGGTCGCCGCGTGCTGTTTTCCGGCGATCTCGGCCGCCCCGATGATCCCATGATGCGGCCTCCGGAACCGCCGCCTCCGGCGGATTGGGTGGTCATCGAATCGACGTACGGGGATCGGCTCCACCCGACCGGCGATGCGGAAAGCGAGCTGGCTGACGCGATCAACCGCGCGGCCGCGCGGCGCGGCGTGATCGTCGTGCCGTCCTTCGCGGTTGGCCGCGCCCAGCTGCTCTTGCACCTGATTGCACGGCTGAAGGCTCGCTCGGCGATTCCGGATCTGCCGGTCTTCCTCAACAGCCCCATGGCCACGGACGCGACCAGGATCTATCGCGCGCACCGGCGCGAGCACCGGTTGACTGAACGGGAATGCGAAGTGATGTGCACTGCTGCCCGTTTCGTCGCGTCTGTCGAGGAGTCGAAGAGCTTGAACGGCCTCACCGGGCCGGCACTCATCATTGCGGGCAGCGGAATGGCGACGGGCGGTCGTGTCATCCACCACTTGAAGACATTCGCGCGGGACGAGCGCCACATGATCTTGTTCACCGGATTCCAAGCAGCCGGTACGCGCGGTGCGGCGCTCGTTGCCGGTGCAGACACGATCAAGATCCATGGCGAATGGATTCCGGTCAGAGCGGAAGTCGTCCAGCTGCAGGAGGCCTCGGGACACGCCGACCGCGACCAGCTCGTCGCATGGCTCACGCGAATGGAGAGTCCACCCCAACGTGTGTTCGTGAACCATGGCGATCCCGCGGCCGCGGACACGTTGCGCCAGTATTTGCGGCGCGCTGTTGCGACCGACGTGACGGTGCCGGAGCACCTCGAGTCGTTCGAGTGAGCCGCGGCGTCAGCGCGGGGTGTCAGGCTGCATCTGTCTCGACGTCCGCTGCGGCGAGGTCCAGATAGCAAATCACTTGGCTCGGATCGTCGGGATCCGTTTGCTCACGGAAGCCGAGGGTGCGCGCGAGCTTGCGCATGCGAGCGTTGGCGAGCGAGTCCATCGAATAGAGGCGACTGACGCCGTGCGCGCGTGCGTAGTCGATCAGATGCGTCAACAGCTGCTTACCCAAGCCGCAGTGCTGCCAGTCGTCCGCAACCGCGACGGAGATCTCGGCGCCGTTCGTCGCGTCGCTGCCCGCATACCTGCAGACGCCGATCTGGCGCTGCCGGTTCACGCTACGAGCCTCGAGCGCCACATAAGCCATGTCGTGAGAGTAGTCGGGATCGCATAGGCGGCGAAGCTCGTCGCCGCTCAAGCGTGAGACGCCGGCGAGGAACAAGAAGTGCCTACTCGGTTGCGATAGCGAGTCGAGGAATGCGGCGTTGCGGTCGACATCGTCGGGTCGTATCGGGCGAATCAAAGCGCTTCGTCCGTCTTTCAGAGTCTCGATCCATTCGTTCGTAGTGGTCGCCATAGCAGTCTCCCTATGCTCATCGATCTGTTCGTCAGGAGGCCGTCCGCCTTGGGTCTCGTCAGTTTCCAAAGAGAGCAACGTGCGGACGGTGCTTTCGAGGTCTTCGCTGATTCGGACGGCCGCGCGGCCATCCGAGTCCTGCTCGCAAAAGGTCAACGGTTCGCCAAAGGTCACGTTCACTCGGTTCAAGCGAGGCAGCAAGCGTTGCTTCGGCCATGCGTCGAACGTTCCGCGAATCGCGACCGGCACGGCATCGGCGTCACTATCCAGCACGACTCGGCCTATGCCGCGCAGGAACGGCCCGAGCTCGCCCGTCGGTGAGCGCCGGCCCTCGGGAAACCACACGACGGAGTAGCCGCGGCGCAGCAAGCTCCGTGCGGTTTCGATCGCGGCCGCGAGATCGCGGTCGGGATCGACGGGCAGAACCTGGCACGCGCGGCTGACGAAGCGCGTGAAGGGCCCCGTGTACAGAATGCCGACCCAGCCGGCCCAGAAGGTCTTGCGGAGGCGCCGCCAGGGCAAGGCGGCTGCGATTGCGGGCGGGTCGAGGTAGCTCGTGTGGTTCGGCGCGATCAACATCGGGATGTCGCTCTCGAGAGGCGAGCGCCCGGCAACCTGCAGGCGGAAGAAGACGCGCATGACGACCCACGCGAGCGCGAAGACTGCGGCGCCGATCGCGCGCATCGGAGCGCTGGGAGGCTCTACCACCCATGCATGTCTCTCGGCGGCAGTGGCGCCAGGCTCGGCCGGTGCCGCGACCTCGATTTCGTGAATTAGGTCGCGCACCGTGAGGATGCGGCTGACGGCGTTGCCTGTCAGCGCGACGCCAAACCGTTCCTCGATCTCGAGCGTGAGCGCGACCCATTCGAGCGAGTCGATGTCGAGGTCGAGTTGCGGGCTCGTCTCGAGCGTGAGCGCGCGGCCCGGGTACCGTCCCCGAATCCATTGCCAGACTTCTGCAGCTCTGCCGGATGCCACCTGGTCTGCATCCTCAGCGGACAAAGCTGG
>Ga0190271_10002965_pt1 | contig 10514 bp, 7 predicted proteins | sample Popmic356T_FD_133747 | JGI IMG/M metagenome (GOLD analysis project Ga0190271, IMG submission 133747) | Populus adjacent soil microbial communities from riparian zone of Weber River, Utah, USA - 356 T | ecosystem: Environmental > Terrestrial > Soil > Riparian zone | place: USA: Utah | collected... | reverse complement strand
TGGCGGGCGAGGGCTTCACGCTCGAGCCCGACTCCGTGGCCCTTGTAGCTGGGAGCGAGACGTGAGCGGGTGGACGAGTTCCGCGGCCGAGGTGCTGCGGGTGGGTTCCGGGTGGTCGATTTCCTCGTGTGACACGGACTCCCGGCCAGGCTGGGACGGAGATAGGGACGACGCCGAACGTCACATGGCTCACCAAGCGGACCGGGTCTCGCTGCTGCAGGAGAAGCTCTTCGCGCACGGCCGCACCGACGGCACTCGCTCGGTGTTGCTCGTGCTGCAGGGCATGGACACCTCGGGCAAGGGCGGGATCGTGCGCCACGTGATTGGCCAGGTGGATCCGCAGGGGGTCGCACACAGGTCCTTTGGCATTCCCACCGAGGATGAGCGCAACCACCATTACCTGTGGCGCATCCGCAATGCGTTGCCGCCCGCGGGCAAGATCGGCGTCTTTGACCGCTCGCACTACGAAGACGTGCTGATCGTGCGGGTCCACGACCTTGTCCCCGGGGACCCGTGGGAGGAGCGCTACGCGGAGATCAACGCCTTCGAGGCCGAGGTCGCCGCGGCGGGCACCGTGATTGTGAAGTGCGCCTTATTGATCTCTCCGGAGGAGCAATACGCCCGGCTTCGCGAGCGGCTCGAGCGGCCGGACAAGTACTGGAAGTTCAACCCCGCGGACATCGACGAGCGCGCCCATTGGAACGATTACCAGGAGGCATACGAGGCTGCACTGCGTGCGACCTCGACGGATGTGGCCCCGTGGCACGCGATTCCCGCCGACTCGAAGTGGTACGCGCGCCTCGCGATCACCGAGTTGCTGCACGATGCCCTCGAGTCGCTGCACCTTGGCTGGCCCGCCGCGGACTTCAACGTTGCAGAGCAGATGGCGCGGCTCGACGAGATGGGCGAGGCCGCCCCCGCCTAGTCCGTACCCGCGGTCATCGCGGTGAGCCGCGAGAGCGCCCGCAAGTACTTCTTGCGATAGCCACCAGCGAGCATGTCCGCAGGGAACACCTGCGCCCACGGGACTCCGGACGGGACCACGCGCACGTCCGCGTCGTAGAGCCTGTCGACGAGCATCACGAGTCGCAGCGCCTGGTTCTGATCCGCGAGTGGCGCGACTCCCTCCACACCGAGCGTCTCGACGCCCTCGATGTAGGCCGCATACCTGGATGGATGCACGTGTGCGAGGTCCGCGATGAGCTCATCCCAACCCTCCGTGACGCCGCCCGGAAGGTCGGCAACCGCCCTGGCCTCGGCGTCGGCCACGGGCGGCACGTCGGGAAGCGCGTCCCGATGCCGATAGTCCGGGCCGTCGATCGTCTGGACCGTGAAGCGCGACGCGAGCGACTGGATCTCGCGGCGGAAATCGTCCGCTGCGAAGCGACCCTCGCCCAGCGCGCCCGGGGGCGTGTTGGATGTCGCCGCGAGGGCGACGCCGGCATCGGCGAGCTCGCGCATGAGGCGCGCCATGAGAAGCGTGTCGCCGGGATCGTCGAGCTCGAACTCGTCGATGCAGACAAGCCTGAACTCCGACAACGCCTCGCGCGCGGGCGCAAAGCCGAGCGCGCCTACGAGGCTCGTGTACTCAAGGAAGGTCCCGAACGCGGCACGCTCCCCCACGGCGTGTGCCATCGCGGTGAGCAAGTGGGTCTTGCCAACGCCAAAGCCGCCGTCGAGGTACAGCCCCGCGCCAGCAGAGCGCCTGCGCTTGCCCGACGCTCCCTTGGCGAAGTCCTTCGCGGCACCCAAGGCGATGGTTTGGCCTGGGTACGCGGCGTCAGGAACGTACGAGGAGAAGGTCGCATGCTCGAAGTGCGGCGGCGGCGTGAGGCTCGCGACAAGCTGAGCGGGCGCGACGATGGGCCTGCGGCCAACGAGTCGTGTCTGCACGATGGCCTAGCCTAATTGCGCAGCGCCCGTGCAGGGTGCAGTGCGGCAGGGCATCCAGCCCAAGGAGGAACGCATGGAGCCAGGAAGCCTCGTTCTCGAGGATGGCACCGTGCTGCCCCCAGACCCCACGGAGCCCGTATTGAGGCGGCTCTACGAGATCGACGAGCGCTCAAGCGTGCGCCTGTCGATGATCCAAGCGAGCGACCGCATGGCTGTGGGGCTCGATGGCACCTCGCGCTCGCTCAACGGGCCCGAGGACCACCGGATTCTGCGCGTAACGCGCTCGTGGGCGGACGTGGTGATCGTCGGCGCGCAGACGGCACGCGTCGAGGGCTACGGGGACATCCCGATGGGCCAGGACTTTACGGACGCTCGGTTGCACGATGGCATGCTGTGGCCGCCGGACCTCGCGATCGTGACCCGCAACGGGCGCGTACCCGAGGGGCTAGATCCCCTCCGCACGTGGATCTTCACCACCGAGTGGGGCCGCGCCGTGAACATCCAGGGACCGCTTGCCAAGCGCGTGATTCCCGTGGGCAAGAACGAGATCGACGCCTTCAAGATCATCGGCTTCCTCCGCATGGGAGGCCACCGCCGCATCCTGTGCGAGGGCGGGCCGGCGCTCGCGCGCCTCTTCCTCGCGCAGCACGCAGTCAGCGACTTCTGTCTGACGACATCGCCGAAGCCCTCGAGCCGTGGCCCTAAGGTGCCGCCCGTGCCCGAGCGCATGCACCGTGTGCACACGCTCTCCGGCAACGGCTACGTGATGGAGCGGTGGGAAGGGCTCAGCTAGCCCTCAACCGCAGCTAGGCCTCAACCTCGGTGCGATCGCCCGACCACAGTGTGTGGAACGTGCCGTCAGCATCCACGCGCTTGTACGTGTGCGCTCCGAAGAAGTCGCGCTGGCCCTGGATGAGCGCCGCGGGCAGGCGGTCGGCGCGCAGCGAGTCGTAGTACGACAGCGACGAGCCGAAGGCCGGAACGGGGACGCCGGAAAGCGCCGCCTGCGAGACGACCCGGCGCCAGGCCGCGACTCCCTTGGCGATCTCATCCGCGAAGTAGGGGTCTACCAGCAGCGACGCGAGGTTCTCATTGCGCTCGTACGCCTCCGTGATGCGGTTGAGGAAGCGCGCGCGGATGATGCAGCCCCCGCGCCAGATGCGCGCCATGGCGCCTCGGTCGATGTTCCAGCCGTACTCCTCGGAGGCCGCCTGAATTTGGTCGAAGCCCTGCGAATACGCGACGACCTTCGAGGCGTAGAGCGCGAGGCGCACGTCCTCGATGAAGGCGTCGCGGTCCGTGATGTCCCACGCGCTCGTGTCGCCCGCGAGCACGCCGCGAGCCGCCTCGCGCTGAGCCACCTGCGACGAGATCGCGCGAGCGAAGGTCGCCTCCGCGATGCCGGTCACGGGGATGCCGAGGTCGAGCGCGTTCTGGACCGTCCAGCGACCCGTGCCCTTCTGTCCCGCCTGGTCGACGATCACGTCGACGAGAGCCTTGCCGGTGGTGGCATCGACCTGCGCGAGCACCTCGGCGGTGATCTCGATGAGGAACGACTCGAGATCGCCCTTGTTCCACTCGGCGAAGATTTGGCCGATCTCGGCAGGCTCAAGGCCGAGACCCGCGCGCAGTAGGTCGTATGCCTCGCCGATGAGCTGCATGTCCGCGTACTCGATGCCGTTGTGAACCATCTTCACGAAGTGGCCCGCGCCATCGGGCCCAACGTGCGTGCAGCAAGGCACGCCATCGACCTTGGCCGAGATCTTCTCGAGGATGGGGCCGAGCGTGACATACGACTCTGCGGGACCGCCGGGCATGATCGAGGGGCCGAGCAGCGCGCCCTCCTCGCCGCCGGAGACGCCGGAGCCAACGAAGTGGATGCCCTGCTCGCGAAGCGCGGCCTCGCGCCTGCGCGTGTCGGGGTAGTGGGCGTTGCCAGCGTCGACGATGATGTCGCCCTGCTCAAGGAGCGGCACGAGCGCGTCAATGACGGCATCCGTGGGGCCGCCTGCCTGGACCATCACCACAATTGTGCGCGGCTTGGCGAGGGCAGCGACGAAGTCCTCGAGCGTCTCGCAGCCAACGAACTCGCCGTCGTCGCCGTGGTCGGCGATAAGCGAGTGCATCTTCTCAGCGGAGCGGTTGTGCACTGCGACGGTGAACCCGTTGCGGGCAAAGTTGCGGGCGAGATTGCGGCCCATGACCGCGAGTCCAGTGACACCAATCTGAGCGTGCGACATGACCATCCTTGAGCGGGTTTCGGGGATTCAAACCAAGCCTAGGGGGTGTGGCGCCGCGTGGCGTACCCTGCCCAGCGTCGGCGCCGCCTACGCTCAAAGCATGGCGCTCGATGCATCGACGGCGCCTCCCGCGTTCCAGGAGGCGCTGGCTTCGCTCGCCCGCGCGCGTACCAGGCGCGACATCGCGCTCACCGAAACTCCCGCACCTCACCGCATCGCTCCGTTCGCGCTCGCGATCAACGGGGAGACCGCCGACGGCGAGGCCTCTGGACGCTTCGTGCTGCTCCACGACCCCGACGGCCAGGCCGCCTGGGACGGGACCTTTCGCGTGGTGACACTCGTGAAGGCGATCGTGGAACCGGAGATCGGCACCGACGACATGTGGGCGGACGTCGCATGGTCATGGCTTTCTGATGCCCTCGAGGGCGTCCCGCATCACAGCGCGGGCGGCACAGTCACCAAGACTGTGTCACGATCCTTTGGCGTGCTTGCCGAGCGCCCCGACGAAGTGGTGGTTGAAATGCGCGTGTCCTGGACTCCGGAGGGATCCGACATGGAGCCTCACGTCAGCGCGTGGACCGAACTCATCGCGTTTAGTGCGGGGATTCCGCCCGCTCCAGACGGCGTTGCCGTGCTTCATGGGCGACGCGCGTGACGGAGACCTTCGAGGCCGCGCCGACCCCCGAGCGCGAACTGACTCCCCTCACGATGCCGCTCGGCGGTGTGCCGCCCATCATCGACACCGAGGAGGCGCTCGCAGAGGCGTGCGCGGCCTTCGCCTCAGGCACTGGGCCCATTGCGGCTGATGCCGAGCGAGCTTCGGGCTTCCGATACGGCCAGACGACCTACCTCGCCCAGTTCAAGCGCGAGGGCGCGGGAATTGCGCTGATCGACACTGCCGCTCTCCCAGACTTGCGATCGCTCGGCGAGGCGTTCGGCGACGCGGAGTGGATCTTCCACGCGGCCTCGCAGGATCTTCCCGGCATGCACGACCTCGGCTTGGCTCCCGCGTCTGTCTTCGACACCGAACTTGCCGCGCGTTTACTTGGGTGGCCCAAGGTTGGCCTCGCTGCCGTCGTCGAGCAGGAGCTCGGGCTCACGCTCGCGAAGGAACACTCCGCCCAGGACTGGTCAACGCGGCCCCTGCCCGCGGACTGGCTCGCCTACGCAGCGCTCGACGTCGAGGTGTTGCTCGAGTTGCGCGACCTGCTTGCAGGACACCTCGAGGCCGCGGGTAAGTCGGAGTGGGCCGCGCAGGAGTTTGAGGCCGTGCGCCTCGCGCCCCCCGCAGAGCCGCGCATCGATCCGTGGCGACGCACCGCAGGCACTCACCTCCTCAAGGACGCGCGCTCGCTCGCGATCGTCAAGTCGTTGTGGGAGGCGCGCGACGCAGAGGCAAGAGAGCGCGACATTTCACCCGGGCGCGTGTTGCGCGATGCCGCAATCATTGCCGCCGCCCAGGCGCGACCGGCCTCGCTCGAGGCGCTCGTCGAGGTGCCAGAGTGGCGTTCCCGCGGCACCAAGCGGCGCGCGGGCTCGTGGTACCCGGCCATAGCGTCGGCCCTTGCCCTACCGGAGGACGAACTGCCCTCGCGCCGCGGGCCTATGGGCGACGGCCCTCCCCAGCCGCGGATGTGGAAGGACAAGCGGCCAGAGGCGAACGTGCGCCTCACAGCCGCCCGCGAAGGACTGTTAGTCCTGGTAGACGCGCTTGCGGTGCCAGCGGAGAACCTCCTTCAGCCCGACGCTTTGCGGAGGGCGTGCTGGGAGTACCAGGGCGGCGGCGAGGAGTGGGTGCGCTCGTTCCTCGCGGCGCGCGGCGCGCGGCAATGGCAGATCGACCTCGCGGCGCCGATCCTGGCCGCGGCGTTCGAGACCCCGGTGCCCACCGACGCCTAATATCGCTCGCAACCAAACACCCCTCCACACGTCGCCGCTACCTCTCCACACAAATCTGATCCGGTCGGTCGCGTCATGCGCGAACGCCCCGCTGACGAGGCACGATTCGGAAACTTCGTGTGTGGAGGAGCACCTGCGGTGTGTGGAGAGGTAATCGCCGTTAGGCGTGCAGGATTGCCGCCGTCGAGGCGGTGATCGAGGCGGCGTCGAGACCCACCTCGTCGATGATCTGTGCCCGTGAGGCGTGGTCGAGGAAGCGTCGCGGGACGCCGAAGTGGCGGAACTCCGCCTCGACGCCCGACTGGCGAGCGAAGGACGCCCATTCCTCGCCGATGCCGGCGTCGACGAGCCCGTCCTCGATCGTGATGACCACGCGGGCGCCAGCGATGAGCTCCGTGAGCCCGTCAGGAACGGGGTGGACCCATGTTGCCGTGGCCGCGAGCGTGTCGAAGCCCTCCGCCGCGAGCTTGCCCGCGACCTCGATCGCCGTTGCGGCCATGGGACCGAGTCCCAAGACCACAGCGTCGCGGCCCGTGCCGTGCTCCGCGAGCACGTCGAGGCCGCTCTCCACGCGAATCGCGGGGATCGGCGCGCCGATTGCGCCCTTGGGGTACCGGACAACGGTTGGCGCATCATCGACCTGAATGGCATCACGGAAGGCGCTGCGTAGCGTCGGCTCGTCGCGAGGAGCCGCGAGCTTGAGGCCCGGAACGTGCATCAAGAGGGCCATGTCCCACATGCCGTTGTGGCTCGCGCCGTCATCGCCCGTGATGCCCGCTCGATCGAGCATGAAGGTGACGCCCGCCTTGTGGAGGGCGACATCCATGAGCACCTGGTCGAAGGCCCTATTGAGGAACGTCGCGTAGACGGCAAAGACGGGGTGCATGCCGGTGAAGGCGAGGCCCGCAGCAGACGTCACCGCGTGCTGTTCGGCGATGCCTACGTCGATGACGCGATCAGGAAACTCGCGCGCAAACGGTGCGAGGCCCACGGGATCGAGCATCGCGGCGGTGATCCCAATGAGGTCCTCACGTTCGGCGCCCGCGGCAAGGATCTCGTCGGCGAACACGCTCGTCCAACCGAACCGCGACGGCTCGATCGGTAGGCCCGTCTCGGGGTGGATCTTGCCAACGGCATGGAACCGATCCGCGTCATCCTGCTCCGCGGGTGTGTACCCGCGCCCCTTGTCCGTGAGAACGTGCACGATGACCGGAGCCCCGTAGGCCCGCGCCTGTCGCAGAGCCTCCTCGACCTGCGGAATGTCGTGACCGTCCACGGGCCCCATGTACTTGATGCCGAGGTCCTCAAACATCCCGTCGGACCCGATGAGTCCCTTGAGCGCGCGCTTGCCGTGCATCACTGTCGAGTACGTGAAGTTGCGCACGGGTCCGCGGTCATGGAAGGTCCGCTTGCCCCAGCCGAGGAACTGCTCGTAGCGTGGATCCGTGCGGATGGTGTCGAGCCTGCGCGCGAGGCCTCCCGCGGTGGGCGCATAGGAGCGGCCGTTGTCATTGACGACGATGACGACGTTGTCGTTCGATGCGGCGACGGCGTTGAGCGCCTCCCAGGCCATGCCGCCCGTGAGGGCGCCATCGCCGATCACCGCGACCGTGTGACGCCCGGTCTCCCCGCGAAGCGTGCGCCCACGAGCAATCCCTGCTGCCCATGAGATAGCCGTCGAGGCGTGAGAGTTCTCGACGACGTCGTGCTCGCTCTCTGCGCGAGCCGGGTAGCCAGAGATGCCGCCCCTCGAGCGCAACGAGGAGAAGTCACCACGGCCCGTGAGCAGCTTGTGGACGTACGCCTGGTGCCCCGTGTCAAACACGATGGTGTCGTTCGGGGAGTCGAAGACGCGGTGCAGGCCAATCGTCAGTTCGACGACGCCCAGATTGGGGCCAAGGTGCCCGCCCGTGCGCGAGACGGAGTCCACGAGGTACGTGCGTATCTCACCGGCGAGGTCAATCGCCTCCGCAGGCGAGAGCGCCCGGAGATCCCCAGGCGACCCAATGCGCTCCAGCAAAGCCACTCCTTCGTAACGGCCACTCTCCACTGTACGTGGCCACGCATTGAGGTGAGCACAGCGTCGGGCGGTGTTAGGCCACCAAGGACCGCAGGACGTACTGCAGGATGCCGCCGTTACGGAAGTAGTCGGCCTCTCCTGGGGTGTCGATGCGGACGATCGCGTCGAACTCCACAACAGTGCCGTCAGCCTTCGTCGCCTTCACGAGCAGGGACTTGGGGTGCTCCCCCGCGCTAAACGACGACACGCCGTCGATATCGAAGGTCTCCGTGCCGTCGAGTCCGAGCGACGCCGCGCTCTCTCCCGTGGGGAACTGCAAGGGCAGCACGCCCATGCCGATGAGGTTGGAACGGTGAATGCGCTCGAAGCTCTCCGTGATGACCGCGCGCACGCCCAGCAGTCGCGTGCCCTTGGCCGCCCAGTCTCGCGACGAGCCGGAGCCGTACTCCTTGCCGCCGAGGATCACGAGCGGGATGCCGGCGTCTTGGTAGGCGACGGAGGCGTCGTAGATGGACGAGACCTCTCCCGTGAGGAGGTTGCGCGTGAAGCCGCCCTCGATGCCCGCTCCGTCGTTCTCGTCAGCGAGAAGCTGATTGCGCAAGCGGATGTTCGCGAACGTGCCGCGAATCATCACCTCGTGATTGCCGCGGCGCGAGCCGTAGGAGTTGAAGTCGCGGCGGTCGACGCCGTGGTCCGCGAGGTACGTGCCAGCGGGCGAGTCCGCCTTGATCGACCCTGCGGGCGAGATGTGGTCCGTCGTCACCGAGTCGCCCAAGAGTGCGAGCACGCGCGCTCCGGCGATGTCCTTGACGGGCTCCGGAATGAGCCCCATCCCCTCGAAATACGGGGGCTTGCGGACGTACGTCGACGCCTCGTCCCATTCGAAGACATTGCCGTCAGGGGTGTCGAGACCGCGCCAGCGCTCATCACCCTCGAAGACGGCCGCATAGTTGGTCTCGAACATCTCCTCCGTGATCGAGGAGCGCACGATCGACTCGACCTCGATCGGGTCTGGCCAAATGTCCTTGAGGTAGACGTCGGCGCCTGTGGAGTCCTGGCCGAGCGGCTCGGTGGCGAAGTCGTGGTCCATCGTGCCCGCGAGCGCGTACGCGATGACGAGGGGCGGGGACGCGAGGTAATTCATCTTCACATCGGGATTGATGCGGCCCTCGAAGTTGCGGTTGCCGCTCAGCACGGACACGACGGTGAGGTCGTGAGCGTTCACAGCCGCGGAGACGGGCTCTGGAAGCGGTCCGGAGTTGCCGATGCACGTGGTGCAGCCGTAACCAACCAGGTGGAAGCCGAGCGCCTCAAGGTCGGGCCACAGGCCTGCCTTCTCGTAGTAGTCGGTGACTACCTGTGAACCCGGCGCCATCGAGGTCTTGACCCATGGCTTGGAGCTGAGGCCCCGCGCGTTGGCGTTGCGCGCGAGCAGCGCGGCCGCAAGCATGACCGACGGGTTCGACGTGTTCGTGCACGACGTAATCGACGCGATCACGACGTCGCCATCCTTGAGCGGCACCTGGGTGCCGTGCTCGTCGACGTAAGTGGCATCGCGAGCGTCGCCGGTGCGCACCTGCGAGACGGCCTTCTCGAAGGCCGGCTTGGACTCCGTGAGGGCAACGCGGTCCTGCGGGCGCTTGGGGCCAGCGATCGAGGGCACCACGGTGGAGAGGTCAAGCTCGAGGTACTCCGAGAAGCGTGGCTCGACATAGGTTGGCGCCGAGGGATCGTGCCACAGGCCCTGCGTGCGTGCATACGCCTCGACGAGGGCCACCTGGTGAGCAGGGCGCCCCGTGAGGCGCAGGTAGTCAAGGGTGACGTCGTCGATCGGGAAGATCGCCGCGGTGGAGCCGAACTCGGGCGACATGTTGCCGATCGTGGCGCGGTTCGCGAGGGGCACGGCACCGACGCCGTCGCCGTAGAACTCCACGAACTTGCCGACAACCCCGTGCTTGCGGAGCTGCTCGGTGATAGTGAGCACGACGTCGGTCGCTGTTGCTCCCGCAGGAATCGAACCCGTGAGCTTGAATCCCACAACGCGCGGAATGAGCATCGACACGGGCTGTCCGAGCATCGCCGCCTCCGCCTCGATGCCGCCAACGCCCCAGCCCAGCACGCCGAGGCCGTTGATCATCGTCGTGTGCGAGTCGGTGCCGACGCACGAGTCCGGGTATGCCTGTGTGACTGACCCAACGGTCTTCGTCATCACCGTGCGCGCGAGGTATTCGAGATTCACCTGGTGCACGATGCCGGTGCCTGGGGGCACGACCTTGAAGTTGTCGAAGGCCGTCTGGCCCCAGCGCAGGAACTGGTAGCGCTCGCGATTGCGCTGGTATTCGAGGTCGGTGTTGAGCTGGAGCGCGTCGTGACGGCCAAAAACGTCGATGACGACGGAGTGGTCGATGACCATCTCAGCCGGCGCGAGCGGATTGATGACGGACGGATCGCCACCGAGCTCG
>Ga0190271_10002964_pt1 | contig 10515 bp, 9 predicted proteins | sample Popmic356T_FD_133747 | JGI IMG/M metagenome (GOLD analysis project Ga0190271, IMG submission 133747) | Populus adjacent soil microbial communities from riparian zone of Weber River, Utah, USA - 356 T | ecosystem: Environmental > Terrestrial > Soil > Riparian zone | place: USA: Utah | collected... | reverse complement strand
GCGTGATGATCGCCAGGCTCGGCCGGTCGGTGCCCGGCTCGAGCCCGCGGGCGGCGATCAGCTCGTCGAGCAACTGCTCCAGGTAACCGGTGAGCCGGATGCTCTTGGCCCGCAGCGCATCCAGGCCGACCTCGTCGAACAGTTCCAGCGCGGCCAGCACCGGCGCCATGGCCAGGATGGGCGGGTTCGACAGCTGCCACGAGTCGGCGGTGTCGACCGGGTCGACCACCGGCCCCATCTGGAACCGGGTTTCGTAGCGGGTGCTCCACCAACCCTGGAGCTTGGGCAGCGTCCGGTCCGTCAGGTGCTTGTCGTGCACGAAGCACCCGGCGATCGCGCCCGGCCCCGAGTTGACGTACTTGTAGTGGCACCAGGCCGCCCAGTCGACGTCCCAGTCGTGCAGCCGCATCGGCACGTTCCCGGCGGCGTGGGCCAGGTCCCAGCCGACGATCGCGCCGGCTGCGTGCCCGGCCGCGGTGATCCGCGGGATGTCCAGGTACTCGCCGGTGTAGTAGTTGACGCCGCCGAGCATGAGCAGGGCGACCCGATGGCCGTCCGTGGCCAGGAACTGCTCGATGTCCGCTGCGTCCAGACAGTCCTGCCCGGCTCGTGGGGTGAGCCGGATGACCGCCTCGTCGGGATCGAAGCCGTGCAATGCGACCTGGCTGCGAACGGCATAGCTGTCGGAGGGGAATGCGGTGTCCTCGATGACGATGGCGTACCGGTCCGCGGTCGGCCGGTAGAAGCTGATCATCATCAGGTGCAGGTTGACCGTGAGCGAGTTCATCACCACGGTCTCCCGCGGGAGCGCACCGACCAGCCGGGCGGCCGGATCGCGGAGCCGTTCGTGATACGGCGCCCACGGCCGCTGCGCCTCGACATGACCCTCCACCGCCAACGTCGCCCAGTCGTCGAGTTCCTCGGTCAGCCGGGCGGCCGTCGTCACCGGCTGGAGACCGAGCGAATTGCCGGCGAGATAGGCGATCTCGCCCTGATCGGTCACCTGGGCCGGCGGGATCCGGAACCGGTGGCGCAGCGTCGGCAGGAGCTCGACGGCGTCGAGCTGCTCGGCCCGGGACCGGCTGGTGTCGAACGAGGTCGCGGCGGCGGTGCGTGCGGTCATGAGTGGCTCCCTGAACCGGCCGGGACCGGTTCGGTGGCGGCAGTGGTGACGGTGCGGTCAACGGTATCGGTGCCGGCGGAGGGCACCTGGCGGAGCTCCCCCAGGTAGCGGGCGGCGTTGCCGGCCAGCACCTGCCGCTGCTGGGTGGCGGTGAGTCCGCTGGTCCGGATCAGGGTTCCCGGCGTCTCCTCGCCGAGCGGGTAAGGATAGTCGCTGCCGAGCATCACGTTGTCGGCGCCGAGGGTGTCGACGAGCAGGTGCAGGGCCTTGTGGTCGAAGACGACCGAATCGACGGCGAACCGGCCGACGTAGTGCGACGGCGGGTGTTCCGAGGTTCCGACGACGTCGTTGCGCCGGTGCCAGGCATTGTCCATCCGGCCGAGCCAGTAGGCGAACGAGCCGCCGCCGTGGGCGAAGCAGATCCGCAGGTCGGTGCCGAGCCGGTCGAATCCACCGCCGAGGATCAGCGCGAGGATGGACAGATGCGTCTCGGCCGGCATGCCGACCAGCCACTGCGCCATCCACCGGTCCAGGCGCGGTCCACCCGGCATGTCCCACGGGTGGACGAACACCGGCACACCCAGGGCGGCGCAGTGCTGGAGGAAAGTGATGACGCCGGCGTCGTCGAGGTCGCGGTCGCCGATGTGGTTGCCGATCTCGACGCCGCGGTGGCCGTTGGCCACGCTGCGCTCGAGCTCGCGGCAGGCGGCGTCGGTGTCCTGCAGCGGCACCTGGCAGAAGGGCAGCAGCCGGTCCGGTGCCGCCGCGATGATCTCGAGGGCGAGATCGTTGAAGATCGCGGCGATCGTCGCAGCATCGGAGGGTGTCGACTCGTAGCCGAAGAACACCGGGGTGGGGGAGATGACCTGCCGATCGACGCCGCTCGCATCCATGTCGGCCAGCCGGGTCTCGGCCTGCCACGCGGCGTCGGTGATCCGCCTGAACTCATGGGCACCGAGCATGATCGTGGCCCGGTCCGGGCCGTCCACTCGCAGTCGCGCTGCGTCCGGCCCGCCGGGCAGCGACGGCCAGCCGCGCGGCACGTAATGCGTGTGGATGTCTGTGACGAGCACGAAATCAGAGCCTCTCGGATCGATTGCCTCGATCGTCGTCCTCCTGGCCCTGCCGCGCCAATACCTGTTCTCCTTTGAGTCATGCCCTGAGGGCATACCCTAGTCCTCCGGAAGGGCTCGGATCTCCCTTCCCACCGACCGGAGCTCATCCAGCAGCAGGTCTGCGGCCGGTGTGGTCCAGCGGTCGCGCACCAGCAGGAGGCCCACCGGCTGGCGCAGGGGCTCCATCGGCGTGGTCAGCACCGCGAGCCCTTCGTCGTGCTCGGCGATCAGTCGGGGAAGCACAGCGATGGCGTCGCCGTCGAGGAGTAGATATCGGGTGATCATCATCGACGTGCTCTCCACCCGGTCGACCGGCAGCTCGAGATCGGCGTCGGCGAGCAGTTCGGTCAGCTGTCGGCGCAGTTCGGTCTGCTGTACCGGGACCACCCACGGGTACCGGACCAGGTCGGCGAGCTGCGGGTGGTCGAGGTCCTGCGCCGGGTGGCCGGGCCTGGTGACCAGGGCGATCGGCTCCCGATACAGCGCCTCGGTGCGCAACCGCGGGTCGATGCCGGCGGTCTGCAGGCGGCTGACGATCAGGTCGAGGTCGCCGGAGAGCAGCTCCTCGGCCAGGACGTCGGGCGTGGCTTCCCGGACAGTGACGACGACGCCGGGGCTGCGTCGTTTCAGCTGGGCGATCGCCTTGGGCAGCAGCAGGCTCGCCCCGGCCAGGTGGGTGCCGACCCGGACGGAGCCGGTCCTGGCGTTGACCAGGTCGTCGACGTCGTCGCCGGCCTGCCGGATCTGGCCGAGAACGGCCCTGGCGTGGCCGACGAACGCGGCGCCGATGACCGTCGGCCGCATGCCGCGCGCCGACCGGTCGAACAGCCTCGCCCCGAGGATCACCTCGAGCTCGCGCAGGCTGCGGGTGAGAACCGGCTGCGTGACGTGCAGGGCCTCGGCCGCCCTGACCAGGGAGCCCTTGTCGTCCAGCGCGCACACCAGGGTCAGGTGCCTGAGCTTGAGGCGACCGTCGAGGAGGCGGTGGGACAAGGTCGGCGACCCGGGTCGCGCTCCGGACGCGGCCGGCGGCGGAGGAGGGGGCCCACGGTGGGGTTCGAGGGGCTCGGCCACTGGACCCTCCCTTTCGTGGGCGCGGGTGGATCTCCCAGCATGCCACCGGGAGGTCCGCCGGGTGCCGCGCGTAGGCTCGGCAGTCGGCAGATACTCGCTGCGATGTGGAAGGTGTTGTTCGGCAATGTGTTTCGACGACGACGGTCAGCCGCCCGCGTTTCCCGGCGTCGTCCGTGGTACCGAGCAGTCCGATCTGGTCCTCACTGCGGCGGATGGCGGCGCGTATCGCGCGGTGCTCGCACGGCCGACGGCGTCCATGCCGGCCGACCCGGACAGCGCCGTATTGATCCTGCCGGACGGCCGAGGCCTCCATCCGTACTACGAGCGAATGGCCGCCCGGCTCGCCTCGGTGGGTATTCCGGCCCTGGCCATCGACACCTACGGACGGACCGCCGGAATCGGCGCACGGCCAGCTGATTTCACCTCCGGTGACCACTCGGCGGCGCTGCTGTGGGAGACCGTTCAACTGGATCTGGCGGCCGGTGTCACCCAGCTCCGCGCGGCCTTGCCCGGGCGGCCCCTGGTCACGATGGGGTTCTGTCTCGGCGGGCGGATCGCCCTGCTGGCCGCGACGATGCCCGCACTCGGGCTGGCCGGCACCATCGCCTTCTACCCGGGCGTGCACGGGCCGGCCCGCAGCGACCTGCCCGCTCCCGACGGCGTGGCCGGAACGCTGTGCTGTCCGGTGCTGTCTCTGTTCGGCGGAGCAGACGAACTGATCCCGCCGGAGCACGTCGATGCCTGGCAGGCGGCGTTGTCGACATCGCCGATGCCCGGCGACGTGGTGGTCTATCCGGGCGCGCCGCACAGCTTCTTCGACCGCCGCGCCGACGACTTCACGGAGGAGTCCGACGACGCCGCAGCGCGCTGCCTGGCCTTTCTGAACAACCCAGGGTGAGTCAGCCGGCCGCGTCGGGTTCGGCGAGGAGGACCACCTCGACGCCGTCGCGTACCTCCTGTAGATGATCGACCAAGGCCCGCACCGCGACCTCGACGTCGCCGGTGGCAACGGCGTCCAGCAGCCTGCGGTGGCTGTGGCGACGATGGCCGGACATCCGCTTGCGCAGCAGGTACAGCCCGACGACGTCCCGCAGATCCTCGATCATCTTGACCAGCATCGGGTGTCGGGCGCCGTCGTACAGCGCGACATAGAAGGCCTTGCGGATCGCCAGGAAGGCCGGTCCCTCGGCCGTACCGTCGAGCTGACCAGCAAGATCGGAGATCCCGGCGAGTCGCTGCGGCGTCATCACTCCCATCGACATTCGCAGCGCATGGGACTCGAGAACGATCCGGAGTTCGTAGGATTCCCGTAGCTGCTCGACGGTCAGCGTGCGGACCCGCATGCCCCGGCGGGGCTGCAGGACGACCAGACCTTCCGACTCCAGATGGATCAGCGCGGACCTGACGGGAACTCTCGACACACCCATGGTTTCGGCCAGGGCTTCCTGTCGCAGCCACTCGCCGGGAGCGAACGTGCCCGTGGTGATCGCCTCGCGGAGAATGGCGTAGACGGTGTCGCCGACGCTGCGGTAGGAGTTCGCCGCTTTCGCGATCAGCTGCTTGAGCTCCGCTGTCGAGTCGACGACCCCCGCACCGGTCATGGGCCGTCCTGCTGGAGGCCGAACAGCTCGAGGGCATTGCGGAGCATGATCCGGTCGACCGAGGCCGGTTTCAGGCCGAGCGCATCGAACTCCGTCACCCAGCGATCGGGATCGAGTACAGGCCAATCGGAACCGAACAACACCCGCGAGGTGATGATGCTGTCGGCGTAGTGCACCACCTCGGCCGGCAGATATTTCGGCGACCACCCGGACAGGTCGATGTAGTAGTTCTTCTTGTGCCAGCAGGCCGCGAGGTTCTCCAGGTGCCACGGCCAGCCGGGATGGGCGGCGATGATCGACAGCTCCGGGAAGTCGGCGGCGACGTCGTCCAGATACGGGACCGGTCGGGCGTAGTCGATCTTGTAACCCATCCCACCCGGGGTGCCGGCACCGGCGCCGGGAAAACCGCTGTGGAACATCACCACCAGGCCGAGCTCGGCGCACAGTTCCCAGAGCGGGTAGAACCGACGGTCGTTGGGGTGGAAGCGCTGTCGTGCCGGGTTGAGCTCGCCGACGCCGAGCGCGCCGAATTCACCGTGACAGCGACGCACCTCCTCCAGCGCGGCTCTGCCCTTCCACGGATCGATCCCGCAGAACGCCAGGAACACGTCAGGATGGGCGGTCATCGCGTCGCCGAGCAGATGGTTGGGCGCGCCCGGCCGTCCGGACTGGGTCTCGTCGTCGGAGTTGACGATGACGGCCATCATGTTGCGGGCCCGGTACTTCGCGGCCATCTCGTCGAAGCTGACCGCCACCCGTTCCTTGCCGAAGTGCGAGCCCATCTGTGTGCGCCGGGCGCCCATCGCGGCGAGGAACTCCTCGGTCTGGGGGTGGGTATGGACGTCGATCGCGGTGATGTTCGCCGGAATGGACCTCATGGCTTCTCCCGTCCGGGCGCTTGCCTCGCGTCCGTCGACCTCAGGGCATCATCGTCGGCACCGAGTAACGGGGCCGGCCGGGCCGCCCCGACGGGCGTGCCCGAGAAGGTGACGGGCGAGCCGACGACGGTCATCGGTCGGCCCGGCATCGGCAGCGCTTCCAGCAGGCCCATGGCGGCGATCTGCGGGTCGTCGCGCAGGTCGAGCAGGGTGTTCATCGGCGCATGTGGAAGGTCGTTGGCGGTGAACGCCTCGAACCAGACGTCGCGAGGTCTGGTCAATGCCTGGTACCGGATGAGATCCTCGAGAATCGCATAGTTCTCGTAGCGCAGGGTCCGATCCGCCAAGCGCGGGTCGGCGAGCCAGTCGGGGCGATCCATGGCCCGGCACAGCGCCTGCCAGAACTTGTCCGGGACCGAGAGATGCACCACGAACGCCCGCCCGTCGCCCGCGACCGCGCCATAGGCCTGGGCCCGGCGTTGCCGCGTGTTCGGTTCGATCGACCGCCCGGTTTCGCCGGCACTGGTGACCGCCTCCCCGAGGAAACCGAGCACCGAGCCGAGCATCGACACGTCGATCAGCTGCCCGGCTCCAGTGGCATGCCTCGCGTTGAGGGCGGCCAGCACGCCTTGGGCGGCGAACAGCCCGGCGAGCAGGTCGGACATGGCCGGACCGACCGGTGACGCCGAGGACAGCGGGAGGAGCAGGCTGTACAGCCCGCTGGTCGCCGAGACGACGGTGTCGTAGGTCGGTCGGTCGGCATACGGCCCGATCGGTCCGAAACCGGTGACAGAGCAGACGATCAGCCGCGGGTTCCGTCCCAGCAAGGTGTCCGGGGCCACGCCGAGCCGGGCCATCACTCCTGGGCGGAAGTTCTCCAGCAGCACGTCGGCGCTGTCGGTCAACGCTGCGAAGGTGGCGACATCGTCGGGTTGCTTCAGATCGAGGGTGATACCGGACTTGCTGAGGTTGTACGCCGCGAACTGGGGGCTGTAGGGACGGTCGCCGCTCTCCCAGGAGCGCATCGGGTCGCCCCCGCCGCGATCCTCGACCTTCACCACGGTCGCGCCCAGTCCGGCCAGCAGCCGGCCGGCGTAGGGCGCGGCGATGTAACGGCCGACCTCGACGACCCTGATTCCGGAGAGTGGGCCTGCTGTCTGCTCGCCGGCGGCGAGCCAGAACCGGGCGATGGCCGATTCGGAGACGGTCACCGGCAAACCGTATCCCGCATCCGAGGCCGGCACAAGCCCAAGGTCCAGCTCCACTCGACCAAACATCACCGCTGGTCAGGGGCATTTGGGAGTACGCAGGATGATGCACGGACGATCGGCTCTTGCCTGTTGTGGGAGGTTGTGGCAGGGTCTTGCTAGTTCTTCGTATCCAGAATTTCGAGCGCCAGCCGACCTGTTCACCAGGTCCACCGGAGGAGCCCTGCCATGGACGACATCGCCGCCCGTAACAAGGAGATCGCGCTGGAGGTGTGGGGCAACGACCTCGACTCCCACAAGTCGCATCCGGACTCGCCCGGTTTCAAGGAGCACTTCGAGAAGTACTACACCGAGGACTACTGGAACCACGCGTCCGAGCCCGGCCGCGATCGTGGATTCACCAACGCGTACTACGTGCGCAAGGCGTTCCTCGAACTCTTCACCGACCCGAACTTCGTCATCGACATGGTCGCGGCGGACGGGGACCTGGTGTTCCTGCACGGCATGTTCACGGCCAAGCACACCGGCCTGACCCTGTACGGAATCCCGGCCAGCGGCACGGAGGTCAGCCAGCCGCAGGTACACATCCTGCGATTCAGGGACTTCAAGATCTCCGACCACTACGTGGTCCGCGACGACTATGCGATGTACCGCCAGATGGTGCCGGTGGAGGCCGATGGCGGCATCCTGCGTTCGGTCGACACGAAGAAGTACGACGCCGAACTGGTCGGCAACAAGGCGGCTGAACCGGCGGCTGCGGAATGACGTCCGCGGGCGTCCGCACCATCGACGGTCGTACCGTTCCGGCGGTCGGTACCTGGGCGTTCGAGGCCGGCAACAGCGAGATAGGATTCAGCGTAAAACATCTGGTGATCTCCAGAGTGCGGGGCGCGTTTCGTGAGTTCGAGGGCGAGATCAGGATCGCGGAGGACTTCGCCGCGTCGGTCGCGACCGCCCGGATCGCCGCGGCCAGCATCGACACCGGTATGGCGGCTCGTGACAACGACCTGCGCGGCGCCGACTTCCTCGACGCGCAGCAGCATCCCTACCTGGAGTTCCGCAGCACCGGCGTCACCGTCACCGACCGGCAGTGGCAGGTGACCGGCGATCTGACGATCGCAGGCCGTACCCGGCCGGTCGAGCTGCGGGTCGAGTTCGCCGGCGTGGCGGCCGACCCGTGGGGCAATGTCAAGGCCGTGTTCTCGGCCCGCACCCGGTTCGACCGTGAGGACTTCGGGCTCACGTACAACAAGGCCATCGAGGGCGGCGGCGTGCTGATCGGCTCGACCGTCGATGTCGAGATCGAGCTCCAGGCCAAGCAGATCGCCTGACCTGACCTCGGACCGATGAAGGAGCAGCAGTGACGACCAGCAGTGAGTTCCACCTCGAGGACAAGGTCATCGAACGCGAGGGCGACCCGAGCTATTACGAGTTCTCCGTCGAGGACAGCGGCCGGCACGTCCGGGCCGTCCTCGGGGGCGTCGAGGTCGCCTCGTCCCGCCGGGTCAAGCTCCTCCACGAGTCCAAGCACATGCCGATCTACTACTTCCCGGCCGACGACGTCCGGATGGACCTGCTGCAGCCCTCCGGCCGCCGGCGTGATTTCGCCATCAAGGGGCCGGCGGACTATTTCGACGTCGTGCTCCCCGACCCGGTCGGCCGCACCGTGGCCAATGCGGCGTGGATACACCCCGAGCCGTCGTCACCGGTCGCCGCACCGCTGGCCGGCATGGTCGCCTTCTACTGGAAGAAGATGGACCGCTGGTACGAGGAGGACGACGAGGTGTACGTCCACCCCCGCGACCCCTACCACCGGGTCGACGTGCTCAACAGCTCACGCCACGTGCAGGTGATCGTCCAGGGTCAACTGATCGCTGATTCCCGCCGCCCGCGACTGCTGTTCGAGACCCGTTTGCCCACCCGGTTCTACCTGCCATGGAGCGACGTCAGGGCCGATCTGCTTGTCCCGTCGACCACCAGCTCGCAATGCCCGTACAAGGGGGTCGCGTCGTACTGGTCCGTCCGACTGGGCGACACGGTGGTCAAGGACCTGGCCTGGGTCTACCAGTACCCGATCCCGGAATGCCCGAAGATCGAGAACCTGGTGTGCTTCTTCAACGAGCAGGTCGATGCGATCATCGTCGACGGTGTCGAGGAACCCAGGCCGGTGACGGCCTGGTCAAAGGCCCCGCAGATCCTCACCTATCGCGCACCCAAGGACTGAGCGCCGGCCAGGACGCGCGGTAGCACCGGGCAGGACCGACAAGGCCCCGAGTTCGATCCCGAACTCGGGGCCTTGGGGGCAACTGCCGGGTGTTCGGGGTCAGGCCGCGCCGGTCTCGGTCAGCACCCGGCAGGTGTGCGGGGCGAACTCGAGGAACACCTGCTGACCGGTCTCGGGAACGTTCAGTGGACCGGTGCGCACGCTGACCGTGTGCTGATCGTCGCCGGACCGCAGCGTCACGTCGTACTCGACGATCTCACCGAGGAACTCGACGCGGGTGACGGTTCCGGGCAGCACGTTCGGACGGTCAGGGGCGGCGTCGTGGGATCGGACGCTCTCCGGCCGCAGGCTCAGCGTGATCCGGTCGCCCGCCCCGGCAGGCGCAACGCACGGGGTGCGCAGCTCGGCGCCGAGCGCGTTGACGATCACCTCCTCGGCGGAGATCCGACGCAGCACCGTCGCCTCGATCATGTTGGCCCGGCCGACGAAGTCGGCGACGAACCGGGTACCGGGCCGCTCGTAGATCTCCCGCGGGCTGCCCTCCTGCAGGATCACCCCGTCGTGCATCACGGCGACGCGGTCCGACATGGACAGCGCCTCGGACTGGTCGTGGGTGACGTACAACGTGGTGATGCCGAGCCGTTGCTGCAGCGCGCGCACCTCGGTGCGCATGGTGTCGCGGAGTTTTGCATCCAAATTACTGAGCGGCTCGTCGAGCAGGAGTAGCCGGGGCCGCTTGACCAGCGCGCGAGCCAGTGCGAGGCGCTGCTGCTGACCCCCGGAGAGCGCCACCGCCGGCCGCTCGGCCAGGTGGTCGAGCTGGACCAGCTCGAGCGCCTCCATGACCCTTGCCCTCGCGGTCGATTTGGGCACCTTCGAGTCTCCGACCTGCAGCGGAAACACCGCGTTGGCGAACACCGTCATGTGGGGCCAGATGGCGTAGTTCTGGAAGACCATGCCGATGTCCCGCTTGTTCGGCGGAAGATGCGTCTTGCCCTGCGACAAGGCCACTCCGGACAGCGCAATCGTTCCGCCGTCGGACAGTTCGAGCCCAGCCACACAGCGCAACGTCGTGGTCTTGCCGCAGCCCGACGGTCCGAGCAGCGAATAGAAGTTGCCCGGCTCGATCCGGAAGGTGACCCCTTTCACCACCGGGACTTCCTGACCGCCGCTGTAGTACGACTTGTGCAGGTCGGTCACCTCGAGGACACCGCCCTCGACCAGCCCGCCGACCGTCGGATCGGTGGATCCGGTGGTGTCGACCACCCTGGTCCGGTCAGCCTTCGCCATGC
>Ga0190271_10002963_pt1 | contig 10516 bp, 8 predicted proteins | sample Popmic356T_FD_133747 | JGI IMG/M metagenome (GOLD analysis project Ga0190271, IMG submission 133747) | Populus adjacent soil microbial communities from riparian zone of Weber River, Utah, USA - 356 T | ecosystem: Environmental > Terrestrial > Soil > Riparian zone | place: USA: Utah | collected... | reverse complement strand
CGCTGGGCGCACGCCTGGACGGGGCGACCGTTACCTTGCTCCGTGAAGGACAGAAGGTCCAGGACGGCCAGAGCGGCAGCGACGGAACGTTTTCATTCAAGGGCTTGGCGCCCGATCGCTATCAGGTGCAGGCGAGCATGCCCGGCTTCGAATCGAAGACGAGCGAGGCCGTGTTCCTCGGTCAGGGTGGGCACATCCTTGTCGAGGTGGCGCTCGAGATTGGCCCACTGCAGCAGGAAGTGGTGGTCACTGCCGGTGCAACCGAGCAACTGCAGTCCAGAACCGGCGCGCCCGTCACCGTCATCGACGAGGCGACGATCGAAGCGATCAACAAGCTCGACGTGCTCGAAGCGCTCCGTCTGGTTCCTGCCGCGCAGATCGTGCAGGTCGGCCAGCGTGGCGGCCCGACGTCGCTGTTCCTTCGCGGCGGCGAATCGAACTTCACCAAGGTGCTCATCGACGGCATCCCGGCCAACGACATCGGCGGCGGGTTCGACTTCTCGCAACTCACGCTGGCGAGCGTCGAGCGGATCGAGGTGCTGCGTCAGACCAACAGCGTGATCTACGGAAGCGACGCGCTGACCGGCGTGGTGAACATCAGCACGAAGCGTGGAACGTCACGCGTTCCTGCGCTCGACTACATGCTCGATGGCGGCAATCTCGGCACATTCAACAACGCGCTCTCGTTCGGCGGCGCCTACAAGCGCTTCGATTACTTTTCGCAGTACTCGTATTACACGACCGACAACGACACACCGAACAACGGCTATCGCAACGGTACTTATGCGGGGCGCTTTGGTGTGGCGGCCGGCAACGGGACCAACGTCTACGGCACCGTGCGCTATCTCGATGGGCGCTACGGCAACCCGAACGGGTTCGACCTGTATCGCATCGCTGACGACTCGGTCTCGGACACCAATCAGACCTACATCAGCCTCGCGGCCGATTCGCAGATCAGCCCGCGCTGGCAGACGACCGTGAGGTTTGGGTCGACGAACCTGGAGTCGCTCTACACGAACCCGACGCCCTCAGGCATTCCGTTCGATCCGTTTGGCTTCGGGGCAAATTACCTCGGCGAGACCGTGACGCTCACGGATGCGGAAGGACGAACGGTCACCGGGCAGGCCATTCTCGACTACGGCGGCGCGTACCCGAGTTCGTTCCCGTCGCGTACTGCGCGCCAGTCACTGATTGGCCAGGCAACGTTCCAGTGGACGCGCGACCTGGCGATTTCGGCCGGCGGCCGCTTCGAGCACGAGGCTGGCTACAGCGATCCCGACGACGACCCGACGGACACGCGCAACAACGGCGGTGCGTTCGTCGAGGGACGCGCGACGCTGGTGAACCGCGTCTACATCAGCGCCGGCATCGGCGTGGAGCACAACGAGGTCTTCGAGACCGCCTACACGCCACGGCTGTCGGTGGCGGCGTATCTACGTAATCCTTCCAACGAGCAGATCGGTGAGACGAAGGTGACCCTCAACGCCGGCAAGGGGATCAAGGCGCCGAGCGTCTATCAGGGGCTGAACTCGCTGTTCGCGCTGGTCAATGGAACCCCGGCCGGCGCCGGTGTTGATCCGCTCGGTCCGGAGAAGAGCCACAGCTTCGACGTCGGCCTCGAGCAGGCGTTTGCTGCGAGTCGCTTCCGCGCAAGAGTCGGCTACTTCAACAACACGTTCGAGAACCTGCTCGAGTTCCTGAGCCGCACACAACTGGTGGCCGCCGGTGTGCCGCCCGCTGTGGCCGCGGCCACGGATTTCGGTGCGTACATCAACTCGGCGTCGTTCGACGCGCAGGGCGTCGAGTTGTCGGCCGACGCCGCGGTCGGTGCAGGCTTCCGCTTCGGTGCGTCGTACACGTTCCTCGACGCGGAGGTGACTGAAGCGTTCGGCCGAAGCGCGGCGTTCAATCCATCATTCCCCACGATCCCGATTGGCGCCTACTCGCCACTCGTTGGTGCGCGGCCGTTCCGGCGTCCCACCAACTCGGGCACGTTGTTCGTCGGGTATACGACGGGTCAGTTGGATGTCGCACTGTCCGGCTATTTCGCCGGCAGGCGGGACGACAGTACGTTCCTGAGCGACGGCTTTTTCGGGAACTCGCTGTTGCTGCCGAACAAGGATCTCGACCCCGCCTACCAGAAGATCGATATCAGCGCGTCCTATCGCCTGCATCCCAGGTTCCGCGTGTATACGACGATCGATAACATCTTCAACGAGGATTACGCGGCGGCCTTCGGCTTCCCGTCGCTGCCGGCCACGATTCGCGTCGGCGCGTCGGTTGGACTGGGAGGAGATCGCTAGCCGCGCCCTGAAGCGCCGCTGACCTTATCTCGTGACGCCGGAATAGATCTTCTGTCCAGCACGAATCAGGGGCTCGGTGTTCCGCTCTCCCTCATGACAGGCCTCTTCGAGGAGACGGAATCCCTTCTCCTTGTTTCGGCGCAGCGGCATCGCCATCGTCCACGGCTGCGTATAGACAGTCGCATCTTCGATGCGCACCTGGTAATGAATCGTGTCCGGATCGATCAGCGTGAAGCGTTCGACCATGCGTGCGCCCGGGGAGTGAAAGTTTCCGACTTGATCGAACCAGGTCTTCGCGTTGTGATTGGTCACGTCGACCTCGAGCGTGTTTCCATCCCAGCGGCCTCGTGAGTCGCCCATCCACAAACCGATCCGGGCCCCCGCGTGGGGACGCGCGACGACCGGAATGATTCGGTAGGTATGCGCCCGCTCGAACAGAATCAGGACGTTGTCGGAGGTCTGAAGGATTTCGATCTGAGTCGGTACATAGAGCGAGCGAGGGACGCCCGAAGGAAAGCAGGGTACGTTCGGCTCCACATACTTGGTCCTGTTTTCCTTCTGCAAAGCCGCAGCCCATGGCTGGTACGGGACCTTCCCGTCGGACGGTTCCACGATCAGACTCTTACCGCCGTTGTCATCGTCGGTCATCGGATGTTCTTCGACGTTCTCGGTTCCCGAGGCCGGGCCGCGCCAGAATCCCTGCAGGTCCGGCTGACCATCGACCGTTCGAGTTGGACGGAAAGTCGTGGCCCTGGCGAGCGCGCACGGATGAAAGAGCGCTGACTCGCCCGGACATCCGCTTTGTGCCTGAACCATCGACAGCGCACTGAGCGCCGATGCCAGAACGACCGCAAGGCTGACCCTCTTAGTTGAGGCTGGTATCAGGTTCTTCGCGCGCATAGGCGTAGCACTCGAATTCGAGAAGCTGACTGTTGGGTTCCTGACGACGATAGACCGGCATCCGCATCTTCCACGGCCGGGCAAAGACTTTCGGATCGTCGATCGTGACTTCGTACAGCAGATGGTCAGGACCCGTGCGAGTGTAACGTTCGACGACGTGCAGGTCCGGGCTGTGGAAGTTGCCCGCGCGATCGAACCATGTCTCACCCGTAAAGAGTGTCACGTCAACGACGAGCGTGTTGCCTTCCCAGCGGCCGCGGGAATCACCCATCCAGAACTCCACCGGGATGTTCGGGTGGCGGCTGCCGTCGGTGAAGATCTCCCGTGTGGTGTGCAAGTACTCGTAGAGGATGACGACGCGATCGGCAAACTGAAAGATCTGGAAGGGGTACGGCATGTAGGTGATGCGAGGCACGCCGGGCAGATAGCACTTCGCCTCGGGATCGCCTTCCAGTCGGTTCGCAAAGTTCTTCTGCTTCTGTTCGAGCGCCCACGGCTGGTAAGGAATCTCGTTGCCCTCGACGACTCCTGGCCCCGCCGGCACACTGAAGCGGGCCTGCAGTCCCGGGAATCGTTGAGCCGCATGATCCTGGATGTCCCATGCGGCGGTGTTGAGCACCTGCCAGACCCCTTGCAGGTCCGGCTGCCCAAGCTTGGTCTTCGGCGCAGAGTACGGCGCAGCGGCCGACGAGCCGCTCTGCGCTAAAACGTTGACCGACACAACTAATGCCGCGAGGAGTACACCTGGACAGAACCAACGCACCCAGACAATCTATCCGGGAATTGCCTCCGTCGACCATGAAGACTTCCTGACATTCCGTTCATGGTCTCTTGGCCATCCAGCGGCGACGCTTGAACGCGACGCGGTCGAGCCACGAGATCGGCCAGTGCGGTTGTGAGCCGAGCGCACGCGCAGCGGCAGTGGTGGCGCGCGCACCGTCAATGAGCAGCGGTGACGGCTGCTTGTAGGTTCCGAAGAGCAGGTCGGCCAGCGGGATGCCGAAGAATCCGGCAACGTTCAGGTTGCAGCGGTGGTTGGCATGGTGCGCCTGGTGAAAGCCGTAGAGCCATCGCCAGAACTGCCCTGACCATCGACGGTCCAGACGAGCTCGCCAGCAGGTTTCATACGATTGGTGATGGACCGCGTGAATCGTCTCATAGAGGAAGTGCGCGACCGCGATCGCGGCATAGCCGCTGATGAGGATCGGTATCCGCGGGAACGAGAAGGCCATGGGCGCAAAGAACGGAGTGAAGAACGCAACGAAAGGGATCAGCGCCCACGGGGGAAATGTCGACTGGTCGTCGCTGGCGTGATCGGTGATTGCGTAGGCGCTCTTGACCCTGCCGGTCTGATCGAACCGGATCGACGTCAGCTTGTGATGCGTCAGGTGGCTCGTGTAGAGACCGCGCAGGAACCGAACGGTCTCGAGGTGCAGAAGATAGCGATGGAACACGTACTCGCCAAAGCACAGTAACAGGCTGCACGTGACGAGGGTCGTCACCATCGCAGCCCCGCCGGATTGCAGGTGCTGATCCCACGTCGGCCTGAACACATGACGAATGAACGCGAGAAGCGCGGCGAGTTGACCCGCGACGAAGAGCGCGAAATAGAGCGGCGCCAACCGGCTCGCGATGCGGTTCTCGAACGACAGAAAGTTCAGCGAGCGGAAGTTCGAACGTGGACGTTGCCGCTCCCGGGCAGCAGGCCGGGAGATCGGGGGGCCAAATAAGACCGCGGTCAATCGATGTTCGAACGAGTCTGCCGATGGGAATGCGCTGATCTGGTCGTGATGGTGGTGGTCGTGGTGGTGGTGATGGAGATCGTGAGACACCGGTAGCTCCCCGTCTGGCGCGAAGGCCTGAAGAACCTTCAGCGGGGAGGCGGATCGCCAGGTGCCCGTACGCACCTCGCGCGAACACGTCTGGATGCCCCACCCGCGCAGGCGATGGAGCACCGAGGAACAGGGAGACTACACGTCGCGGCGAGTGGCCACGTGTGTGGAGACCCTCCCGCGGGGCGTCCATCTGAGCCGCCAGCGGTTATTCACCGGCGGATGCGGGCAGGTCTTCGGACTCACGAGCACGTCGACCCCGATGGTCAACACCTAGTAGCTGTCGCTTCCCAGCCCGGATAGGGCCAGTGCTATTGACAGCGTTCGTTCTCGATTACCGCTGCGGGGCAGTCCCAGATTCGCACTGGGTTCCCTTTTCAGTCCGGGGCTAACCGGACACCAGCATGGTCGTGACTATCGCCCCGGAAGGACGACGTGTCAAGACGGTGGGGTCAGCGACGGTCCTCGCGGTTCACCTTGGCCTCGGGTCAGTAGAACTACTTCCACGATCGAAGATAAATTCGGTCGCGCCAAGAATTCAGGAAGTCTTCAGTTGTCGCCTGCCGCGGCCCGCGATAAGGTCGCACGCCATGGTCCAATCCGTTGCCCGTGGGGTACGACGACGCCGGCGCGACAGCGAGCTGCGCGCGATGCTCGAACAGCGTTACCGGGAACTCTCCAGTCAAATCAGAGGCAGCATCCGCGATGGGCGTACGCAGGACGCCAGGGCGTCTCTCGTCAACGACAGCAACGAAGTGTCGGACGCCCCCGTCGAGAGCGAGATCGATCTGGCTCTCACGCAACTGAGAGCCGAGATGCTCCATAGGATCGCGGCTGCGCTGGCCCGGCTCGAGGAGGGCAGCTACGGCAGCTGCACCGAGTGCGAAGGCGATATCCCAGAGCCGCGACTGAAAGCGATGCCCTTCGCCATTCGCTGCCGCAACTGTGAGTCGGCGCGGGAGGAAGCCGAGCGATTGAGGTCGGCGGTGAGCCGGGACCGCGTGTTGCGAACACTGTCCTGATCGGCTCTCTGGTCCTCACCTGAAGACTTCCTGAATCGTGGGTAAACTACGAACAGGAACTGCCTACCGCATACCGCTGACTGCCTACTACAAGCATGATCGTCCACCAGTTCTATCTAAACTGCCTCGCGCACGCCTCGTATCTGATCGGCGACGAGGCATCGAAGACGGCTGCGGTTGTCGATCCGCAACGTGACATCGATCAGTATCTGTCGTTCGCTGCTGAACATGGCCTGACGATCCGTCACGTCATCCTCACGCACTTTCACGCCGACTTCATCGCGGGCCATCTCGAATTGCACGAGCAGGCGGGTGCGACGATTCACCTGGGGCGCTCAGCGAAAGCGGAGTATCCGTTCGAACCGTTCGGCGACGGCGACAGCATCGAGCTCGGTGGCGTGCGACTGGCAGCGCTCGAGACGCCGGTACATACGCCGGAGTCGATCTCGATCCTCGTGTTCGATCGTGCCGTCAGCGATTCGGTGCCGCACGCAGTACTCACCGGCGACACGCTGTTCGTCGGTGACGTGGGCCGGCCCGATCTGCGTGCCGCGCTCGGATGGTCCGCCAACGATCTCGGGAGCCTGCTCTACGACTCACTGCACTCGAAGCTGCTGAAGCTGCCAGACTCGAGCCTCGTGTATCCCGCGCACGGTGCCGGCTCGCTGTGTGGCAAGGCGATCTCGAAAGAGACGGTGTCAACGATCGGCGAGCAGCGCAAGACGAACTACGCGCTTCAGCCGCTGACGAAGGAGGCCTTCATCGAGTTGGTGACGGCCGACCAGCCCGATGCACCGTCGTACTTCACCTACGACGCGGTGTTGAACAGCCGGAATCGTCAGACACTCAACGAAGCGCTGACGTGGGAGTTGCGGCCGCTGTCGCTCGATGACTGTCTCGAGCTGCACCGACACCGCGTGCAGCTACTGGACACGCGCGAGCCTGCGGAGTTCGCCGCAGCCCATCTCAAGGGCGCGATCAATATCGGCCTCGGCGGGCAGTACGCGACGTGGGCCGGGAGCCTGCTCGATCGCGAGCGTCCGATCGTCGTGATTGCGGATCCCGGCGCTGAACGGCAGTCGGCGCTGCGCCTCGGTCGCATCGGTCTCGATCACGTCGTCGGATATCTCGATAGCGGCATGGCGAGCGCCGCGGGCCGTGCTGAGCTCGTCACCGAGACGCCGCGCATCAGTCCGGAGCGCGCTGCGGAGGAGATGGCCACGAATGGGGCGCTGACAGTCATCGACATTCGAGCGGCCGGCGAGCGCGCCGCGAAGTCGATCGAGAACAGCACGCACATTCCGTTGCAGCGCCTCGTCGAGGACACGCGCAGCATGCCGCGGGAGACGCCGATACTCGTTCACTGCGCCGGCGGCTATCGCTCGTCGATCGCCGCGAGCCTCCTGCAGCACGAGGGATTCACGAACGTGACCGAGCTGGCTGGCGGCCTGGCTGCGTGGGAAGCAGGCGGGCTGCCGGTAGTTAAGTAGCTGGGTTGCTGGGTTGCTGGGTGACGGAACGACCCAGCTACCGAGCCACCTAGTCACCCAGCAACCTTGCTACTTCGTCGCAGCCGCCGCGCGCTGCTTGAACCACTCGCGCATTCCCGCGAGCTGCTCCTTCGCCCCTGGACGCCGCATGATCACTTGCTCGAGTTGTGCCATGTAGCGCTGGTTGCCCATGCGGTTGCGATACTCGGCGAGGAACGGTTCCATCTTCGCGAATACGCCGATCTGCTCACCGTTGGCGTCGTTGAACATCTGCTCATCGATCGCCCCGTTCAACACGAACGACGCGACCATGTCCCAGTAGCTCGTCACCATGCGGAAGTGGCCGCTGTTGGGTCCCATCAGCGCCGCCATCACATCGTCCATGGAGTCGGGATTGAACTCGCGCGAGAACCAGTTGCGCGCCTCGCGCATCGTCTCCTCGCGCCGCAGTTCATAGAGTCGAATCAGTAGCGTGGCGCTTTCGTACGGGGTGCTGGACATGGCTCTCCTTGGTGGCTAGGTAGCGGGGTAGCTCGGTAGCTCGGTAGTTAGGTTGTTCTAAGCCACCCAGCAACCAAGCAACCCAGCTACCTATCGTAGCCGCTCAGACAAGAGGGCAACAGTGAGCGCGTAGTAGTGCGCGCAGTTGTACGCGAGGATGGCGTCGTAGTTCGGGTAGACGAGGAACGCGCGCTCGCCCACGTCGACGAAGCCGGCGGGGATCGCGGCGCGCGGCAGTGGCTTACCGTTCGTGAGGCGCACGCCCAGCTTCTGCCATTCGGCCAGTGGACGACGCTCGGTCATGTTGCGGAGCGCGTAACAACCTTCAGTGCGTTTGGGAATCGTTCGTGCGATCTCGGCTCGCACGGCGGCGCTCGCCTTGACCTCGCGTCCCCAGGTTTCGTCACCATTCCAGCCGAATCCCTTCAGATAATTCGCGATCGACCCGAGCGCGTCGCCCGTTGATTTCCAGATGTCGCGACGGCCGTCGCCATCGAAGTCCACGGCGTAGGTCAGGTAACTCGACGGCATGAACTGCGTCTGGCCCATCGCACCCGCCCACGAACCGGTCATCGATGGCGCATCGATGTGTCCGCGCTGCACCATCGTCAACGCGTTGAACAGCTCGCCTCGGAAGAATGTCGCACGCCGAGGCTCCCACGCGAGCGTTGCGAGCGCCTGGAAAACAGGGACGTTGCCGGTGACGCGGCCATAGCGAGTCTCCATGCCCCACACAGCCAGCAGAAAGCGACCCTGGACGTCGAACTTGCGCTCGACCTGGCCGATGACTGTTCGGTTCTCGGTGGCCTTCTCCTTCCCGCGGCGAATCATCGTCGGCGTCAACCGCGTAGACAGGTAGCGTGCGAAGCCCGGGTTCAACTCCGCCTGCGATCGGTCGCTCTGAACGACATGCTCGAGCGGCTCGAGGCCTTCGAGCGTCTCGCTGAGGAGGGCATCGCTGAAGCCCTTGTCGTGCGCCTCCTGCCTGAGCGCGACCAGCCAATCAGAGAAGGGCGGAAGGGCGGGGACTGCGTCCGTGAGCTGGTTCTGCGCGTGTGTATCCCCTGAGATCAGGATGAGAACCGCGAGGATCAGTGTCAGACGCCGCATTCGGGGAAGAATTGTTGTGATCAATTGTACGGCCCCATGAACCCCGACCATACGGCTCGGATTGGACCTCTGAATGAGGCTTGCATTCGGGCCGATACTACCTGTCTAATACCTGCGGAACGTTACTGTTCTGACCGATTCTGACCGATCCAACTCCCATACTTTCTAGAGAGTTAACGCCATGGCTTTCACACTGAACGTCAACGGGAAGAGCTCGATGGTCGATGTCCCAGGCGACATGCCGCTGCTCTGGGTTCTCAGAGACGTCTTGAATTTCAAAGGCACCAAGTTTGGGTGCGGCATCGGCCAGTGCGGCGCCTGCACCGTACAGATCAACGGTAACGCCGTTCGCGCGTGCCAGACTCCGGTCTCAAAAGTGAGCGGCCGCGTCACGACGATCGAAGGGCTGTCGCCAGATGGCTCGCATCCGGTGCAGGTCGCGTGGCAGGAGATGGACGTGCCACAGTGCGGCTACTGCCAGGCCGGCCAGATCATGTCGGCGGCTGCGCTCCTTGCGCAGAAGCCGGTGCCGACAGACGCGGAGATCAACACCGCGATGAACGGCAACCTGTGTCGATGCGGCACCTACGTCCGCATCCGTGAAGCCATTCATCGGGCTGCGACGCTTTCGACGCAGCGCTCGACGTCCACCGCGCAGCAAGGCGCGCAGCAGTAATGGAGGACGCCGTGACCGCGATACTTCTCGATAGACGTTCGTTCCTGCGTGTCAGCGCCATCGCTGGCGGCGGCATGATGCTGGCGCTTCATCTCGAGCCGGCAGAACTGCTCGCGCAGGGTCCGCCCCCCGCGACCTTCGATGCCCTGGCGTTCGTCAAGATCAACGCCGACGGCACCGTAACGATCATGAACAAGAACCCTGAGATCGGGCAGGGCGTGAAGAACATGCTCCCGATGATCATCGCCGACGAACTCGACGTCGACTGGAGCAGCGTCAAGGTCGAACAGGCTGCGGTTGACGGCAGCAAGTTCGGCGCGCAGTTCGCTGGCGGCAGTCTCTCGACGCCGATGAACTGGGATCCACTCCGTCAGGTTGGCGCCGCGTGCCGTCAGATGGTGCTCGCGGCCGCTGCTCAGAAGTGGAGCGTCCCGGTTGGCGATTTGACGACGCGCTCGGGCCGCGTGACGCACAGCGCAAGCAATCGCTCCGCAAGCTACGGCGAGTTCGCCGCCGATGCGGCGAAGATGCCGGTGCCCACGCTGACGACGGTCAAGCTGAAGGACCCGAAGGAATATCGCATCATCGGGACGAAGCAGAAGGGGCTCGACACCGCGGCCATCACGATGGGCAAGCCGGTGTTCAGCATCGACTTCACGCTGCCCAACATGCTCTACGCCGT
>Ga0190271_10002962_pt1 | contig 10517 bp, 8 predicted proteins | sample Popmic356T_FD_133747 | JGI IMG/M metagenome (GOLD analysis project Ga0190271, IMG submission 133747) | Populus adjacent soil microbial communities from riparian zone of Weber River, Utah, USA - 356 T | ecosystem: Environmental > Terrestrial > Soil > Riparian zone | place: USA: Utah | collected... | reverse complement strand
GGACGCAGACAGTGACCCGCGAGCCAGGAGACCTGCCCGCGCTGTCACCCAACCGGTGGGCGGGGCGTCCATACGGAGCGGCTGTTCGCAGCGGTGACGTCATGCCGATGCGAATGCCGTGAGGTGACGGAAAGCACTCCACGACTTCCGCAGGCAAACGTCGGACGCCGCAGCGCGTCCTACGCTTGCGTGCCTCGCGTCGGCCTTGGTCTCACCGACACGCTCGTCCTTGGACGACGGGCGCGAACGAAGGAGTTTGTCATGGGGGCTTCATCAATACGCCGTTTCGCCGGCCCATTGGCCGTCACCACCGCCATCGCGGGAATTTTCGCCACCACCGCGCAGGCACAGCAGACCATTCCGCTCCCCGGAATTGACGTGACGTCGAGCCGGCTCGGGCGGGGCATCGTCGGCACCTCGACCTCCATCATCACCGCCGAGGAGATCGCGCGGTCGCCCAGCGCGACTCTGCAGGACATCCTGTCCCGCGAGCCCGGCATCCAAGTGACCAACCTGTTCGGTGGCGTGAACGGCGTCGGCAGCACGGTTGACATGCGCGGTTTCGGCGCTGCAGCCGCGTCGAACTCGTTGATCCTGATCAACGGCCGCCGCATCAACGACCTCGATCTGGTCGCGGTCGATCTCGCGGCCATCCCGCGCGACAGCATCGAGCGCATCGAAATCACGCGCGGCAACAGCGGCGCCGTGCTCTACGGCGACGGCGCGGTCGGCGGCGTGATCAACATCGTGACCAAGTCGGGCGTTGGGCTGCCGACGAAGGCACGGTTCGAGGGTGCATTCGGATCGTTCAGGCAGCGCGAAGGAAACGCGTCGTTCAGCGGATCGAGCGGGCCGTGGTCGGCAAGCGTCTATGGCTTGGCGATGAACTCCGATGGTTACCGAGAGAACAACAATTACAAGCAGCTCAGCGGAGTCGGCGACTTCCGTTACACCGTCCAGGAAGGCAGCGCCTACCTCAATCTGTCGGGTGATGACCAGGACATCGGATTGCCAGGCGCGCGGCGCGTCGATCCCAGAGTCGGGATGAACCAACTCATCACCAACCGGCGCGGTGCGACGACCCCTTACGACTTCGCGGGCAAGCAGGGCGCAAGTGTAACGGGCGGTATCACCCGCATGCTGGCACCGGGCGTCGAGCTGATCGTCGATGGCGGGACGCGAGAGAAAAAGCAGCAGGCGCAGTTCTATTTTGCGACGCCGATGGTCGCGACCCTCAACCCGCTCAGCGCGGTCGATACCACGCTCCAGACGTCGTCGCTGACACCACGTTTCAGGCTCAATGGCATCACCGCCGGCATTCCGTGGAACGCGACAACCGGCATCGATTACTATCTTTCGTCGTACGCATCCGACCGCTCGCAGTTTCTTGGTGCGCTGCCGATCAATCGTTACAACTTGATGCAGTCATCGCTCGGCTACTACTACCAGCACACGGCGTCGGTGCTGCCGACCACCGACCTGTCGGCAGGATTCCGGGGGCAGCGAACGAGCCTGCGCGCGAGCGGCACGTTCAACCCCGATGCTCCAGGAGGGTCGTTCTGCGATCCGTTTTTTGGATGCTTCCCCGCCGGTGTGGCTCCGGTGCCGCTCGATAGCAGTCAGGATAACCGCGCATACCATGTCGGGGCCGAACACCGCTTCACTTCGAACTTCGCCGTGTTCGGCCGCACGGCGCAGAGCTTCCGCGTCCCGAACGTCGATGAGCGCGTCGGCATGGCGACGCCCCTGGGCGTCGATCCTACCAACTTCGATCTGCGAACGCAGAAGTCGCGCGACTATGAAGGCGGCATTCGCATTCACGTCGGGCCGTTTAATATGCAGACGAGCTACTACGACATGCGTTTGACGGATGAGATCCACTTCCGCTTCCTACCGAACTTCGAAAGCAAGAACATCAATCTCGATCCAACCCGCCGCTATGGCAGTGAGACGATGGCAAGCCTGCGGGTCAGCGACCGGCTGCGCTTCAAGGGCGGCTTTGCGTACACGCGAGCGGTGTTCCGCGAAGGCCTGCTGGCTGGCGACGACGTGCCGCTGGTGTCGACTTGGACCGGCAGCGCGGCCGTGTCCTGGGACGTGCTGCCGCAATGGCTGACGTTTGACGGCGTGGTGCGCTACGTCGGCAGCCGGCGGATGGACAACGACCAGCTCAACGTCCAGCCGCTGATTCCGGCGTTCTATCTTGTCGACGTCCGGCTGGGCGGCGAGATCGACCGGTTCTTCTGGTCGTTCTCGGTGCAGAATCTGTTCGACACCAGCTACTTCGACTACGCGGTCGCGAGCCCATTCCCGTTCGGGTTTGACAGCGCGATCGGCGTCTACAATGCGTACCCGCAGCCGGGCCGGACCTACCTGGTGCGGGCAGGCGTGAAATTGCCCTGATGGAAGCGGCCGCAGGCGGCAACGCCGGCCGCTCTACGCCGTCATATTGGCTGCCACATCGCCGGCACCACCTCGTAACCGGTGCCGGATTTCAAGATGAAGCCGGTCGCCGGGAACGGGAAATGGTAACCCGCGACTTGCAGGCGGTCGGCCGCGGCGCGGTCGAGCATGCGCTTGCGATTGTCCACGGCCATCGGGCCGTCCATGTCGAAGATGCCCTGCCATTCCGGATTGCGGGCGAACAGCCACGGATGGTTGGTGGTGTCGCTGAGCACGAGCAGCGACTGGTTGCCTGAGTTGACCGTGAAAGCGGTGTGTCCCGGCGTGTGGCCGTAGGCGGGAATCGTGCCGACGCCCGGTTCCAGCTCCGCGCCGGGCTCGAAGCGCTTCACTTCGCCTGCGATGTCGCGGAAGATGCGGCGCACGTTGAGGAACAGCGGCCGCATCGCTTCGGGCGCCGCGCCCATGTTGGCGTCGTCCATCCAGAACGCCCACTCCGGCGCCGGAACCTGGATCTCCGCATTGGCGAAGACCTTCTTGCCGTCCTTGTCCTTGATGCCGTTGATGTGGTCGGGATGGAAATGCGAGATCGCGATGGTGTCGATCGCTTCGGGTTTCACGCCGGCGGCGGCCAGCGCGCCGGGCATGTGGCCGGTGGTCGGTCCAAGCTGGCCGCCGGTGCCGGTGTCGATCAGGATGAGCTTGGAGCCGGTGTTGACCAGCAGCGCGGTGAACGAGGTCGGGACGATGCCGGGCTGCAGGAATGAATCGCTGAGCGCCTTGTTGACCTGATCGGGGCCGGCATTGCGCACGAACTTCTCGTCGATCTTGCGGAACCAGGTGCCGTCGTAGAGCGCGGTGACCTCGAAGTTGCCGAGCTTCTGACGGTAGACGCCCGGGCTTTGCACTCCGGCGGTCGGCGCCGCGGCCATCGCGGGTGCGGTTGCCAGCGCGGCCGCTGCGGCCGAGCCGGCGAGCCAGTGGCGGCGGCTGATGTCCTGCATTGGAATCCTCCCGAGCTCATGACGGTAGGGAGAATTCTAGTCCATTGCAGAGGCGAGCGTCAGCCGGGCAGGTCGGGGTCCTGCTGTGGATAGACGTGGTTGTACACCACGCGGCCGGCGATCAGGATCGGCGTCGCCAGGAACGCTCCCATCGGCCCCCACATCCAGGCCCAGAACGCGATGCCGAGAAAGATCGACAGCGGATGGATCGAGAGCACCTGCCGGCCGATGATCGCCGGCGCCAGGAATTGTCCTTCGACCAGCGTAAGCGCCATGTAGATGCCGGGCGGCAGCAATGCACCGAGAATGGTCGGATAAGTCATCAGTCCGATCACGAACAGCAGGACGTACATGATCGCCGGCCCGACATAGGGGATGTAGTTCAAACCGAAGGCGAGCGCGCCCCACAGCAGCGGCGCGGGCAGGCCGATCAGATAGGCCATGATGGTCGTGACGACGCCGAGCGACAGGTTGATCGCCGTGACCACAATGAGGTAGCCGCCCAGGTTGTCCTCGATGTCGTTGAGGATCTTCAACGCCCGCAGCCGCGACTCGCGCGACGCGCACCAGTTGAGCGCGTACTTGCGAAACTCGGTGCGGCCGATGATGAAGAAGAACAGGGTGCCGAAGAACAGCACGAGTTGCATCAAGAGCTGGATGGCGGCGGGCGTCACCACCGTCACCACTCCCTCGATGACGCGCGAGTTGCTGACGTCGACACCGCGCCCGCTCAGGCCGAAACCCAGCACGGCCTGCAGCTCGTACAGCGCCGCGAGCGGGCGATCCAGCACGTGCAGCTTCTCCTTGATCGCGGTGCCCAGCTCCGGCGCGCGTCCCATCAGTTCCGTAACGGGAGCCGCCAGCATGATGATGGCGGTATTCAAGGCTCCGATCAGCAACAGCAGGACCACGAGCGCCATCACCCAGTCGGGCACGCCGCGGCTGTTGGTGAAACGGATCACGGGACCGAACGTCATCCCCACCGCGATGGCAGCGAGGACCGGTACCACCAGCTTGCCGGCAAAGAAGAGAAAGACGCCGAACGCCAGGATCGCCATCAAGACGGTGGCGGCCTGCGCGATTGCGCGCCAGAACAGTGCGGCGTCCGGAAGCGGCGAGACATCGCGCGTGTCCAGGGCCAGACCTTCCAGCCATGAGCGCGGTCCGCGTTTCTGCGGCTGGCTGTCCGCGGCTTTCGGATTGTCCGCAGCTTCCGTGGGAGGAATCGAACGAAGGGTGGCCATCAATCCACTCCTTCCGGTCTCCTACAGCCAGACGCCAAGGAATTTCAGCAGCGAAAGAATGCCGATGATGATGACGATGATCCGCACGATCTGTTTGGCGCGGCCGTCGATCGGCAGCATGTTGACGAGATACAGAACGAGGACGACGACCAAAAAGGTGATCAGAATGCTGATAAGGGCCGACATGCCGGTATTCCTTTGTTCAAATGCGCGAGGCCGCGAAGCGGCCAGACCTGACGCCGTTTGCGCCCGTGGCTCGGCCCTTCAACGTGTGCCGCTGGTTCCGGTTCCATTTTGGGAACCGGATTGTTCAGAACGAACGGCTCTGGGGTATGGACGCGGTTCGGAAGTTCGTCCGAATACTAGGCGCGGCGCGGCAGGCGCGTCGGCGGCTTGCTCTCGACCTTCTGCGGGTCCTTGATCGGCGGGCCGCGCTTGATGTTGAGCCGCCGCATGTCCTTGGCGTCGAAATCGTCGTCGGTCTTGAAGCCGGCGGCGCGAATGCCGGCAATGGCGCACAGGTCGTCGACCTCGTTGGTGTCGCCGGTGGTGGCGATGGCGCCGATCACTTCGCCTTCGTCGTCGCGGATGAGCTGGCCGCCGCCTTCCAGGAACATCGGGCCGTCCGCCAGATCGAGGAAGGAATCCATGAACAGCGGCTTCTCCTTGGCCTTCTGCAGCACGAGGCGCGACTGCCGGCCCATGGCCAGCGCGGCGTAGGCCTTGCCGTAAGACACTTCGAAGCGCAGCAGCGAGGCGCCGTCCTGTTTCATGGCGCACTTCATCCGCCCGCCGGCGTCGAGCAGCACCGCGGTGAGGGGATAGGCGTTGCGCCGCTTCGCCTCGGCGAAGGTCTCGTTGATGACGGTGACGGCTTGATCCAGCGTGATCGCGCGCATTGTTTTCCCCTCGCTCGGTGCGGAAGCGCGGCGACGATAGCAAACGCGGCCGTGCGCCGGAACCCCGCCGTCAGCGGCGCTTGGCCGGCGCTTTCTTGTCTTCTTTCGGCTTGATGATGTGCGTCACCTGCGGCAGCAGCTCGGCGGCGATCTTGGCATGTGCCTCGGCGGTCAGGTGGATGCGGTCCCACTGGTAATAGTCCGGCGGGAACACCGGGTCATAGACGATCACCAGAATCTTGCGCGCAGAGATCCGCTGCACCATCGCGTCAATGTTGGCGGCGCGCCGCTCCTTGCTGCGGAAGAGACGTCGGTCGTTGCCGCCGGGCTGCAGGATGACGATGTGGGTGCCGTCGGGCACGGCGGCGTCGACGCGCTGCAGCATCCCGGCGGTGGTATCCAGCACGACGCCGGCGTTGACCACGCGGGCATCGTAGCCCGCGGCGCGCAGCATATCCTCTAACTGCTCCGGGTATGCGCGGCGGCCGGTCAAGCCCCAGCCCCAGGTGTTGCTGGCGCCGATCGCGACGATGTTGACGGGCGCGGGCTGCGCGGCGGCTTGCGCTGCCGTCATCAACAGCACGGCAAACGCCGAGGTCAGTGGTGTCAGGAAAAGAGCCGCCATCGCTTGGACCGGACGAGGAATCGATCCCCAAGGTGTCAGTTTACGGATTGCAAAGCAAACCGCCGATTTTGCGGCGTTACCCGGAGCGGTCGGGCCGCAAAGCGTAAATTTGTGATGGCTGTCACAGCGGGATAATGGGGGTGAGCTAATGTCCACTGACCGACGCACACCCGCCTTCCCCTGCATCGGCAACGCGAAGACCCGCCCGATCTTCTCGGGCGGGTCTTGTTTTTGGAGGCCGGGCCTTGGAATTGAACCAAGGGTTGAGCAGGTTTGCGGGCCTCTCGCGTATCCTCTCCACGACCAGCCAGTGGGATGCAGACCCGTGGTCGTTGAACACTCCGAATGGTGTGATTGATCTTAAAACTGGCGAAATAAGCGAGCATCAGCCACACGACTATTTCACGAAACTAACGGCAGTTGGTCCAGCGGATGGAGGCTGCCCAACATGGCAAGGCTTTCTAAACATCGTGACGGCAAACGATCTAGAGCTGCAACACTTCATGCAGCGGTGTGGAGTGCTTTGTCGTTTTGTGGAGTGCTTTTTCCCCTTTCGTTCGGTTTTGCCCGGTTATGAAAAGGCTCCCGATTTTGTCGGATTCTGGGACCGATTTTGATCGGACCGTGGATGATTTGTTGGGCGTGTGTGGTTGATCCGCCGCACCAGAAACAGCCCCAACGTTTCCGAATTGGAGCATGCCACCTAGGCCTTGCCGAGCAGAGGTGGCGGCCGTTTTGCGACCCACCCGGTCGCCTCGTCATATGCGTGAGCAAGCTGCAGGCAGGCAAGTTCGCCGTGGTTCGGAGCGACGATCTGCAGTCCCATCGGCAGGCCGCGATCGTTAAAACCGGCAGGCACGGCGAGCGCAGGGCAGTTCGACATAGTGACCACCACCATGCACTCCATCCAGCGATGATAGGTGTCCATGGTCCGGCCGTTGATGATCTTGGGCCAATCCATCGTCGAGTCGAACGGAAAAACCTGGCCCGCTGGCAGAATGAAATAGTCGTATTTCTCGAAGAACGCCCGCACGGCCTGGTACCACGTGCTGCGTACAGCCGAAGCGTCATAGATTTCAAACGCCGAGAGCTTTTGGCCGCTCTCGACCTCGAATATCGCTTCCGGCTTCATCAGGGGGCGCTTGCCCGGGTCGTTGTAGAGCTGCTTGAGCGCGATGCCGGTCTGCCAGGCGCGAAGCGTGCGCCAGTTGTGCCAGACCTTTTCGATCGGAAAATCGGGCGTGGCTTCCTCGACGATGCACCCCAAGGCTTCGAAACTCTTGAGTGCCACTTTGCACAGGTTGAGCACGCCTGGCTCGAACGGGATGGCGCCGCCGAAATCGCCCGACCAGGCGATGCGAGTGCCTTTGAAGTCGCGCCGAAGGTCGCCCGCGAATTGCGCCGGATCCTGGCGGTTGGAGAGCGGCAGGCGAGGGTCGTGGCCCGCTTGGACCGATAGCAGCATGGCGAGGTCCGGCACGTTGCGCGCCATCGGACCCTGCACGCCCATATAGGCGTAGAACACGTCCAGGCCCTGTGCCGGCACGCGGCCGTAAGACGGCCGGAAGCCGAACACGTTGTTCCAGGCCGCCGGGTTGCGCAGCGAGCCCCCGTGGTCGCTGCCGTCGGCGATGGGCAGCATATGCAGCGCGACTGCGACGCCGGCGCCGCCGCTCGACCCACCCGACGTTTTCGATTGGTCGTAGGCGTTCAGCGTGCGGCCGAACACGTCGTTGTAGGTGTTCGAGCCGAGGCCGAACTCGGGCGTGTTGGTCTTGCCGATCACGATGCCGCCAGCGCGCTTCATGCGCTCCACCACGATGGCATCCGTCGTCGGCACGAAGTCCTTGAAGATGGGCGAGCCTTGCGTCGTGCGGATGCCCTTGGTTGCGATCAGGTCCTTCACGGCGAGGGGGAAGCCGTGCATCCAGCCGCAATATTCGCCGCCTGCAAGCTGTGCGTCCCGGGCTTGCGATTGCATGATCAGCCCGCCGCGGTCCTGCAGCGACACGATGGCGTTGACCTTCGGATTGAGGCGCCCGATGTGATCGAGCGTTGCGTTCATGATTTCGACGCAGGACACCTGCTTGGACTTGATCGCGCGCGACAGCGCGAGCGCATCCATCATCACGATGGCGGAACTGGCCATCGCCGGCTATTTTGCTGCGACCATCGCGGCCAGGCCGCGCTCGAGGTCGGCGATCAGATCGCCGACGTCCTCGAGCCCGATGTGAATCCGCACGCACGGACCGCCTGGCGCCCACTTCGTCGCGCTGCGATAGGGCGTGACGTCATAAGGAATCGCAAGACTCTCGAAGCCGCCCCATGACGCGCCCATCCCGTAAAGCGTCAATGCGTTGAGGAATGCGAGCAGCGCTTTCTCCGGCACCGGCTTGAACACCACCGCGAACAGCCCGCACGCGCCAGTGAAATCGCGCTTCCAGATGTCGTGGCCCGGCGCGCCGGGCAGCGCCGGGTGCAGCGCGCGCAGCACCTCGGGCCGCTGCTCCAGCCAGCGTGCCACTTCTAGACCGGATTTGTGATGGCGGGCGAGGCGGACGCTGAGCGTGCGCAAGCCGCGCATCGCCATGTTCATGTCGTCCGGGCCGACGCAAAGGCCGGCCGCGAACACCGTCTCCTTGAGCTGGGGCCAAGCCTTCTCGCTGGCGGACACTGTGCCCATCATCAGGTCGGAATGGCCGCCGATGTACTTGGTGGCGGACTGGATCGAGAGGTCGACGCCTTTCTCGAGGGCGCGGAAATAGAGTGGGCTCGCCCAGGTGTTGTCCATCAGCACCAGCGCGCCGCGGTCATGGGCGACCGCCGCAATCGCCGGAATGTCTTGCATCTCGAACGTCAGCGAACCGGGCGCCTCGCAGAACACCGCTTTGGTGTTCGCCTGCATCAGGGTGCCGATGCTGCCGCCGATCGCCGGGTCGAAATAGGTCGTCTCGACACCGAACCGCTTCAGCACGCTGTCGCAGAACTTGCGGGCCGGTCCGTAGCAATTGTCGGTCAGCAGAACGTGGTCGCCGGCCCGCAGCACCGAAAGCAGCGCTGTGGAGATCGCCGCGAGCCCGGACGGCAGTAGGGCGACGCCCGCGCAGGCCGGCCCTTCGATCTCCTGGATGGCGCGTGAGAGTGCCTCGGAAGTAGGCGTGCCCCGGCGGCCATAGAAATATTTGCCGCGGCGGGCGAGGAAATCCTCGGCCGTTCGGTAGAGCAGCGTCGAGGCGTGATAAACCGGGGTATTGACGTAACCGTGATGGGCATGCGGATCGCGTCCACCCGTCGTCAGTTTGGTGTCTGGCTTGTGTTCCGCTCTGGGGACGTCGCCGCCTGCTGCTTTGGTCATCATCGTCCTCGCCGTCCGCGGCATTTGACGCATCCTCCCCGGTAATCGCAACCCCTTGACCTGTCTGTCAGACCGGCTTCAGATGGCTTTACGAGGGGAAAGTGGGACGCGGGCGCCAAATGCTTGGCCGCCTGTCGCCATAGGTTTGTGGGAGATTTTGGTCATGAAGCGCGGTGTCCTCTGCGTTGCATTGGCAGCGTTTTTTGGCGTTGCTGCATCGGCTGCGACAGCCCAAACACTCAACACCATCAAACAGCGGGGCTCTTTGAACTGCGGTTCGAACGGCACGCTCGCAGGTTTCGGACTGCCCGACGCGCAGGGACGCTGGGCCGGCCTCGACGTCGATTTCTGCAAGGCGCTGGCGGCTGCGATTTTCAACGATCCGAACAAGGTCAAGTTCGTGCCCTTGACCGCCAAAGACCGGTTCACCGCGTTGCAGTCCGGTGAGGTCGATGTGCTGGCGCGCAACACGACATGGACTTCATCGCGAGACACTTCGCTCGGTCTCAACTTTACGGCCGTGAACTACTACGACGGCCAGGGCTTCCTGGTGCGCAAATCGCTCAAGGTGAATTCGGCGCTTGAGCTCAACGACGCGGCGATCTGTGTGCAACAGGGCACCACGACGGAGCTCAACCTCGCGGACTACTTCCGCGCCAACAAGATGAAGCTCAAGACCGTGACGTTCGCAACCGCGGACGAGGCGCTGAAGGCTTACGACTCGAGCCGCTGCGACGCCTACACCACGGACGCCTCCGGCCTTGCGGGCGAGCGGCTGCGCCTCGCCAACACCGGCGACCACATTATTCTGCCGGAGATCATCTCGAAGGAGCCGCTCGGTCCGGTGGTGCGCCACGGCGACGATCAGTGGTTCGACGTCGTGAAGTGGACCCACTACGCCATGATCACCGCCGAAGAGCTGGGCATCACCCGGGCAAACGTTGACGATCAGGCCAAGTCCGACAACCCGGACATCAAGCGGCTGCT
>Ga0190271_10002961_pt1 | contig 10519 bp, 9 predicted proteins | sample Popmic356T_FD_133747 | JGI IMG/M metagenome (GOLD analysis project Ga0190271, IMG submission 133747) | Populus adjacent soil microbial communities from riparian zone of Weber River, Utah, USA - 356 T | ecosystem: Environmental > Terrestrial > Soil > Riparian zone | place: USA: Utah | collected... | reverse complement strand
GCAAAGATTTGTATTGAAAAATCAATAGGCGAGGCCAGCTCGATTTACGAAACTTATATGGAATATCTTTCCAAAGAGATAAGGCAAGGACTTGATGGGTATTCGATAACCATGTTCAAGCCACCAAAATCTCAAATTGTCGAATCTAAGAAACTTAGGAAAGGCTCGCACATTATAATATCACCTTCATCAATGCTAACTCACGGCCCGTCTGTCGGTTATCTGGGTCAGATATATGATGATCCTCTGAGTGCTGTGGTCTTTACGTCCCATATCTTGCCAAACACCCCAGCACATAGTTTGGTTGAAGGTAAAAAGGATCTGGTGAATGAAGGTAAAATGCTTAACGTTGAGTGCAGAGTGGAAAGCTTTGTAGATTTCACAAATCACTCAGATTATGGACAGATCCTGGCATATGTGAAAAGGATGAAACAGAAGCTACGGAAGGTGATTGTAAATCATGGAGATAAGAGCAAAGCTCAAAATCTGGCTGGAGCAATAAACCGGATTCACAGGATACACACACAACATCCTCTTGTGGAGGAAGCGGTAAAGCTAGTATGAAATCTTTTGCTAATAAAATACCTGTTACTAGAATTGCAGTCCATATTTGTTGCGATTCCTAAGTTGTTCTCATAAACTACTAGGTAATCTCGTGAGCACCCCTCCAAATTTTCACTTTTGATGGAGTAATCACTACCCGTTCTTCACCCAACCTTGCGATATCTCCACCGGAGGATTGAACGAACTTGTATAGGTCGTCGATAACGCTTCGTAACTCGTCGACGCTCTTTTGAGCAAGAGGCGTGACCCTAATAATCACGATCATCTGTTTCTTCAGATCTTCTTTAATTAATTGAACTTCAACAGGATCACGGAGAGTTATAGCTTTCAAATATACCTGTGGTTCATGCGCTTGCATTAAATTATCTCTTATCCATTGTACGATTTTCAGAAATAATCAAATAGTCATTCTGGTCAAAAGATATTGACCCCTTAGGTTAGATCATATACTTAATTTTCTTGCAACTGAATTATCCGACACCTGGCAAACCATCGTGATTTCTTTTTGCTGATGAGAAAGTGTCAGCTTTACCATTTGATCTCTTGGAGCATCACTATATCGTCCAACAATTCCTCCCGCCAATAGCTTTAAATCGTTCCTGAGTTCAGAACCCTTTTTGATCCTCAAAATCCCTAACGGTCCAGTAAACTCTATAGCCTCAAAGGAGTAATCATCGTCAAGATAGAGAAATTTCATGATTTCATTTTCACGCTGATTTCTACCGACGACAAGCTTTGCATGAGTTGACAGCCTGAAATGTCTTCCCACTTTAAGAAGTTCAACGTCATTGAGGGTCGGGACTCCTTCAGTATGCTCAAAAAGGTCATAAACACGCTTAGAGAAAGCGGGATCGGTAAGAAGACATCCACCAGCAGAATTTGGAGGGTCCTGAATGCCGAACTGCTTTGCCAATGCTAATTGTTCTTTTCGAGACCTACCTGCGATTGAATGAAGTTTACTTCGGTCAATAATACCAAGCCTTTCTGCGTCGGATGGAGGAAGTTTTCCTGCTGAAAGTGGCCTAATTACTTTACCGACCAAGTCAGATTCTTCCTCAATTATTTTAAGAGCGTGACGGTGCTGGCTCATGGGTCTCTGTGACAATACTTCTCCGGTCACCAAATATGAAGCTCCAATGCTCTCCATATGGTCCTTTGCAGCCTTGAACATCATTGCCCTACAATCGATGCAAGGATTCATACCCGATCCAAAACCATGCTTCGGATTTTTTAACATTGAAAGATATTCATCGCCAAAATAGACTGTTTTTAATTTAATTCCTAGCGAATCTGCAACCTCCTTTACTCTGTGGCCACATCCCTTCCCACAATCAAAATCACAGAATGGAGTTTTTACTGCAACTGCTTCCACTTCGATCTCTTGATCCATTACCAATCTTGTGGAGAGATTGCTATCAAGCCCTCCTGACAGAAGTACAACGACCTTTGGTTTCTTCAATGGAGTGGAATTTGCTTCAGATGAAGATGACATAGTTGTTGATGATGCTTAGGTCTAGGTATTATATCGTTTGCCCCGAAGGGATTGGGACCGTCATGGCCCCTACTAATTTGCATGAAGATGGACTTCAGGTTATCGTTTATAGGATGGAAATCAGAAACATAATGATATGAAGAATTCTATAGGAAAATTTATGACTGCTAAATTGTCATATATACTCCAGTCCAATACAGCGAAGGAGGCAGCAATGAAAATGGAACAGGATAATTCCTCTGCATTGATAGTGTTGGATTCGAATGAGAAACCAGTAGGAGTTGTTACGCACAGAGACCTAGTAAGAAGTTCATGTGTTGAGGATGTTCCTTGCGACAGGATCCTTGTCCAGGACATTATGTCCACTCCTATCGTTACAATTGATCCATATTCGCCTGTTGAAACGGCAGCAGACGTAATGAAGCAGAATAATGTTAGGCACCTTTTAGTCGTGGATACTGACAGACCAAATGAGCCTCTTGGAATCTTAGGCTCTCGCGATTTTGCACTGTACATAGAAAATGAACACCTAGAAGAAAAATGATCCACTCTGCCTGTGTTTGACCAACGATTATATTGGAGATTTGAAATTTCGATATCAGTTGACTGTAGAAGCGATATCAAATTTCGACTCGTATGCCTGGGTGGCTGTCGGACTATTTGTTTTGGGCATAATTGGTGTGCTAATCTATGAGAAGTCTGACGCACGACAGAATTCAGCAAAAAATTCAGGAAAAGCTTCCGACATCGGGTCGTAAATGCTTGGAAATTGAGGCTAAGACAAAAGAATTCTACCGAAAACAGGGCTTCAGCGATCTTACTTATATACAAGCCAAATCGTTACCAGTAATTTGTAGAAAGATAGATTCAATACTTATCGCGCCGACCGGTTCAGGAAAAACTGAAGCATCAATAATGCCGGTGTTAACTATGATCAAAGAATCGAATAAGGAGCATTCTAACGGGATTAAGGCGCTGTATATAACTCCACTTCGATCACTAAATAATGACGTCTTTAGAAGAATCGAAAAATACACAAGCTACCAAGGTTTGCGCTTAGAAATTAGGCATGGAGATACAAGTGCCATCAAAAAGAAGAAGATGTCCGACAATCCTCCTGATGTATTAATAACCACTCCTGAGACTTTGGGTAACATTCTTACTAATAGCAAACTCATTGGACATTTAGCAACAGTACAATGGGTCATAATTGATGAAGTCCATGAACTGCTTCCGAACGAAAGGGGATCTCATCTATCGGTGAGTCTAGAAAGACTGGAAAGAGTTGCCAGCAATAGACCATCTAGGATAGGCCTTTCTGCTAGTGTGGCAAATCCACGTGAAGCAGGAAAATTCGTAGCTGGCTCGGGCAGGAATATAGCCGTTTTAATGGACAGATCAATGAGAGAATATGATATAGATATCAAATATGTAAATGGGACTATAAACGATGCGTGTAAGCTGATTCTTACGTATGTTGAACCAATGATACAGCAAAAAAAATCGATCTTGGTCTTTACTAACACTAGAGATGAAGCAGAGTATATAGGGACCATCCTAAAATCGCGCGCCAGCTTTGGGGTCGATGTTCACCACGGTTCCCTTTCGAAGACCAGTCGGGAGGAAACTGAGAAAAAATTACGTGAGGGTTCTGCAGGACTAGTTGTTTGCACATCATCCCTTGAGTTGGGATTAGATATTGGTTCAATTGATCTGGTTATCCATTATGGATCCCCAAGACAGATATCTAAACTCGTCCAGAGGATTGGTCGAAGTAGGCATAATAATCGTAGGTCGGCCAAGGGACTAATCATTACCAGTTCCCACGATGATGAACTTGAAGCCCATGCCATACTATATCGAACAAGAAACGGGGAAATGGAGGAGCAAGGAATACATCAGATGCCGTTTGACGTAATGGCTCACCATTTGGTGGGTATATCCTTGCAAGCAAAGACGTCCATTCTTATCAGAGAGGCATTCCAATTGATTAAAAAGTCCTATCCTTTTCGAAACCTTCGGATAACGGATTTGATGATGTCGCTCAAGATTTTAGCTGATATTGGGTTGATAAGAATAGACATAACAGAAAACTCATATAGGTATACCCTACGGTCCTACAAGTATTACTTTAGCAATCTTTCAATGATTCCTTACGTTCAGAAATTCGAGGTTATAGATATAGTGGGTAAGAGGAAAATAGGAATGCTGGATCAGCAATTTGTTGGAGATTACGGAGAAAAAGGAAATGTATTCGTTTTGAAAGGGCTGCAGTGGAAAATTATTTCAATTGATGAGAACAGATTGGTTGTCAATGTTGAACCTCTACAGGGGATCACTATGAATGTGCCATATTGGGCAGGTGAAACGATACCAGTAGACTATCTAACTGCTGTTCGAGTAGCCGAAAGCCGAAGACGCAATGCTAATTCGGATGTATTCTTTAGCAGGGAAATAATCAATAGCAGTTTGGACTTATTGAAAGAGCTGCCTAGTTCGAGGTTGATTCTGATTGAAAGCAGCCGCAAGAACAATGCACTGGTCATGCATATGCCATTTGGGACAAAGGCGAACAACACTTTTGCATCGGTGTTGTCTACTCTTCTTTCTTCTCATCTGGGATACGTCGTTGAAAGCAGATCTGACGCTTATAGGATCTTGCTCACATCCTCTGCTGCTAGAATAGGAAAGGTTCACATCGAACGAATATTCAATGAACATGTTGACTGCGAACCTATACTTATTGCTTCATTCGCTGGTACCTATGTCATGAATTGGAAAGTATGGACAGTAGGAAGAAGGTTTGGTATTGTTTCAAAAGAATCGGTTTACGACAAAAAAATAGCCAGATTGCTGTACGACAGGTATATGAAAACCCCGGTTAGCGCTGAAGCGATACGGGAGCTAGTTCACGAAAAATACGATGTACATACTACGAATAGGATTCTTGAGGAATATGCAAATAACTCGATTAGGCTTCAATGGATAGAGGTTGAAGAATTTACAGACCTAGCCAAACCTACGGTAGAACGCTATCAAAGATTTTCTGCTGCACCATTAAGTTTGGAGACTGGGATTATTGAACTTGTTAAAGAAAGACTCCTTAGAACTAAGCATCGATTGATCTGTATTCGTTGTGGCGGATGGGAAAGAGTATTTGAAACAAAGGATGTACCTGATCACATACATTGTAAAAAATGCAGATCCCGCCTAATTACCGCTACCTACGTTTCGGATCTTGAGCTTCCTGGGATAATCGTAAAAAAGCTAAAAGGAGATAAGATCTCAACTGATGACAGTAGAAAATTTGATCGCGCTTGGAAAATTGCCTCTCTAATAAATAACTTTGGAAGGAAGGCGGTTACAGTGTTGTCAGGTCATGGCATAGGTGCAGATACCGCTGCTAGGGTTCTTCGCAATTGTATCGATGATTCAACATTATATAGAGGCATATACGAAGCAGAGAGACAGTATGTACTTACTCGCGGTTTTTGGAATGACTAATTATAGAAGCGGCTTGAATAGATCTGGGATTACCCAATTTTGTTGATGCTAGAGTAGGGTTTCAATGAAATCTGAAGTTTGCCGTCTCTGTTGGTGCTGGTGACAACTCCTCTGATTTTTATTCTCTCACCAACCTTCAGATCGGTAACAAGACTAGATAGATCTCTCCAACCTAAAAGATTTATTTCGGCTGTATCATCACCTAATATAGTCTCAGCTAGAGAGATATTTTCACCATTTCTTGTAGTAACTGTATTGATTGAGGGAGTTTGAAGCACGATCCCTTCCACCAAATAAGGACGGTCAGAATTAACAATATCTGCAATCTTCGTCTCGAGCCTTTCCAGGGATGGAAATGAGGAATCATCTTCGATCTCACTGATATAAGAGTCATCTCTAGACAAAGTTATCTGGTTGCCAAGGATCATGCTCGGTATGCACTGAATTATTATACCGGAACTGATCGAGGCTTTCGACAAATTTGAATCAATTCTAAGTGTAATAATCTTACCATCTTTTTGGAAAGCAAGGCATTCTAAGTAACCAGTTCCTAGGTCTTTTCCAACAGATATCAATTTGAGATTAAGTACATCAGTTTCTGTTCCTGGATTGGAGACGTCAAGAGAAGTCCCTTCGTCTCCGTGTATTTCGAAATCTGAGTTTCCGTACTGTGCACTTCCTTCCTTAATTTTGACACCAACGAGTTTTATATTCGAGCCTACTGTTAAAATCTTGGGAAGCCTCGATTCATCTATATTCCAAATAATTGTTCGCATCATCTTAGTTCCTTCTTCGTTTGATACATTCAATTGAAGTGCCCTGCCTTCCTGACCTCTAACATTCTTATATTCTACTATTCTGGGTGACGATGAAATCTTTCCGAAAATTACGACGTTGTCAGTTTGGCTGGAAATCTTAGAAATATCACGCGTAAAATGGTCTAGAGAAGGAATATCCACAGTACCTTCTTTAATTACTTCCATTGTGCTCATGTCTCCAACGTTAAGGACGGGTTTACCGTCTAAGCCGGACTTGACGTAACCTTTGGTTAACTTGATGAGATCTCCTGGTCGTAGACCTGACTCCTCGGGAAATTCCACTCTCTTCTCCCAAAGTTTGAGTCTAATAGCACCATCGCCGTCAAGAATAGTAAGTGTTCTATTGCGCAACTCTTCGCTGTTATCTCTTCTCATGAAAGTACGTGTGGGATAGATGGACATCACTCTACCAACAACACTAATATCTCTCGCCCCGACGTAGAGATCCTTTAATTTTTGGAGACTGGACTGATTTCGTTCAAGTGATATTCCCAAATCAGCGGCCACGAGAAATAACGCCCCTTGATCCGTAAGATAGCCCGCCCCAATCTTCCGCTTCTTTTCTTCGACAAGATTCTTGATCTCTTCCGCGCTGATTTCTGGCTTTCTCTCAAGCAGAAGTTCAACCATTGCTTTAAAGTCACCTGACAATCATTGGTAACCTCCAGATAAAGTCAAATCACTCTTATCATGCATATAGATTATACCTGCCTATATATTTTGAGAACCACGTGCCTCTATATCCTGTCCACCTAGGATTACTGTCAATTGGGAGTCTTGCTACAGTGCATAGTTGAGAATATACGAAGAGTGGACGTAATATACACATCGATAGTGTTGAAGACAATTTCATTGTTCGTAGAGTTTTGCACAAGATAGAGGTATCGTATGAGAAAAAATCGTTAATAAGGTCAATCGGACAGGCTTTCGAAGTGGGTTAGTAGCAATAGGAGATTTTCATGATACGACGGAAGAACCTGTGCCGACATAATTCTTTTCTCATCCTATCTCTAGAAAGCTTAAGGTCCCCCACAAATTTGCATCAAATTCAGGTCTGAACCTGACCCTGTTCAGAGATTGTAAAGGGGAAACGAGAACCCTCGAAATTTTCTGTACCTACCCTCTCCCAGTTTATGTCATACGCACGACTAATCCTTTTACTCATTATCATTATCTGTGTAGGTAGATTGGAATACAAATTTTCAACCTTTGAAGGATCTCTTGTCATTAATAAGGATCTTCTCCTCTTCATGAGGTATTTTACAGCGACATTTCTGTGCGTATGGCCTAAAACAGGGATCTGGGTATCGTTTACTACCATAATAAACTCCTTCTTTCCCATTGGTGAAATGCCTGTTTCTATCTTCGTATTAAAGGAGTTACGTCAAATATTCTCAATATTGGCCTTAACTGTCCTTATTCACTCTTATTTTCCAGATAGCTCTTCCCAATACATTACGCAAATCCTGACCACACATTTACGATTAGAGGAAAGCCTAGCCTCCACCTGCCCCGGCACCAATAGTCCCCCAACTTTGTTCCTGGTAAACATCTATGAGCTCATTAACAATATCATCGTATGTAAGATCGCGCTTGGAGACGTGCATACTCTCCGACAGAATGCCAGATAATCTCTTAAATGTTGAGTCCTCTAAGAGTAATGACTTCACATTACACTTTACAAGCTGAACTTTATTAGCGTATCTACCACCGACTCTGAATTTCTTGAGAGGTGAAATGAATCAGTTCTTATTGAGTAACCATGGGATCGGCCGGATTTGAACCGGCGGCCTCCAGCGCCCAAGGCTGGCATCATACCAAGCTAGACAACGACCCCGGTCAATTCAGTTTCTCTTTTGAGACAGTAGCTCTATATATATCATGATAAACAGATTTTCCTGTCTCATGGATTATCTGCAGTGCTACCAGAAGGCCGGTCAAATAGCCTCCGAAGTTAGGGAAACTGCAAGAACAACTAATCATATCGGAAAAACGCTACTTGACATTTGCTATTCTCTAGAGAATAAAATTAAAGTACTTGGAGGTCTGCCCGCTTTCCCTGTCAACGTTAGCCTAAATGATGTAGCTGCACACTACACTGCCGAGCCATACGACGAAACCGAGGTAAGGGACGGTGATGTACTCAAAATCGATATAGGAGTGCAAATTGACGGATATATCGCTGATACAGCAGTTACGGTTTGCTATAATTCGAAGTATGATCCTCTTGTCAGAGCATCAGAGGCAGCGTTAGCTGAAGCTGTACGATACGCCACCGCTAATGCGCGTGTAAGTGAGATAGGGAAGGTTATAGAAAACACGATAGTTAAATTAGGTTTCAAACCCATCCAGAATTTGAGCGGCCATTCCTTGGGTCAGTATACTATTCACGCGGGAAAATCGATACCAAATATACGTACTATAGGATCCTCATTTGGGTTATTGGAAAACCAAGCTTACGCGATCGAACCTTTTGTGACCACAAAGAATGGCCATGGTGTGGTATTCGAGGGTAAAACAAAAAACATCTTTGCTATTAGATCGAGGAAACCTTCGAAAGATAAGAAAGCCGATTCTATCTTGGAAACAATATGGAACACGTACAAATCTTTGCCATTCGCAGCAAGATGGTTAATGGATCGTTATGAAGCGACAGATGTGCTCAACTCAATAGACGTTCTAATCGCGAAGAAAAATATCCATGCCTACCCTATCTTGGTCGAGACTCAAGGACAGATCGTGACTCAGTCTGAACACACCATAATCCCTAAAATTGACCATGTGGACATCATTACTCGTTAGCTCAACCAGTTGTGGATAAAAAATAAACCGCCTGAAAAAGAAAGCGCTTTGTTGAAATTATTTGCATTTCGAGCTACGATGCCTTGTCATACTATAATTAAACACACAACATCGATTCAATGAGAGTTTGGATTCTACGAATATGTCCGCGGTAGCTAGACCAGAATGAACAATGAAAAATGACATTTTTGAGTGTTCAAAATCGTTCAAACTGGACCAGAGAAACAAAGATAACAGCACTGACAATAAAATACAAAAGAGAGGCTCAGATTTCTAAGCAAACTCCCTTTCCAGTAATCTTTTCTTGTCGCTGATTCGAAACAATTTGTCTGTTCTCTTCACTGCTTCTGACCTAGGTCGTCGCAAGATCATTGACTGAAGAAGTAGATGATTCTCGGGGATTACTAGGCCTGTTTGGTCGTCTGAGTACACAATCTTAAGGGTTTCTTCTTGGACGCGTAGCACGTCTTGATGAATATGTACCATGTTCGTGTCTCCATGTTCGAATCCGAGCTCGATCGCCTTCATCCTGACATCTGCGGTTCCCTTGGCAGAATTTAAAATGGCTACAGCGAATTCTTTCGTAAACAAATCTAGGATCCGATCCCTGGTGGGTGCTTTTGAACGAAATCGGACAATCATCTGATGGAGGTGCATCATTCTAGAAGGTACTTTAAAAGCCTCGACATAGAGGTTTGCATGCGGAATAAAGTCCTTCACGTCCTCTTGATGATGCGGATTTTTATCCCACTGGATAGAATCTTTCACTTCCTTTGAATCCTCTAGATCTGCCCACCTTCTAACCAATGTGACATCATAGCGTTGGATTTCATCCCCAAAGCTCTCCATTAGCGGCTGCATCACTTTGCCCATTCCAGATACGTTACAACTGCCTTGAATTACGTATTGTTTGCCTGATGCTTCATCATAATTTACTCTGGAATTGTGAATCATCTTAGCGACTGCTCTATCGCCGTGTCGCTCCTCTCCTCCTTGGAAGATAGCAGGTTTTCTCAGAGGTTGATAGAATCTAATTTTGTTACTATATCCTTCGCCTTCCTTAGCCGCATCTAGCACCAAGTCAGATGCGGACACAGCTTCCTCTATAGTACCGGCTATCGAAGACTTGTATTTAAGAGCTAAGTTTTCTGGAACGTAAATGTCAAATTTATTCTTGAGGTCTTCTAAAATCTGCTCATCTATAGTATACTTGGCGATTCCTAATAAACTAATTTCGTTGTCCTTGGATAGGGCAAATGCGAGTCTCCTTCCTATATTTCCATATCCATTAACGAAGACCTTAGCCATTTGCTTCACCATAGAATAGGAAACAGATGGT
>Ga0190271_10002960_pt1 | contig 10520 bp, 6 predicted proteins | sample Popmic356T_FD_133747 | JGI IMG/M metagenome (GOLD analysis project Ga0190271, IMG submission 133747) | Populus adjacent soil microbial communities from riparian zone of Weber River, Utah, USA - 356 T | ecosystem: Environmental > Terrestrial > Soil > Riparian zone | place: USA: Utah | collected... | reverse complement strand
GTGCCCGCGTACCACTCCGGCGCCGTGCGCCGACGCGCGGCCTCGTGCACCGCGCGCACCAGGCGATCGGGCTCGCGTGCGTCGCGCATCGCTAGCTGCTCGAGCGCGGGCAGCCAGGGCGGTGCAGCGCTGGCGTCGCCGATCAGGGCGATCACGGGGAAGGGCAGCGGCAGGGTCGACAGGCGCTCGATCTGGGCGCTGCTCGCGTCGCTGAGGTCGACGATGGCCACGTCGGGTGGCTCGTTGCTGAGCAGCGTGAGCTCGTCGAGCGAGCGCAGCCGCCGCACGTCGCCGTGGCCTGCGCGCAGGTGCTGCTCGACGCGCTCGTTCTCGCCGCCCACCAGCGCCACGCGCAGGCCAGCGATGCGGTGGAGCGGGATCCCGATCGACTCCAACGAGCGCAGCAGCGCGTCGCTGGCGATCGGCTTGACCAGGTAGTCGGTGGCACCGAGCACCAGCGCGCGGCTGGTCTCGTCGACGACCGAGCACACGATGACCGGGATGCGCGCCGTGGCAGGCGAGCGCTTGAGCTGGGTGAGCAGCGCCCAGCCGTCGATGCCCGGCATGTGCAGGTCGAGCGTGATGGCCGAGGGGCACAGCCGCTCGGCCAGCTCGAGCGCAGAGCTGGCGTCGCTCGCCACCGCCACCGACAGGCCCGCGCTGCGCAGCGTGGTGGCGATCAGCTCGGCCGCACGCGCGTCGTCGTCCACGATCAACACCGGCGCCGCAGGCGAGCCTTCGGCGGCCACGCGCTCGCTGTCGCGCAGCGTGCGACCGCCGAACGCGGGCAGCGAGACCGTGAATTTGGAGCCCGCCTTGTGTTTGCTCTCCACGTAGATGGCGCCGCCGTGCAGCTCGACCAGGCGCTTGGTGAGCGCGAGCCCGAGCCCGGTGCCCTCGATCTTGGCGCTGCTGCTCTCTTCCATGCGCTCGAACTCGCGAAACAGTCGGGGCAGGTCTTCGCTGCGGATGCCGACGCCGGTGTCGCTCACCTCGACCAACAGCTTGTCGTCCTGCAGCGCAGCGCGCAGCGTGACGCGGCCGCCTGCGGGGGTGAACTTGATGCCGTTGGAGAGCAGGTTGTACAGGATCTGCCTGAGCCGCATCTCGTCGACGTACAGGTCGGGCAGCTCGCTCGGCAGGTCCAGCTCGAGCACGACCCCCTGTTTGTGCGCGAGCGGCTGCACGCTGCCGTGCACGGCGTCGATCACGCGCAGGGGCGCGACCCACTCGCGCGAAAGCTCCATGCGGCCGGCCTCGATCTTGGACAGATCCAGGATGTCGTTGACCAGCGCGAGCAGGTGGTGCCCGCTCGACACCACGTAGCCCACGTACTCCTTCTGGCGCGTGCTGAGCTCGCCGAAGATCTCCTGGTCGAGCAGCTCGGAGAAACCGATGATGGCGTTGAGTGGTGTGCGCAGCTCGTGCGACATGCTGGCCAAAAAGCGCGACTTGTAGCGGCTCTCCTGCTCGGCGCGCTCCTTGGCGCGCGACAGCTCGCCGGCCTGCGCCTCGATCAGCGCTTCGACGCGCTTGCGCTCGCTGATGTCGCGAAACGCGATCACGCCGCCGCGCACGCGCCCGCGGTCGGTGCGCAGCGGGCGCGCCGAGACGGACAGGTAGGTGCCGTGCGGTGCGTGCGGCGTCTTGACGAACATCTCCACCTCGTCGAGCGAGGCGCCGGCGAGCGCGCGCGCGAGGGGCATCTCTTCGGCGCTGATCGGCGTGCGGCGATCGAGCCTCATGAAGCCGTGCTCGGGCCCCCAGTGCAGCGGTCGCTTCATGAGTGCCGACGGCCCGAGCAGCTGCTCGGCCATCGGATTGCTGAGCACCAGCTGCCCCTCGGCGTCGGCGACCACGACGCCGTCCCCGATGTTTTCGAGGATCAGGTTGAGCTCCACGGTGCGCGACTCGAGCTCGCGGTTGCTGCGCACGATCTCTTCGAACGTGGACACGAGCAGATCCAGGATCTGCTCCTTTTCCGAGGTGATCAGGAACTCGCGTCCCAAAAAGGTGACTTCGACGCCGAGGTGCAGCCGGCGGTCGCGCTTGCGATTGTCGAGGATGCTGCGCACGCGCTCGAGCAAAAAGCCCTCTTCGTAGGGCTTGGTGATGAAGTTGTCGGCGCCACACTCGAGGCCGCGCAAGATCGCGATCGGGTCACTGCGTGAGGTGAGCAAGATGACGGGCAGGTGGCGCAGCTTGGGGGACGCCTTGATCTTCATGCACAGCTCGAAGCCGGACATGTAGGGCATGTTCACGTCGGACAGCACGATGTCGAAGGGCTCGGCCGAGCAGGCGTTGAGCGCGCGCTGCCCATCTGGCACTACGGACACTTCGTATCCCGCGGACTCGAGCCGAAAGCGCAGCGCTTCGGCCTGGGTCGCGCTGTCCTCCACGATCAGCAGACGCGTCATTCCTTGGACTCCTGACTGACCATCTCGACGAGCTTGGCGGGCACCATGGAAATGGGAAGGACGAAGTCGGCAAGGCCTTCGTCGATCGCCGCGGCGGGCATCCCCCACACCGAGGAGGTCTGCTCGTCCTGCGCGATGATACGCCCACCGAGCTCACGAATGCGACGCAAGCCAATCACTCCGTCACGCCCCATCCCGGTGAGGATGGCCGCGACTGCGGAGCGGCCGTACAGGTTGGCGACCGACTCGAACAGCACGCTGGCGGAGGGCCGAAAACCGTCGACGGGTGCGTCGGCCGTGAAGCGCACCTGGCCCTGTCCGGTAACGGTCAGGTGGCGGTCTTCGGGGGCGATGTAGACCGTCCCGCGCGTCAGCTGGTCGCCCTGGGCCGCGATCTTGATGGGCAGCCTACAGGTGCTGCCCAGCCACTCCACAAAACCGCCCAAAAAGCCCGGCGAGAGGTGCTGCACGACGAGGATGGGAACAGGGAAGTCGAAGGGCAGCGCGTCGAGCACGCTGCGCAGCGCCCCCGGGCCGCCGGTCGAGGCCGCAAGCGCGACGATCGATCCGCGCAAGCGTGGCTGCACACCGGTCTTGGGGGCCGGCCAGTTGCGCGACAGCGTGCGCAGGCGATGACCGACCACCTTGACCGAAGACAGTGCCCTGACCGTCGCCAGGAAACGCGCCCGGCCCACCTCGAAGTCTGGCGCACCCGGCCCGGGCGGCTTGGCCAGGGCCGTCAGCGCGCCGGCACGAATCGCACGCATCGAGGCTGCGACGTCGTCGTTGTCGAGCGTGGCGGACACCACGATGATCGGCGTGGGTACCTCGACCATGATGCGTCGGGTCGCCTCGAGGCCGTCCATGTGCGGCATGCGCACGTCCATGGTCACCAGGTCCGGGCGCAGCTTGCGCACCAGCTCGACCGCCTCGCGCCCGTCGCCAGCTTCGCCCACGACCTGGAACTCGGGGTCGGACTCGAACATGCTCACGAGCAGCGCGCGCGCGGTGCTCGAGTCCTCTGCGACCACCACGCGGATCATGCTCGCCTCACAACAAACCTCCGATGACTTCGAGCAGCACGCGGTGGTCGAACGCGCTCTTGCCCAGGTACGCGTTGGCGCCAGCCTCGAGGCCGCGCAGTCGGTCGTGTTCGCCCTCGAGCGAGGTGACCAGCACCACCGGCGTGCGCGCCAGTGTGGGATGGCGGCGTATATTTTCGGTTAGTGCGAAACCATCCATGTTGGGCATCTGCACGTCGCTGACCACCAGCTCGAAGGGCTGTTCCTGCAGCAAGCGGAACGCCTCGCTGCCGTCGCGCGCGGCGGTCACGTCGTAGCCGCCCTCCTCGACGATGCTCTTGATCAAGGCGCGCGTGGTGATCGAGTCGTCGACCACCAGCACGCGTCGTTTGCTGGCCACCGTCGCGGCGAACACCGAGCGCGTGGGGCGCGCCACGTTGGCGATCGCGGCGCGGCCGAGCTCGCTACCATTCAGTACCAGTGCCACCTGGCCGAGCGACAGGATGGTGGCACCGCTGACGTAGTGCGCCTGGGCCACGCGCGCGGGCAGCTTGTGGACGATGCACTCGCGCTCGCCCAACAGCTCCTGCGCGATCAGCGCGACCGAGCGTCCCGCGCTCGACACCACCAGCGCCTGCGCCTGCTCGCGATCGGCGCGCTGCACGTCGGGCAGCCCGAGCAAGGCGGCAAGAGACATCAGCGGCACGAGCTCCGACTCGGCGCGTACCAGCTCCCGCTCGCCGAGGTGCAAGATCTGGTCGGCCTTGAAGCGCAGGACGCGCACGGCGTGGGAGGTGGGCACCGCGAAGTTTTTGTCGGCCACGCGCACGAACAGACAGCGCAGCTTGCTCAGCGTGAGCGGTAGCGAGAGCGTGAAGCTCGCGCCGCGCCCGGTCTGCGAGCTGACCGAGACCGTGCCGTGCAGGCCCTCGACGGTGCGCTTGACGGCGTCGAGCCCCACGCCGCGGCCCGAGATCTCGGTCACGGTCGCCGCCGTCGACAGTCCGGGCACAAACACGTGGGCAGAGATCTCGTCGTCGAGGTTGGCGTCGGGCAGGCCCAGCGCTCGTGCGCGCTCCTGGATCACGGCCAGGTCGAGGCCGCGGCCGTCGTCGCTGATCGAGAGCTCGACCAGCGAGCCGCGCAGCGTCGAGCGCAGCGTGATGCGGCCGACCGGCGGCTTGCCCTGTGCACTGCGCACCGCGCGACTCTCGAGACCGTGGCTGACCGCGTTGCGCACGAGGTGCAGCAGCGGATCGCGCAGCCGCTGCACCAGCTCGCGGTCCAGCTCCACCTGCTCGCCCTCGATCACCAGCTGCACCTCCTTGTCGAGGCTCAGCGCGAGATCACGAACGGCGCGCTCGAGTCCCGCGCAGGCCTCGCCAAACGGCACCATGCGCAGCCGGCGCACCTCGTCATCGACCCGCCTGGTGGCACCGGCCACGGCCCCGATCTCGCGGCGCAGGCCCACACCGACGGCGTCCAGCTCGCGCTCGAGCAGCAAAAACGAGTGCGCCAGCGCGTGCAGCGGGTCGTCCTCGTGCGCGCTGGCGAGGCGCGCCACGCGCGCGATCCGGGTGGCCGTCTCGCGCAGCGTCGCGAACTGCTCGAGCTGCGCCTCGACGCGCGAGCTGGCCACCACCAGGTCGCTGCTGCTGGCCAACAAAGTGTCGAGCTTGTGGGTCGCGACGCGCGCCGCGCGCTGCTCGGCTTGCGCGGCGGGCGCGGTCTGCGCGGCGGGCGCGGCAGGCGACTGCGCTGGAGGCGGCGCGCTGTGCGGGGGAGCGGGCGCGCGAGCCGCCGCCATGGACGATGTGGCCTGTGTGGCGGGCGCGCTGCGCTCCAGGGCGGCGTCCACACGCAGCCGCGCGGCGGCAGCCTTGACCGCATCGAACTCCGCGAACAACGCGCGCATGCGCTCGGGGTCGACCGGGCCAGTCTGGCCGCGCAATGTCGAGAGCGACTGCTCGAGGCGATGGCAGATCGTCTCGATGGTGTGCGCCTGCACTGCGCGGGCAGCGCCCTTGAGGCTGTGTGCCGCGCGAAACACGCTCTCGACCAGCTCGAAGCGCGCCTCGTCGAGCTGCTCGCGCTCGAGCGCCAGCAGGTCGCGCTCCAGCGTTTGCTCGTGCTCCTCGAGCTCGCCGAGAAACAGCCCCATCAAGCGCTTGCTGAGCGCGTCGCGGTCGAGCCCCAACTCAATCCCCCGCACCGACCAGCTCGCGCAGGCGCGTGCTGAGCAGGTTCAGGTCCTGGCTCGCGCTCTCGATCTGACGGGTCGAGGCCAAGCTCTGGGTGGTGACTTGGTTGATGTCGCGCATCGCTTGCTGGATCTGGGTGACGCCCACCGCTTGTTGGGACGCCGAAGCCGCGACCTGCAGGGCCGCCTGGGCCGACTCGCCGACGCGCTGGGACAGCTGGCCGAACAGGTCGCCCGACTCGCCCGCAGCGCGCACCGCGCCCTCGGCGCTCTTGGTGCCTTCCTCCGTGATGATCACGGCGCGGTTGGTCTCGCGCTGCATGTCGCCGAGCAGCTGCCGCACCTGGCGGGTCGCCTTTTTGGATTGTTCGGCCAGCGCGCGTACCTCCTCGGCGACCACCGCGAAGCCACGGCCGTGCTCGCCCGCGCGCGACGCCTCGATCGCCGCGTTGAGCGCCAGGATGTTGGACTGCTCGGCGATCTCGCCGACGCTCGCGTTGAGCTCGCCTATCGACTGCGCGTTCTGAGACAGGGTCAAGATGCTCTGCGCCATCGCGCCCACCCGCTCCTTGAGCTCGCCGATGCGGCGCATGGTGTCGTCCACCGCCCGTCGCCCGTTGGCGGTGAACTCGACGGCCTGTTGCGAGATCGAGGCCACCGTCTGGCTGCGCTCGGCAGACTGCGTCGCGGTCTGGGCGATCTCTTCGGCTGTGGTCGCCGTCTGTGCGATCGCCGCGGCTTGCTCCTGGGAGCCGCTGCCCTGCTGCGCAGTGGCGGCCAGGAGCTCGGACGAGGCCGAGCCCAGCTGCTGAATCGCCTCGCGCGCGGCGCTGATCAGCCGCTCGCGCACGTTGACGGAGCGCGTGATGTCGCGCCCGATCGCGATGCCCGCGAGGCTGACCAGGACAAACGCGGCGAGCACGATCGAGATCGTCACGATGCCCGCAAAGCGCACCGACTCGGCGCTCTCGTGGGTGCGCTTTGCGAGCAGCTTGCGCTCGGAGGCTTCCATGCTCTCGGTGACCTGGTGGATGGCGTCCATCGCGACGCGTCCCTCGCCCGTGCTCGCGAGCCGCGCGGCGGCCTCGAGACCTTGCTCGCGCCGACGACGAACCAGCTCGTCCTGGAAGTCGAGCTTGCGGGTGAGCAGGGGGGCGAGTGCGTCGATGCGCCTGGTTTGTTCGTCGTTGTCCTGGGTCAGCGTGCGCAGATCGCGCGCAATGCGCTCGATCTCGGGGCGCGCAGCCACCTGCTGGTGAAGCAGCTCCGAGTCACCCGTCAGCGCGAAGCCGCGCGCCCCCGCCTCGGCTTCGCGCAGCTTGCCGGTCAGGCTGGCCAGCTTCTCGAGCACCTCGTGCGTGTGCGAGACCCAGGTGGCGGTATCCAGCATGTCCGTCGCGTTCATGCGCGCGATGAAGCCGATCAACAGCATGAGCAGCAGCGACAGGCCGAAGCCGACTCCGATCTTGGTGCCCACGCCGAGTTGTTTGTTGGCCATGTCTTCACACTTCGCTGGAATGGGTGGCTTGGATGGACAGCCGAGGGTCGGACAGCAGCGCCTCGCCGCGCAGGACGCGCACGTTTTCTTCGCTGGTCCCGAGCAAGAGCTGGCTCGCCGGGTCTCCCGCGGGCACGCGCGTCAGCGCGTCGAGCAGCGGCCTGGCCTCGAGTACCTGGTCGATCAGCAGACCCAGCTCGCGGCGCTCGCTGCCCAGCACGAGCACCAACGAGGAGCGCCGCTCGGCGGCGCTCGCGTCGTAACCCACGCTCTCACGCAGAGCTGGCGGCGCACCGTGGCCGAACAACAGCGCCAGGTCGGCCAGCGCGAGCAGCTCGCCGTGCAGGCTGCTGACGCCCAGCCAGTGCGCTGCCGCGAGCGGCAACGGCGTGGGCGCGAGCACGCGCGCCACCTCGAACACGAAGCGCGGATGGATGGCGTAGTGCACACCCGCACGCGCGAACACCGCGAAGAACGGGGTCGGCTCGCTGCTCTCGCTGCTGCGCGCGGCAGACCCGCGCGCTTCGAGATCGTGCGGCGTGGCGCCCGCTTCCGTGCGCACGCCCCGCGCGCTCGTGCGCGGACGCGCCAACGCGCGTGCGCGCTGCTCGAGCAGCGCGCGATCGCGCTCGTCGATCTTCATGGGGACCTCGTCTGCTCGCGTCCGCTCGCCAGCGCCTGGTAGCGCTGCGCGGCCAGGGCGCCCAGCGCAGCGTAGGTGAGTCCGTCGCCGAGCGGCACGGGCGCGTCCTGGTCGCGCGCGCGACAGGCCTCGGCCAGCACGCTGTAGCCCGCGGCGGCGCCGGCGCGGTCGCCGCGGCGCTCGGCCAGGGTCGCCGCCAGCAACTGTGCGATCAGCAGCGAGCGGTCGAGGTACAGCCCGCGGCGCAGCGCCTGCTCGGCCAACGCGTCGCGCCCGAGATCGAGCAACAGCATCGCGTGCAGCACGTGCAGTCCGGCCGAGAGCGGCTCCGCGCGCAGCAGGTCGCGACAGCCCGTCTCGGCCGCGGCGCTGCCGTGCTCGCGCTCGAGCGCGCGCACCTGCTCGACGGCAGCGCTCTCTGTGCTCGGCGTGGGCGGCCGGGGCGCAGCGGGCGCGCGCGCGTCGGGCGGTGTTGGCGCGCCGAGCACCGACAGGTCGTGCGCTCGCGAAGCTGACGCGCCGGAGCGTGCAGCAGCCCCCGCGGGGCTGCCTGGGTGCGCGCTGCGCGGGCCGCGCGCGTGCCGATCCGGGCTGGCCTGACTGTGCCACGCGTGCTCGCCGCTTGCGCCGCGCGGGCTCTCGGCACGCGCGCCGAGCAGCACAGCGCGCGCTTGGTCTTCGCCCTTGCGAAGACCGGTGTGTGCGCTCGTGCGCCGGCGTCGGTAGAGCATCCCAGAGGGCGTGGGCAGCACATCGCACCACTCGTCGAGCTCGAGCCTGGGATCGCTCGGCCCCGTGAGCAGCCAGCCACCCTCGGCCAGGCTGCGCGCCAGCCGCTGGGCGGTGTCGAGGGTGGCCTGCGGGTCGAAGTAGATGAGCACGTTGCGACACAAGATCAGGTCGAAGCCAGCCTCGCGCGAGTACGGTGTGGGGTAGATGGGCGAGCTCAGGCTGTGCTGCACGAAGCGCGCGCGGCCACGAATGCGCGAGATCAGCCGATGCTCGGAGCCGGCGCTCTCGAAGTAGCGTGCGCGCTCGCGCTCGCTGGTCGCGCGCAAGGACCAGCGGCTGTACGTGCCGTTCAGCGCGCGCGCGAGGGCGCGATAGGACACGTCGCTGCCGAGCACGTGCGAGCGTTTTCCGAGCCGCTCTTGCTCGAGCAGGATGGCGAGTGAGTAGGGCTCTTCGCCCGACGCGCAGCCTGCGCTCCACACCTCGACGACGTGGCCGTCGCCGTGGGCGGCACGAATCGCCGGCAACACCTCGCGCCGCAGCAGCTCGTAGTGGGACGGGTCGCGAAAGAAGTACGTCTCGGGCACCGTCAGGTCCGCAATCAAGTCGTCGTAGGTCTTGGTGTCGCGCTGGAGCAGGGCCAGGTACGCGCCTTCGTCGCTCACGCCGGCGCGCTCCATCGCGCTGTGCACGACGCGCTGTTTGACGTCTTCGTGGCGGCGCGAGGGGGCGAGGCCCGTCCGCGTGCGCACCAGCTCATCGACCAAACGCGAGAAGGTGCCGCCCAGACGCCTCATGGCTCGACCTCGTCGCCGTGCTGCTGCCGTGCCAGCGCAAGCGCGAGGGATTGTTGCTCGGCCTCGTCGAGAAAAGCGTCGATGTCACAGATCACCAGCAGCCCGTCGGGCAGCACGGCCGTGCCGGCCGCGTAGCGTGCGCGCGGCGAGGTGTCGTGCATCGGAACCAGCCGATCGCGCGGAACGCGCACCAGCTCGGTGCTGCGATCGCCGCGCAGGGCAAGGCGCTGCCTGGCCGTGCGCACGATCAGAAAGACCTCGTCGGCACAGAGTGCACGCGCAGGCAGCGCGAAGCGCGCGCGCAGGTCGAGCAGCGGCACGACCTGTCCGCGCACGTTGATCACGCCGACGATCACGGCCGGAGCGTGCGGCAAACGCACGGGCAGCACCGCCCGCACGATCTGCTCGACGTACGCCGTGTCTACCCCGTAGCGGTGCCCCTCGACCTCGAAGACGAGCGCAACCGTCGGATCGCGCGAGAAGCCCACGCCCGTCTCCCCTGGCGAGTTCACTCGGGACGACCCCTCGGCCCCGAGCGCGCACGCGCGCCCAGCATCGCACGACCATCGGTCTGTCGAATACTCGCGTTTGTGCGCAAAGGCGGCGCTTGATACACAATCACGCTGTGCCCGCCGATCGCCACGTAGACCCACCTTCTCGTCTCGGCGCTGACGCGCGGGAGAACCGCTCGCTTGGACCGCGTGCGGAACCGCGCGCTGCGAGCGTTGCCCCGCAGGCAACCGGCACGGCTCCGCAAGTGGGCGCGCCGCCGGCGGGCGGACCACCGGCGAGCACCCCTCTGGGCGCGCGCGCGGACGGACCGCGCGTTGCGACCATCGCCTGCAAGGGAGAGGTGCTCAAACGTACGGGCAGCAAGCCGCGTCGCACGGTCGCGATCTCCGGCGCCAAGGGTGGCGCGGGCAAGACGGTGATCGCGTGCAATCTGGCGATCTACATGTCCACGCTCGGCCGGACCACGCTGGTCGTCGACGCCGATCGTTCGGGTGCGCACCTGCACACGCTGCTCGGCGTGCCGCCGCGCTTGCCCGCGCAGGGCAAGCTGCCAGCGGCCTCGCGGCCGCTGGAGATCGAGGCCAGCGAGGTGCCGGGGCTCTACTTCCTGCAGGGCGGGGTCGCCGACGGCCACGCCGGGCAAGCCACCTCACGCACGCGCCGCGAGCTGTTCGAGGCGCTGGCCACGGTCGACTGCG
>Ga0190271_10002959_pt1 | contig 10520 bp, 9 predicted proteins | sample Popmic356T_FD_133747 | JGI IMG/M metagenome (GOLD analysis project Ga0190271, IMG submission 133747) | Populus adjacent soil microbial communities from riparian zone of Weber River, Utah, USA - 356 T | ecosystem: Environmental > Terrestrial > Soil > Riparian zone | place: USA: Utah | collected... | reverse complement strand
GGTCGCAGAATTGGTCGAGGAGTCGCAATACGGTCCGTTGCCCAAGGTGGCAGCGGACGGACGCCGCCCGATCGACGTCTACGCGCGGCCTTCGCGCTATGCGGCAGCCCAAGCCGGGGCGCCACCACGCATCGCACTGCTGGTCACAGGCTTCGGTCTCCCCGACGCGCCAAACCCCAACGTCCTCGACGGATTGCCGCCGACGGTCAGCGTGGCGTATGGGGCCTATGGACGCAGCCTGCAAGACGGCGTGTCGCAAGCCCGCGCTAAAGGCCATGAGGTCCTGCTGCAGATTCCGCTTGAGCCCAACAACTATCCTACCGAGGATCCGGGGCCGCACACGCTGCTCACTTCCCTGCCGCCCGAGGAGAACTTGAAGCGGCTGCAATGGCTGATGTCGCGCTATACCGGCTATGTCGGCGTGACCAATCATATGGGCGCCAAATTCGAGGCGACGCGGGATTCTCTCCTGCCCGTCTTCGAGGAATTGAAGCGCCGCGGCCTGCTCTATGTCGATGACGGCACCGTGCAAGGATCGGCGGCGCCGAACATCGCAAGCTCCATAGGCCTCGACTATTCCGTCGCTACCGTGCAGATCGACGCACAATCGGCTGGTGATATTGCCAAGCAGCTGGCGCAACTCGAGGCGGCGGCAATGCAGCAAGGCGCGGCGATCGGCGTGGCGCGTGCCAAGCCCGCCACGATCAAGCAGCTTGCCGAATGGGCCGGGAAGCTCGAAGCCAAGGGGATCGTGTTGGTGCCCGTCAGTGCCGCAGTGCGGTCGCAGCGACAAAGCTGAAGCCCTCCATGACGGAGCCAGAGGGGCTGCCCTACCGACCTTGCGTCGGCGTGATGCTCATCAATGAAGAGGGCCGCGTCTTCGTCGGCCGCCGCGCTGATCAGGAGGGCGCGCCGGAGGGCGTTGGCACGTGGTGGCAGATGCCGCAAGGCGGGCTCGACGAGGGCGAAGAGCCGGAGACCGCCGCCTTGCGCGAGCTCGCCGAGGAGACCGGCGTGCGCAGCGCCCGCATCGTTGCCAGGGCGCGGAACTGGCTCACTTACGACCTCCCTTCTGAGCTGCTTGGCGTCGCCTGGGAGGGCCGCTATCGCGGTCAGATACAGATGTGGTTCGCGGCGAAATTCGAGGGCGAGGAGAGTGAGATCGATCTAGGCCCGCGCGAAGGCCATGAGCAGGAGTTCGACGCCTGGCAATGGGTGACCATGAGCGATCTGCCCGGCCTGATCGTGCCCTTCAAGCGCAAGGTCTATGCGAGCGTGGTGGAGGAGTTCGCCGCGCTCGTGCCGTGAATGGGTTCGTCAGGCCTGGAGATTGAGCGCGGCCTGTACTTGACGCAGCTGATCGAGCTTCGTCTGGGCGCGGTCTCGTGTGCTGTCTTCGGTGGCGTCCGCCACATCATCCTCCGCGTCCTTGACGGCTTGTGCGAGCTGGCCCGTGTCGAACTCACGGAGGTCGATGGCGGTCTCGGCGAGCACCGTGAGGCCGGAAGGCCCGACTTCGGCAAAGCCGCCGCGGATGAAATAGCGCTGCTGCTCGCCGCCTGGGAGGCCGATCTCGATTACGCCTGGGCGCAGGGTCGTGAGCAGCGGCGCATGATAGGCAAGCACCGTCATGTCGCCCTCCGACCCGGGCACCAATACCTGCTCGACCTCGCCTGACACGAGCAGCCGCTCCGGCGATACCAGCTCAAACTTGAACGGGTCCGGCATCTAGGCAACCTCGGCGGCGAGTTTCTCGGCCTTGGCGACCGCCTCCTCGATGGTGCCCACCATGTAGAAGGAGGCTTCCGGCAGATGGTCGTAATCGCCATCGCACAATCCCTTGAAGCCCTTGATGGTATCGGCGAGGTCGACGAATACACCGGGTGTGCCAGTGAACACCTCGGCGACGTGGAAGGGCTGGGAGAGGAAGCGCTCGATCTTGCGCGCGCGGGCGACGGTGATCTTGTCCTCCTCGGACAGCTCATCCATGCCGAGAATGGCGATGATGTCCTGAAGCGCCTTGTAGCGTTGCAGGATCTCCTGCACCCGGCGGGCGACGGCATAGTGCTCTTCGCCGACGACGAGAGGCGACAGCATGCGCGAGGTGGAATCGAGCGGATCCACCGCGGGATAGATGCCCTTCTCGGCGATGCCGCGCGACAGAACGGTGGTGGCGTCGAGATGGGCGAAGGAGGTGGCAGGGGCTGGGTCGGTCAAATCGTCGGCCGGGACGTAGATGGCCTGCACGGAGGTGATCGATCCTTTCTGCGTAGTGGTGATGCGCTCCTGTAGCGCGCCCATGTCAGTGGCAAGCGTCGGCTGATAGCCCACGGCGGAGGGGATGCGGCCGAGCAGAGCCGACACCTCGGAGCCAGCCTGGGTGAAGCGGAAGATGTTGTCGACGAAGAACAGCACGTCCTGGCCCTGGTCGCGGAAATACTCGGCGACAGTCAGGCCCGACAGACCGACGCGCGCGCGTGCGCCGGGCGGCTCGTTCATCTGGCCGTACACCAGGGCGCATTTCGATCCGGCGGTCGAGCCATTGTTCTTCTTCGGGTCCTTGTTCACGCCGGAATCGATGAACTCATGATACAGGTCGTTACCCTCGCGGGTGCGCTCGCCGACGCCGGCGAACACCGAGAAGCCGCCATGGGCCTTGGCGACGTTGTTGATCAGCTCCTGGATCAGCACGGTCTTGCCGACGCCGGCGCCGCCGAACAGGCCGATCTTGCCGCCTTTGGCGTAAGGCGCGAGCAGATCCACGACCTTGATGCCGGTGACCAGGATTTCGGCCTCGGTCGATTGATCGACATAGGCCGGAGCGGGCGCATGGATCGGCCGCTTCTCGGCGGTCTTGATCGGGCCAGCCTCGTCGACCGCCTCGCCCACGACGTTCATGATGCGGCCCAAGGTCTCGGCGCCGACCGGCACCGCGATCGGCTGGCCGGTGTCGACCACATCCTGGCCGCGTACCAGTCCTTCGGTCGAGTCCATGGCGATGGTGCGCACGGTATTCTCGCCAAGATGCTGCGCCACTTCCAACACTAGCCGGTTGCCGTGATTATCAGTCTCGAGCGCGTTCAGGATTTCCGGAAGATCGTCGTCGAACTGCACATCGACCACGGCGCCCATAATTTGACGCACATGACCTTGGGCGCCCTTGCCGGCGGCGATCTTCTTCTCCTGCTTCTTGGTCTCTGCAATCACGGGGGACTTCTTTGCCATTGCAAGCGTTCCTTACGGTCTCTCGGGGACTAAAGCGCCTCGGCGCCGGAGATAATCTCGATCAGCTCCTTGGTGATCATGGCTTGGCGGCTCCGATTATACTTCATGGTCAGGCGATTGATCATGTCGCCGGCATTGCGGGTGGCGTTGTCCATGGCGCTCATGCGCGCGCCCTGCTCCGACGCCGCGTTCTCGAGCAGCGCCTTGAAAATCTGCACGGTGATGTTAAGGGGCAGGAGGTCGACAAGAATCTCCGCCTCGTCGGGCTCGTATTCGTAGACGGCGCCGCCGAGAGCGTCTGCCTGCGAGGGAGTCTCGGCAGGGATCGTGGCCGGTATGATCGGCTGCGCGGTTGGGATTTGGCTGATCACCGACTTGAAGCGGGAAAAGAACAAGGTCGCCACGTCGAAGGCGCCCTGGGCGAACAGCTCAAGCACCCTGTCGGAGACTCTCTCGGCGTGCTCGAAGGCAAGTTGGCGGACGCTCTTGAAGTCGATTACCTCGATGATGAGCGGTGCATAGAGCCGGCGCAACTGGTCGTAGCCCTTCTTGCCGACGCAAAGAATTTTCACCTGCTTGCCGTCGGCAAGCAGCCTTGTGATGTGCTCGCGCGCGAGCCGCACGATGGCCGAGTTGAACGCGCCGCAGAGGCCGCGCTCGGCGGTACACACCACGAGCAGGTGCACGGCGTCCTTGCCGGTGCCGATCATCAATGGCGGTCCGTCGTCGCGGCCCTTGAGCGCGGTCGCGAGATTGGCGAGCACCGTCCCCATGCGGGTGGCGTATGGGCGTGCCGCTTCCGCCGCCATCTGCGCGCGCCTGAGCTTGGCCGCGGCCACCATCTGCATGGCCTTGGTGATCTTCTGCGTCGCCTTGACGGAGGCGATGCGGTTGCGCAGGTCTTTCAGCGACGGCATGGCTCAGCCACTCACAACCCTTAGGCAAAAGCGTTGGCGAATTTATCGACGGCAGCCTTCAGCTTGTCGCCGGTCTCCTTGGAGATCTCTTTCTGGTCGCGGATCGCGTCGAGGATGCCGGGATGCTCGGCGCGCATGTAGCGGAGCAGTTCGGCCTCGAAGCGGCCGACATCGGCGACCTTGATCGGGTCGAGATAACCATTCACGCCGGCATAAATCACCACGACCTGCTCTTCGACCTTAAGCGGCGAGAATTGCGTTTGCTTCAGAAGCTCGGTCAGACGGGCGCCGCGGTTGAGCAGGCGCTGAGTTGTGGCGTCGAGGTCTGAGCCGAACTGGGCGAAGGCGGCCATCTCGCGATATTGCGCGAGCTCCCCCTTGATCTTGCCGGCGACCTGCTTCATCGCCTTCACTTGCGCGGATGAGCCCACGCGCGACACCGAGAGACCGACATTCACCGCCGGTCGGATGCCCTGATAGAACAGATCGGTCTCGAGGAAGATCTGCCCGTCGGTGATGGAGATGACGTTGGTCGGTATGTAGGCTGACACGTCGTTGGCCTGGGTCTCGATCACGGGCAGTGCGGTGAGCGAGCCCGAGCCGTTGTCCTTGTTCAGCTTGGCGGCGCGCTCCAACAGCCGCGAATGCAGATAGAACACGTCGCCCGGATAGGCCTCGCGTCCGGGCGGGCGGCGGAGCAGCAGCGACATCTGGCGGTAGGCGACGGCCTGCTTGGACAGGTCGTCGTAGAACACCACCGCATGCATGCCGTTGTCGCGGAAGAACTCCCCCATGGCGCAGCCAGAGAACGGCGCCAGGTATTGCATCGGCGCCGGGTCCGAGGCGGTGGCGGCAACGATAATGGAGTAGGGTAGCGCCCCGTTGTCCTCCAGCACCTTGACGAACTGGGCGACGGTCGAGCGCTTCTGGCCGACAGCGACATAGATACAATAGAGGCTGATCTTGTCGTCGCCGAGCGCGTTGATCGATTTCTGGTTGAGGATGGTGTCGAGGATGATGGCAGTCTTGCCGGTCTGGCGATCGCCGATGATGAGCTCGCGCTGGCCGCGGCCGATCGGGATTAGTGCGTCGATGGCCTTAAGTCCGGTCTGCATCGGCTCATGCACCGATTGGCGGGGAATGATGCCGGGGGCCTTCACGTCGACGCGGCGCTTCTCGTCGAACTTGATCGGGCCCTTCCCGTCGATCGGGTTGCCGAGCGCGTCGACCACGCGGCCGAGCAGGCCCTTGCCGACCGGCACCTCGACGATGGCGCCGGTGCGCTTGACGATATCGCCTTCCTTGATGTGTCGGTCTTCGCCGAAAATAACGATGCCGACATTGTCGACTTCGAGGTTGAGCGCCATGCCGCGCGTGCCGTCGGCGAACTCGATCATCTCGCCGGCCTGCACCTTGTCGAGGCCGTAGACGCGGGCGATGCCGTCGCCGACCGACAGCACCTGGCCGATCTCGGCGACTTCCGCCTCTTGGCCAAAATTCTTGATCTGCTCCTTGAGGATCGCGGAGATCTCAGCGGCCCTGATATCCATTAGCCAACCTCTTTCATGGCGACTTTGAGAGAATTCAACCTGGTGCGCAGCGATGAGTCGATCATGCGGCTGCCGACCTTGACCACGAGCCCGCCGAGCAGGCTCGCATCGACCCGCTCCTCGAGCATCACCTCCTTGCCGAGCGCGGCCTTTAGCGCCCGCTGCAGCGCAGTGAGCTGCGCCTCGGTGAGCTTCGAGGCGGCCGTCACGGTGGCGCTCGTCTCGCCGCGATGACGGGCGAGCATGGCGCGGAAGGCCTGACTCATGTCGAGGGTGGCGAACAGGCGGCGGTTCTTGGCGGTAAGCAGCAGGAAATTCCGCGTCAGTCCCTCGATCTCGAGCTTCTCCAGCACCGCGGCGAGCGCTCTTCCCTGCGCTTCGGCGGAGAAGACCGGGCTCTTGACGAGGCGCGCGAGGTCCTCCGAAGCGTCGAGCGCCGCGTTGAAGCGGGTAAGATCAGCGGCAACCTGATCGAGCGCCTCCCCTTCGAGGGCCAACTCGAACAGCGCCTTGGCGTAACGGCCGGCTACGCCGGAACTGGTATTTGCCTCTCCTGCCACCTAAAACGCCTTTTCCTCTCGAACGGGCGCTCTTGGAGCCCCTCGTCCCCGGACCCGTGTAATGATGGGATTGGTGCTTCCGCGTCAACAGGTTGAAGCCCTGCCGCACGGCCCCCGGAAGCCCCGCGGAGCCTGTATCATATGGGTGAGGGGGGTGCAACCTGGGGAAGGAGCGGATAGCCTTCAGAAATCGAGCTTTGCGGGGCCGGTTTCTGCGCTGTATCAGCTTGGCGGCCGGCTTGGGGTCGCCCTCGGTCAAACTCCGGAGAACGGCCATGGCGACAGGTCAGAGAGGGCGGCAGCCAACCCTGAAGATTGAGCCTCTATGGGAGCGGCTTCAGGGCCAGATCGATTGGTACGACCGCAAGGCCAAGACCAATCAGCGGGCCTACAAAGTCTCCAAAATCTCGATCATTGTGCTTGCCATTCTCATTCCGGTGTTCGCCGAATATGGCTTCATCCCCGGGTTCGGCGATACGCGGGCGTTCCTCGTGGGGGCGGCAGCCGGCGCCATCGTCCTGCTCGAAGGGCTGCAGGTGCTCAACAAATGGCAGGAGAACTGGATCCTCTATCGCGCCACCTGCGAGGGCCTGCGCAACGAGCAGCATCTCTTCGCGGAGAAGGCCGGCCCTTACGCCGGCCTCAAGCCCGACGCCGCGAACCGGCTACTCGCCGAGCGGACCAGCAGCCTGGTGATGGCCGAACACGGCAAATGGTCACAAGCCCACGAGCACAAGATCGAGACCACCGGCGCTTTCTGAGGGCTCACAAGAAACTGTAGGGGTCGACGTCGACCACCAGCCGCACGTCGCCTTTGGCTTTGGGCACCTGGCTGAGCCAGAGGCGCAGATAAGCTTGCAGGTCTGCTTCGCGCGTGGCCTTCACCAACAGCCGATAACGGTGGCGGCCGCGGATCACCGAGAGCGGCGCCTCCGCTGGCCCTAGCACCTTGATCTTGGCTGCCGGCGGCGCGGCCAGCGCCACGGCGCGGGCGTAGCTTTCCGCCGCGTCTCGCGCGCTGGCGCTGATCAGCAGCGACGCCAGCCGGCCGAACGGTGGCAGCCCGGAATCGCGGCGTGCGGCAATCTCCCGCTCGAGGAATGTATCGCGATCGCCGGAGACGAGCGCCTGAACCACCGGATGCTCCGGCATATAGGTCTGGATCAAGCCGCGGCCGGGTATGGCGTCACGGCCGGCGCGGCCCGTTACCTGATTGAGCAACTGGAAGGTGCGTTCGGCGGCGCGCGGGTCGGCCTGCGCCAGGCCGAGATCGCCGTCGACCACGCCGACCAGTGCAAGCCCCGGGAAGTGGTGCCCCTTGGCGACGAGCTGCGTGCCGATGATGATATCGACCTCGCGATCCTCGATCTCGCTCAAGGTCTCTCGCAGATCGCTGATCGACGGCGTTAGGTCGCTCGACAACAGCACGCGGCGAGCTTTCGGGAAGCGTTCGGCGGTCTCCTCGGCGATGCGCTCGACTCCGGGCCCGCAGGGAACCAGCGAATGTTCAGCTCCGCAATTGGGACATTCTTCCGGGATCGGAATGAACGTACCGCAATGGTGGCATTCGAGCCTGCGGCGGAACCTGTGCTCGACCAACCAGGCCGAGCAGTTCGGGCATTCGAAGCGAAATCCGCATTTGCGGCAGAGCGTCACCGGCGCATAGCCGCGGCGGTTCAGAAACAAAAGCGCCTGCTCGCCGCGCGCCAAGGTCTCGCCAACCGTCTCGATCAGCAGGGGCGACAGCCAGCGCCCGCGCTCCGGCGGGCTAGCGCGCATATCGATGGCCGAGATGGCCGGCAGCCCCGCCGCCTTGTAGCGGATGCCGAGCCGGATGTGGCGGTAGCGGCCCTGCTCGGCGTTGACCAGGCTCTCGATCGAGGGCGTGGCCGAGCTCAGCACTACCGGCGCACCCCCGAGCGAGCCGCGCACCACCGCCATGTCCCGCGCCTGATAGGTAACGCGCTCCTCTTGCTTGTAGCTTGGGTCGTGCTCCTCATCGACCACGATCAGCCCCAGATCGGGGAAGGGTAGGAATAGCGCCGAGCGCGCGCCGACCACAAGTTTGGCTCTGTTCTCAGCCACCGCGCGCCACACGCGTCCGCGCATCGACGCAGAGACCTCCGAATGCCACTCGGCCGGGCGGGCGCCGAAGCGCTCCTCGCAGCGAGTGATGAACTGACTGGTCAGCGCGATCTCGGGCATCAGCACCAGCACCTGCTGCCCCCGGGTCAGCGCCGCGGCGATCGCCTCGAAATAGACTTCGGTCTTGCCCGAGCCGGTGACGCCGTCGAGCAGGGTCACGCTGAAGCCGTCGACGGTATGCCCGACAAGTTCGCGCGCGGCCCGGTCCTGCTCCTTGGTGAGCTTGGCGCGTGGACGCAAAACATCGAGCGGCATAGCGTGCCATTCGGGAAGCGGTTCGGCAATAAGCGCGCCAGCATCGACCAGCCCGTCGATGACGCCGGGGCTGACCCCCGCCGCCTCGGCAAGGCTCGACTTCACCCAGATCAGCCCGTTCGCGGCCGTCTCCAGCACGCGGGCGCGCGCCGGCGTCATGCGCGCGGGCGGAGAACCTGCGAGTCTGACACCGTAGCGTGGCGCTGGCGGGTCGAAAGCGCGGCCGGCGCTCATCATCATGCGCAAAACCATGCCGGGCGAGGAAAGCGTGTAGCGCGCCACCCAATCAGCGAAGTCGAGCGAGACGCGCGGCAGAGGCGGCACGTCGCCCACAAATTCGACGATCTCGCGCAGCTTCTTGCGCTCGATCTCCGGCGGCTGCTCGCCTTCCGGGCGTGGCCAGACCACGCCAAGATATTCGGCCGGGCCGAGCGGCGCGACGACGAACTGGCCCGGCGCGGGCGGGGCCCCCATGCCCTCGGGGACGAGATAGTCGTAAGGCGCGGGCAGAGCCAGCGGCAGCAGCACCGGCACTGTCACGAGCGCTGCAGTCGTTGTCGGTTGGGGCTTGGTCTTTGCCTTGGCCAGGGGTCGCTCGCTAGGTTAAGCAGGACTTAACGACTCACGCGCCCATAGTAGCCTCGCGGCAGCGCGCCGTTCACAAGCCAAATCGGGGGTCTTTAGCTTGGTGCAAGAGGCCAAAACGCCGGGATATCAGGCCAGCGCGCTCGTTCGCGAGGCGGCCGGGGACTGGCTCACCTATCTCACCGTGGAGCGGCAGCTCGCGGCCAAGACGGCGGAAGCCTATCAACGAGACATCTCCCAGTTCCTCGCTTTCCTGGCCGGCCATTTCAACGGGCTACCGGATATGAAGCAACTGCTGGCGCTCCAGGCGCGCGATGTGCGCGGCTTTCTCGCCGCGAGGCGCGCCGAGGGGGTCGGCAGCCGCAGCCTGGCGCGGACGTTGAGCGCACTCCGCATGTTCTATAAATTTCTCGAGCGGCGCGGCTACGGCAAGAACGACGCTATCCGCGCGGTGGCGCTGCCGAAGCTGCCGCATTCGGTGCCGAAGCCACTCACCGCGCCGAAAGCGACCGCGCTGGTCGACGGCGCCGACATTGCCGGTGAAGATATGCCGGAATGGGTGCTGGCGCGCGATACCGCCGTGCTTGCGCTGCTCTACGGCTCGGGTTTGCGCATCTCCGAGGCGCTCTCGCTGAAGCGGAGAGAATCGCCCGTCAAGGGCCGCGACATGTTGCGGGTGACGGGCAAGGGCAGCAAGACGCGGGTCGTACCCGTGCTGCCTCTCGTGCGCAAAGCGGTCGAGCACTACCTAGCGCTCTGCCCGCTCCAACTCGGGTCCGACGATCCCCTCTTTGTCGGCGTGCGGGGGAAGCAGTTGTCGCCCCGTATCATCCAGCTCAGGATTGCACGGGCCCGCGTTGCGCTCGGCCTGCCCGAGACGGCCACGCCGCATGCGCTGCGCCATTCCTTCGCCACGCATCTGCTGGGGGCCGGCGCGGATCTGCGCGCAATCCAAGAGCTGCTGGGACATGCGAGCCTGTCGACCACGCAGGGCTATACCGAGGTCGACCGCGCGCATCTGCTCAAGGCGTATACCAGCGCCCACCCCCGCGCCTGATGCCGGATCGGTGCTTGCCGGGCCCACGCGCTGGCGATGCTCATGACCGTTGCTATGCGGCTCGCGCTGCACCTTGAATTAGTCGCCCACTGACCCTTCGTGAGTTGCTTAGGATCGTGGTAGAACACGGCCTTTCACCGGAGGCTATGTGCGCGGACTGGGATTGATCGTTGGGGCGCTTTGTCTCTCTGCTCTCGCGGGGGATTCGGGACCGCGCCGGCAGCAG
>Ga0190271_10002957_pt1 | contig 10523 bp, 6 predicted proteins | sample Popmic356T_FD_133747 | JGI IMG/M metagenome (GOLD analysis project Ga0190271, IMG submission 133747) | Populus adjacent soil microbial communities from riparian zone of Weber River, Utah, USA - 356 T | ecosystem: Environmental > Terrestrial > Soil > Riparian zone | place: USA: Utah | collected... | reverse complement strand
GCGCTGGCCAAAAACCAGATCGTCGCGGCGCTGCTCACGTTCATGCTGCTGTCCGGTCTGTTCGCGGTCGGCCTGTTGTCGTTCGTCGACACCTTCGCCGACTACCGTGACGCGATCGACTACATCAGCTTGTGGGGCCACATGCAGTCGTTCTCCAAGGGCATCGTCGACACCCGCTTCGTGGTGTTCGACCTGACGCTGTCGGGGTTGTTTTTGTACCTCGCCTGGCGCGCGCTCGACGGCAGGAGCTGGTGATGAGCGAACAACCCAAGCTGCACAAGCGCACGCAGGTCGACCTGTGGGCCATCCTGGGCACCGCGCTGGTGGCCGTGATCGTGGTGCTGGTCAACTACATCTCGGCGCGTCGTTTCGAGCGCTGGGACCTGACACGCGACGGTCTGTTCACGCTCTCCGAGCGCACCGGCAGCCTGCTGCGCGAGCTCGACAAGCCGGTCGACCTGTACGTGTTCATGTCCAGCGGCGAGGCCACCTATCAAGAGCTGCGCGAGCTAGTCGAGCGCTACCGCGCCAGGAGCGACAAGCTCACCGTGTACTACGTCGATCCGGATCGCGAGCCGGCGCGCTTCAAGCTGCTGGCCGAAAAGTACGGCGTGCGCGCGGGCGCCCAAGAAAACGGTCAGACCGAGGCCGAGCTGGCCGCGCTGGTGGTCAGCGGCGACAAGCGCTGGAGCATCACGCGCGACGACCTGGTCGACGTCGACTTCGACTCGCTCGAGGGGGGCAAGACCGGCGAGGGGGCCAAGGTCAACGTCAAGACCGAGCAGGCGCTGTCGGGCGCCATCGTGCAGGTCACCAGCGGTCGCGCGACCCGCGTGTGCATCAGCGAAGGCCACGGCGAGTGGAGCCTCACCGACTCGGCCGAGCGCTCGCTGGCGTCGATGAAAGAAGAGCTCAAGCGCGAGAACGTGGAGCTCGAGGCCCTGGCCACGCGGGGCAAGAGCGAGCTGCCCCGCTCGTGCGACGCGCTGTACGTGCTCGGTCCGCAGAAGGCGTTTGCCGACGAAGAGGTGCTTGCCATCAAGCGCTACGTGACCGGCGGCGGCAACGTGCTGCTCGCGCTCGACCCGATCATCGAGGGCGACAGCGTCGCACTCACCGGCTTCGAGGCGTTCGTGCAGAGCTACGGGCTGCGCATCGACCGCGACGTGGTGGTCGAACTCGACAAGGAGCGCCTGTTGTCGCCCAGTCCGGTCGAGGCGTTCGTGGCCTACGACTTCGGTGTGAGTGCGATCGTCAAGCCGCTGGCGGCGCTGCGCGCTCCGGTGGTGCTGCAGCTGGCGCGCTCGATCGGCAGCCAGGACGAGGCCAACGTGCTGCTCAGCGCGAGCAGCAAGGCCTACGGGGAGACGCAGCTCGCGCAGCTCACCGCGGGCGACGACCTCGCGCCGAGCGACGGCGACCAACGTGCGCCGATCCGGCTCGCCGCCGCGGTCGACACCAGGCCCGACACCAAGGGCCAGCCCAAGCAGCTGGGCGGGCGCATCGTCGCGATCGGCGACGCCGACTGGGTGCACCCGCAGCTCTTGCAGCAAGCACAGTTCGCGAACGTCGACTTGCTGGCCAGCCTGACCGGCTTTCTCACCGAGCGCGAGGCGCTGGTCTCGATCGCGCCGCGCAAGATCGACGCGCAGGCGATGATGATCACCGAGGACGGTCTGTTCGGGGTGTTCCTGCGCGTGGTGTTGCTGATGCCGCTTTCGGCGCTGGTGCTGGGTATCGGCGTGTGGTGGCAGAGGCGAACATGAGCAAGCGCGGCATCCTGGGCCTCGCGCTGGTGGCCGCCGCGCTGGTCGTCTACGTGCTGGTGTTCGAGCGCGCCAGCGTGACCAGCAAGGAGCGCTCCGAGCGCGCGGGCCGCGTGCTGGTCAGCTTCGTGCGCGACAAGGTCGCGCGGCTCACCGTGCAGCGCAGGGGCACGAGTGTGGTGCTCGTGCGCAAGCCCCAGGACGACGGCACGTTCGCGGGCTTTCGGGTGCTCGAGCCGTACGCCGCCAAGGCCGACGACGACGCGGTGGACCAGGTGCTGGGCGAGCTCGAGTGGCTGAGCGCCAAACGCACGCTCGATGCCATCTCCAGCCAGGACGAGGCGCGTTTTGGGCTGTCTGCGCCGCGCTACCGCGTCAGCTTCGAGGCGGGTCGCGAGCGCCACACGCTCGCGATCGGGCAGGGCGACGTGCACGGCGACAGCGTGTACGTGCGCGTCGACGACGAGCCGCGCGCCTACGTGGTGCCCAAGTCGCTGGTCGACGTGCTCGACCACGAGCCGGGTCACTTTCGCGACAAACAGCTGTTCCCCGAGCTGACGGTCGCGTGGGCCCAGAAGCTCGACGTGGAGCAGGGCAGCGTGCAGCACCACTTCGCCAAACAAGGCGGTCGCTGGTGGCTCGCCGGCGAGCCCAGGCTGTACGCGGACGCAAAGCGCATCGACGAGCTGCTGCACGCGCTGTCCGAGCTGCGTGCGGCGCACTACCTCGAGCCGAGCGAACAAGCGGCGGCCAAGTCCGCCCTGGCAAGCTCGCGCACGGATCAGCCGCGTACCTCGCCGTCGTCGCAAATCACGCGCGTCGTGGTGGCGGTCGTGCCCGACGAGACCCGCGAAGACAAAAAGGCCAAGACGCTGATGCTGGCGTTCGCGGGCCCGTGTGCCGGACACGCCGGCGAGCGCTACGCGCGCAGCGAAGTGCACGCCGCTTCCGGGCACGAGCCAGCAGTCGAGCCTACCGACGCGGGCCCCCTGGTGTGTGTGAGTGCGGCCGACCTCTCGCCGTTCGAGCTGGGCGGCGAGGCGCTGCGCGAACCGCGACTGTTCAGCGCGGAGGTCAGCGCGGTGCAGAGCTTTCTGCTCAGCGTCGGCAAACAAAAGCTCGCGCTCGCGCGCGACGGCGAGCGCTGGAAGGCGCAGAGCGGCAGCGCGGCCGAGGCTGTGGGCGCCGTCGACCGGGAGGCGGTCGAGGCCTGGCTGGCCGACCTGGCGGCGGCGCGGGCCGTGCGTTTCGGCCCCGCGAGCGACTTTCACGCGGCGGGCAGCCTCTCGCTCGAGCTTGCCGACAACAAGCGCGAGCAGCTCGCCTTTGGCACGCTGAACGCAGAGGGCGAGCTGCCCGTCAAGCGCGCGGACGAGGCCGAGGTCGCGCTGTTTCCGGCCAGCGTGTTCGATCGGCTGCTGCCGAGCGCAGGCCGTTTTGGCTCGCTCGCGCTGTGGGGTGCGCGCCAGCCGAGCGAGGTCGTGCGGGTCGAGGCGAGCGCCGTGGGGCGCGCGCGCGTCACGACCCTCGAGGGCGGGCAGTGGCGGCTGGCCGACGCGGGCGCAGCGTCGTCCGCGGACAGCGAGCGCGTGCGCGAGGTGGTGCGCGCGCTGGTCGACCTGCGCGCGCGCTCGTACGCGAGCGATCAGCTGCGACCCGGACACGGGGTCGGCAAGGACGCACCACGGGTGAAGCTGGTCTTGAAGGACGGCTCGGTGTTGTCGCTGGAGATCGGCGGCGCGACGGACCACGGGGCCTACGCGCGGGTGGACGGGCGCGCGATCGTGGAGGTGAGCAGCTACGTGGCCGCCGCGGTGGTCGAGCTTGCTGGCGGTCCGCGTGCACCCGCTCCGGTCGTCGAGGCCGAGGATGACGACGAGGACTCGGAGGGCGAGCACGAGCACGAGGGCCACGAGCACTAGACGCTGGCGCTGCGGGTGGCTCTGGCGTGCCGTTCCCAGCGCGCTATTCGGCTCGGCTGAGTGAGGCGACCGCGTCAACGTTCACGACCACGCCGGGACTGCGGGCGTGGTCGTGGGCTCGCGGGACCGAGCGGAGAGAAGCGTTAGTGCTTCTTCTTTTTCTTGCCGGCCTTGGCGATCGGCTGCGGCTCGGGGATCTCGGTCGACGGCTCGAGCACGGTGTGTCCGCGGTAGTCGAGGAGGCCGTCGCTCTGCGCAAAGCCCGCGCCTGAGACGCGCGCGAAGTGTGCCTTGAGCTTCACCTTGGCGCCGGGGAACAGGTCGGTGGGGATCTCGAGCTGTCCCGACTCGGGATCCGGTGGCTTGTACTTGCCCTTCTTTTTCTCGATCATCGTCTCGTCGATCGACTTTTGGTTCTCGGCGTAGCCGACCAACAGGATGCGCTTGGACGTGTCGGTCTCGCCCTTGGCGTCGGCGAGGTAGACGTGGGGTGCACGCGCCGGGGGGCAGGTCTTGCCTTCCGGGCACTCGGGAGGCACGTACGTCTCGACCACGTACCCCGTCAGGTCGACGTCGGTGTCCATGGTGGTCTTGATGCGCTTGCGCAGCCCGAACAGGCTGTAGGAGCTGTCCGAGTATTGAATTGGGTACGGCGGCGGCGGCAGCGTGGGAACGGCGGGGAGGTTGGGCTTGATATCCGGAAGCTTCTCCACCTCGACATTCGCACCCGAAGTCGAGTCACAAGCCGCGCTCAAAAGCAGGGCTGCGAGCAGTGGAGAGAACGACCACACACGACTGGCTCGAATCATCACGTCTTCCTCGGACTGCGACGGGCCCACTGCCCGGCCGCGAAACGGACCGGACGTTACCACGCAGGTCTCGCCACCTACAACGTCGCAGGAGCATCTCGAAAACACCCGCTGAGCCTGCAAGTTTCTAGTGAAATCTGCTTTCGGACCGAGTATGCGACCTCACGAGCGGGGCGTGGCAGGGACTGGCGCCGAGGCCGGCGCACAGCGGGCCGGTCGCAGACGCTCCCACAGCTTGGGCAGCTCGGGTCCGCCCTCCTTGTCGATCACGGCCTTGCCGTCGCGGGCCGCCTCGCCGCCCAGATCGTGCAGCACACGCAGCGCCTCCACGGCGAGCTGGGTGTCGTCGTCCGTGGCCGACGGCGAGAGCACCAGGCGGGCGATCTTGAGTAGGGAGGGCGCGGCGGCGCTCAAGCACAGCTCACGCACGTAGACCAGTCCCGCGTAACGCACCTCGAGCGTCTCGTCTGTTTTGTCCACGCGCGTCTGTACCGACGGCCAGGCTTCGCTCTGGCGAGCAGCCGTCAAAGCCTCGATGGCGGCGCGGCGCACGCGTGGCGCGCGATCCGCGATCGCCGTGGTGAGCGCCGCACGACTCTCGGCGCGGCTCGCGGCGGACGGCACCAGCGCGCGCGCCGCCTCCACGCGCACGAGCGGCCACGGGTCACTAACCAGCACGCTTTCGACGGTTGCTTGTTGCCCCGCGGCAGCCAGCGGCAGCAGCGTCTCGGCGCGCACGCGCGGGTATGAGTCGTGGACGAGCTTGTCGGCCACGGCGGGCGCGCTGCTCGCACCACGCTGCACCAGCGCGGCGAGCGCTGCGCTGCGCTGCATCCATTCTTCGGCGCCCTCGGCCTGCGCGCGCAGCCACGCCTCGCTGTCGGGGCTGGGGGTGGCGCCGGCCAGCGCGAGCGCCACGCGGAAGCGCTCCTCGAACGAGCTGGCAGCCTGCAGCGCGGGGCTCGCGAGCAGGCTGGCCGCGAGATCGCGATCGCCAGCGCGCGCGACCGAAAGCGCCAGCGCGGCGCGTGCACTGAGGCTGGGCGTGCCGGCGAGCCAGCCGGCGACGGCTTCGTGCGTGCGCGGGGCGTCCTTGCTGGCCACCGTGGTCAGCGCCGCGCGCAGCGCCGGGCGCGCCGCTCCGCCCTCACGCGACAGCGCAGCCAACAGGCTGGCCGCCTCCTCGGGATGCCCGGCCAGTGCACTCGCGGCCAGATCGCCGGCCGGCGTGTCCAGTAGCGCGAGCTCGCGCAGTCCGACGCGTCCCGGTTCGCCGCCGTGATCGAGCACCGCGAGCGCGACCGCACGCAGCTCGGCGTCGTCGCCCTGCGCCGTCGACAGCACGCGCTGGCGTACCAGGTCGCGCGCCAGCGCGTGGGCCAGCACCTTCAGGCCGCGGCGCTTGCCACGGCTGGACAGCTCGTCCCAGCGCGCGGCGAGCCGCTCGGCCGCGACGGGACCCAGCTTTTCCAGCAGGTCGACCGCGGCCGCGGCGCGCGGGTCGTCTTGCACCACCGTGCCGACCAGCCGATCGAGCCCGCCCTCGCGATCGAGATCTGTGTACGCGTACAGCTCGCGCAGCTGCACGCCGTCGGCTTTGGGCAACAGCAGGGCCAGGCAGCGCCCGTCGAGTGCGCGCGGCGGCGTGATCGAGACGCGCGCGTCGCCGCGCGGCACGCTCACGCTCGCGTGCAAGGAAAGCTCGCGGTCACCCAGCCAGGTGAGCTCGATGGTGCGCGCCGCGTCCGCGTGCAGCGCGAGCTCGAAGCTCTCGATGGGCAGCGCGCCGCCTTCCCAGCGCAGCAGCGCGAAGCCGCCGCGCAGCGGTAGGCCCTGCGCGAGGTCGTCGTCCACCAGCGCACGCGGCGCACGCGGAAACAGCGTGCCTGGATCCAGCTCCGAAGACGCGATCGGCGCCAGCCCGGACAACACGGGGTGGGCACCCGCGCCCGGCAGCGGGGTCACGCGCGCTTCTTCACTCTTGGTGCCTGCTGCCAGGGCAGCAGCGTCGTCCGCGACCAGGGTCAGGGAGGTCTCGTCGAGGCGCTTGGCGTCGAACCAGGCGGGTCGCTGCGCGCACAGCGAGACTCCCTCGTAGCGGACGCCGGTGCGCAGCGTCCGGGGCTCGCCAGCGACGCTGAGCTCGCGTGTGCGGCGCTCACCAGGGTCGCCCACGGGCTCCGCGCGCTCGAACAGCAGCAGCTCGGTGCCGCTGCGGCCACCCAGGATACCCACCCATGCGCCGTTGTCGGCGCGGACGCGCAGCAGGGCGACCGCTCCGTCCGCGACGGGCACTAGCTCCAGCGTGACCTCGCTCGCATTTGTTGCGGGCAGCGCGCGCCGCTTGCCCGCCACGACCAGGCTGAGCTCCGCGCCGGTCTTGAGCGCCACACGCACGGGGTGAAGTGGGCGACCGATCTGCAGCGTTGTCTCGTATGGCAGGGCGTGTGCCGGCACAGGCGTGGGCGCCGTGGCCGCGCGCGGTTCGTCCGCGTGCGAGCGAAGCGGCAAAAGCGCAGTCAGAAGCGCGACTGAAACAAGGACGAAGGACCGCAGCATGGGGCGCACCATAACGTACGAGTCGATGGTTGTGACGCGTCCGAAGGCGTGTGAGGTTCGATTCAGAAGTCGGAATAAGTCTTCGTTGTGGCGAGTTCCCAAAGGCAGGTCATCAGAGCAAGGCGCTCGTGCTTTGCTTGCCAGTGCGCGCTGGGACCGAGAGGAGCCGTGGTGTCGGGCGTGAACGCGAAGCGAAACTTGCTTGCCCGCCCGCGCGCTGCTGCGTCGGTGCCCGCGGCCCTGCAAGGAGCCGCGCGCCCCGACCCCGCTTTGGTGCGCTCCAGCGCCGTCGCCGCTGGCACGGAACGAGCACCCAGTGCGCTGGTCCCGGATTCGGCGCGTTCGATCCGGACACCACCGCTCACCCGTAACTCTTCGCGCGCGCCGGCCGACATCCCCTTCGAGGTGCCTTCCAGGCGTGCAGCCGCTGAATTGTTCGCTCCTGCGCGGAAGAGCGGCGTGCTTGGCCACAACGTCAGCGGCGAGGGTTTCGAAACGCGTGGCGGTGGTTACGACGTAGGGGAGGGCGCTGTGCAGAGTGGCGGAAGCAAGGTCCACGACAGAGTGCGGCAGCGTACGGGCCAGGGCCGGACGGCTCGCCCTGCCAGCCCATCGTCGCTCGCGCGTGGAGCCAGCCCCCGCTTCGACGCCCCGGTCGCGCGCATCAAGGCAGAGCCAGGGCGGGCCGCGCGGAGCAAGCGCAAGCCAGAGCGGGCAGTCGCAGCCGAACGGCAGTCCGCTCGCAACATCAAGGGTATGTCTGTGCGCAGCAGTGACGTATCTGCTGAGGAGAGCGCAGACGAGCGTTCACGGGAACGAAGAGGCGCGAGCCGTCGCGTGGGTGGGTCGCGCGTCGCTCCGAACGAAAGAGTGGGTGCTGTGATGAAGAGCTCTGAGGCAGCAGTTCGGGAGCCCGCAAAGGCGGACGCAGAAGATCTCGCCGAGTCGGCCGAGGTCGAGCTTCCAGACGACATCTCACTTGCAGCACTGGAGTCGAGCAAGGTCGAAGACAACACGCGGTCGTCCGAGGACAAGGCCACCGGTGACACCATGCTGTCGCGCTACTTCCGCGATATGGCCACGCACCGTGTGCTGCGCCCCGAGGAAGAGGTCGAGGCGGCCAAAAAGGTCGAGGAGCTCGAGCGCCAGTACTGGGTCGCGCTGCTCGCCTATCCGGCGGCGCTCGAGACCGTCGCCCTGGTCATCGACCACGCCGTGGTCGCCCACGAGCAGGTCGTCCCGGGTGAGCTGGCCGAGCTGCGCAAGCTGGCCCCCGGCGTCGTCAACCAAAAGCTCCCCAAGAAGGCACAGGAACGCTGGGACGCGCTCAGCTGGGAGCTGGCCTGCCGGCTGCGCGAGCTCGATGGCGATCGCCTCTACGTCGAGGGCTCGTACGTCGCGGTCGAGCGCATCGCGGGTCGCTACGCCACCGATCGCGATCTGATCGGCGGCGAGGTGCAGCTCACGCCCGCGTTCCGCCGCTACGTCGAGCGCGTCGAAAAGGCGCGGCGCGCGCAAAAGCACGCCAAGAACCGCTTCGTGGCTGCCAACCTGCGGCTCGTGGTCTCGATCGCGCGCCGCTACAACCGCGGCCGCATGCCGCTGATCGACCTCATTCAGGAGGGCAACCTCGGGCTGATGAAGGCCGTCGAGCGGTTCGACCACGCACGCGGCTATCGCTTCAGCACGTACGCGTCGTGGTGGATTCGCCACGCCATCAGCCGCGCGCTGGCGGACAAGGGGCGCGCAGTGCGTATCCCCGTGCACATGCTGGACACGTTCAACCGGGTGCAGAAAGCGACGCAGGCGCTGAGCAGCAAGACCGGGCACGACCCGAGCACGGAGGAGCTGGCCAAGGAGACCGGCATCGCCGAAGACAAGCTCGAGAAGATGCAGGGCTACTGGGCAGAGACGCCGTTTTCGCTGGATCGGCCGGTCAACGACGAGGACGGGCGCAAGTTCGTCGACTTCCTGGAGAACGAGAACATCCCGTCTCCGCACGAGACGCTGGTGCAGCAGGCCTGGAGCGACGAGGTGCAGCGCTTGCTGTCCACGCTTTCTCCGATGGAGGCTCGAATCTTGCGCTGGCGGTTTGGTCTGGACGACGAGGAGGAGCTCACGCTCAAGGAGATCGGCGACAAGTACAACCTGTCGCGCGAGCGCATCCGGCAGCTGCAGGAGCAGGCCCTCGGCAAGATCCGCAAGCAGCTTCGCGACTAAGCGGCCGCCGGTCGGCAGATCGGTGGCGGTGGACATGGGGCCGGCCGCTCGTGGGGGAGCCAAGCCGGTGCTCACCGCGATTGCGGCTGCTGCTTCGCGTGAAGGCTTCCTTGGGGACCTTCGAAGAGAGAGCACCTTTAAGGCGGTTAAGGGACGCTTGGGAGCGTGTACAGGCCGCCGCCAAAGAAGGCGGTGACGACCAGGGTCCCTGGGGGAAAGACCGTGTCCTCCGCGGGGAGGTCGGGTTGGCGGCGGACGCTGCTTGGGGTGGCTCCGTCGGGGAGGGGGCAGGTGGCGGTCTGTCTCGGTTCGCGAGCCGACGGTGTCAGTGCCGCGAGCTGTGCTGGGATGGTTCGCGCGAGCACGAAGGCGCCGTTGTGCACCGAGAAGTCGTCGATGTACGAGAGGGCTGGACCGCGGTAGTGAGTGCGCTGTTTGCCGGCGGTTCCGTCAGCTTGAATGGGAACCGCGTTGAGGTTGGCGCCGGCGGCAAAGTAGAGGACGTTGTCCTCGATCTGGATTCCGTTGGGCGAGAGCGAGTTGACCAGGACGTTTGCCGTGGCGAACGCGCGGTGACGGAAGCTCAGCTTGGTGGGATCCGGCGGATCGTCTCCGACCAAGATCTGAAGCACCGTGTCGCTGCCGTGATTGGTGTACACGCGCCCCTCGTCGTCGACCGCCATGCCGTTCGGGTAGAGCGCGGTCTGTTCGCACGGCGTCGACACGGGCTCGGCGTTGCAGCTGGTGAAGGTCAGGGATACAGGTAGCCAACAAGAGCGCGAACCATGTTGTCCACGAGATCGCGAGCCATCCACTGCTTCCCCGAGATCCCATTTACCAAAAAGCTAAACGCCAAAGCCCGCTCCCCGGTAGGCCCAAGCACGTACCCGCTGAGCGCCACCGCGTCGTCCAACGTCCCAGTCTTGGCCCGCACGACCCGCGCTCGTTTCAGATCTGTCAACCGCGTCGCCAGCGTCCCGTCCTTGCCCGCGACCGCTAGCTGCGCAACGTACTCCGGCCGCAGCGCCGGATCCCGGTACACGTGGACCAGCAGCTTCACCAGCGCGTCTGGCGTCACCGCGCCGCCCTTGAACAGCCCCGACCCATTCACGATCGTCGCGCCTTCGCGCGGCACCCCGATCGCCTGCAGCAGCGCCTGCGCGCGCGCCACACCCAGCGCCGAGCTGCCTGCCCGGTGCGCGCTGTGCGCGCCAATCACCTTGAGCAGCATCTCGGCGTAGTAGTTG
>Ga0190271_10002956_pt1 | contig 10525 bp, 7 predicted proteins | sample Popmic356T_FD_133747 | JGI IMG/M metagenome (GOLD analysis project Ga0190271, IMG submission 133747) | Populus adjacent soil microbial communities from riparian zone of Weber River, Utah, USA - 356 T | ecosystem: Environmental > Terrestrial > Soil > Riparian zone | place: USA: Utah | collected... | reverse complement strand
GATCTCGCCGTCTTCGAGCGGCCGGATCGCTCCAGCCCGTTCAAACTACTCGAGCTGGCGCCGGGCGTTACCGCGGAACAGGTGCGCGCCAGGACCTCGGCGAAGTTCGAATCCTGACCGCTGGCCTGAGCTCGCGTCAGGGAGTGGCGTTCGAGTCGTATGAACGCGCAGCGCGTGTCAGGCGCGGGTAGTTGGATTCCACCCAGCTTTCGATCTGCCTCACCAGCCCGGCGAGTGAATTGCCGAGCGGAGTGAGCGAGTATTCGACCCGGAGCGGAACCGTGCCGTAGTCATGGCGCGACACGATGCCGTGGCGCTCCAGTTCGCGCAGCGTCTGCGTGAGCATCTTCTGCGAAATGCCGCCGGCGCGTCGCGCAAGTTCGCCCGGGCGTGTCGGCCCTTCACGCAAGATGCACATCAGCAACATGGACCACTTGCTGCCGATGAGCGCGAGGATGTCCTGGGAGGGGCAGCTGGGGTTGAACGGATTTGCTTTGGTCATGGTGACAGGCACCGCAAGGTGCGTACTTATCAGATGGAGCGCATGAGCTTACTCTGGCGTCCATGTGGAAGAACACCGAAGTCACCCGCCGACTGAACCTCGACCTGCCTCTCGTGCAGGGGCCATTCGGCAGCGGCCTGTCGGCGGTCGATCTCGTCGTCGCGGTGAGCGAGGGCGGGGGGCTCGGATCGTTCGGGGTGCATCACCTGGACGGCGCAGGAATCCGCGCCATCGATGCGCAAATCCGCGCGCGCACGCGGCGCACGTACGCGTTGAACCTGTGGATTCCACTCGGCGACAGCGACGATCCGCGCGTGAGCGATGCGCAGTGGGCGGCTTCGACCGACCTGTTGCGGCCGTATTTCTCTGAACTCAAAGTGCCGCTGCCCGTACGGCCGGCGCGCTTCGGGCCTTACTACCAGGAACAGATCGAGACAGTGCTGGAACTGCGGCCGCCGGTATTCAGCTTCGTGTTCGGGGTGCCGTCGCCGGACGTGCTCGAGCGTTGCCGCAGCGCCGGAATCGCCACGCTGGGTGCCGCGACCACGGCGGCCGAGGCCAAACTACTAGCCGATGCAGGCGTCGACATGATCGTCGCGTCCGGATTCGAGGCGGGCGGGCATCGCGTGTCGTTCCTCCAGGAGCCGGAAGACTGCCTGACCGGCACGATGGCGCTGATTCCGCAGGTGGTAGACACGGTGAAGGTGCCGGTCATCGCCGCGGGTGGCATTGCCGATGGGCGCGGCGTAGCAGCCGCGCTGAAGCTTGGCGCCGCCGCTGCGCAGATCGGGACCGCATTCCTCGGCTGCGAGGAGTCGAACGCGACGCCGTTACATCGCGAAAAGCTCTTCAGCGTGGATGCGCGCCGCACGACGCTGACGCGCGCGTTCACCGGCCGCCTCGCGCGCAGCATTCACAACGAATTCATCGATGCGCTGCGTGGCAAGGAGAAGCTGCTGGCTCCGTATCCGGTCCAGGCCTGGCTGACTGCGCAGCTCAAGAGCGCGGCACTCGCCGCGAGTCGTGCCGATTTGATGTCACTGTGGTCGGGGCAGGGCGCGCCGCTACTGAAGCAACGGCGCGCGGGCGAGCTCTTGCGTTCCCTTGTCAGCGAAACCGGGGAAGCGATGAGCAGATGAGGTGCGTCCCCATTACGCAGCGCGGTGCGCCCGCGCCAGGTATTCCTTGCTCTGCATCTCGACGAGCCGGCTCGAGGTGCGCTGAAACTCGAATTTGAGCTTCTCGCCGCGATACAGCTCCGCGGGCGCTGCCGCGGCGGACAGGATCACGTTCACGCCGCGATCGTAGAACTCGTCGATGACCGAGATGAACCGCCGCGCGGCGTTGTCGGCGGAGTCATCGAATACGGGCACGCCGGCGATCATCACCGACTGATATTCGCTGGCGATAGCCACGTAGTCCGCCGGGCTGCGCGGGCCTTCGCACAGCGCCGCGAACTCGAACCAGATGACGTTTTCGCTCTCACGGACCACCTTGATCTTGCGGTGGTTGACGGTAATCGTGCCGCCGGATTCCACGTCGTCATCCGACAGGTCGTCGAACAGCTCTTCGAGTCTCTTCAGGGTATCCGCGGCTTTGCTCGGCAGGTAGATGGGCGCGGCGGTGAGCTGGCGCAGGCGATAGTCGACGCCGCCATCCACGGCCACGACTTCACAATGCTTCTCGAGCAGCGCGATGGTCGGCAGGAACCGCTCGCGTTGCAGCCCGCCCTTGTACAAGTCCTTGGGTTTGACGTTGGAGGTGAACACCAGCGCCACGCCGCGCTTCAGCAGCGCCCCGAAGAGATTGCCAAGGATCATGGCGTCGGCGATGTCGGAGACGAACAGTTCGTCGAAACAGATGACGTGGAATTTCTTCGCGATCTTGTCGGCCGCGCCATCGAGCGGTGACTGCTTGCCCTTGAGCCGCTTGAGGTCGGCGTGCACGTCGTGCATGAAGCGGTAGAAATGCGTACGGCGCTTGGAGGTCTGCGTGAGGCTGGCATAGAAGAGGTCCATCAACCAGGTCTTGCCGCGGCCGACGCCGCCCCACAGATAGACGCCCCTTGGCGCGGTGACGGAATTGGTGAGTCCGCGCAGCAGGCGTTTGCCGAGCGGTGCGGATGCCGCTTCGGCGAGCTCGGCGCGCAATCGTTCGAGGTGGCGCACTGCCGCAAGTTGCGCGCTGTCGGGGGTGAAGCCGCGTTTGGCAATTTCCCCGGCGTACGCGGCGCCGAGGAGGTCCGGGGCCGCCGTCACAGGAGCTGATAGTTAGGGCCGGATCCGCCCTCGGGCGTCACCCAGTCGATGATCTGGTACGGGTCCTTGATGTCACAGGCCTTGCAGTGCACGCAGTTGGCCGCGTTGATGTGCAGCTTCTTGCCGCCCGCGTCGTCGTCGACCATCTCGTAGACCGCCGCTGGGCAGAAGCGCGTACAGGGATTGCCGTATTCCGTGGCGCAGGTGGTGGCGCAGATGTTCCGGTCGCGCACGTGCAGGTGTGCCGGCTGCACTTCGTCGTGCGCGGTAACCGCGTAGAACACCGACGAGAGGCGGTCGCGCGGAGGCAGGTCGCGATTCTTCCAGCGCCGGTTGGGCGATTCGTAGTCGGCGAGCTTCTCGAGTGGATAGCTGGCTTTGTTGCGCAGTGTCCAGAAGGTAGTCCCGCTCAGCATGCTCTCGATGCCGGCATTCAGCAGCCCCAGCCACAATCCGCGCTTGAAGCCGGGTTTCACGTTGCGCACTTCGCGAAGTTCGGCAACCGCCGCGGATTTCCGCCATTCGGCGTCGAAGCCGATGCTGGTGTCGGTGGCGGCAAAGTACTCCGCGGTGGCGACGCCGCAGCGGATCGATTGGTGAATGCCCTTGATCTTCGGCACGTTGAGCGTGCCCGCGGCATCGCCGATCAGTACCGCGCCCGGCATCTCGAGCTTCGGCATGGACTGCCAGCCGCCGGCCGAGATGCTGCGCGCGCCCGCGGAGAGGATTTCGCCGCCTTGCAGGAAGGCATGCATCTCGGGGTGATGCTTGAACTGCTGAAACGCTTCGAAGGGACTGAAGCGCGGATCGATGTAGTCGAGACCGGTGACGAAGCCGACATACGCGCGGTCGTCGCTGAGGTGATAGACGAAGCTGCCGCCATAGGTGCGCGAATCCAGAGGCCAGCCGAAGCTGTGTTGCACCAGTCCGGGCTGCACGCGGCCCTTTGGCAACTGCCACAGCTCTTTCATCCCCAGCGCATAAGTCTGTGGGTCGCAGGCGGCGTCGAGCTTGTAACGCTTGATGAGCTGCTTGGCCAGGCTGCCGCGGCAGCCTTCGGCGATGATGGTGAGCCTGGCGTGAACCTCTGGCCCTGCCGTGTAGTTAGGGCCGCGGCTGCCGTCATGTTGCACGCCCATGTCGCCGATCTGCACGCCGGAGACCGAGCCGTCGTCACCGAACAGCGGCAGCGCAGCGGCGAAGCCCGCGAATACGTCGACGCCGAGCTGCTCGGCCTGGGTGGCGAGCCATTGATTGAGCCCGCCCAGCGAGATGATGAAATTGCCCGTGTTGTGCAGCGACTTGGGAAGCCAGGGCAGGCGCCACGCGCGTTTGGAGCCAAGCAGCCGGAATTCATCGCGCGTGACCGGCACCTTGATCCCGAGCGGCGCGGTTCGCCATTCGGGAAGCAGGGCGTCGAGCGGGCCGGGCTCCATGACCGCGCCGGACAACGAGTGCGCGCCAATGGTCGAGCCTTTCTCGAGGATGCAGACCGTGAGCTCGGGACGAAGTTGTTTGAGCCGGATTGCCGCCGAAAGGCCGGCCGGGCCGGCGCCGACCACGGCCACGTCGTACTCCATGACATCGCGCTGAGCGGGTCCTGGGCTATTCATTTGGGAATGTTCATTTGGGCTGCATGCGGATGGCGCCATCGAGCCGGATGGTTTCGCCGTTCAGATAGGGCACCTCGAAGATGGTCTGCACCAGCGCCGCGAATTCTTCGGGCTTGCCGAGGCGGGGCGGGAAGGGTACCTGCTTGCCGAGAGACTCCTGAACTTCCGGGGGCATGGCCCCGAGCATCGGCGTGGAGAAAATGCCGGGCGCAAGCGAGCAGACGCGGATGCCGAACATTGCCAGTTCGCGCGCGATGGGCAGTGTCATGCCGACGACCGCAGCCTTCGTGGCTGAGTACGCGGCCTGGCCGATCTGTCCTTCGAAGGCCGCGACCGAAGAGGTGTGGACGATCACGCCACGTTCGCCATCGGCGGTAGGCGCATTGTTCTGCATGATGGCGGCGGCGGCCTTGTCGCACAGGAACGTGCCGATGAGGTTGATGTGCACGACGCGCGTGAAAAAATCCCCGGCCATCGGCCCGTTCTTGCCGAGCACGCGGCCCGCGCCGATGACGCCGGCGCAATTGACCAGCAGATTTATGCTGCCCATGGCGGCGCGTGCGGACTCCATTGCGGCGTTGACTTCGGTTTCCGAGGTGACGTCGCACTTGGCAAAGGAGGCGTTGGCCCCGAGTGCGGCAGCTGCAGCTTGGCCCGGACCTTCCTGAACGTCTAACAACGTGACGCGGCCACCGGCCGCCACGATGTGACGCGCCACGGCATTGCCGAGCCCCGAAGCGCCCCCCGTGACCACGGCGCGCGCGTCTGCGTATTTCATTGGAATTCCTCTATCAGCGAAGCGCGCACAGCATAACGAAGGCGCGCCTCCCGGGCACTCCCAAGCGCGACTTTCAGGGCACCTCGACCGCAATTGCGGTGGCTTCGCCGCCGCCGATACATAAGGAGGCAATTCCGCGCCCGCCACCGCGAGCGCGCAACGCATGCACCAGCGTGGCAATGATGCGCGCGCCGGTCGCCCCGATAGGATGTCCGAGCGCACACGCGCCGCCGTTGATGTTGGTGCGTGCGTGGTCGAAACCCACGTCGCGCATGGCGGCCATGGTGACCACGGCGAAAGCCTCGTTCACCTCGTACAAGTGAACATCGCCGGCCTTCCAGCCAAGCTGCGCCAGCAGCTTCTGGATTGCGCCGGCAGGTGCGGTAGTGAACCACTCGGGTTCCTGCGCGAAGCTGGTGTAACCGCAGATGCGGGCCAGTGGTTTGATTCCGCGGCGCGAAACTTCAGCGGCCGACATCAACACCGCCGCCGCCGCGCCATCGGAAATCGACGATGACGACGCTGCCGTGACCGTGCCGTCCTTGCGGAACGCAGGTTTGAGGGTCGCGATCTTGGCGAGATCCACGGTGAATGGCGTTTCGTCCTTGTCGACCACCGTCTCGCCCTTTCGGCCCTTTATGGTGACGGGGACGATTTCGTTCGCGAACGCACCCGAGCCCACCGCCTTCAGGGCGCGCTGCGTGGATTCGGTGGCGAACGCGTCCTGATCGGCGCGCGAGAACGAATATTTCTGCGCGGTGTTCTCCGCGAACACACCCATCAGCTGCCCGTCGAACGGGCTCTGCAAGCCGTCGTAGAACATGTGGTCGAGCACTTCTCCGTGCCCCATGCGCATGCCGCCACGCGCCCTCGGTAGTAGATAGGGTGCATTGGTCATGGACTCGAGACCGCCGGCCACCGCGATGGACACGTCGCCGGCGCGAAGCTGGTCGGCGGCCATCATGATGGCTTTCATTCCGGAGCCGCACATCTTGTTGATGGTGGTGGTGGGCACGCCCCTGGGCACCTCAGCGCCGAGTGCAGCCTGGCGCGCCGGGGCTTGCCCCAGGCCCGCGGGCAACACGCAGCCCATGATGACTTCCTGAACGTCGCTGGCTGGAACGCCCGCGGCCGCGAGTGCGCCCCTGATGGCGGCGGCGCCCAGCTGCGGCGCTGAAGCCTGCGAGTACACGCCCTGGAAGGCTCCGATGGGAGTGCGCGAGGCGGCGACGATGACTACGTGATTGTTGTCCATGAAAACTCTCCGTCAATCGTGGCCGCGGAGGCCGCGATTGAACACGTCAATGAAACGATCGGCAATTTCTCCGGGCCTGAGCGTGGCGTCTTCGCGATACCAATGCCCCATCCAGTTGAGGGCGCCGGCGAGCGCGAACGCCGTCATCTTCGTGTCGCAGGCGCGGATCGAGCCGTCGGCGACGCCGGCGTCGATGAGTGCGCGCATGCGCTTGTCGATGCCCGCTTTCAGTAGTTTGATGCGGCGGCTCATCGGCGCGCCCAGGTGCTGGTCCTCGGCGCGAAGCATGCACCAGCCGAAGTCCCCGACGATGGCCGCGGCATACCCGCGGATGAAGGCGAACAGCCGTTCGCGCGCCGGGCCGCCGGCGTTCTCGCATTCCTTGAGCGTGGCCTGGATCTGCGCAAGGCCTGCCCGGAAGCATTCGAACAGGATGGCCTCCTTGCTCGGCATATATAAATAGAGTGTGGGCTTGGTGACCGTGAGGCTGGCGGCGAGGTCGTCCAGCGAGGTGTTGTGATAGCCGCGTTCGCGGAATGCCCGCGCTGCAGCAAGGATGACCGCCTCACGCTTGAGCGCATGACCGGCGCCGCGCTGGCGGCGCGCTTCCCACGGGGAGGCGGGGTTGGATCGTCTGGCGCGGGCAGGGGCGGGCATGGGGTCGGCTCTACGGCTTCGTGTTACTCTTGGGTAACCCATCTTACCAGCCAGTAACATGAAGCCACCAGAGCTATGAAACCACCCGAGCCAGGGCGGCCACTGCGTTTCGTCAGCGCGGCGTCGCTGTTCGACGGTCACGATGCCGCCATCAACATGATCCGCCGCCTGCTGCAGTCCGGCGGCGCCGAGGTGGTGCACCTCGGCCACAATCGCAGCGTCGCCGACATCGTGACAGCGGCCATTGCCGAGGACGCTGACGCCATCGCGGTCAGCAGCTACCAGGGCGGGCACAACGAATATTTCCGCTACATGGTCGACATGCTGTGCGAGCGCGGCGCCACGCATATCCGCGTGGTCGTGGGCGGCGGCGGCACCATTTCGCCGGATGAAATCGCCGAGCTCGAAGCGTACGGGGTCGCCAAGATCTATACGCCCGAGGACGGACGGAGCCTGGGACTCAACGGAATGATCGCCGATGTCTTTGCGCGCGTCGGCCGGCGCACGCATGCCGACCAGATCGCGCTCATGCCCGCGGTGCAAGATCACGGCGCCATCGCCCATGCCATCACGCTGCTCGAAGGCGGAACCGGCGACGATGCCCGGGGCGATACCGGCGCGGACGACTTGCGACGGCTGCTGAGCGCGGGCATCGCCAACCCGCAGCGGGCCCCGGTCATCGGTCTCACCGGCACGGGCGGTGCGGGCAAGAGCTCGCTGACCGACGAGCTGCTGCAGCGGTTCCTGCGCCAGTTTCCCGACCGCAACGTGGCGGTGGTCGCGGTGGATCCCACGCGGCGGCGCTCGGGCGGTGCGCTGTTAGGCGATCGCATCCGCATGAATTCGCTCGCGGCGCCCAATGTGTTCATGCGATCGCTGGCCACGCGCCGCCAGCATCTCGCGACCAGCGCCGTGCTTGCGGATGTCATCGCGCTGTATCGCGCGGTGGGCTTCGACCTCGTCGTCGTGGAAACCGCGGGCATCGGCCAGAGTGACACCGAGATCGTCGACGTCGCCGATCTGTCGTTGTACGTGATGACGGCCGAATACGGAGCCGCCAGCCAGCTCGAGAAGATCGACATGCTCGACTTCGCCGACATGATCGTGCTGAACAAGTTCGAGAAACGCGGCGCTGAAGATGCGCTGCGCGACGTGCGCAAGCAGTGGCGCCGCAATCATCCCGATCGCATGAAACTGCCCGACGAAGCGCTGCCGGTGTTTCCCACCATCGCCAGTCGCTTCAATGATCCGGGCGTCAATCGCCTGTTCCTGGCGCTGTGCAGTGCACTCGACGAAGAGTGCGGCGAAACGGGCCGCTGGACCACGGCCGATGGGGCGCCACTCGCCGTCGCGCCAACCGAGTTCATTTCGCGCAACCCGCTGGTTCCGTCCGCGCGATCGCGATATCTCGCGGAAATCGCCGCGCGCGGGCGCGAGGAGCATGGCAATGCCGTGCGCCGCGCGGATGCGGCGCGACGTGCTCATGGCCTCTATCTATCGCTGCAGGCGCTCGAGGATCCGTCGCTCCCTGAACCGCTCGTCGCGGCTCCGTCGACGACCGGAAACGATCCCGCGCTCGATGCGCTGCGCACGGCCTACAACCGGGCGCTCGAGGACGTCGGCGCCGAAGCGCTGGCAAGCCTGCGCGCCTGGCCGGGCCGCGAACAGGCGGTGACCGCGCCCGAGTACTCGTACACCGTGCGTGGCCGCGAGGTCCGCGGTGCCAACTACACGAAATCGCAGAGCCACACTCCGATTCCCAAACTTGCGCCGCCGAAACTGTCGGGCTGGGGTGAGATCCTCGATTTCCTGAAGAACGAAAATCTTCCCGGCGCCTGGCCGTACACCGGCGGCGTGTATCCCTACCGTCGCGAAGAAGAAGATCCGACGCGCATGTTTGCCGGCGAGGGAGCGCCGGAGCGCACCAACCGCCGCTTCCACTATCTCGCGGCCGGTCACGAGGCCACGCGCCTGTCCACCGCTTTCGATTCCACCACGCTCTACGGCGAAGATCCGGACATGCGGCCCGACATCTTCGGGCGCACCGGCAATTCCGGCGTATCCATCGCCACGCTCGACGACATGAAGAAGCTGTACTCGGGCTTCGACCTGTGTGCGCCGTCGACTTCGGTGTCCATGACCATCAATGGCCCGGCGCCCATGATCCTCGCCATGTTCATGAACACGGCCATCGATCAGCGCGTGGAGCAATTTCTGCGGCAGTCGGATCGATGGGATGCGGTCGAGGCGGCCCTGAAGCGCGCCGGCGTGGGCACCGGTGCATGGCCGGTCTATCGCGGCGAGCTGCCGCCCGACCACGGCGGCGAAGGTCTGGGATTGTTAGGCGTAGGCGGCCGGGAGCTGGTTGCCATGGGCGTGCTGACCGCCGATGAATACGGACGCCTGCGCGCCGAGGCTCTGTCGCGCGTGCGTGGCACGGTGCAGGCCGACATCCTCAAGGAGGACCAGGCGCAGAACACCTGCATCTTCTCCACGGAGTTCGCCCTGCGCATGATGGGCGACGTGCAGCAGTTCTTCAGCGAGAACGACGTGCCAAATTTTTATTCGGTTTCCATCTCCGGATACCACATCGCCGAAGCTGGCGCGAACCCCATCACGCAGCTCGCCTTCACGCTCGCCAACGGTTTCACCATCGTCGAGTACTACCTGGCTCGCGGCATGAAGATCGACGACTTCGCACCGAACCTGTCGTTCTTCTTCTCGAATGGCATGGATGCGGAATATGCGGTGATCGGCCGCGTGGCGCGGCGCATCTGGGCGCGTGCGATGCGCGATGTGTACAAGGCGGGGCCGCGCAGCCAGATGCTGAAGTACCACATACAGACGTCGGGTCGCAGCCTGCACGCACGGGAAATCCAGTTCAACGACATCCGTACCACGCTACAGGCCATGTACGCGCTGTTCGACAACTGCAACTCGCTGCATACCAATGCCTATGACGAGGCGCTGACTACGCCGACCGAGGAAAGCGTGCGGCGCGCGGTCGCCATCCAGCTCATCATCAATCGCGAGCTTGGGCTGAATCGCATCCAGAATCCCTGGTCGGGCTCCTACGCGATCACGGCGCTGACCGACCTGGTCGAAGAGGCCGTATACAAGGAGTTCGAATCGCTGGCCGAACGCGGTGGCGTACTCGGCGCGATGGAGACCATGTACCAGCGCGGCAAGATCCAGGAAGAGAGCCTGCTCTATGAGACGCGTAAACACGATGGGTCTCTGCCCATCGTCGGCGTGAACACCTTTCTCAATGAGCGCGGCGGAAGCGAGCACTCGGTGGCGCCGCTGTTCCGTGCCAGCGAGGAGGAGCAGCGCGCGCAGGTCGACGCCGTGCATGCCTTCCACGCGCGCCACGCGCAAGTGGCGCCCGAAGCGTTGCAGCGGCTGCAAGCCGTCGCGGCGAGCGGCGGCAATGTTTTCGCGGAGCTGCTCGAGACGGTGCAG
>Ga0190271_10002955_pt1 | contig 10526 bp, 7 predicted proteins | sample Popmic356T_FD_133747 | JGI IMG/M metagenome (GOLD analysis project Ga0190271, IMG submission 133747) | Populus adjacent soil microbial communities from riparian zone of Weber River, Utah, USA - 356 T | ecosystem: Environmental > Terrestrial > Soil > Riparian zone | place: USA: Utah | collected... | reverse complement strand
TTCGTCAAGGAGCACCCGGTCGAGCGCTGGTACCGAGACCTGCGATCCGCGGGCGTGATGGAGGGCGCCCTGCTCGTCTAGGCACCGCGACGAGCGAAAGGCAAACCATGAGCATCAATCTCGAGATACCGAAGAAGTTCAAACCGCTCGCCAGCCAGGCCAACCAGGTCGCGACCGAGGTCTTCCGGCCGATCTCCCGCAAGTACGACGAAGCCGAGCACGAGTACCCGAAGGAGCTCGACATGCTGGCCTCGCTGATCGACGGCATGAACGAGGGCTCCGACATCGGCGGCGCCGGTGCCGCCGGCGTTCGCCGCGAGAAGAGCGACGACGGCGAGAACCGCAACGGCTCCAACCTCTCCACCGTGCTCGGCATCATCGAGCTCTGCTGGGGCGATGTCGGCCTGCTGCTCTCGATGCCGCGCCAGGGCCTCGGCAACTCGGCGATCGCCTCGGTGGCGACCGAGGAGCAGCTCGAGCACTACGGCGGCAAGTGGGCGGCGATGGCGATCACCGAGCCCGAAGCCGGCTCCGACTCGGCCGCGATCCGGACCACCGCCGAGCTCGACGGTGACGAGTACGTCCTCAACGGCGAGAAGATCTTCGTCACCTCAGGCGACCGCGCCGACCTGATCGTGGTCTGGGCCTCGCTCGACCGCGCGGTAGGGCGGGCGGCGATCAAGTCGTTCATCGTCGAGCGCGACAACCCCGGCCTGAAGCTGGACCGGCTCGAGCACAAGCTCGGGATCCGCGCTTCCGACACCGCCAACTTCACCCTGCAGGACTGCCGGGTGCCGAAAGAGGCGCTGCTGGGCGATCCCGAGGTCAAGGAAAAGGGCTTCGCGGGGGTGATGGAAACGTTCGACAACACGCGGCCACTGGTCGCGGCGATGGCCGTCGGCGTCGCCCGGGCGGCGCTGGAAGAGACCCGCAAGCGGCTGAAGAAGGCGGGGGTCGAGGTCGACTACTCGGTCCCGGCGCTCTCCCAGCACGCCGCCGCGGCACGCTTCCTCGAAATGGAGGCCGACTACGAGGCTGCCTGGCTGCTGACCCTGCAGGCCGCCTGGATGGCCGACAACAGCAAGCCCAACTCGCTGCAGGCCTCGATGGCGAAGGCCAAGGCAGGACGGGCGTGCGTCGACATCACCCTTGGCTGCGTCGAGCTCTGCGGCGTCGTCGGCTACACCGAGAACGAGCTGCTCGAGAAGTGGGCGCGGGACGCGAAGATCCTCGACCTCTTCGAGGGCACGCAGCAGATCCAGCTGCTGATCGTCGCCCGGCAGCTGTTGGGCAAGAGCTCGAGCGAATTGCGGTAGCCGGGAGGTGGTGCCCCTCTCCGGACGCGTGGGCTTACGCCACGCTGAGTGTCCGGAGAGGGGCACCACCTCCCGGCATCGACAGGTTGCGGCAGACTCCCGCTCCGTGAACCTGATCGAGGAACTGATGGAGCGGTCGCCGGCTTCGCGGCTGGGGATCGTCGCTGTCGATGAGGAAGCGAACCGGCGGGACTGGTACTTCGGCGAATTGATCGCTTGCTCGGCGGGCCTCTCCGGGGCGTTCGCCGCGCGAGGAGTGCAGCGTGGCGACGTGGTCATGACCCTGGTCGGCAACCGCATCGAGTGGGTGCTGACCTTGCTCGCCTGCTGGCGGATGGGGGCGGTGGCGCTGCCCTGCAACACGATGCTGCGGCGGCATGATCTGGAGCACCGGGTGGCGGCGGCGAATCCGAAGCTCTGCGTCGGCGAGGAAGGGCTGCTGGGGGAGCTGCCGGACGAGGTGGCGACGATGACGATGGTTGAAGTCGCGGAGGTGCTTGATGAGGATCTGCCGCAGGAGACGCCGGCGTCGATCGAGGCGATGGACCCCGAGGATCCGGCGTTGATTGTGTTCACCTCGGGGACGACGGGGGAGCCGCGGGGGGTTGTGCATGCCTACCGCTACCTGTTCGGGCAGCAGACTCAGGCCGAGCACTGGTTTGGCTCGCGCAAGGGCGAGCTGGCCTGGTGCACGACGGCGACGGGGTGGTCGAAGTCGGCGCGAAACGTCTTTCTGGCTCCTTGGCTGACCGGCGCCGCGGCGGTCATCCATGACGGGCGCTTCGATCCGGCGGAGCGGCTGGAGTTCGCCGCGGCGCTGGGGGTCAACGTCCTCTGCCAGGCGCCGACCGAGTACCGGCTGCTGGCCAAGCGCACGGCGCTGCGCCCGCTGCCGAAGCTGCGGCGGATGGTCTCGGCCGGGGAGCCGCTGGACGCGGAGACGATCGCCGCCTTTCGCGCCGCCACCGGGCTCGAGCCCGCCGATGGCTATGGCCAGACCGAGACCGGCCATGTGACCGGTAACCTCGCCGGCGAGGCCGTGCGCCAGGGTTCGATGGGCCGGCCACTGCCGGGGATCGAGACCCGCATCGTCGGCGGCGAGGACGGGGATGCCGGCGAGCTGCAGCTGCGCGCCCCCTCCTCCCCCACCTTCTTCTCCCGTTACCTGGACGGCGAGCGCTTCGAGGGAGAGTGGTGGGCGACCGGGGACCTGGTCCGCGCCGACGCCGACGGCTACCTCTTCTTCGAGGGCCGCGACGACGACATCATCCTCTCCGCCGGCTACCGGATCGGCCCCTTCGAGGTCGAGTCGGCGTTGCAGTCCCACCCGGCCGTGGCCGAGGCCGCGGCGGTCGCCGCGCCGGACCCCGAGCGCGGCTCCGTCGTCCGCGCTGTCGTCGTCCCCCGCGACCGCGAGCCGAGAGAGGAGCTGGCCCGCGAGCTGCAGGAGCACTGCAAGCGCGTTGCTGCTCCCTACAAGTTCCCCCGCATAGTCGAGTTCGTCGAGGAACTGCCGAAGACGAGCAGCGGCAAGATCAAGCGCGCGCAATTGCGCCAGGAGTAACCTGGAAACGTGGCCGCCGGCGACCAGGCAACCAGCACCGAGAGCGTTGCCCGTGCCTACTTCGCGGCGGTGGCGGCCCGCGACGTCGAGGCGATGGCGGCCTGCTGGAAGCCCGGCACCCGCGACGTCATCCACGGCGTCGCCGACATGCGGGTGCCGGAGGATCTGCGCACCTGGTTCGGCAACCTCTTCGCCTCCTTCCCCGACTTCAGCTTCGAGGTCCTCGATGTAATCGCCGCGGGCGAGAAGGCGGCGGTGCACTGGCACGCCACCGGCAGCTTCGACGGTGGGGCACGCTTCGAAGGGCTGATTCCCAACGGCAACCGGGTCGACGTCCAGGGCTGCGACGTGCTCACCGTCCGCGACGGCAAGGTCGTCCACAACGACGCCTACATGAACGGCGCCGAGATGGCCCGCCAGCTCGGCGCCCTGCCGCCCCAGGGCTCGCCCCCGGAACGGGCACTCAGCGCCGCGCTCAACCTGAAAACCCGCCTGGCTCGGCGATGGGGCCGATAGACCGCAAGCGGATCGCGGCGCTGACCGAGGCCCAGCAGGAGAGCTTCCGCAACCGCACCGGCGCCTCCGCCCAGACCTTCGAGCGCGCTGTCAAGGTGATGCCGGGCGGCGTCCCCTCGTCCTTCCAGGAAAACGACCCCTGGCCGGTCTACCTCGAGCGCGGCCAGGGCAGCCGCGTCTGGGATGTCGACGGCAACGAATACGCCGACTTCCACAACGGCTTCGGGGTGATGTGCATCGGCCACGCCAACCCCACCGTCGGCGCCGCGGTCAAGCAGCGGGTCGACGAAGGGACCCACTTCGCCGCCCCGACCGACGGCTCGATCGCCGTCGCCACCGAGCTCAGGCGCCGCTTCGGCCTGCCGCAGTGGCGCTTCACCAACTCCGGCACCGAGTCGACGATGGACGCCGTTCACCTCGCCCGCGGCGCCACCGGCCGCGACACGCTTCTCAAGATCGAGGGCTCCTACCACGGCCACCATGACAGCGTGATGGTCTCCGTCTACCCGCCGCTGGAGGCGCTCGGCGCCCGCGACGACCCGGTCAGCGTCCCCTACGGCGGCGGCGTCCCCGATGCCTTCCGCGAGCTCACCCGCGCCGTCCCCTTCAACGACGCCGAGGCGCTGCAGAGCGTCTTCGAGAAGATCGGCGAGCAGGTCGCCGGCCTGATCATGGAGCCGGCGATGATGAACATCAACATCATCCCGCCCCGCCCCGGCTACCTGCAGCGGGTCCGCGAGCTGACCGCCCAGCACGGGGTCAAGCTGATCTTCGACGAGGTCAAGACCGGGGCGACGATCTCGCCCGGCGGCGCCACCGCCCGCTTCGGCGTCGTCCCCGACATGATCACGCTGGCCAAGGCTAGCTGCGGCGGCTACCCCGGCGGCGCGATCGGGATGAGCGAGGAGCTGGCGGCGATCGTCAGCGACGGCACCGTCAAGCAGTACGGCACCTTCAACGGCAACCCGCTGGTGATGGCGGCGGCCGAGGCGACCCTGACCGAGGTCCTCACCGACGACGTCTACGAGCGCTTCGAGGCGACCAACCGGCGCCTGCTCGACGGCTGCCAGGAGATCATCGACGCCCACGACCTGCCCGCCTACACCGAGGGCCTCGGCGCCAAGGGCTGCGTGATCTTCTCGCCGGAGCGGATGTACGAGTACCGCGACTACCTGACCAAGGTCGACGACGAGCTCTCCACCCTGGCCTGGCTCTACCACATGAACCACGGCGTCTTCATGACCCCGGGCACCGAGGAGGAGTGGACGCTCTCGATCGCCCACTCCGACGAGGACCTGCGGCGCTACCTCGACGCCTTCGCGGCCTTCGCCGCCGACCTGACCCGCGGCTAGATCTCTGCCCTGACCCGAACGCCGGTCTCTAGAAGAACGGGCCACAGTTCCAATCCGCGGCGACCGCTCGTTGCGCTTTGGATCGCGCCAGGAAGGCGTATCGGCCGACATGGGGAAAGCGCTGTGGCGCCAGGCGAAATTGTCCTTGCCTGTCAGTGCGCACGGTGCCTAAGGGAACTGCCGTCGGCCTGGGCTTGCTCCACTGCCCCAAGCTAACGCCGCCTCCCCTAGTGGGACGCACTGCTCGCAGTGAAATGGGCGAAAACCTGCGGGGAGGATCGGTTTGTCCGACAATTTCCGGGGTGGTACGGGGAAGCCCGTCTTGACCATGCGCCTTCAAGGAGCGCATGACTATGCGCGTACCCTTCATGCCAAGCGGTGAGATGGAAACCGTCTGAAGCGGAGTACGCACAGCGAACGGATTGTCGACCCCGAAGGTCGAAAACTCGATGTCGTATCGCGTCCCTGGCCAGCGAGGATATGACGCTTTCCCTCTCAACTCAACCTGCGCCGCGCTCTCTGGGGGCAATTCGATCCAAAATGCAGAGGCAAAGGGGGATGGCCTTTCCCTTCTGCAGATCTCCTCGTACTTCAGGCCCGGTTTGGGCACTGCGGGCACCGCAACAGGTCGTATGCTTCCAGAGCCAGTGAGATCAACCATCGCGATAGCGAGCGGGGAACCGTGCAACTTTTCCGATGCTGGCCAAGGAGGCAGCTGATAGGACAAACCAAAGGCGACACCACTTGACCCGGCGTCAATATTCAAGCGATAAGAAGCTTCTGCACTCGCCCCATAGCCGACTCGATCCGCCTGCACACTGATGGAAGTCGGCATCGCGCCTTTCGCAGCAGAAACAAAAAATATCCCGAAGACAGCCAGCGCCAACAGCACTGACACTATCGCGATGTTCATATGTTGGCTCGAATAAACCTTCATTGTTCTATGGCTCCGACACAGAGGTTGCTGCCGATGGTGGCTGCCTTGACCGGCGTGGAACCAACAAGCACTCCACTGAAGGCGATGCTGACAAATAGCCACATACCGGCGAATCGCACGCAAGCTGCAGAGGAGTCAACTCGATGTTTCGGCTACTTCTCGGACGCGAGCGAGATGACCCGAAAGTAGGCACCCGGCTGAATAGCCTGACCCGAACCTCGGTCATCCCAGCTTTCAAGCGAGAACCGTACTCGGTAGAAGCCTGGGCGCCAGGTATCCGAGATCGGGATCTCAATACAACCTGACGCATGATGGGGTCGGAGTTCGTAAAGTGCCAAATTGAAACCGACGCCGGTGCCATCCCGAACAAACCTCTGTGGGTACCAGCTCTCACCAACGAGCCGATCGACAATCGGTTCGCTTCTATATGCGAGGGGGTCAGTGCCTGCGTTTATGATCTGAACGAACGTTCGAGTCTCGGCCGTAATGCTGGTGCTCTCGAGGACGAGGCGGGCCGCCATTGGTCGGTCGACCCGTACCCTGCCCCACCGAGCCTGGCAGAACTGGTGCCAGTTCTTCCAGTCGCGGTCGCGCTCGGCCTTATGGATGCTTCTGACCACTTGCTCGGTATCGCCCTCTTCTAATTGAGGCACCTCCTCACCGCACGAAGATGCGCTCAGCGCGAAACCGATTAGCAGGACCACTACCCCGAGGGCATTTTGCCTCCTGCTCCAATCGGTCGTCATGGTGCCTCCTTTAAATGGAGCCCCTCGAACGCGGGTGCGCCGAACACTCCCGGTGCCTGCCCCATCGACACGCCCTTGGGATTGACTAGCGGCGTGGCGAAGCAAGCGGTCGTGGTATTCCAAAGGTCAGGAAAGTCTCTTGACGAAAGGTCCATCAGGACTAGATGGATCAAGCACCCAGCCGTTTGAGCTGAGCCGCTCAATGCGAAATTCCTGTCCATAACCAACAGCCTCGCCGCCAAAATTGAGCAGACGCGCATATACGAACACCCCAGACTCGACACGGTTCTTGCTGACGGCGAGCGTGACGCCTCCAGGGTGTGATCCACCGGACGTACGTCCTTTGCTTGAGGCCACTGGCAGAACCGGGGAAGACCAGCTGCCGAACTAGTGCCATTACCAACCACGGCAAAGCCTACGCAAAAGGCAATCGCCATCAGCAGGGCAGCAATTCGGCCTTTAGCCATGGGCGTCATCATAATGCCAAGACAGTCACGCTTGCCCGGACTAGCCAAAATCAGTCCGCCACTACCCCAGGCGAATTCGCCTATGCAGATCGACTTTGATTCCAATTCGATCAGCGAGCAGTCCTACTTAATACGAAACTCGGCGGCGCGAAAGCGTGACTTTGCTCCGGGCTGCAGGTCAATGAAGACCTCGGTGATGAGGCGGTACCTTCCCGGCGGCCGCTCAGCGTCTACTCTAAAACGGATGCAAGGGCCAATCGATCTCGTGCCAAGCCTCCGCATGCTCGCAGGTGGGTAGATTGGTTCTGCCCCGTCTGGGGGAGGGGCGGACGGAACAGTCCTCCACGCTCCGTCAACATACCTCTGTTCCCAATATCTGAGCGCGGAGCCTATTGGGTGACCTAACCCATTGAACAAACGGGCATACAAATACCCCCCTGAGACGACACTGGCCGACTTTGGGACAAAGGCTACTCGTCCAAAGTACTGTTCGGGGACTCGCTCGCCCCTACAGAAGGCGGGCTGCCTGGCAGAGGCTGGCATCGCACCAACGGTCAAAGAAACGACAACCCCGATCAGAGTCAGCAATTGAACCAGGTTAAGTCGCAAGGCGTTCATAGTCTCTACCCTCCCGACAACGTCGTCGTCAAACCCCCGAGCGAACCCATGGAGGGATCGCTGAACACACTTGCCATATCCGGGAACCGTTCATCAAAAGCGATCGCCGCTGCGCAAGTTCGGCTTTCTCCTGAGGAATTGATCCCGAAGGCGGTGTTCGTTCCCTCGATCCATACAGGGCCGCCGCTATCTCCTCCTTTAATCGGAGCGTCAAAGCACCACTGCCGCAGTGGTACTTCAGTCCCAGGAACACAGTTTTCAGTTTTTGGAATAAGTTCGCACTGAATGTAGTTTTCGGGTTCCTGCGTAGTAATCGGGCCGCATTTCACTTCGTCGGTGCTCGCACTCGAGTGGCATAGACGGGTGCCGGGACCGGCGACACCCCATCCGCGAACAGCGAGAGGCGGGCTATAGCTTGAAATGTAGACTCGCCGCGGCTCAATACGTCCTTCGAGATTCACCGCAGTCACGTCAAGAGGACGGATAGAGGTTTGATGCTGATCGTATCCGTGTCGCCGCACGAAGCCCGCTCGCACCCTGTCGTCTTTTTCATACGGGGGCTCAGCGCGAATTACCGAGGAGCTCAGGGCTCCACAGTGAGCAGCGGTCAGCGCAAACAACCGTAGAACTTCCCTGCCGCCCACGGGTTTCGTCCCATATTCGAAGGCTCCAAAGCCGGTGGTGCAGTTCCCTTCTCCCCCACTGGGTTCCTTGACTTGGATTCGTTCCCCGCCCAGCATCTTGCCGGTGATTCGTTCGCGACCGGACGCTGCCGGTACAGGTCCGGCCTCGTACACCGAGATGGGCGCTCCCGCTCCAAACTGGCCCTGCAGGAACGACGTGGCGGTCGCCACAGCAGAGCTTCCGACGCGGACCTCGTTGTTCTCAGAAGCAACGCCGACTCGATAGATCTTCGCGGCAGGATTGGAAGTGCTGGCAGCGGAGACCTGACTAGCGAGGCTGCGCAAGTTCGCGAGCGAATGATTTGGCTGGGCCGTAAACGGGGCTACCCTGTCCTCCGCTGGCAGATTGACACCGCTTTTCAGCAAACTGATATTCCCGGTTTGATTTGAGGTGAAGCCGACCCGCATCAAGCCACCCGCGCGTTCGTCAAGGTAGTACCCAGCGAAGGTGCCAGAGGCGTTGGCTTCCGCCCACGCCGGAATCTCACTAACAGCCGCGTGCCAGTACGCATGGCGGTATTCCAACTCCGCCACTTCAGCCGTGCGAAGCGGCGCACCCCATCGTTCCATCGAAGCCTCGGCAACCGGATTGCCCTGAATCCAGTCATTGATCGAGTCGTACACCCGGTCGTTGAGCTCGAACTCGTCCTGGATCGGGTCGAGGTCGAGATCGAGGCCATGCTCGTCGCGGAACTGCAGAACGTCCGCAAATTTGGGGGTCACCGGCTGATCGGGCGGTGGCGGCGGCGTGAAGGGGATGTTGACCCAGAACCGTTTGCTCGCAACCTGTTCTATGCCGTCTTCAATGACTATCTCGAGATTGAGGACGCCCGGAGCGTGGTTGCCGGTGTAGGTCACCCACTCATCGGGGAGTTTTTTGCATGCTTCGGGTTCTTCGTCGATCTGGGGGCAGGTCTTCTCGGAGATCAGCTGGTTCCCGTTGGCGTAGACCTGTATCAAGGCGATTCCCTCCTCGGAGTAGGCATGCACTTTCAGGTTGTAGTCGCCGACGTTGATCGGGGTCGCGGTTTCTTTGGCTTCGACGTCATAGAGGGAGCCGGCGATGAGTTCGAATTCCGGCGGTTTGAGGGCGTTCTGCCATTTCAAGACCGAACCGTCTTCACCGATGTCATAGGTGACGGCCGGTGCGGTGGGCAGGGTCACGACGGTCTTACGGGGCTCATCGGTGTAGGTGAAGGTGGTCGTCCTTTGCGGTTCGGCCCCCGCCGGATCGACGGTGACTTTTTTGACCCTGCCGTCAGTCGCGCCGTATTCGATCTCCGCCCAGGTGCCGTTGGGCAGCTCCACCCTCGTCATCCGGTCGGCTTCGTCGTACTCGTACTCGGTCTCCCCGTCAGCGTCCTCATGCGAGGTGAGCAGATCGCCGTCGTGCTCGTAGATGTGCTCGCCGGCCTCCTCGCCCTCGACGCTCGCCACGAGGCCGCCAGGACTCTCGATCTCAACCTCTGGGTCGTCCTGGACCGTCGCGCCGTAGCCGGGCCTCAGGCGCCCGGCGGCTTTCCACTTATGTAGGCGCGAGTTGCCCTGGTCGGTCACCCAGACGTCGCCGCCGGGCCCAACCGCGAGGCGCAGCCACCAGTCGGTGTCGAGCTGTCCGCTGCCGGTGCCTTTCTCGCCGAACTGGGTGACGTAGGAGCCTTTGGAGTCGAAGACCTGGACGCGGTTGTTGACCGCGTCGGTGACGTAGGCGAAGCCGGCGTCGTCGACCTCGACGTCGACGGGGCGCTCGAACTGGCTGCGACCGGTGCCCTGAGAGCCGAAGCGGAACTGGAGGCTCCCCTGCGCGTCGAAGACCGAGACTCGGTGCCGCGCGGGTTCGGCGGTCCAGATGCTGCCATCGGGGGCGACGTCAACGCCCCAGGGGCGACCGGAGTCGCCGACGGGCATAGCTTTGACGAAGGCGCCGGCGGCGTCGAACTTCTGCACACGGGCGTTTTCGGTGTCGGCGACGTAGAGGTTGCCTTCGGGGTCGAGGGCGAGGTCAAGGGGGAGGCGAACCTGGCCGTTGCCGGCGCCCGAGCCGGCGATCTGTTTCAGCGCGGCGCCGCTGTCGCTGTACTTCTGGATTTTGTTGGCGCTGGAGCAGGCGACGTAGACGTCGCCCTGAAGATCGACGTCGACGGCTCCCGGGTCATGGCAGGAGGCGAATTTGCCGAGGTAGGCGCCTTCGGCGCTGAAGTGCTGGATGCGCTCGTTCTCGTCGTCGGCGACCCAGACCGTGGAGTCGGTCGGGTCAATCGCGACGTCGGTGGCGACTTTGAACTGACCGTCGGCGGAGCCCTGTAGGCCGAAGGCGTATTTGAAGG
>Ga0190271_10002954_pt1 | contig 10527 bp, 9 predicted proteins | sample Popmic356T_FD_133747 | JGI IMG/M metagenome (GOLD analysis project Ga0190271, IMG submission 133747) | Populus adjacent soil microbial communities from riparian zone of Weber River, Utah, USA - 356 T | ecosystem: Environmental > Terrestrial > Soil > Riparian zone | place: USA: Utah | collected... | reverse complement strand
TCGACGACAGTCACGGAGTAGCGTTCCTTGTCTTTGACCGCCGAGTACACGCGCGCGGGCAGGACGTAGTTCAACTGCGATGTCCACTTGGTTTCGGTCACTGTCGGCTTGCCGGGGAAGTTGAGCCGGAAGCCGTCCTGGAGGCTCGTGAATTCGTCCCACTCCTGCGCCGCCAGCGAGCAGGGTGTCGACAGCAGCAGCAATCCGAACACGAATGCTCTGGTATGCATGACCGGCTACTCCAGGTGCGGGGCTAGAAATCCTTGGGCGCCGGGGCGTTCCCGCCGTCCCAGTCCTTGATCGCGCCGTCGCTCGTTTTCAGGAAGCCGAGCAGGCAGCCGTTGGTTTTGTCCCTGAGCGGATGACATCGGGCCTTTATGACGTCGCCGGTCTTGAGCGACTCGCGCGAGACCCCCATCTTCTCGAGTTGCCCGCGAGTTGTCGCTTCGAGCGCCCAGATCTGCGGCGCGCCCGACTGATCCTTGACCTCGATATAGACCCAGGAGTGCGGCGTGAGCAGGTGCAGTTCCTTCACGACGCCTTCGATGTCACGAAAGGTCTCCTCGTATTGGCCGTGGGAGTGGTGAGCGGAGACCGAAAGTGTCAGGAACGCGAAGCACGCACCTAAGAGACAGGCAATCAACCGCACGTTGGCCTCCTTACATGAACGAGTGAACGCCGCGTGCGGATCCTGCCACCAAACGCGCGAAAACCCAAGCTGATCGCACGACCGGGGGATTGGTGTCTATTCGCGGATGGTCCAGCCGTTCACTTCTCGCTGAACACGGGATAGGGATTGATTGGTTCGCCCTTCCACCACTGTCGCTCGGGAGTGAGGCGAAAGATCGCGAAGTGCAGATGCGGCGCATCAGGTGACGCGTTGCCGGTGCTGCCGACGTAGCCGATGACATCTCCACGCGTGACCATCTGTCCTTCGCGCAGGTCGTCGGCGTATCGATCCAGGTGCGCGTAGTAATACGTGAACGTCTCCGTAGGATCGAACTCGTAGATCGTCAGCCCGCCTGGCTTGCTCGTGAACAGCTTTTGAATCCGGCCGTCCTCGACGGCTCGAACTGGGGTGTGACGGGGCGCCATGATGTCGAGCGCCTCGTGCGCGCGTGAGCCGCCGCGTGCGTCGGCGAAGGTGTCGCGCAGTTCGTCGCGGTCCACGTCCACTGGCATCTTCAAATGGCGGTCGCGCAGCATCTCGATCGCCGTCGCGTTCGCAGCCGATCCGGTGAGCGCAGCAGGTACGGCTTCTCCCTGTTCGCCCGGCCGCTCCACGGCGCGTGGCTCTGACGGGTCGTGGGCGGGGACAGGATCCGCTGACTGGGCAGCAGCCGTCGGCGTCTCGCCGCGCAGTACACGCCAGGTCAGTGTCCCGCCCGTCATCATGCCGATCGTGAAACTGGCGGCGATCGTGATCGCCAGTCGTTGCAGATATTTCACTCGGCCGCGTTCGAATCGCCTCATTCGAAGACCACCAGCGTTCCGGCCTTCGCCCACTCGAGCAGACGACGAACGTCCCAGTTCGTCATGCGCACGCATCCATGCGACTCGGTTCGTCCAATCATCGATGGCTCGGGACTGCCGTGAATGCCCCAGTGCGGCTTGTTGATGTCGACCCATGCCACGCCGACGGGGTTGTTGGGACCGGAAGGAATCTTCGCCTTCGAGTGCGTCGGGTCGGCATCCCAGAACAGGTCGGGGTTGTAGTGAAAAGCCGGTGAGAGCTGAACACCGGTGACCTTCCACTTCCCGATCGGAAGCGGGTCATGCTCGCTTCCCGTTGTCACAGGAGCGAAGAACAACACCTGACCCTTCCCGTCTTCAACCGTGAGCGTACCGGCACGTTTCGAGACGACGATCCGCACGCCGGCGGGCGGCGTGGGCTTTGCGGTTGACGCGACGTCGAAGGGCGTCACGTTTGGCACGATGATCTGCTCGCCCGCAACGGCAAACGTCTGACCTGGGTTCAGTCTTTTCAACAGAGCAGGGCTCGAGTGGAACTTCTCGCCGAGCGCTTCGAGCGCGTTGCGATACCCAAGCGCTTCCAGTTTGGATTGCTCGACCAGATCGTTAGGGATGTCGGGTTGAAACGGCCCGGCGACATCCGTCTCGTTCAGCGCGTAGGTGACGAGCGCCAATTGCTCGCCGAACTCTTCCTTCAGCCGTTGCACTGTCTCCACATCGATCCGGCCAGTGGCGCGAAGTCCGCGGCTCTCTTGAAACGCGGCGAGAGCCTTTCGAAGTTTGAGACCAGAGGCACCATCAATCTCGCCCGGTGAAAAGCCGGCACGGTCGAGCATCACTTGCGACGCCAGGACCTGCGAAGCAGTGGCATGGAGATCAGCCGGCGGTGCAGACTCCTGCGCCACCGCGGCCATTCCAAGCGCCGAGATGAGCAGTGTCCAGATGAGAAAGGTCGTCCTCAGCATCAGCATGTGCTGGTGCAAAGGACGGGCCTCTTCAACGCTCAGCCGGATGTGTGGCTATTCGCAGGTGACGACGCTGGTCTGGAGAGCGTCGATGGCGATGTTCACACGGCAGGGCTTCGACGTGCGCGCCACTTGCACCTCGTGAGTGCCGACGGAGGTGACGAAGCGGCGATTGGTCAGCTCGCTCTTTCGCTGGCCGTCGATAGTGATGCCAGCGCGTTCGGGCGCGGAAGTGACGAACAGGTAGCCGATCGACTGAGACGTCGCCCGGGCGATCAGATCCGAAAGGTACTGTGTGAACGACCAGCGACGTACCTCGTTGGTCGTCACTTCGGCTGGTGCGGCAGGTTGCTGCCTCATCGCTGCGAGCGTCACTGGCTGTCGCGTCATCAACGTGGCCGTGGGTCGAGCGGACGACAGCCGATTGTCACGGAGGTCGTAGCAGTAGTGAGAGAGCAGCGCCTGAAAGACGCTCTGCGGATCGGCGCCGTTCGTCTCTTGCTGCCTGAGGAAGTCCTCGAGCGGACGCCGCGCCTCGAGCACCGAGCGTTGAATCAGCTGGCGCGCATCGGGCGCGATCCGGAATCGCGCGCGAAGCTCCCACGCGTCCACCACGGTGTCGATCGTGCGTGTGACGTTGAATCGCGAGAGCGCGGGTCGAGAGACCGACGCGACAATCTGAAATCCTCCGGCCTGGATGCCGGTCAGTCGGCGAGTGTCGCTGTAGGTGCCGTCGCCTTTCACGTCTCGTGGCTCAATCGTGATGCGAGGCGATCCCCCTTCGATCTGGACGGTGGTGGGCGAGAGGTTTCTGAACGTCAGCGTCGCCGGTTCGGTGATGCCACTCAGTCCTGTCACGGTGGTCGTGAGGTTGGCTCGCTGACCCTTCAGCAGTTGCGTGCTCGTTGCGGTCAGGCGCACGCCCATCGCGCGGGTCATGCCTTCGGTGGACTGTCCGTTGTCGGTGAAGCGAATCGGCACTTCACCAAACGTGGCCTGTGTCGGACGGAAGACGACCTGCCTTGGCGACGCAGCGAGTAGTTCGGCGGGCATGCCTCCGATGGCGACGGTCTTACCGCGCAGCGAACCGTCGAAGCGCCCATGGATCGTGACCGGCCGGCCGATCTGAAGATCGGATGGCAGTGCGACGTCAGTTTGTCCAGAGCCGCGCGGAAGGGGAGGCTGCGGATCGATCGGCACTGGCACCTGCGAGACCATGCGACCATCTGGACGCCGCAGCGTGAGAATCGCGCGCCCGGCACGCAGTGCGGCAGGCACGGTCCATTCGTATTGCTTCGACGCCACCTTCGTCTGCTGGCCCTCGAGCTCCACTACGAGACCGGTCAGCGTTCCAAGGTTTGCCTGTTGCTCCTGCGGAGTCTTGCCTGCGGGCTCCGCCAGCACCACACCGGAGATCGTGTCGCCCGGCGCTGCATCTGCGGAGACGTGCACCTGAATCTTTCCCTCGGGTGTGGTGAACAACGCCGTGGAGATACCACCGGTGACCTGGACGTCGCTGCCTTCGGATTGCGCACCCACGCGATCGGAGAAGGGAACGAACAACGCCAACGCGATGCAGGCGGCGGATGCTGAAATGTTCATGACGACTTCCTTGCGTGACGCGCGTCAGTGACCTGCAGACTCATGTAGACGAAGTCGGCGAAGACGACGACGGAGGCGAGGAAGCTCCAGAATTGGGCCCGTGTGGGAATCCAGATGCGCGGGTTCGCGGGATTGAAGAACCCGTTGTTCAGCATCCACACGGACTGCTGATACGCGAGATACCCGAAGTACAGCGAGGCGGCACACAGCGCCCAACTGGCGACGACGCGACGAAGCTGCGGGTTCGACAGCCCCTTCGTGTTGTCGCGATTGATCACGTAGCCGGTGATGCCGCCGATCGTCACAGTGGCTAGCGTGATGAGCAGCTGAATCATTTCGAAATAGGAGTCGAGCTGCCGCTGCTGCAGCTGCTCCGCGTAGTCGGGGATCGCGTCGGCAAACGGCAGCGACGTGAGGAAGGCCTCGAACGCCACCAGGATCAGGACGATCGCGGAGAACGCGAGGTAGAAACGCACGGCGCCAGGCACTTGGGGCGAGCGCACGTGAGAACTATAAACTCGCGCCGGTTCCACGGAGAAGAATCTCGTCGATCTCGGACAGGTCCACCTCGCTCGGGCCGGCGTAGCGCGCGCACATCCGGGCCGCATCGAGCGCGTCGAGGCAGTCGTTCTTGGTCAGGAAGACAGACTCCAGTTCGAGCCTACTGCCCAGGAGGGTCTGACCCCACCCTTCGAGCTCCGTGCTGCGCGCCGCCATCCGGCCGTCGCCGCCGACGACCACGAAGCGAGGCGATTCGAGCTCGAGCAGGCTGTTTGAGATCCGCGTGAATACCTCAGCCGTGTCGGGTCCAAGGTCGTTCATGACGAAGGCGAACACGTCTCGTCGAAACGCGTTCACGTCCACCCCGGGCTTGCAGAAGGCGTTCTGCAGGTAGCCGATGAAGTGCGCCAGGGTCTCTCCAGCAAGGATGCCGCTCTGGCAGATGAACAGGCTGAGCGTCACGTTCTTCGTCGTGCCGCGCAGGAGCGCGAGTCTTCGCGGTGAGGCGTTCGGCAGCAGTTCTTCGATGGCCTTCTTGACGGCTTCGACGTTGCGCCGCTCCATGATCCAGCCTTCGGGTGCGGAGAGGATCGTGACGGCGCTCCGTGCGCGCTGGAAGAGTGGCAGCGCCGCGAGCACGCGCCGGCCCACGCCCTTGTCCGTCGAGCAACGCGCGATGATTTCTTCGTACGACTTCTTCGTCGCGAGCGGACAGACCGAGATGCCTTCGATCCAGTCTCCTTGGTCAGAGCCGCGCGGTAGCGACAAGGCGCGATAGAGCAGTTCGTCGAAATCGACTTCAGACGCTTCGCCGTTCACCGCGCACTGTGCGTGCGCCACGACACTGATGCCACTGAGGCTGTTCTTCAGATCCGCCGGGTCGAGCCTGCGGAACTCGGTCATGTCCACCGTCGTCGGTGACGGTTCCATGGCGGGCTTGGCCATGCGCTTGTCTCCGTCCGCGGAGCCGAGGTTCCACTCCTGGTGATCCTCGAAATCCTCGGGCAGCGACTGCGCCATCAGCACGCCGAAGATCTGCTGCGCGATGTACTGGTTGGCCGCGCGTTCGGCATCTTCCTGTGAGGGAACGACGGACGACTCGCTCTGGAGGAACCCAACCACCTCATTGGAGACGAGCAGCAGCGCGTCGAATGGAGGCCAGGTGATCTCGCTCAGTTCCTTTCGATCGAACACGCTGGCGAATCGCCCGAATCGCGCGAGGTAGTTGCACAGCACGCGGCCCGTGTTGAGCGCCTGCGCGTCGATCTCCTGTGTGCGGCCGGGCATGATCCCGAGCCCGATCGAGCAGCACGCTTCGAGTGGACCGGTCTTCGCGAGCAGCGACGCGCCTGGATTCCCGGATGGCGCCTTCGTCAATTCCTTCTGACGCTTGTGCGTGAGGAAGCCCTGCGCCGTCCCGACCTCGATGCTCATGCCGGATCCCGTTCCGCCGCCCGTGCTGAACAGGAAGAAGGTGAGTCGCGTCTGGTTCTCTTTTGCGCCCGCTGAATCGACAAAGAACGATCTCGTCGTCTTCCAGGATGTGAACGGCTGCGAGTCGACGTCCTGCAAGGCTTCGTAGGGCACCTTGAGCGCGACGCGCGTCATGTACTGGGCAGCCTGCGGCACGTTGCCCGCGCCACCACGAAGCAGCCAGTCGAGATCGACCCACAGACAGCGCGGGTAGTTCGAGAGGCGCTTCGAACGCGTAACGCTTTGCACCTGTCCTTGATCGAGGTCCGCAAGGAGAATTACTGGCTCGAAGAGGTAGAGCGCCTTGTCCTGATCGGTGCCGGTCCATCGCTGCCACTGCTCTCCGAGCGCGCTGAAGACACTGCCAGGCTTGGTTTCGGCCTTCTTGTCGCGCGCACGCCGAAGCTGCTCGGCGACGGCAAGGCAGACGTTGGTGCCGCACTGACCGAGCCCGAGGAGAGCAGCCGTCGGGAACGACTGTCCATCCGATTCTTCCTTCTGAAGGTCGAGCTGGGATCGCAACATCTTGAGTTGTTCGACGGCGGCGTCTGCGGCCCGTGGGACCGAGTACTTCACCAGCTCGATGATGGCGAGCTGCAGGATGTCAGACATGGGGGAGCCTCTCTCTCTGGATATAACGCGGCTTAGAGAGGCGTTGAACAAAACGCGAAGGCGTTATACGTCGCCGAGGGGGACCACCTGGATTGCCGCGTCCCGTACTTCTTCGAGGAAGCGATTCAGCGTCGACCCCTTCAGCAGGATCTCCCACCGGCTGCGAGCCGTCTGCCCGAAGATCACGTGCGTGATCCCTTCTCGTTTGGCGAACTCGATCAGCCCGTCGGCCGGGCGATCCGCGGTCACGCGAACGACGGTCGCACCGAGGCTCTCGGCCAGTGTGATGTTGCGCTGCAGCGCCTCGCGGTCGGCGGGCGTGATGCGTCCCGGGGCTTCACGCGGTGTTTCTACGTAGACCGCATACCAGCGGGCCCCGAGGCGGCGGGCGATACGGGCCCCGGCTCGCAGCACGCGCGGCGCATCGGCGCTCGAGCTCATACACACCATCACGCGCTCCGGAATCAGCGCCGGCTCGAGGCCTTCACGCTGCCGGCGCGAGGCCGCCTTCTCGCCAACCTCGTCGGCGACGGCGCGAAGCGCCAGCTCGCGGAGCGTCGAGAGGTTGGTCTCCTTGAAGAAGTTGCCGAGTGCCTGCTCGATCTTCTCGGGTTTATAGACTTTGCCCTGCCGTAGCCGGCTCTGGAGTTCCTGAACGGTGACATCCACGTTCACGACTTCGTCCGCGCGATCGAGAAACGTGTCGGGTACGGTCTCGCGGACACGAACGCCGGTGACGCGCCCGACGGCATCGTTCAGCGTCTCGAGGTGCTGAATGTTGACCGCCGTGAGCACACCGATGCCGGCGCCGAGCAGATCGAGAACATCGAGATAGCGTTTCTCGTGGGTGCTCCCGGGCACGTTCGTGTGCGCGAGTTCGTCCACGACGCAGAGTTGCGGCCGTCGTCTGATGATCGCGACGACGTCCATTTCTTGGAGGGTCACGCCGCGGTACTCGATGCGCCTGCGAGGCACGATTTCCAGGTCGCCGATCTTGGCCTCGGTGTCCGCGCGTCCGTACGTTTCGACGAACCCGATCACGACATCGACGCCTTCGCGACGGAGTGCGTGCGCGTCCTCCAGCATCGAATAGGTTTTGCCGACGCCAGGTGCGGCGCCGATGTAGATGCGAAGCCGTGCCTTCTCCGGCATCACCTCATGCTAACGCGCGGAATTGGAACGGGATGCGGTCCTTACGAACTCTTTACGGCTTTTTGCCGGTTCCTTTAGTCGGAGCGGGCCTACCGTGAAAGTCAGATGAAACCGGTGGAGGACGCCATGAACGCACAACACACACTCGCGACTCCCGAGCTGTATGGGCCGTATCTCAATGCTCCGGTGTGGCCGTGGCACGTGGCGGGCTGGACCGTCAGCGCGTTGTTCGTGCTGATGTTCATCATTGCGCGCGTGCTGGCGTGACTCACGCCTTCGAGGTGCCTTGTGCTCGATGTGATCTTCGTTGGTCTGACCATTCTGTTCTTCGTCCTCGGCATCGGGTACGTCGCCGCGTGCGATTCCCTGATGAAGCGCTGACATGACTCTCAACGGCTGGCTTCAGATTGTGTTCTTCCTGCTCGCGGTGTTTCTCGTGACGCCGCCGCTCGGCAGTTTCATGGCCCGTGTGTTCACACGTCAGCGGACGTGGCTCGATCCGGTGATGCGCCCGTTCGAGCGGTTCATCTATCGGATGACCGGTGTCAACGAGACGCACGAGATGCGGTGGACGGAGTACGCCGTGGCCGTCCTGCTGTTCAGCGTGGTGTCGATGCTGGTGCTCTACGCGATGCAGCGCTTGCAGGCGTCGCTGCCCTGGAACCCGCAGGGACTTGCAGGCGTGGCCCCGGATCTGGCCTTCAATACTGCCGCCTCGTTTACGACCAACACGAACTGGCAGGCCTACGGCGGCGAGGCCACGATGAGCTACTTCACGCAGATGGTAGGTCTCGCGTACCACAACTTCGTGTCTGCGGCTGCCGGCATCGCAATCGCGATCGCGTTCATCCGCGGCGTCGCGCAGAAGGAGAAGGACACCATCGGTAACTTCTGGGTGGACATGATTCGCGCCACGCTCTGGGTCTTGTTGCCGATAGCGGTCATTGGCGCGTTGTTCTTTGTCTCACAGGGTGTGGTGCAGAACCTCAGGCCATACGACATGGTGCACACCGTCGAGGGCGCGAAGCAGGTCATCGCGCAGGGCCCGGTGGCGTCGCAGGAAGTCATCAAGCAGTTCGGCACGAACGGTGGCGGCTTCTTCAATGCGAACAGCGCGCACCCATTTGAGAACCCGACGCCACTCACGAACTTCTTCGCGATGTTCGGCATCCTTGCAATCTCGTCAGCCCTGACCTACACGCTCGGCTCGATGACCGGTTCCCGTCGTCACGGGTGGGCAGTGTGGGCAGCGATGGCGTTTCTGTTCCTCTGTGGCATGACGGCCGCGTACTGGGCCGAGGCACGCGGCAATCCATTGCTCACGAGTGCGGGCGCGAATCAACTGGCCACCGCCGCAGCACCGGGCGGAAACATGGAAGGCAAGGAGGTTCGCTTCGGCATCGCGAACACCGCGCTCTTCGCGACGGCCACGACCGATGCGAGTTGCGGCGCCGTCAACGGCTGGCACGACTCGTTCACGCCGTTGGGTGGCCTGGTGCCTCTCGCCAACATCCAGTTGAGCGAGGTCGTCTTCGGTGGAGTGGGCGCGGGGATGTACGGCGTCCTCGTCTACATCATCCTGTCCGTCTTCATCGCAGGCCTCATGGTGGGACGAACCCCTGAATACCTCGGCAAGAAAATCCAGGCGTTCGAAGTGCAGATGGCGATGCTGACCGTGCTCGTCTTCTCGTTCCTGATCCTGACGTTCACCGCTGTCTCGTCGGTCTCGCCTGATTTCGGCACGTCGAGCATCTTCAACCCCGGCCCGCACGGGCTGTCCGAAATGCTCTACGCGTATTCGTCCGCGGCGGCCAACAACGGGTCCGCATTCGGCGGCATCAGCGTCAATACCAAGTGGTACAACACGACGCTCGGTCTGGTGATGCTCTTCGGTCGCTTCTTCATGATCATTCCGCCGCTGGCAATCGCCGGCAGCCTCAGTCGAAAGAAGCTGATTCCCCCGTCGCTCGGCACGTTCCCCGTGACGACGCCGCTCTTCTCGGTCCTCCTCGTCGGCGTGATCGTGATCGTTGGCGCGCTGACGTTCTTCCCGGTCCTCAGCCTCGGGCCGATCGTCGAACACTTCCTGCTGGACAACGGACAGGTCTTCTAATGACGACGCACACCTCGGCAACCACCGCGCTCTCCATCTGGGACCCGCAGATCGTCCGGCGGGCGATCGGCGACTCGTTCCGAAAGCTGCATCCGCGGACGATGGCCAGGAACCCCGTCATGTTCGTCGTGGAAGTGGGCAGTGTGCTGACGACGTGGCGGCTCATCCAGGACGCGATGACCGGCCGACCCGGCCTTGGCTTCGAGCTTCAGATCACGTTCTGGCTCTGGCTGACGGTGCTGTTCGCAAACTTCGCGGAGGCGATGGCCGAGGGGCGCGGCAAGGCGCAGGCCGACACACTTCGAAAAGCGAAGACGGAAACAGTGGCGACGCGGGAACGCGCGGACGAGAGCTGCGAGACCGTGCCGGCGCCCGCGTTACGCAAGGGTGACATCGTCCGCGTGTCGGCGGGCGAAGTGATTCCTGCCGATGGTGAGATCGTCGAAGGCGTGGCGTCGGTGGACGAGAGCGCGATCACGGGAGAGTCGGCGCCGGTGATTCGCGAGTCGGGAGGCGACCGATCGGCAGTGACTGGAGGCACGCGCGTGCTGTCGGACTGGATTCGCGTGAAGGTGACGGCGAATCCGGGCGAGACCTTTCTCGATCGGATGATCGCGCTCGTCGAGGGCGCCGAGC
>Ga0190271_10002953_pt1 | contig 10532 bp, 7 predicted proteins | sample Popmic356T_FD_133747 | JGI IMG/M metagenome (GOLD analysis project Ga0190271, IMG submission 133747) | Populus adjacent soil microbial communities from riparian zone of Weber River, Utah, USA - 356 T | ecosystem: Environmental > Terrestrial > Soil > Riparian zone | place: USA: Utah | collected... | reverse complement strand
TTGCCGAGACCACCGACACGCCCACCAAGTTCCGGAAGATCGTGGTTACCGACGACCAGGGGCGGTATCTACTGCCGGATCTGCCGGTTAAAGCGACCTTCTCGATCTGGACGCGCGGGTACGGCCTCGTCGACTCGGCGAAGGTCCGCGCGACGCCCGGCCGGCAGCTCGCGCTCAGAGCGACCGTCGCGCCCGACGCCAGAAGCGCGGCGCGCATCTATCCCGCGAATTACTGGTACTCGCTCATCAACGTCCCGCCCGAATCCGAATTCCCAGGGACGGGGCCGGCTGGCAACGGCATCGGTCCGCAGATGCTCACCCAACATCACTGGATCAGCCAGATCAAGGTCAACTGCAACGTCTGCCATCAGTTGGGGAATCAGGCCACGCGTGAGATTCCCAAAGCGCTCGGCACGTTCTCCAAGAGCGTCGATGCGTGGGACCGCCGCGTGCAGGCAGGCCAGGACGGGGCGGGCATGAGCCAGGCCGTCAGCGTGCTCGGGCGCGCGCGCGGCCTGCAGATGTACGCGGACTGGACGGACCGGATCGGCGCCGGCGAGGTGCCTCCGCCGCCGCCGCGGCCGCAAGGGCTCGAACGCAATCTGGTCCTCACGATGTGGGACTGGGGCGGCCCGGCGACGTTCGCGCACGACGAGTTGACGACGGACAAGCGCAACCCGACCGCCAATGCGTACGGACCGATCTACGGGGTGGATTGGGGGAACGACGGTTTCCTCACGATCGACCCGCTGGAGCACACGGCAACGGAGCGCCGCATTCCGGTGCTCGACCCGAAAGTACCGCCGGGCAAGGCGCAGTCGATGCCGGTGCCGTCGCCGTACTGGGGTGAGCAGCTGTATTGGTACGACCCGGCGATCACCAATCACGCCGCGATGGACAGCAAGGGCCGGATCTGGATGTCGTCCCGGTTTCGTCTCCCCGAGAACCAGCCCGCGTTCTGCGCCTCGCATCCCTCCGCGGCGCTGGCGCCACAGCCGCAAAGCTTCCGGCAGATTCAGTACTTCGATCCAAAAACGCAGCAGTTCACGCAGGTGGACATCTGTTTCGACGTCCACCACGTCCAGTTCGCGAACGATGCCGACGACACGCTCTACGGCAACGGTCCCTTCAGCGGTGCGATCGGCTGGGTCCGTACGCGCGTACTGGACGAGACCGGCAATGTCGGCGCGGCGCAGGGGTGGTGCAAGCCCTATATCGACGTCAATCAGGATGGCCGCGTCGATCCGAAAGTGGATCGCGAGATTCAGACCGCCGGGATCTACAGTGTGATTCCCCATCCGACGGACGGCAGCGTGTGGAGCGCGGTGATCGGTCCGATGCCGGGCCGGATCGTTCGCCTCGATCCCAAGACCTGCGTGGGTGAAGCCTACGAGCCGCCCTTCGACCCGGCGTCCGGTATCGCGTCGTACTCGCCGCGCGGTATCGACGTGGACTCGAACGGCGTCATCTGGACGGCGCTCGCTGGCAGCGGCCATCTTGCGAGCTTCGATCGACGCAAGTGCAAGGTGCTCTCCGGGCCCGCGGCCGTCGACGGGCAGCACTGCCGCGAAGGGTGGACGCTCCATCCGGTGCCCGGGCCGCGCTTCAAGAACGTGCGCGGCGACATCGCCGCCGACTTCCAGTACTACAACTTCGTGGATCGCTACGACACGCTCGGCCTCGGCGCCGACGTGCCGCTGGCGAACGGGACGACGTCGGATTCGCTGCTCGTCCTGCGGCCCGATGGGAGCTGGCTGGTGCTGCGCGTGCCGTATCCGCTCGGGTTCTTCTCGCGTGGCATGGACGGCCGCATCGATGATCCCAAGGCGGGGTGGAAGGGGCGCGGCGTCTACGCGGACTACGGACCCAACGCGGTGTGGCATGTCGAAGGCGGGCTGGGGACGAAGAGCGCGGTCGTCAAGTTCCAGCTGCGTCCCAACCCGCTGGCGAAGTAGCGACGGCATGCCCCGCATCCACGTCGCCGTGCTTCTCGTGTCCCTGATCGTCGCATCGGCGGCGGTCACCGCCCAGATCGATCTGGCTGGCCCCTGGGGGCAGCGCTTCCATGAGGATCTCCCCGAGCGCGGCGCCGGCCCCGAGATTGGCGACTACGCCGGGTTGCCCATCAACGACGCCGCGCGTTTACGCGCCGACTCGTGGGACGCCGCGAAGTGGACCATGCCGGAACGGCAGTGCGAGCCGCATCCCGTCGATTACGCCCCTCGCGGTCCCGCGAGCATGCGCATCTCGAGCACCGTCGATCCGATCTCGCAGGACGTCGTGTCGTGGGACACGACGCTGATGTGGATGCTGCCGCGCCGCTCGATCTACATGGACGGACGGGCGCGGCCGTCTGCAAACGCGCAGCACACCTGGCAGGGATTCTCGACGGGCGCGTGGGAGGGCGACATGCTGAAGGTCACCACCACTCACCTCAAGGAGGGGTGGTTGCGCCGCAACGGGGTGCCGCGTAGCGACCGGGCGACCGTCATCGAGTACTTCATCCGCCACGGCGAGTATCTGACGCTCGTGACCGTCGTCAAGGATCCGGTGTATCTGAGCGAGGCCTTCGTGCGGACGTCCAACTGGGTGGCCGATCCCGGATTTCAGTTGAGCCCGTTTTCCTGCATACCCACGCTGGAAATCGAGCGCCCGCGCGGCGAGGTGCCGAACCATCTGCCGGGCACCAACGAATACCTGCGCGAATTCGCCACGCGGCACGGGCTGCCGTACGAGGCGTCGCGTGGCGGCCGCGAGACGATGTATCCCGAATTCGCCACCCGTCTTCGCACGCCATGAGACGCGCATACCTGACGACGATTGCCGTGCTCGCGACCTCGACGTCGATGCTGCTGCGCGCGCAGGCGGGGCTCGAGACCCTGCCGGTACAGGGCAGCGTCTACGCGCTCATGAGCAGCGTCGGCAATTCGACCGTCCAGATCGGTCCCGAAGGGCCTCTGGTCGTCGACACCCTGCCGGCAACCAGCAGCGAGCAGGTGCTCGCCGCCGTTCGCGTCCTCAGCCCGCGGCCGATCCGCCACATCGTCCTGACGAGCGGCGAGGCGCAGCTCGCCGGGGGGGCCGCCAACCTGTCCAAGGCCGGCCGCTATGTTCGCGTGATCGATTCGATCGATCCGCGCGGGGGCGATACGCGCGCGTCGATCATCGCCCACCTGAACGTGCTCAATCGCATGACCGCGGGCGGCGAGGCGTCCGGCTCGTGGCCGACCGATACCTATCTCACGCCGGACTGGGCGCTGTTCTCGAACGGCGAGGCGGTGCAGTTCTTCCACGTGCCGGCCGCCCACACCGATGGCGACACCATCGTCTTCTTCCGCCGCTCCGACGTCGTCAGTACGGGCGCCGTGTTCGACGCCGAGGCGTATCCGCGGTTCGACCCGGCGTCGGGTGGCAGCATCGACGGGATCATCGAAGCGCTGAACCGCGTGATCGAGATCGCCATCCCGGGAGAGAACCAGGAAGGGGGCACGGTCATCGTGCCCGGGCACGGACGGCTCAGCGACGAAACCGACGTCGCCAACTATCGCGACATGGTCACCATCGTGCGCGACCGGATCCGCGCGATGGTGAAAAAGGGGCAGACCCTCGAACAGGTCAGGCGCGCCCGTCCCACTGCTGACTACGACGGGCTCTACGCCACGCGCGGGTGGACGGCCGACCAGTTCGTCGAAGCGGTGTTTCACAGCGTCGGCGGGGAGGGGCGATGACCCGGCTGTCCACGGGAACGATGCTCGGGATGGCTGCGGCGCTTGCCGGGGTGCTTGGCGCCGCCGTCGCAACGCCCGCGTCCGGTCAGCAGGCGCCGCCGCCTCCCGCGACCGCGCGTCAGGCGGCTCTCCTCGATCTCACCGGTCAATGGGTGTCGGTCGTCACCGAAGACTGGCGATGGCGGATGGTGACGCCACCCAAAGGCGACACGTCGAGCGTTCCGCTGAACCCGGCCGGACGCAAGGTGGCCGGCGCGTGGGATCTGGCGGCTGACCGCACCCGAGGGGATGTGTGCAAGGCGTTCGGGCCGCCGTCGTTGATCCGCCAGCCAGGACGGCTGCGAATCCGGTGGGAGGACGACAATACGATGCTGCTCGAGTTCGACGCCGGTATGCAGGCGAGACGGCTGCACTTCACGCCGGCGCCGGCCGCGGCGCGGTCGCTGCAGGGGCAATCGCAGGCGAAGTGGTTCCGGCAGCCGCAGAATCGCGGTATCTTCGGCCGCGGCGGCCGGGCCGCCGGCGGCTCGCTCGAGGTCGTGACCACGAACCTGCGCGCCGGCTATCTGCGTCCCAACGGCATCCCCTACAGTGAACGAACGGTCGTCAAGGACTTCTTCGACAGCTTCACGCTGCCGGACGACGGCACGTGGCTGATCGTGACGACCGTGGTGAACGACCCTGAGTACCTGACTCAGGAGTTCGTGCTCAGCTCCCAGTTCAAGAAGGAGTCCGACGCGTCGAAGTGGAGCCCGCGCCCGTGCGACATCGCGGCGCCGCCGGTGACGCGGCGGGTGCCGGCGCCATGAAACGCCTGGCGCTCGGCGTCCTCGTGCTCACACTCGGCGCCATGGGGCCGCTGCGGGCCCAGTGGCTGAAGCTGCCGACCGCCGGCATCCCGCGCACCGCGTCCGGTGTCCCGGATCTCGCCGCGCCCGCGCCGCGAACTTCCGACGGCAAGCCCGATTTGTCGGGGCAGTGGATCACCGCCGCCTCGAACAGTCTGCCGTGCGGGCAAGGCGTCGTCGCCTGCGGTATCGAACTGCCGATGTCGCGCGAAGGTGGCAACATGGGCGCGAGCATCCAGGGCGGGCTGCCGTACCAGCCCTGGGCCGCGGATGCGATCAAGCGAAACCTGGCCGCGAGTGCCAGGGACGACCCGCACGCGCAGTGCCTGCCAGACACCTTCCTGCGCGCCTACGGTTTGCCGCATATCGTCAAGTTCGTCCAGACGCCGCGGCTCCTCATCGCCCTCGAGGAGTACAACACCGATTACCGCCAGGTCTTCCTCGACGGCCGGGCGCTGCCCGTGGACCCGAACCCGGCGTGGAACGGCTACTCGGTAGGGCGCTGGGAAGGCGACGCCCTGGTCGTCGACTCCCTGGGGTTCCGCGACGACCTCTGGCTCGACGTCCGCGGCAGCCCGCTGACGAGCGCCGCCCGGGTGCGGGAGCGGATGACCCGTCCGGACTTCGGCCACCTGAACATCGAGGTCACGGTCGACGATCCGAAAGCCTACACGCGTCCGTGGACCGTCACGCTGCGGCAGCAGATCATCGCCGACACGGAGGTCATCGACGAGTTCTGCCTCGAGAACGAACGCTTTGCGCGGCGCGTGCGCGGCACACCATGACACGCCGCACAAGACCGGCGCGCCCGAGGGCGCGATGGGCGAAGGGATCGCCATCGACCCGTGCGGCACTCAGCGCTGGAAAGGGGACACGAAACGAACACTCAATCGATGTGAATGATGCCGCGGCGGATCGCCACGTTCATCGCCTCGGTGCGGTCGCCGACATCCAGCTTGGCGTAGATGTTCTTGATGTGAACCCGGGCGGTCTGACTGCTGATCGAAAGCGCCACGGCGATCTCCTTGTCGCGACGCCCCGCGGCCACCAGCTTCATCACCTCGACTTCGCGCGGCGTGAGCGTCGGCGACGACGCCCGCTCCTGAAGCTTGGCCTGGACGTCCGGCGGCAGGCTCCGGCGGCCGGCGTGCACCTCGCGCACGATGCGGGGCAAATCGTCCGCCAGCGTGTCCTTGAGGAGATACGTGCTGGCGCCGGCGTCGAGGGCGCGGTGAATGTCCTCGTCACCCTTGTACATCGTCAGCACGATGATGCGGGCATTGGGGTCGAGGTCGCGGATCGCGCGGATCGCGTCCACGCCGCCCATGTCCGGCAGTTGGAGATCCATCAGCGTGACATCGGGTGAGTGCCGCTGGTATTGCGCGACGGCCTCGGTTCCCGTCGCCGCGGCGTCGATGACGATCATGTCAGGCTCGCTGTTGATGACCATGCGAAGGCCTTCGCGCACGATCCGATGGTCGTCGACGCACAGGACGGTGATGCGGCGGACGGCGGCGAGATCGGCGCCCGTGCTCACGCTCGTGTTCGAGCGCCGCCCGAAACGGTCGCCTCCACCAGCGTTCCGCTCGCCGAGCTCGTGATCGCCAACTGGCCGCCGATACGGGCGGCGCGTTCCCGCATTCCGGTCAGGCCGTAGTGACCGGTGCCGGGCGGCAGCACGGCGTCGGCGTCGAACCCGCGGCCATCGTCCGCGACGCGGAGACGAAGCGCACCCGCCTCATGGTGCAATTCGACGAGGATCCGTGTGGCGCCGGCGTGGCGGGCGGCGTTGGCGATGGCTTCCTGCGCGATGCGCAGCAACTCCGCTTCAATCACCGCCGGGGCACAGGCAACCGAGTCGGCCGAGAGCTCGAAGCGCGTGGGAGGCGTGACCGTTCGTCGACCGAGCTCGGCCAAAGCGCCCGCCAGTCCGGACGCTTCGAGCATTGGCGATCGCAGGTCCTGAATCGCCTGGCGAGCCTCGCGAATGTACTCCTCGACCTGTCGCCGCAACGCGATGAGCTGCGACTGCTGCCCGGCCGCCTCCGGTGTGCACCGCCGGGCGATCGCCTGCACCTGGAGGGCGATGCCGACGAGACTCTGGAGCATCGTGTCGTGAATCTCGCGGCTCAGGCGCGTGCGTTCCGCCAGGGTCGCCGCGAACTGCCGATTCAGGAACCAGACGCGCGTGTGCGCCGTCCCCCAGGCCGCGAACAGCAGCGCGGCTCCGCACAAGGCATAGAACCATCTGGTCTGCCAGAACGCAGGCTGCACTGTGAACGGCCATTGCGCTTCCGGCACCGTCCACGTCGCATCGTCACCGTTTGCCTGCACGCGAAACACGTAGCTCCCGGGTTCGAGATTCGTGTAATAGGCCTGCCGCCGTGGTCCCGCCTCGACCCACTCGCGGTCGAATCCGTCGAGACGATAACGAAACCGGATCTCCCTCGGCGCGGTGAGCCGGAGGGCGGTGTAGTCGATCTGCACCTTCCGCGTGCCGGCCGGGAGCGCTCCAGCGCCACCCGGCATCACGGTCCGATCGTCAATGGTCGCGCCGACGATGCGGGCGCGCGCCGTGCCGCGCCCGCGCCCGCTCGCCAGTTGTTGGGGATCCACGATGGTCACGCTGCCACCGAAGGCGAACCACAAGCTGCCGTCGCTCGAACGGGCGGCGCTGACGGGCGCGACGGGAACGCCGGCCAGGCCATTCACGGCATCGTAGAGGGTGTAGCCGGCCAGGGGCGTGCGGCCGGCGGCGGCGCGTTCGAAGTCTGCCGGTTGGAGGCGGACGAGCGCCGCGCGCCGGCCCACGTGCTGCGTGCCGCGATCGACCGCGAGCCACAAGAAGCCATCGTCGCTCTGTGTAATGGCCATGACCCGTTGCGCGGGGAGTCCTTCGCGCTCGCCCAATCGAGCGACCCGTCCCGCCTGCAGCCGAGACAATCCTGCTGTGCCGCCGGCCCAGATCGTGCCGTGCGCGTCGCGGAACACCGCGTCGCCGGTCTCGCCGGTCTCGCCGGTCTCGACTGGCGCCGGCGTCATGCGCAACGAGACGGGGGTCTCGATGAGCCGGCCGCGGGTCAATGCGCGCAACCCGTGGTCGGTCTCGGCCCACGTATGACCGCGATCGTCGCGGAAGAGTGATCGGATGTCCCACTTCGCGCTCACCGCGCTCCCGCGCCATGTCCCGCGATCCCGCCGATACTGCACGAGACCGGTTGCGGTTCCGATCCAGACCGATCCATCCGCGTCCGGAAGGATGGCTCGTACCATCGCGCCCGACGCGAGCGGCGTGAGTTCCTGGGGCGTCAGGCTGTGCAGGCCGAGCATCGTGCCGACCCAGACGTTGCCCTCGCGATCCTCCAGCAGCGATTGCACGGCGTTGCTCGAGAGTCCAGTCTGGGTGGTGGCGCGCTCGATGAGCGACGTGCCGGTGTCCGCGGTGTCGCGTACGCGCCAGAGTCCCTGACCCGTCGTCGCCACCCAGAGGTTGCCGCGCGAGTCGTGCAACAAGCGCATGCCCCGGCCGTCGATGCCGGTCAACGGCGTGCGCGCGCTCTGTCGCCGTGCCCCGTGCACGGGATCGGTCGTCCAGAGATCCCCGCCAGCCCCCTCGCTGGTCTCGCGCGACACGCCATCGTCGACGAGCTCGAAGCGATCGCCGTCGCGCGTCCGAAACACGCCCTGGCGCGTGCCGATCCAGATCGCACCGTGCCGGTCCTCCCGGACGCTGATCACTTCGGGGCGGCCGAGCGCGCCATCCTTGATGACGTCCCATCGACCGTCGCGAAGACGATAGAGCGCGCTGTCGCTGACCGCCCAGACGCGCCCGGTTCCGTCCTCCAGGACCGCTGTGGTAGTCCCCCGCGGCGCTGTGCCGGCAGAGACGCGCGTGAGGACGCCGTTGCGCAGCTCGCCGACCGTCGTGCCGCCTCCGAGCCGGCCGAATCCGACCCAGAGCGCGGCGCGACGCGACCACGCCAGCGCCTGCACGTCGCCACGCGGCAGCGGGACCGGAAAGATGGTGTCCCAGGTGCTGAAGCGGGTGCCGTCGAACCGGACGACGCCGCTCGTGGTCCCGAGCCACAGGAATCCCTCGGCGTCCTGCGCCATGGCATAGACCGGGCCGAGGGGGACCCCGTCCGTGAGCGTCCACGACGTCATCGTGTACCCGCTCAAGAGCGCGCCGGAATCGCCGGCGTCCGACGCACGTGGACCCGCAACGACCATCGCCACTGCGATGAGGAAGGAGGCCGCAGCTCTGGTTCGCATTCCGCCGCTCCGCGGCGCGCAGTCTAGCGCCGATCGGCCGGAGAGGCCAGTCGCGCCTCGGTCGACTTGGCCTCTGCGTCGACGTCGGCCTCCCACGCCGACAGGAGTGGCCGCAGGGCCTTCGCAATGTCCTGCCGCTGGCCTGCCATGTCGTGCCGTTCGCCGAGGTCCTGGCGCAGGTTGAAGAGTAGTTCGGGCCCGTTGGGGCCGCCGTCGACGAGCAACTTCCAGTCGCCGCGTCGGACCGCCCGCTGTGCGTGGGGCGTGACGTTGCGCCAGAAGAGTGTCCGCTCGACCTCGGGGGCCAGGCCCTCGAGAATCGGCAGCAGATTCAGGCCCTCGAGCCGCACGCTGTCCGGCACGGCCGTGCCGGTGGCGGCCAGAATCGACGCCGTGAGATCCATCGTGATGCCGACCTGGTCCGAAACGCGTCCGGCAGGGATTCGTCCGGGCCAGCGAACGAGCGCCGGCACCCGGATGCCCCCTTCCCAGAGCGTCTGCTTGCGATGGAACAGCGGTTCGTTGCGGGCGAGCCACTCGCCGCCATTGTCGTTCGTGAAGATGACGAGCGTGTTCTGCGCCAGGCCGAGGCGCTCGAGCGTGCGCAGGATCTCGCCGACGCCTCGATCGACTCGTTCGAGCATGGCCACGTACTGCGAGCGCACGCCCGTCCCGTCGTCGTGCGGCTGCATGTGGCGGGCATTGCCGGGCGCCCGTGACGGCAGATCCGGGGGCTGGTACGGCCAGTGCGCGGCGTTGTACGCGACATCGAGGAAGAACGGCAGGGCGGCATTGCGCTCGACGAACGAGACGGCGCCCGCGGTGATGAGGTCGGTCATGTAGCCGTCGCGCATCACCGGACTGTCGTTCTCGTAGAGGTCCGGCTCACCGTTGCCGCCCGTGTGCATGTAGTAGTCGATGTACCCGCTCTTGAACCCGAAGAAGTAATCGAATCCGTGCGCGTTCGGGCTCTGCGCCGGCGCGTAGCCCAGATGCCATTTGCCGATGAGCGCGGTGGCATAGCCGTTGTTCTTCAGCAGCTGCGGCAGCGAGCGTCCGGTCGCCGTGAGACCGTGGTCGCCACGGGGGCCCGGGCCCGGCAGCGGGGTCTCGATCGTGTAGCGCTGCTGGTATCGGCCGGAGATGAGCCCCGCCCGCGTCGGCGAGCAGGTCGATCCATTGGCGTAGAAGTCGGTCAGCCTGATGCCATCGCGCGCCAGGCTGTCGACGTTCGGCGTCCGGACGTCCGGCGCGCCGTAACTGCCGAAGTCCCCATACCCGACGTCGTCGGTGATGATGAGGACGACGTTGGGCCGGCCGCCACTCCGGACCGGCGCCTGCGCCCCGGCGGTCACGAGACAGCCCGCGAGAACGGCGGACACTGCGAGGACGTGTCGGTATGACATCGAGCGCGTACCGTAGCGGCGGCGCACCGTGGACGCACTACCGCAAATGCGGTATTGCCGGCTGCGGCGGCGTGCCCGATAACAGCGCGCGCTATGACAACGCTGATGAAGTCGCTCTTCCTGGCGGTCATTCTGTGTCTTCTCGCATCCCGCCCGGCGTCGGCGCAGACCCTCGCCGGCATGGTGCGCGACACCTCCGCTGCCGTCCTGCCCGGCGTCACCGTCGAGGCCGCAAGCCCCGCACTCATCGAAAAAACCCGCTCGGCCGTCACCGACGG
>Ga0190271_10002952_pt1 | contig 10532 bp, 8 predicted proteins | sample Popmic356T_FD_133747 | JGI IMG/M metagenome (GOLD analysis project Ga0190271, IMG submission 133747) | Populus adjacent soil microbial communities from riparian zone of Weber River, Utah, USA - 356 T | ecosystem: Environmental > Terrestrial > Soil > Riparian zone | place: USA: Utah | collected... | reverse complement strand
CGCAACCAGTCGAACAACTTCCTGCTCGACGGCGCGCCCAACAACGACAGCTTCAACACCGGCTTCGTGCTGCGGCCGCCGCCCGACGCCATCGACGAGTTCCGCATCTTCACGCACGCCTTCGACGCGGAGCACGGCCGCAACGCCGGCGCGGTCGTCAGCGTCGTCACGCGTGCCGGCTCACGGGAGTGGCGCGGCTCGGGTTGGTGGTTCGATCGCGACGACGCCCTCGAGGCACGCAATCGCTTCGCCGTGACCAAGCCCGCCCTCGACCAGCACCAGTTCGGCGGTACGGCCGGCGGGCCGCTGGTCGAGAACAAGGCGTTCGTGTTCGGCTACTACGAGGGCTTCCGCAACCGGCGCGGCACGACCGACACGCGCGTCGTGCCGAGCGCGGCGCAGCGGGCCGGCGACTTCTCGGGCGGGCCGGCCATCCGCGATCCGCTGACGGGACAGCCATTCCCTGGCAACGTGATTCCGGCCGCGCGCCTGGACGGCATTGCGGCGCAGCTCCTCGACGACTACGTGCCGCTGCCGAACCAGCCGGACAACCGCTACACGCAGTCGCCCGACGTCCTCGATCGCCGCAACCAGTTCGGTGTGCGCGTCGACTACAACGTCAAGGAGTCGAACAAGGTGCTGGCGCGCGTGCACGCCGCCCGCACCGAGCAGCGCAATCCGCTCGGGCCCGCCAACTTCTCGCCGGCCGGCAACGTGGCGCGGGCGGGCCTGCTCGATGCGCTGCTCTCAGCCACCACGGTGTTCGGGCCTACCGCGGTGAACGAGGCCCGGGTGTCGATCAACCGCATCGACGCCGAGCCCAACGTGACGAGCGGCCTCGATCCGCGCGACCTCGGCTTTGCGATCACGCCGAGCAACCCGACTGCGCTCGGCCTCCCCAACATCGGCGTCAACGGATTCTTCACGGTGGGCGACGCGCAGCAGCCGTTCGCGTCCCGCGTCAACGACGTGCTGACCATCGCCGATGATCTGACGAAGGTCGCCGGCCGCCACACGGTCAAGGCTGGCGTCGAGGTTCGCCGCGATCGCATCGTGCTCGCGTTCATCAACCGGCCGAACGGCAACTTCACCTTCAACGGGCAGTACACCGGCAACGCCGCCGCGGACTTCCTGCTCGGCCTGCCGCAGCAGTACCGGCAGGCGGCCGGCGACCCGAACATGGACGGCCACACGTGGGCGACCAGCGTCTACGTGCAGGATGACTGGCGGGTCGCGGACGGGCTCAGCGTTCAGGCCGGCCTGCGCTACGAACGCGCCGCGCCGTTCGTCGAGCGTGGGGACAAGCTGAACGCGTTCCATCCCGGCCAGCAGTCGACGCGCTTCCCGGCGGCTCCGGCCGGGCTCGTCTATCCCGGCGACCCCGGCGTGCCGCGCGGCACCTACGAGACCGACGGCAACAACGTGGCGCCGCGAGTCGGCGTCGTCTGGGACGTGGGCGGCTCCGGCACGACGGTCGTCCGCGGCGGCTGGGGGATGTTCTACGACACCCCGGCGGGGCAGGGCGACTTCTTCCAGAACGGGACGCTGGCCCCGCCGTTCCAGCCGCTGACCGAGGTGACCTACTCGGTCGCGTCGTCGACTCCGCATTTCCAGGATCCGCTCGCCGGAGTATCAGCTGGAACATCCGGCTTCCCGCCGGGGCTCATCTTCATCGGCTGGGGACCCCGCTTCACCACGCCGCTGGCCCGGCACGCCCATCTGTCCGTGCAGCGCAACGTCGGCGACGTCGTCGGCCTCGAGGTCGCCTACGTCGCGTCGCGTGCGCGCAACCTGCCGATGTTCATGGAAGTGAACCCGACGACGCCGGTGCTCGCGCCGACTCCGCGGCAAGGTCCTCGTCTGTTGCCTGCATTCGGCCTCGTCCGGCCCAGTCTGGCCGTGGCGCGGTCGTCGTTCGACTCGCTGCAGGCCAGCGCCAGGGTCCGCAGGTGGCGCGACCTGACGGCGCTGCTGTCGTACACATGGGGGCATGCGATCGACCACGTGTCGGGGATCAACATCGGCGGCGAGGCGCGGCCGATGCTGCCGGTCTCGCTCGCCGATCTCGATGCTGGTGCAGGGCCGACGATCGACGCGGCGCTTGCCCGCGAGAAAGGCGACGCGCTGTTCGACGCGCGCCACCGCGTCGTGTTCAGCGCCAACTACGTGCTGCCGACGTTCGACGATCGTGGCGGGTTCGTGTGGCACGCGTTCGGCGGCTGGTCGCTGAACGCGATCGTGCAGGGGCAGAGCGGCTTCGCGCTCACCGTCACCGAGCCGGTCGACGTCGCGCTGACGTCCCTCACGAACCGGCCGGACGTCGTCTGCGATCCGAACGCCGGCGGTGCGCGGACGGTGGAGCAGTGGTTCGACACGCAGTGCTTCTCGCGCCTGACGCTGGCGTCCAACGCCGGCCGGATCGGCGATGCCGGACGGGGCATCGTGCGCGGGCCGGGCTTCGCGCGCACGGACCTGTCGCTGGTGCGCCGCATCGACCTGCCGCGGCAGCAGCACGTCGAGCTGCGCGTCGAGGCGTTCAACCTGTTCGATCAGGATCGGCTGGGCAACCCGGGCCTCAGCATGGGCACGCCGACCTTCGGCGTGATCACCAGCGCCGACGACGGGCGGATCGTGCAGCTCGGCGTCAAGTGGAGCTGGCGGTAGCGGATCCGCGGGTGCCAGGACGCGCCGTGCCGGCCACCGCCGCGGCCACGCTCGCGATGATCCCGACCATCGCCGGCGTCACTTCGGGCGGCAGCGCCGCAGGGAAGGCGAATTGCGCCGCGGCCGCGGCCAGGACGCCGACGAGCATCGCGACCAGCGCCTGTCGCGCGCCGAGGGCGCGCCAGAACAGGCCGCCGACGATGGGCACGAACAGGCTGACGCTCAGGAGCGTATAGAAGAAGCCGAGCGCGTCGGCGACGGCCTTCGTCACGAGGATCGCGATGATGACGCCGGCGACGCCGGCCACGACTGACGTGATCCGCGCCACGCGCAGGACGTCGGCGTCCGCCGCCGCCGGCCGCAGGAAGCGCTGGTAGAGATCGCGCGACAGCGACGTCGACAGCATGAACAGGATGGCGTCGGCGGTGCTGATCTCGGCAGCGACCAGCGCCGCCAGGCCCAGGCTGCCGATCGTGAGCGGCAGATCGTGGACCAGCAGCATGGGCAGCGCCAGCTCGCGGTTGGCGAGGCCGGGATGCAGCGCGCGCGCGATCATGCCGAGCAGCACCGGCAGGAACGCGAAGGCGAACAGCACGGCGGCGTTGGCCAGCACGCCGGCCCGAACGGCGCGATCGTCGCGCGCGCCGTAGACCTTCTGCACGAGGCCCGGCGACAGGAAGAACGACGGACCCAGCATCGCCAGGAAGATCCAGCCCGAGCCGCCGCCCCGCCAGAGGCTCCAGTACGAGCCCGTGCTGTCGGTGGCCTGCCGCAGTCCCTCCCAGCCGCCGACCGCGCCGAACGCGTAGGGCAGGGCGAGCCCGAACCCGACCAGCAGCACCACGAGCTGGACCAGGTTGACCCAGATCGTGGACAGCATGCCGCCGGCGGTGAAGTAGATCGTCATCACCACGCCGCCGACCAGGCAGCCCACCCAACGCGGCCAGCCGGCAACCGCTTCGAGCACGAACGACAGGGCGAGCAGCTGCCCGGCCAGGATCATCAGCGTGCCGATCCACAGGAGCGACGTGGCCGCCGCGCGCACGCGCCAGTCGTAGCGCCATTCGAGGAAGTCGCCGAGCGTCTGCAGGTCGTGCGCCTCGGCCAGCCGGCGGATGCGGGGCCCGACCCACAAGGCGAGCACGATCGAGCCGATCGCCGCCGAGCCCACCCACCACCACGCGGCCAGCCCGTCGCGATAGCCGTAGCCCGCCGCGCCGACGGTCGATCCGGCGCCGATGTTGGCGGCGACCATCGTGGAGAAGAGCATCACCGGGCCGAGCCGGCGGCCGGCGACGAAGAAGTCGCTGGTGTTGCGCACGCGCCGTCCGATCGCCACGCCCACGGCAATCTGGGCGAGGCAGAAGATCGTCAGCAGCGTCAGGTGCGTCATCGAGCGCCCATGCTAACGTCTGATCCATGTTTGGCAAACTCGGGCCGGCTGTGGCGCTCGGGGCGGCCTCCGCGATCGCGCTCGCCGGCGCGCGCGTGGGGGCGATCGACCCGCCTGGCGGTGGTGCAGCGGCCAAGGGGCTGACGGCCGTCGCCGGCCTCACCGTCGGACATCACACGCTGACCGAGCGGCCGACCGGCTGCACCGTGATCCTGACCGGCGCCGACGGCGTCGTCGCCGGCGTCGACGTGCGCGGCGGGGCGCCCGGCACCCGCGACATCGAGCTGCTCGATCCGTCGAACAGCGTCGCGCGCGTCCACGCCATCGTCCTCTCGGGCGGCAGCGCCTTCGGCCTCGACGCCGCGAGCGGCGTGATGCGCTATCTCGACGAGCGCAAGATCGGCTTCAAGATCGCCGGCACGCAGGTACCCATCGTGCCGGCGGCGATCCTGATGGACCTGGGGTTCGGCGGCAAGCCCGAGGTGCGGCCGGGGCCGGACTGCGGCTACCGCGCCGCGACCGCCGCCACGGCGGATGCCGTCGCCGAAGGCAACGTCGGCGCCGGCGCCGGGGCGACCGTGGGCAAGCTCGGTGAGCCGCGGCGGCCGATGAAGGCCGGGATCGGATCGGCGGCGCTGGTGCTGCCCGACGGCCTCGTCGTCGCGGCGCTGGTTGCCGTGAACGCGGTCGGCGACGTGATCGATCCCGCCACCGGCAAGGTGATCGCCGGCGTCCGCACCGCCGACGGCAAGGGACTCGCCGACGCGCGGCTGCTGCTGCGCTCGGGCGCGACGTTCACGGCCCGCCCCGGCGAGAACACGACGCTCGGCGTCGTCGCCACCAACGCCACGCTGACCAAGGCGCAGGCGCGGAAGGTGGCGCAGATGGCCCACGACGGCTTCGCCCGCGCCATCTCGCCCATCCACACGCCCGCCGACGGCGACACGATCTTCACGCTGGCCACCGCCGCCCGCCCGGGCGAGCCGGACATCCTGCGCATCGGCGCCCTGGCGGCGGACGTGATGAGCGAGGCGATCGTCCGGGCCGCGCTGAGCGCCAAGGCGTCCGGCGGCCTCCCGGCGGCGCGCGACTTCGGGGCCGCGCCACGCCCCTGAGCGTGGGCGCGCCAGGACCCTGTTGACAGGTCACTGGCAACTGACCATAGTGGTCAGATGAAGCGAACGGCGAGCGTCGTCGAGCTCAAGGCCAAGCTGAGCGAGCACCTGCGGCAGGTGAAGTCCGGACACGAGCTGATCGTGACCGAACGCGGCATCCCGGTTGCCAGGATGCTGCCACTCGACGACGGTGAGCGGCGCTCGACGCGTCGCCTCCGACTGACGCGCAGCGGGGCGCTGAAACCCGGCCGCGGCAAGCTGCCGGCCGCGCTCAAGCGGCCCCCGACCGGGCCGGATGATGGGCAGGCTGTCGTCGATGCGTTGCTGGCGGAGCGGCGCGACGGCCCGGTCGACCGCTGATGTTCTGGGACAGCTCCGCGCTCGTCCCCGTGATCGTGCCGGAGGCTCGGTCAGACGCCGTCACGGCGCTGCTGGCCGCCGACGAGGAGCCGGTGATCTGGTGGACGACGCCGCTCGAATGTCAGTCGGCGCTTCGGCGCCGCCACCGTGAGGCACCGTGGTCCGCCGATCGACTCGCCGCGGCCACCGAACGGCTCCGGCTCCTCGTGCAGCACGCCGATACGGTCGCGCCCACCGACGATCTCCGGCGCCGCGCCGGCCGCCTCCTCTCCGTGCATCCACTTCGGGCAGCCGATGCGCTGCAACTTGCGGCGGCGCTGATCTGGTGCGAGGAGCAACCGCACGGTGAAGGCTTCGTGACGCTCGACGTGCGCCTCGCCGAAGCCGCCGCCGCCGAGGGCTTCGTCATCCATCCGCCCCTTACCTGATATCCGGCCGCCAGGATGCCTCAGGGCAGGCGGTACTTGAGCACCGCCGAGACGTGCGCGCTGAGCATCGGGATCACCGCGACGTCGCCCGGCGCCTTCGGCTGGCCCATCACGTGCAGTTGCACCTCGCCGCCAGCGAGCCAGCGCGATCGCATCGTGGGCAGCAGGTACTCGACGCCCGCCACGCCGTGGATGCCCCACGCGCCGCCGTTCGGGCGGGACGGAAAGCGATACAGGTAGACGCCGGCGCCGCCGCCCGCGTATCCGGCCAGGCGCCAGTTCGGGCTGGGCGGGTTCGGGCTCCGCAGGACGCTGACCGTCAGCCGGTGCCGGCGCATGCCGCTGCCGGCGACGGCGGCCTGTGGATGGCCGTTGAAGTGCCAGAACCCGACCGCGGCTTCGCCGCGCAGGCGCAGCGTGTCGCCCATCGGGATTTCGATCAACCCGCCCAACTCCGGCCCGCCCGTGAGTAAGTCGGTACTGGAGCTGGCGGCTGCGAGGGTGCCGCCGACGACGATGCCATCGGTTGCGCGGTGGTATTGCGCCAGGGCTTCCGCGGGCGCGGCCAGGCGGCCGGTGAACAGGACGAGCAGGGTGAGCACGACTACGCGCATGCGGATCCTCCGTGGCCCGTCAGCGCCTGTGCGGCCAGGCGGGGTCACGCAGCAATGCGCGGCCGGGCTCGGGACCGGCTCACGTTCAGAAGGATGTCAGCGGCGTCGCAGGCGATCGAGACCGGTGCGCGTGCGCAGGGCACTGACGAGATTGCCGCGGCGTCCATGACGCAGGGCCAGGAGCGGCGCGTAGGGATGCGCGCCGACGGCCAGGGCGGCGGCGCTGGCCGGCCGGAACAGCAGGCCGCGAAGCGCCGCGGCCGCCGCCTGGCCGAACCGGAAGCGGTTCGTCTCGCGCTCGCCGGCGATCGCGGCCCGCTCGAGCGCGGCTTCGCGGAAGCCGGGCGCGGCCATGCGCGCGGCGAAGTGATCGTGCTCCGGGCTGCGCGCCGAGAGGTAGCTGCCGGTGCGCAGGCTCGCCGGCACCGCCAGCACCCCCACGTGCGCATGAAGCCGCAGGCGCGCGCCGCTGCGCCACGCCCGGAAGATCCAGTCCTGCGAGGCGGTGACGAAGGTCTCGCGGCCCGACCGCCACGGCCCGATCCGCCCGGCCAGTTCCCGCCGCATCAGCCAGGACGACGCGAACACGAAGACGCGCGGGTCGTAGTCGTCGCCCAGGGTGACGCCGCTCAGGCGGAATTGCTCCCGGCCCTCCGCCAGGTCCGCTTCCCGGGCGGGCTGCGCCACGAGCAGTGGCGACCACACGAGGTCGGCCCCGGTCGCCTCGCAGCAGGCGATCGACGTCGCCAGGTGGTCGGGGAAATACAGATCGTCGTGGTTGAGGAACGCCAGGTAGCGGCCGCGTGCGCGACGGATGCCTTCGTTGTTCGGGCCCGACTGCTCGCCGGCGTTCTCCGCCAGGTTGACCCACGTAATGCGCGGATCGGCGAAGCCGGCGACGACCGCCTCCGTGTCGTCGGTGCAGTGATCGCCGACCACGATCAGCTCCCAGTCGGTGACCGAGGATCGCCGCACGCTCTCGATGGCGTGAGCGACGACCTGGCTGCGGTTGTACGTCGCGATGACGATGGAGACGAGAGGATGCGGATCCATGTCGGGTGCGGCCGGCCGGCCGGCCGGCCGGCGCCACCAAGCATACAATCCAGGCATGCATGCGGGTGAGGTCCGCCCGGCTCCATGATGCACGTCGCGGTGCTCGGCGCCGGCATCATGGGCTGCAGCGCCGCGCTGTGTCTCGCACGACGGGGCGCCAACGTCACCCTCCTCGATGCCGCGCCGCGGCCCTGCGGCGGCGCCAGCCGCTGGAACGAGGGGAAGATTCACCTCGGCTATCTGTACGCCGCGGATCCGTCGCTGGCCACGGCGCGCCGCCTCCTCGACGGCGGTCTCGCCTTCAAGCCCTTGATCGAACGGCTCATCGGGCAATCGCTCGAGCCGGTGACGTCGCCCGACGACGACATCTATCTCGTGCACCGACGGTCGGTGGTCGATGCCGACGCCATGGGGCGCTACTACGACGCCGTGTCCGCGCTCGTACGCGAGCACACGGACGCGGCGGGCTATCTGTGTCCCGCGACGGAGGCGTCGTCCCACCGGCTGCCCGCGTCCGAGCTCGCCGCCCTGTGTGACTCGCCGGAGATCGTGGCCGGATTCCGCGTGCCCGAGCGCTCGGTGTCGACGGTGTGGATCGCCGACCGCCTGGTCGCCGCCGTCGCCGCTGAACCTCGGATCGAAGGCCGGTGGGGCGTGCGCGTCACAGGGGTCAGGCGGCCCGGGGGCAGCCACGACGCCCCGATGCACATGGACACCAGCGAGGGCCTCGACGGTCCCTACGACGCCGTCGTGAACGCGCTGTGGGATGGACGGCTCGTCGTCGACGCCGCCCGCGGCCTGCCGCCGCCGTCGACCTGGTCGCACCGCTTCCGGCGATCGCTCTTCGTGAGGACGTCCCGTCCAGTGACCATGCCGAGTGCCGTGATTGGCATCGGCCCGTTCGGGGACATCAAGAACTACAACGGCCGCGACCTCTACCTGTCGTGGTACCCCGCGGGGCTGGCTGTCGAAGGGACGGCCGTAGCGCCGCCGCCCGTGCCGCCGCTGGACGACGTCGCGCGAGCCGGGCTGATCGATGCCGTGCTCACGCACCTCGGAACGGTGTTCCCATCGGTGGCCGCGCTGCGTTCCACGATCGAGTCGGTCAGGGTCGAAGGGGGATGGGTCTACGCCGCCGGGCGCGGCGCCCTCGACGACCGCCAGTCGACGCTGCATCGCCGGGATCGCGCCGGCGTCTTCCGCGACGGCCGCTACCTGTCGATCGACACGGGCAAATACTCGATGGCGCCGTGGATCGCCGATCGACTGGCGGCCGACCTACTCGGTGATGTGTGACGGTGCGAACCCGAAGCGCTGCTGCAGCCGCACGCTGAGGAAGAACAGCGCCAGCCACACGCGGGTCGCGAACGACGGGCGCCAGTAGCCGGCGAGCACCGTGATCACAGCCCGGAACATGTGCTTCGGCGGATCGGCGCTGAAGAACAGGTCGCGGAAGGCCGGCGAGTAAAAGCCGAGCACGAAGCGCCGGAACGACGCGTAGCGCTGTTGCTGCCGCTGATCGAAGCGGGCGAAGGCCTTGGCGCCCCGGCGTCCGCCGGCCAGCGCCCGATCGACGGCGCGGGCGCCTTCGAGCGCCGATTCGAGCGCGATCGCGACGCCGCTCGAGAACACCGGGTCGAGGAAGGAGCCGGCGTCGCCGACGATGATCCAGCGATCGCCGGCGTAGGCGCGCGAGCCGAACGAGAAGTCCTTCTCGACGCGCACCGGCCACTTCCGCTCGGCCTGCGCCATCAGGCCCGCCACCGCCGGCGTGTCGCCGATCAGGCGCTCCAGCAGCACGTCCGGTTCGAGCTTCGGCAGCGTGAGGAACACCGACTGCGGCAGGACGACGCCCACGCTCATGAGGTCGTCGCTGATCGGGATCAGCCAGAACCAGCCGAGATCGCGGCGGGCGACGACGCGGATGTCGCCGGCGCGGCGGCCGTCCCTGCGCGGCACGCCGGCGTAGTGCGAGAAGATCGCGACGTTGGCGAGCGTCGGTTCGTCGACGCGCAGCGAGAAGGCGCGCGAGAGCAGGCCGGCGCGTCCCGAGGCGTCGACCACGACGCGGGCCCGGATCGCGGCCGTCGCCGGCGACGCGCCCTCCATCGCCGGCGGCCGCACCGATACCGTCGCGCCGTCGTCGTCGAACGCGACGTCGAGGACGCGGTGGCCCTGCCGCACGTCGGCGCCGCTGGCCGCGGCGTGCTCGAGCAGCAGCGTGTCCATGCGCTCGCGCGGCACCTGCCACGTCTGCGGCGTCGGCACTTCGTTGGAGATGGCGAAGTCGGCGAAGCGCTCGACCCGGCCGTCCGGCGTCATGAACGTCGCGCCCCATTTCTTCGGGAAGCCGGCGGCCCGGATGCGATCGGCGACGCCGATGGCCTCGAACACGTCGTTGACGGACGCGAGCAGCGACTCGCCGATGTGGAAGCGTGGAAAGCGATCGCGCTCGAGCAGCACCACCGAACGGCCGGCCCGGGCGAGCGCCGACGCGGCCGTCGAGCCCGCCGGCCCGCCGCCAATCACGACGACATCGCAATCGTAGCCGGCGACGTCGACCAGCCGGCGAGCCGGCTGGTCTACCGCTCGCCCGCAACAGGCCGACGCCTCCACCTGCGGTTCGGCGTTCGGTTCAAAGTCTGCCGGCATGTCGAGCGCAGGGGCGCGATCAGGGCGTCGCCGTCAGTCCCTTACAGGCGGCCGAGCGCCAAGCCGCCGTCGACGTGGATCACCGATCCCGTCGCGTAGGGCGCGTCGCCACGCAGCAGGGACGCGATCACCCGCCCGACGTCGGCCGGCGTGCCCCAGCGCCCTTCGGGCACCAGCCCGTCGGCGATGCGCTGATCGTAGACGTCCTTGACGCGGGCGGTCATGTCGGTGGCGATGATGCCCGGCCGTACCT
>Ga0190271_10002951_pt1 | contig 10533 bp, 6 predicted proteins | sample Popmic356T_FD_133747 | JGI IMG/M metagenome (GOLD analysis project Ga0190271, IMG submission 133747) | Populus adjacent soil microbial communities from riparian zone of Weber River, Utah, USA - 356 T | ecosystem: Environmental > Terrestrial > Soil > Riparian zone | place: USA: Utah | collected... | reverse complement strand
TCGACAGCTACGTCAAGGGCGTCGTGCCCCAGGAGGTACCGGCCGAATGGCCGGCCCACTCGGTGCGTGCCCAGGCCGTCGCCGCCCGCACGTACGCCGCCTTCCTGCGCGCGGACAGTTCCGACCCGATCTGCGACACCACCTCGTGCCAGGTGTACGGCGGCTACTCCGCCGAGCACCCGGCCTCCAACGCTGCGGTCGCCGCGACCCGGGGCAGGGTCCTCACCTACCAGGGCAAGCCGGCCTTCACGGAGTTCTCCGCGAGCAACGGCGGCTGGACCGTCCGGGGCCAGGTGCACGGCGCGAACGTCGCCTACCTGCCGGCCAGGCATGACCCGTACGACCACGCCTACCGACGCTGGACCGCGAGCTTCACCGGCAACGAGATCGCTCGGCACTTCGCAGGTCTGGGCACGTTCGAGAGCATCCGCGTGATCGAGCGGGACGGGCACGGCACGTGGAACGGCCGCGCCCTGCAGGTACGGGTCACCGACACGAACGGAACGACCCGGACGGCCGACGCCGACGACTTCATGCTCTGGATCGGCCTGAGGTCGACCTGGTTCGCGAACCCGGTCGTCAGGGGCTGAGCGTGGTCGCCCGAACTACAGATCTGTAGTTCCCGGGTTCCGATTGCGTGGGTCGGGTGGCCATGGTCCGATTTCCCTTTGGCCACACCTGTACCTGTCGTCACACCGCCACCGGGAGCCTCGCATGCGCCACGTTCGGACGCTGCTGGGTGCCGTCGCGGGGGCGGTCGTCGCGTCGATGCTGGCGTCTCCGGCGCGGGCCGCCGACACCTGGGACGTGCCGAGCACGGCGTGGATCACGATCACGGGTCACGGCTACGGCCACGGACACGGCATGTCGCAGTACGGCGCCGAGGGCGCCGCGCGGGCGGGGTTGACCTTCCGCCAGATCGCTGAGTTCTACTACCCAGGCACCACCTGGGGCCGGGCCACGGGCAGGGTCCGGGTGCAGATCTCGGCCGACACCACCGACGACCTCGTCGTCCAGGCGAGGTCAGGCCTGACCCTGCGCGACGCCAGCACCGGCCAGAACACCGTGCTCCCCGACAACGACGCGACCCGCTGGCGGATCGCGTTCAACCGGCAGAGCCAGAACGCGGTCGCGTTCTTCACCGACCGGTGGCGTCGCTACCGCATCCTCTCGGGCGAGGGCGCGTTCGCTGCCGGCGGCGCGCCGGTCACCCTCGTCACCCCGTCGGGCAACCGACGCTACCGGGGCTGGCTCCGGTCGACGGGCCGGAACACGATCAACGTGCTCACCCTCGAGGCCTACCTACGAGGCGTCATCCCGACGGAGATGCCCGCGACCTGGAGTCCCGCGGCCGTCCGGGCCCAGGCGGTCGCGGCGCGCACCTACGCGGCGTACGAGCGGGCGCACCGGACGACGCCGCTGTGCGACACCACCTCCTGCCAGGTGTACGGCGGCTTCGACGCCGAGCACCCGGCCTCCAACGCCGCCGTGATGGCGACCCGCGGGCTGGCCCTGATGTACGGCGGCGAGCCGGCCTTCACCCAGTTCGCCTCCAGCAGCGGGGGCTGGACCTCCGCGGGCTCCGTGCCGTACCTCGTCGCGCAGGAGGACCCCTACGACGGTTGGGCCGGCAACTCCGTCCACACGTGGTCCCTGCGCGTCCAGGACGGCCTATTCGAGCGCGCCTGGCCCAGCATCGGCAACCTCCAGCGGCTCGTCGTACTCGACCGCGACGGCAACGGACAGTGGGGCGGCCGGGTCAGCTCGATCCGGGTGGTGGGCGGCAAGGGGCGGGTCACGATCAGCGGCGACACGCTGCGCAGCACCCTGGGACTGCGCTCGACCTGGGCTAACTTCAAGGTGTTGCCGCGCACGTCCTGACGGCCCGACTGATCCGGCCGCTTCGTGCGACCACCCACGACGAGCCCCCTCGGGGAGCCTGTTCCGGAGGATCACCCAGTGCGTGCCCTGCGACTCGCCGCCACCGCCGTGCTGGTGGCCGCCGTCCTGCCGGTGGGCCCGCCGGCCTCCGCCCGCCCACCCAGGTGCCTGGGGGAGGCCGCGACGATCGTCGGCACCACAGGGGCCGACCACCTGGTCGGCACGGCCAGCCATGACGTGATCGTCGGTCTCGGTGGTGACGACGTCATCTCCGGGCGCGGCGGGAATGACCTGCTCTGCGGCAACGTCGGGGCAGACACGATCAGCGGCGGACCGGGCAATGACCGGTTGCACGGGGGCGCTGACCGGATGGGTGACGACGTCGGCGGCAGCTACCTCCAAGGAGACTTCCTCCGAGGCGGCGACGGCGCGGACATCTTGGACGGCGGCTGGGACGACCGCAAGGTCGACGCTCGCCGGGTTCCCGACACCTACGCCTGGTCTGACGCGACCCGCGGCGTCGTCGTCGACCTCTCGGGCGCCGGCGGTGTGGCCACCGGCTTCGGCAGGGACCGGATCCGGATCGAACCGCGGATGGGGGTCACGGGCTCGTCGTACGCCGACACCATCGTCGGGTCGGACAACGCGGAGCGGATCAGCGGACTCGATGGCAACGACTCGCTCGACGGCCGCGCCGGGAACGACGAGATCTACGGCGAGACCAAGGACGGCCGCGGGCGGGACACCATCGTCGGCGGCGACGGCTCCGACCTGATCGGCAGCTACGCCGGCCCGGACGACATCCGCGGCGGCCGAGGCAACGACTTCATCGAGGCGTACGGCGACGAACCGGCCACCGCGCGCGGCGACCTCGGGGCCGACCAGGTGCTGCAGTCGATCTCCCGCAGGTCCGGGATGAGCAGCACCGGCGGAGCCGGCCGCGACGTCGTGACGCTCTACGGAGACCTGCTCGAGGGCAACTCGCCCCGCACACAGTTCAAGGTCGACCTGCGCACCGGCACCACCAGCGCCAACCTGGCGCGGCCACCGAGGGGCACGATCGGCAGCTACGAGGAGTACCGCCTCGTCGGCGTGCTGCGCTGGGCGTTCTACGGAACGCCCAGCCCGGACCGGGTCTGGACGATCACGGGAGGCGAGCTGCGCGCCTGGACCTACGGCGGCAACGACTGGGTGAGCGCATCGGTCCGCAACGACACGGTCAACGCCGGCGTCGGCACCGACACGGTGCGTGGCGGCGACGGCGACGACGTGTGCGTGCGCGCCGAGCGCGGCACCTGCTGAGGCTCAGGAACCGAGCACCAGCACCAGGTCGCCGCCGTCCACGGCCTGTGTCTTCGACAACGTGATCCGCTCGACCGTCCCGTCGATGGGCGCCGTGATCGAGGCCTCCATCTTCATCGCCTCGATGGTCGCGACCGTGTCGCCGGCGGACACCTGGTCGCCTTCCTCGACCGCGATCGTCACCACGCCCTGGAACGGCGCCGCCACGTGGCCCTTCTGGCCCGGATCGGCCTTCTCGGCGGCCGCGACCTCGGCGGCGACGGACTCGTCGCGGATGCTCACCGGGCGCAGCTGCCCGTTGAGGGTTGCCATCACGATCCGATAGCCGCGCTCGTCCGGCTCGCTGATCGCCTGGAGCCCCATGATCAGGGTCAGTCCCTCGGCCAGACGGACCTCGTGCTCCTCGCCCTGCCGCAGGCCGTACAGGTAGTCGCGGGTCGGCAGCACCGACACGTCGCCGTACGTCTCGCGCATCTCCGCGAACTCGCGGGTGGGCCCCGGGAACAGCAGCTCGCTGAGTGTCGTGCGGCGATGGGTGCGTAGGGCCTCGGCCTGCTCGTCGGTTACGTGCCCGGCCGGCGCCTTCCAGGTGCGGCCCTCGAGCGCCTTGGTCCGGAACGGCTCCGGCCAGCCACCCGGCGGGTCCCCGAGCTCGCCGTTGAGGAAGCCGATCACGGAGTCCGGGATGTCGAACTTGCCTGGGTTCTCCGCGAACTCCGCTGGGTCCGCGCCGACCGCCACCAGGTGCAGCGCCAGGTCGCCGACCACCTTCGACGACGGGGTCACCTTCACCACGTTCCCGAGGATGTCGTTGGCCGCGGCGTACATGTCCTCGATCTGCTCGAACTTCTCGCCCAGCCCCAACGCGATCGCCTGCTGACGCAGGTTGGAGAGCTGACCACCCGGGATCTCGTGCCGGTAGACCCGCCCGGTCGGCGACGGCAGCCCGGACTCGAACGGCGCGTACACCCGTCGGGTCGCCTCCCAGTAGGGCTCCAGCGCGTTCACGGCCGTCAGCGAGAGCCCGGTCTCCCGGTCGGAGTGGTCGGTCGCGGAGACCAGCGCCGAGAGGGCCGGCTGCGAGGTGGTGCCGGCCATCGAGGCGGTGGCGGCGTCGACGGCGTCCACCCCGGCGTCGATCGCCGCGAGCAGCGTTCCGAGCTGGCCGCCAGCCGTGTCGTGCGTGTGCAGGTGCACCGGCAGGTCGAACCGCTCGCGCAGCGCACCCACCAGGGTGCGGGCCGCCGGGGCGCGGAGCAGCCCGGCCATGTCCTTGATCGCCAGCACGTGCGCGCCGGCGTCGACGATCCGTTCGGCCAGGCCGAGGTAGTAGTCGAGCGTGTAGAGCTTCTCGCCCGGGTCCGACAGGTCGCCGGTGTAGCAGAGGCAGACCTCCGCGACGGCGGTCTCCGTGGCGCGGACCGCGTCGATCGCGGGGCGCATCTGCGCGACGTCGTTGAGTGCGTCGAAGATCCGGAACACGTCGATCCCGGTCTCGGCGGCTTCCTCGACGAAGGCGTCGGTGACCTCGGTGGGGTACGGCGTGTAGCCCACGGTGTTGCGGCCGCGCAGCAGCATCTGGAGGCAGATGTTCGGCACGGCCTGGCGCAGCGAGGCCAGCCGCTCCCACGGGTCCTCGGACAGGAAGCGCAGGGCCACGTCGTACGTCGCCCCGCCCCACGCCTCCAGCGACCACAGCTCCGGCGTGGTCCGCGCGACGTGCGGAGCCACCGAGAGCAGGTCGCGGGTGCGGACCCGCGTCGCCAGCAAGGACTGGTGGGCGTCGCGGAACGTGGTGTCGGTGACCGCGACCTGGTTCTGCTCGCGCAGCCGGCGCGCGAACTCCTCGGGACCGAGGCTCAGCAGCAGCTGGCGGGTCCCGTCGGGCGCGGGGACCTGGAGGTTGGTCGGGGGCAGCTTGGTGACCGGGTCGATGCTCACCGGCGCGGGCCCGTGCGGCTGGTTCACCGTCACCCCGGCCAGGAAGCTGAGGAGCTTGCTGCCCCGGTCGCCGCTGCCGCGCGCCTGCAGCAGCTGGGGGTGGGTCTCGATGAACGAGGTGGTGATGTTGCCGGCGACGAAGTCGGGGTCCTCCAGCACGGCCTGGAGGAACGCGATGTTCGTGGAGACGCCGCGAATCCGGAACTCCGCCACCGCGCGACGGGCCTTCTCGACCGCGTTCTCGAACGTGCGCCCACGGCAGGTGAGCTTGGTCAGCATCGAGTCGAAGTGGGCGGAGACCTCGGCGCCGGTGTACGTCGTACCACCGTCGAGGCGGATGCCACCGCCGCCGGGGGAGCGGTAGGTCGTGATCTTGCCGGTGTCGGGGCGGAAGTTGTTGGCCGGGTCCTCGGTGGTGATCCGGCACTGGAGCGCCGAGCCGCGCAGCTGGATCTTGTCCTGGCTGAGGCCGAGGTCCGCGAGGGTCTCGCCGGAGGCGATGCGGAGCTGGGACTGGACCAGGTCGACGTCCGTGACCTCCTCGGTCACCGTGTGCTCGACCTGGATCCGCGGGTTCATCTCGATGAAGACGTAGTTGCCCTGCGGGTCGAGCAGGAACTCGACGGTCCCGGCGTTGACGTAGCCGATCTCGGTCGCGAACCGGACCGCGTCCGCGCACATCCGGTCCCGAAGCTCGGGGTCGAGGTGGGGAGCGGGTGCGATCTCCACGACCTTCTGGTGCCGGCGCTGGACCGAGCAGTCGCGCTCGAAGAGATGGATGACGTTGCCGTCGCCGTCGGCGAGGATCTGCACCTCGATGTGCCGAGGCTCGACCACCGCCTGCTCGATGAACACGGTCGGGTCACCGAACGCGCCCTCGCCCTCGCGCATGCAGATCTCGACGGCCTCGCGCAGGTCCTTCGGGTCGTCGACGCGACGCATGCCGCGGCCGCCACCACCGGCGACCGCCTTCACGAAGAGCGGGTAGGGCAGCTTGGAGGCCGTCTCCACGAGCGCGTCCACGTCGGTCGAGGGCTCGACGGACGCGAGGGTCGGTACGCCGGCCGCCTTGGCCGCCGCGATCGCGCGGGCCTTGTTGCCGGTCAGGGTGAGCACCTCGGCCGAGGGGCCGACGAAGGTGATGCCGGCGTTGGCACAGGCCTCGGCCAGCGTCGGGTTCTCGGACAGGAAGCCGTAGCCGGGGTAGACCGCGTCGGCTCCCGCCCGCACCGCCGTCGCGACGATCGCGTCGGGGTCGAGGTAGGCGCGCACGGGGTGCCCGCGCTCGCCGATCTCGTAGGACTCGTCCGCCTTCAGGCGGTGCTCGGACCACCGGTCCTCGTGCGGGAACACCGCGACCGTGCGGGCACCCAGCTCGTAGGCGGCACGAAACGCGCGGATCGCGATCTCACCGCGGTTGGCCACCAGCACCTTCGAGAACATGCGAGAACGCTACTCAGGTTGTGGCGACCTCGGTCGCGGCGTTCCAGCCACCGGGAGGGTCGCCACCACAAACTGCTCGACCAGCCCGGGTACGGCGGCCGTGGCGACCTCCAGTGCGTCGGGCTCAGGTACGTCGATCGCCGTGACCGCCTGGCTGCCCCCGGCCGTCGTGGCGACCAGCATGGTCAGACCGGCCCGGCGCTGGAACCAGCTCGAGCGGAGGTTCCAGCCGATGACGGCGCTGGTCTCGAGGGCCTCGCGCTGACGGAACAGGCTGCCCGAGCGGACCACGAAGTGCCGTCCGACCAGGGCGTTCCCGAGCGACCGGGCCCGGTCGGCTGCGAGTGCGGCCGCCGCGGCCACGAGCAGCAGCGCGGGGACCAGTGCCCAGGGGGTCCAGCCACCGAAGACCTCCCCGACCACGACCCCCACGGTGATGACCAGCGGCACCATCAACGCCCGGCTCCAGCGGCGGGTCCGAGCGCGGGGGCCGTGCGGACGCAGCGGTGCGCTCACCGGGGCATGACTGCCGAGCACCTCGCCGGCCACACCCTCGACGACCTCGCGTGGCGCGGGCGGAACGAGCACCGAGCTGCCCTGCTGCTTGCGGTCCAGCCCGGTGACGATCGCGGACAGGCGGCCGCCGCCGCTCAGCCGCAGGCCCAGCGGCTCGCCGATCGACACCCCGCTGACCCGCTCGTCGTCGAGGCTCGTCTCGCGGGTCGTCGTGAGCCCGCGGCGCAGGTGCCAGGAGTGGTCGGCGGTGGAGTGGCTGAGGGTGAAGTCCCAGTTGGTCATCAGGTAGCCGGCGACCGCCAGGGCGGAGACGAGGACGGCAACACCAGCCAACAGCAGCAGTGCGACCAGCAGCCACTCCCGCGAGGGCTCGTCGACCGCGACGTCGACGTTGAGCTGGTCCCAGGCCCCGAGGCCGTCCAGGATCTGGCTGCCGACACCGATCACACCTGCTGCGAGGACCACGCCGGCGCTGGTCAGCGGCGCGAAACGGGCCCAGCGCGGGTCCAGCCGGAGCACCACCCGCACCGGCGGCGGCGCCGGTGCGGCGGCGCCCTCTGGCCGGTCCGGGGCCCCGACCGGCCCCGACGCGCGCAGCAGTGCCTCGCGCAGCGCGCGGGCTCTCGGCGCCGGGAGCCCGTCGAGGTCGATGGCGTCCTCGTCGTTGGTGGACGCGGTTCCGGTACCGATCCGCACCGTGGTCAGGCCGAGCACGCGATGGAACGGCGAGGCGGTCAGCTCTACCGTGCGGACCCGTTCGATCCGGGTGGAGAGCAGGTGTCGGTCGACCAGGCCCCGCTTCAGCTCCACGCGTCCCTCGCTGATCCGAAAGCTCGTGGTGGCGTAGCGGAGCAGGCCCATCGTCACCGGGATCCCGATGCCGAGCAGCTGCCAGCGCACATCGACGCCGCCCGAGGCCGAACCGGCGATGACCAGTCCGATCAGCACCGGCAGGAAGCGGATCAGGTCGCGAAGGGGGTAGACCAGGAGCATCCGCCGGTCGAGGCGCTGCCACTCGGCGTCCTGGACGAGCTCGCTCGTCTCGGTCATCAGGTGGCGTCCCCGGGCACGGTGTCGGCCTTGAGCGTCAGCTCCTCGGCGAGGCGGCGGGCCAGCTGCTTGTCGAGGGCCGCGATCCGGAGCGCGCCGGCCGCGGAGGCCGTCGTCACCGTCACGCTGGCCAGGCTGAACACCCGCTCGAGAGCACCCTCGGAGTAGTCGACCGTCTGGATCCGGGACAGCGGGGCGATCCGGCGCTCGCGGGTCCACCAGCCGGTCTGGGTGTAGACGGCGGTGTCCGTGACCTCCCACCGGTGCACGGCGTACTTCCAGCGCGGCACGACCACGACGTACGCCAGCAGCAGCAGGCCGAACAGCACGGGCACCCACCACGGCACGTCGAACGGCGCCCACACGTAGCCGACCACCAGCAGGACGCCGACGGTGATGGCGCCCTCCAGCAGCGCGCCGACGAGCCACATCACACGGGCGCGTGGGCTCACGCGTTGGCTGGGTTCGCGCAGTGTCAGGGCCGGCACGCCGCCGAGCCTAGGTCAGCGACCCGAGCGTCAACGCGGAGCACGCGCCAGGGCACGCCCCGCAGCCCGTCCGGAGAAGATGCAGCCGCCGAGGAAGGTGCCCTCCAGTGCGTTGTAGCCGTGCACGCCGCCACCGCCGAAGCCGGCGACCTCGCCCGCGGCGTACAGGCCAGGGAACGGCGTGCCGTCGGGGCGCATCACCTGCGAGTCGAGGTTCGTCTCCAGCCCGCCGAGCGTCTTGCGGGTGAGGATGTTGAGGCGTACGGCGATCAGCGGGCCGTGCTCGGGGTCGAGGATCCGGTGCGGCTTGGCCACGCGGACCAGCCGGTCGGTGCGCGAGCGGCGGGCATTGGCGATCGCCATCAGCTGCAGGTCCTTCGAGAAGCCGTTGTCGAGCTCCCGGTCGCGGGCCACGATCTGCCGCTCGATATCCGCCAGGTCGAGCTTGGGACCGCGGGACAGACGGTTCATCCCGGCCACGAGGTCGGCCAGGTTGTCGGCGACGACGAAGTCCTCCCCGTGCTCCTTGAACGCCTCCACCGGGCCGGGCGCGCCCTTCGCAAGCCGGCTCTTGACCAGGAACCCGAGGTCCTTGCCCGTGACGTCGGGGTTCTGCTCGGAGCCGGAGAGCGCGAACTCCTTCTCGATGATGGTCTGGGTGAGCACGAACCAGGAGTAGTCGTGGCCGGCGGCGAGGATGTCGCGCAGGGTGCCGAGGCTGTCGAAGCCGGGGAAGTTCGGCGCCGCGAGCCGCTTGCCGGTGGCGTCGAACCACATCGAGGAGGGCCCGGGGATGATCCGGATCGCGTGGTTCGGCCAGATCGGGGCCCAGTTGTGGATGCCCTCGGTGTAGTGCCACATCCGGTCGCGGTTCACGATCCGGCCACCGGCGTCCTCGGTGATCCCGAGCATCCGGCCGTCCACGTGCGCCGGTACGCCGGAGATCATGTGCGTCGGCGCCGGGCCGAGCCGGTCCACCGGCCAGTTCTCGCGGATCAGGTCGTGGTTGTGGCCGATCCCACCGCTGGTCACGACGACGGCTGGGGCGCGCAGCTCGAACTCACTGACCACCTCGCGCGACGAGCTGACCCCGCGCTCCGCGTCGCTGGGCTCCAGCACGGTCCCGCGTACGCCGACCACGGCGCCGTCCTCGACCACGAGGTCGTCGACGCGGTGCCTGAAGCGGAACTCGACCAGCCCACCCTGCTCGCCGGCCAGGACCGGCTCCGCGAACACGCGGACCACCTCCGGCCCGGTGCCCCAGGTGAGGTGGAAGCGCGGCACGGAGTTGCCGTGTCCGGTGGCGCTGCCGCTTCCGCGCTCTGCCCAGCCGACGATCGGCAGCACGCGCAGGCCCAGCTCGCGCAGATAGTCACGCTTCTCGGTGGCCGCGAACTCGATGTACGCGTCGGCCCACTGCCGGGGCCACACGTCCTCGTCGTCCGGGCGGTCGAAGCCGGCTGATCCCAGCCAGTCCTGGAGCGCCAGCTCCTGCGAGTCCTTGATGCCCATGCGCCGCTGCTCGGGGGAGTCGACGAAGAACAGCCCGCCCAGGGACCAGAAGGCCTGGCCGCCAAGGTTGTTGCGGTTCTCCTGGTCGAGGACCAGCACCCGGCGACCGGCCTTGACCAGCTCGTGGGTGGTGACGAGGCCGGCGAGGCCGGCGCCGACGACGATGACGTCGGGCTGGGGCTGGTCGTTCATGCGGGGGTGTTCAGTCCTTGATCTCGCAGATGACGGCGCCGTTGGTCACGGTCGCGCCGACCTCCGCCTGGAGCCCGCTGACGGTGCCGGACTTGTGCGCCTTGAGGGGCTGCTCCATCTTCATCGCCTCGATGACGACCACGGTGTCGCCCTCGGCGACCTCCTGGCCCTCCTCGACGACGACCTTGACGATGGTGCCCTGCATCGG
>Ga0190271_10002950_pt1 | contig 10534 bp, 8 predicted proteins | sample Popmic356T_FD_133747 | JGI IMG/M metagenome (GOLD analysis project Ga0190271, IMG submission 133747) | Populus adjacent soil microbial communities from riparian zone of Weber River, Utah, USA - 356 T | ecosystem: Environmental > Terrestrial > Soil > Riparian zone | place: USA: Utah | collected... | reverse complement strand
CAACGGGAGGTCACGCTCGGCGCAGTAGGCGATGAGCTCGTGGATCCACACCGGCTTCCACGCCAGTGCGTCGGGGTCGGCCGCCTCTGCCGTCGCGGCTTCCACGGACTTGTCGTGGTATTCGCCGTCATATCGGGAGTCCGGCACGAAGACCGACGATGAAGGACCTCCGACCTTGAGCCCCGGATCGATCGCCTTGAGCGCCTTCGCGGTGGCCTCGTACAGCTGGAAGTACTCGGTGCGAGTGCCCGTCCAGAAGTGCGGGACGAGGTTGGGCTCGTTCCAGATCTCGAACGGCCAGGTGCGCACCTCGTCGATGCCGTACCGCTCGATCCAGTGCTCGACGGTGGCGGTGACGAGGTCCACCCAGGCAGGCATGTCGTTCGGAGGGCTGCAGTGCGCCTTCCACCAGAAGAGCGTCTCGGTCTGCGTCGCGAGCTCGCGAGGCATGAACCCCAGCTCGACGAACGGGCGAGCGCCGGCGGCGAGGATCGCGTCGAAGACCTTGTCGACGTAGGCGAAGGTGTACACGGGCGTCTGCAGCGGCGTCGGCGGGCCGAAGCCGCCGCCGTTGGATGCGCGGTAGACGAACATGTCGTCGTGGAAGACCCCATGGAATCGCACGTAACGCGCACCGAGTGTCCCCACCGCCTCGCGGAAATGGCTCTGCCAGTCGGCGCGCAACGCCTCGTTGGCGCGCCCTGCCCCCAGGCACACGCTCCACACGTGGTGCAGCGACTCCTCGACGGAGGATCGGCCGTCGATGGTGAGTGCGAGCGACGTAACGACGGACAAGGACGACCTCCGTTGGTGGATAACAGAATGATGTGGGAGTGCATTTGCGAAACTGTTTCGCAATGTGTTACGTTTGTCAGGCTAGACACTCACACCCATCGCTGTCAATCTTTCCGTTGTTTCGAGAACGCTTGGAGGCCACGCATGCTGCAAAAGAACGAAACTTGTTCGGATTACATGAGTCGCTCATGAGTCGTACCGGGGAGCATCGCGCCACACTGGCTGACGTCGCCACCGCGGTCGGCGTCTCGCGCGCCACCGTCTCCAAAGCCCTCAACGGGCGCGGCGACATCTCCGACGAGACACGCGAGCGGGTGCTCGCGGCGGTCGCCCAGCTCGGCTACCGATCGACGACGGGCCTCTCACAGACGTCGGGTCGGCGTTCGATCGCGGTCGTCTTCGACATCCCCGCGTCGCCGTACATCGTCGGCGTGCTGCAGGGCGTGCTCGCAGCGGCGACCGAGGCCGGGGTCGATCTGCTGACGCGCCTGGCACCCGACCGCTCGTCGCGCACCCAGCGCGCCGTGGCCCGCGAGTGGGTCGCCGAGCAGCAGGCCTCGGGCGTCGTCGGCATCATCGGGCTGACGCTTTCCCGCCCGGACGGACTGCTCGAGGCCGCCGGCAACGCGAACCTGCCGTTCGTCATGGTGGACCCGGTCGATGCGCACCACCGCCAGATGGTGAGCGTGGGGTCGAGCAACTGGGCCGGCGCGCGCACTGCCGCCGAGCATCTGCTCGCGCTCGGACACCGCCGCATCGCGTGGATCGGCGGCCCCGAGGAATCCGATGCGGCCCGCGACCGGCTGTACGGCTACCAAGCGGCTCTCGATGCTTCAGGGGTCGAGATCGACGCGTCACTGATCCGTTCCGGGCAGTTCGCCATCGCTACGGGAGCCGAGTGCGCTCGCGAGATGCTCACGTCCGCGCACCCCCCGACCGCGATCATGGCCGGCGATGACGAGATCGCCGTCGGCGTGCTCGCAACAGCGCACGAGCTCGGCATCTCTGTGCCACAGGGTCTGAGCGTCATGGGCTTCGACGACACGCCACAGGCCGCGTGGACCACCCCGCCACTGACCACTGTCCACCAGCACCTCGAGGGCATGGGGGTGATGGCCGTGCAGACGATCCTCGTCATGGCGGAAGGGCACCAGCCTTCGTCGCGGCACGTCGAGCTCGCGACCTCGCTCATGGTGCGCAGCAGCACCGCGCCGGCACCTGCTCACCTGCCCGCGCCGGCGAAGGCGAACGCCCCGGCGCTCTGACCTCCGGTGGTCGAGCGAACTTGACGCGAGCCGGGAGCCGGCGACGACGTTGTTCTCGGGCGCGTCTTCAGCACCCGGATGCCGGCCGGGCTGCGTCAGCCGCCGATCCTAGAGCACCGTGGCGGGGTCGCGAACACGCGCACATCCATCGCGACCGGGGAAACGAAAAACCCCCGCTGAGCGGGGGTTTTTCTAAAGCTGGGGTACCTGGACTCGAACCAAGAACAAAGGTACCAGAAACCTCCGTGTTGCCAATTACACCATACCCCAAGGCGTGCGACCGAAGTCGTGCCGAAGATCGAGTTTACCCGATGCTTCGGCCTCCACCAAACCGGGACGTCAGCCCCGCGCCTCGACGAGACCCGCGAGGCGCCGCAGCGTCTCGCTCTTGCCGAGCAGCTCCATCGACTCGAAGAGCGGCGGCGAAATGCGACGACCGCTGACGGCCACGCGCAGCGGTCCATAGGCGACGCGCGGCTTGAGGCCGAGTCCCTCGATCAGCGCGCTCGACAGCGCCTCCTGAACCGTGGCGGTCTGGAACTCGGACTCGGGCACCAGTTCGAGGGCTGCGACGGACGCGATGAGCACCTCGTTCGCGTTCGCCGGCAGGGAGGCAAGAGCATCCGCCTCGTGCACGACCTCGTCCACGAACAGGAAGCCGAGCAGCCCCGGCGCCTCGCCGAGAAGCTGCATGCGCTCCTGCACCAGCGGCGCTGCGGCCGCGATGATCGCCTGCTGCTCGGCGGTCGGCGGCTCCGTCACGAATCCCTTTGCAGCGAGATAGGGCACGAGGCGCGCGGCGAAGTCGGCGGGCTCCAGCATCCGGATGTGGTCGCCGTTGATCGACTCGGCCTTCTTCTGATCGAAGCGGGCGGGGTTCGGGTTCACATTCACGATGTCGAACGCGGCGGTGAACTCGTCGAGCGAGAAGACGTCGCGGTCGGGCCCGATCGACCATCCGAGCAGGGCCAGGTAGTTGAGCAGACCCTCGTGGATGAAGCCGCGCTCCCGGTGCAGGAACAGGTCGGCCTGCGGGTCGCGCTTCGAGAGCTTCTTGGTCCCCGTTTCACCGAGAACCAGCGGCATGTGCCCGAAGCGCGGGACGAACGGGGTCACGCCGGCGTCGATGAGCGCGCCGTAAAGGGCGAGCTGACGCGCGGTCGACGGCATGAGGTCCTCGCCGCGGATCACGTGGGTGATCCCCATCAGCGCGTCATCCACCGGGTTGGTGAACGTGTAGAGCGGCTGGCCCCCCGCGCGCACGACGACGAAGTCGGGGAACGATCCGGCGGGGAAGGTGACCTCACCCCGGATGAGGTCGACGTATGTCGCATCCTGGTCGGACACGCGCAGGCGCCACGCAGGCTCGCGACCCTCGGCGCGGAAGGCCGCCTTCTGGTCGTCGGTGAGGTGGCGGTCGAAGTTGTCGTAGCCGAGCTGCTTCGCGCGGCCGTTCGCCTCGTTGCGCGCGTCGATCTCCTCGGCCGTCGAATAGCTCTCGTACACCGCACCCGAGGCGATGAGCTTCTGGAGCACGTCGGCGTAGATGTCGAGCCGCTGCGACTGCCGGTACGGCGCGTGCGGACCGCCCTTCTCGACACCCTCGTCCCAGTCGATCTCGAGCCACGTCAGCGCATCGACGAGTTGGCGGTAGCTCTCTTCGCTGTCGCGCGCGGCATCCGTGTCTTCCACTCGGAAGATCATCTTCCCGCCCGTGTGACGCGCATAGGCCCAGTTGTACAGGGCCGTGCGGATCATTCCGACGTGCGGAAGACCGGTGGGCGACGGGCAGAAGCGGACGCGCACATCGGCGCCGGACGCGCTCGTGGTGCGGGGATCGGGTGCGGCAGACATCCTGCCCATCCTAGTTGCGGGATGCCGCAACCTCCTGTGAGGGGAGCACCCGGGCGATCGCGGCCAGCGTGGCACGCACGGGCGGCACGCGCTCGGCCCGGTGCGCGGTCACGACATGGAGGGTGCGCCTCTCCCCCGCGGGCAACGGCCTTGTCACCACCCCCGGAAGCTGCGGGAACGACTCGACCGCAAGCCGCGGGAGCGTGGCGACGCCGATTCCCTGTGCGACGAGTCCCTCGACAGCGACGAAGTTGTCGGTCTCGAAGGCGATCCGCGGTTCGAAACCCGCACGCCCGCAGAGTTCGAGCAGATGTCCGCGGCAGCGCGGACACCCCGCGATCCAGTTCTCGTCGGCGAGCGTGGCGACATCGAGTTCACCCTCCCCCGCCGCGCCGTGCCCCTCCGGCAACACGGCCAGAAGGTCGTCTGTCCCCACGACCCGCACCGACAGACCGCGGGCGCTCGAGCCGTGCGGATCATCCCGATCACCTGGATAGCTGAACGTCAACGCGATGTCCGCTCGGTCGTCGCGCACGGCCTGCACCGCCTCGGGCGGCTCCCCCTCGACATACGTGACCGTGATCCCCGGATGCCGCTCCGCGAGGTCGGCGAGAAGCCGCGGCACGATCGTGGGCGAGGCGGACGGGAAGGCCACGAGGCGCACGCGCCCGGACCGCAGCCCCTGGAGTTCGGCGAGCTCGCCGGCCGCCGCATCCAGCGCCGCGGTCACGGAGGGAGCGTGGCGTGCAAGGACGCGCCCGGCTTCGGTCAGGCGCACCCCTCTGCCGACGCGCTCCACGAGTGCCAGCCCGAGCCGGGTCTCAGCGCGTTTGAGCTGCTGGCTCACCGCAGGCTGGCTGAAGCCGAGCGCGTCGGCAGCGGCCGTCATCGAGCCTTCGTCGGCGATGGACTTCACGAGTCGCAGCAACTGCGGGTCGAGGTCGGGATCGTCCTCCGAGTGCAGGAATGGCATTTCTCAAGCATAATGTGATGGCATGCGATGCATGCGTTACCTGACGTAGACGAATGGATCGCAACGCGCGACCCTGGATTCATGGTCTCCACGCTCAGCCTCTCGCCTTTCGCCACCGCGAACGACTCGTTCGACGGTGGCCGTGGTTACCTCGCGGCGTGCACGGCAGGTCTCCCCACTCGGGCCACCCGCGCTGCAGTCATCGCAGATGTCGAGGCGGCGTCTCGCGGGATGATCGACATTTCGGCCTACAGTGCGGCGGTCGAGCGATCGCGCCGGTTGTTCGCCCGCCTCGTCGGCACCTCGGGCGACCGCGTGGCGATCGGCTCGCAGGTCTCGGTGCTCTCGGCGCTCATCGCGACGGCTGTGCCCGACGGCGGCGAGGTGCTCGTGCCCGAGTGCGACTTCTCGTCGATCGTCATGCCGTTCGTGCAAGCGGGACGCGGCATCCGCGTGCGCACGGTTCCGTTGCACGCGCTGGCCGAGGCGATCGGCCCGCAGACATCTCTCGTCGCGTTCTCGCTCGTGCAGTCTGCGACAGGAGAGATCGCGGATGCCGCGGCGATCGTCGCGGCCGCGGGCAGACATGGCGCCCGCACGTTCTGCGACGCGACCCAGGCGGTCGGCTGGCTGCCGGTCGAGGCATCCCGCTTCGATGCCCTCGCGTGCCACGCCTATAAATGGCTGTGCGCTCCACGCGGTGTCGCCTTCCTCGCGATCGGCGAGGAGCTGCAGTCGTCGATCATCCCCCGGTTCGCCGGCTGGTACGCGGGGGCCGACCCGTGGGTGTCCTGCTACGGCGGAGAGTTCGGGCTCGCGTCCGACGCGCGTCGCTTCGACGTGTCGCCCGCGTGGCAGGCCTTCGTCGGCGCCGAGGCGGCGCTCGAGCACTTCGCCTCACTCGACGCCGACGCGGTCCTCGCGCACACGACAGGACTCGCGACTCGGTTTCGTCAGCGGATGAGCCTCGGGATGCCCGACCGCCCGAGCGCCATCGTCACGTGGGCCGATCCTGAAGGGACCGACCTCGCGCGGCTCGGTGCCGCGGGTGTCACCGCTTCGGGTCGCTCCGGACGCGCCCGCGTGGCTTTCCACGTGTTCAACGACGGCGACGACGTCGACCTCGCCGTTTCGGCGCTGGGTCGCTGAGTAGGCACGCCGACCGAATCAGACCCCCGGCGTGGTGTCCGCAGCGGCTTCTGTACGCGCCCTCCGCAGTGCGAGGGGCGATAGAGCGGACACGGCGACGACGGCGATCCCGACCGTCAGCGCGAGACCGCCGTACCCGATCCCGCCGAGCACGACGCCGGCGAGGATCGCCCCGCAGGCGGCAACGATGCTCATCACGAAGTCGCTGAACCCCTGCCGTCTCGTGCGCATCTTCTCGGACGAAGCCTCGGTGAGCAGCGCCGACCCGGCGACAGTGGAGGCGCTCCAGCCGAGTCCGAGCAGCACGAGTCCGACCGTGACGGCCGTCGTCGATTCCTGGCCGAACGACGCTGTCAGCAGTGCCGCCACGAGCAGGCCCTGACCCACGAGGATCGTCGGGACCCGGCCGAGCTTGTCGGACAGGAAGCCGAACACCGGCGACAGCGCGAACATCCCGGCGATGTGCAGGCTGAGGGTGAGTCCGATGATGCTGAGATCGGCGCCGTGGTGCAGCAGATGCACGGGGGTCATGGCCATGACCGACACCATGACCCCGTGCGCCGCTGCGACGGCGAAGATCGCGTAACGCGCGGTGACGGGTCTGTCCGGCTTGACGATCGAGTCCTTGCTCTCCTTTCCGGCGGCGTCCGAGAAGGCGCGCTGTGCCAGCAGGAGCGGGTCGGGACGCAGTGCGGAGAGATAGAGGATGATGGCCAGCACCTGTCCGATCACGGTGAACAGATACGGACCCGTGAGCGGCGGCATCCCCACCACCTGACCGAGCGCCTCACCTGGCCCGGTGAGATTCGGCCCGAGCACGGCCCCGATCGTCGTCGCCCAGACGACGATCGACAGTGCACGGCCTCGCGAGGCATCCGTCGCGAGATCCGTGGCGGCGAAGCGCGACTGCAGGTTCGCCGTCTGCCCGGCCCCGATGAGCAGGAACGCGACGAGCAGCAGGGGGAACGCCCGCGTGGCTCCGGCGGCGACCACGAGCGTGACACCGACGAGTGCGATCGCCATACCGGTCGTCAACGACCATCGTCTGCCCGATCGCCTGGCGAGCGCGGCGAGGGGCACCGCGAACATGGCCGTCCCGAAGGTGACCGCCGCGGCTGCCAGGCCCGAGAGAGCGTCATCGCCCGAGATGTCGGCGGCGAGCACCGCCCCGAGCGACAGGGTCGCCCCGAAGGCGACTCCACCCAGGATCTGTCCGAGCGAGAGCACCCACACCGTCCGCCGCTGCACGCCGGCGAGGGTGTCGGCGAGTGGAGCATCGATGCTCTCGGCGGACATGTCGTTCTCTACGCGGCGCGCGCGATATTGCGAAGGATGCCCAGCCCGGTGATCTCCACCTCGACCGTGTCGCCCGCCAGAAACGGCCCGACACCGGCGGGAGTGCCCGTGAGGATGACATCGCCCGGAAGTAGCGTGAAAGCGGCCGACGCGTAGGCGATGACGTCGGCGAGCGAGAAGATCATGTCGCTGATCGGGCCCTGCTGCCGCACCTCGCCGTTGACACGCGTGGTGACGACCGCGTCGCCGGCCGGGTCGAAGTCGGTCTCGATCGCGGGCCCGAGCGGGCAGAAGGTGTCGAATCCCTTGGCCCGAGCCCACTGGCCATCGGTCTTCTGTAGATCGCGCGCGGTCACATCGTTGCCGATCGTGTAGCCGAAGACGTAGTCGAGGGCTCGCTCGGCCGGCACGTTCTTCGCGACCCGACCGATGACAGCCGCCAGCTCCCCCTCGAAGTCGACGCGCTCGGACTGCGGGGGCAGCACGATGGCGTCCCCCGGGCCGATGACGGAGGTGTTCGGTTTGAAGAACAGCATGGGCGCCTGGGGCACGTCATTGCCGAGCTCGGCGGCGTGGTCGCGATAATTGCGGCCGACGCAGACGACCTTCGATCGAGGGATCACGGGCGCCAGCAGCGCGATCTCGCGGACCGGCACGCGCTCGCCAGTGGTGTCGAATCCCGCGAAGAGAGGATCGCCCGCAAGGACGACCAGCTCGTCCTCGTCGATGATCCCGAACTTGATGGTGTCCTGATGGCTGAAGCGCACGATTCTCACGGGTTTCAGCCTAGCGACCCGCGTGAGCGAGCTCCCGAACCGAGCAGCCCTCTGTCGAGGTCGACAGAGGGCTGCTCGCAGCGAAAGGCGGGCGCCCTCGCGGGGGCGCTACGCCGCGACCAGCGACCTCGCCAGGACTCCCGCGTCGTCGTGAGCCTGCGCGATGCTGACTTCGCGCACGGCGGGTGACACGTCGACCGCGTGGGCTCGGATGAAGGTGATGTCGTAGATGCCGACGAAGCCGAAGATCGTTCGCAGGTAGGGCTCGAAGTAGTCGAATGGCTGAGTCGGGCTCCCCTCGGAGTAGTCGCTTCCCGAGGACGACACCACGATCATCTTCTTGCCCTCGAGCAAGGGCTGCGGGATGCCCTGCTCGTCGAACTTGAACAGGTAGCCAGGCTGAACGATGCAGTCGATGTAGTACTTGAGCGCGTACGGGACGCCGAAGTTCCACATCGGCGACGTGAGGACGTAGACGTCGGCCGCACGAAAGCGCTCGATCTCACGCTCGATCGCTGACCACGACTCGACGTGCTCCCGCCCGATCGGCATGCCCGAGAGCAGTGTGTACTTCGCCTCGATGTTGTCGCCGGCGATCGACGGCAGATCGGACTGAAAGAGGTCCAGGGTATCGACCGCGAGTGCGGGGATCTCTTCCGCCGCGCTGCGGAGGAAGTGCTCGGAGATGCCGAGGGTGGTGGAACCGGCGAGCCGAGGGCTCGCGATGACATGGAGCAATTTCACGTGTGCTTCTCCAGGGGAGGGTACGGCGAGGAAAGGAGAATGCATCGGGTCGAACCGCACACGTCCGGGAGTGGGGACGAAACGGCGATGTCTCGACGGATGCCGCAGGCTCGGGTCGAGCATGGCGTCTGATGTGCACGCTAGTGGCAAACAGGAGTGTCATGTGATCCTCGCCCTCGCCGCGCCGGGCTGCGGCGCCCCCCGCAGCCGCCCCGGAAGAGAGAACCGCCCCTCTGCCAACGGGCGGAAGGGCGGTTCGTGCGAAGAGAGCGGCTCGCGCTGAGGTCAGGCGTCGAGGCGGACGAGCCAGTTGTGCTTGTCGGCGGCGCGGCCGTACTGGATGTCGGTGAGCTCCTGGCGGAGCGACAGTGCGAGGTCGCCCTGAGGCTGCTCGTCGAGGAAGTCCTTGCCCTTGAGCACGCCGATGGGCGTGACGACAGCGGCAGTGCCGCACGCGAACACCTCGACGATGTCGCCGGATGCCACGCCCCGACGCCACTCGTCGAGCGAGATGTCCCGACCCTCGACCTTGTGCCCGCGGTCGATCGCGAGCTGGAGAATGGAGTCGCGCGTGATGCCCTCGAGGATCGAGTCGGACTGGGGGGTCACGATCGTCCCATCCTTGAAGACGAAGACGACGTTCATGCCGCCGAGCTCTTCCACATTGCGATCCTGGTCGAGGAAGACGACCTGGTCGCATTCGTTCTCGTACGCCTCGGACTGCGGCAGCAGGCTCGCCGCATAGTTGCCGCCGGTCTTGGCCGCTCCGGTTCCGCCCTTGCCGGCGCGCGCGTAGTCCTCGCTCAGCCAGATCGAGACGGGCCGCGCGCCGCCCTTGAAGTAGGCGCCCGCGGGGCTCGCGATCACGTAGTACGCGACCTTGTGGGCGGGGCGCACGCCGAGGAATGCCTCTTTGGCGAACATGAAGGGCCGGAGATAGAGACTCTGGTCCTCCCCCGACGGCACCCAGTCGCCGTCGACGGCGATCAGCTCGCGCAGTGACTGCAGGAAGTACGACACCGGCAGTTCGGGCAGCGCCAGGCGGCGCGCCGAACGCTGCAGGCGACGTCCGTTCTGGTCGGGGCGGAACGTGTGGATCGAACCGTCCGCGTGCCGGTACGCCTTGATCCCCTCGAAGATCTCCTGGCCGTAGTGGAGCACTGCGGCGGCGGGATCGAGGGTGATGGGGCCGTACGGCTGGACGCGGGGACGATGCCAGCCCCCGCGGACGGACCAGCACACGTCGACCATGTGGTCGGTGAAGCTCGTGCCGAAGCCGGGATCAACGAGGATCGCCTCGCGCTGCGCGGGATTCTTCGCGGCGAGGTTTCGGGTGACGGCGAACTCGAGGGGGGCGAGTCCGGTGTCGGGGTCGGAATCGATGAGGGTCATTTCGTGTCCTGACTGTGTCGGCGGCGGCGACGTCGGCGCGCTTCCAGGTTACGCCTGGAGCGCCGCGGCGATGGCGTCGCCGATCTCTGCGGTGGTGCGGGCGGTGTCGCCTCGCTGGGCGATGTCGTCCTCGACTGCGCGGGTCACGCGGCCGGCTTCGTCCTGCAGCCCGAGGTGATCGAGCAGGAGGGCGATGGAGAGGATCGCAGCCGTGGGATCGGCCTTCTGCTGTCCCGCGATGTCGGGCGCCGAACCGTGGACGGGCTCGAACATCGAGGGGAACGCGCCGT
>Ga0190271_10002949_pt1 | contig 10534 bp, 9 predicted proteins | sample Popmic356T_FD_133747 | JGI IMG/M metagenome (GOLD analysis project Ga0190271, IMG submission 133747) | Populus adjacent soil microbial communities from riparian zone of Weber River, Utah, USA - 356 T | ecosystem: Environmental > Terrestrial > Soil > Riparian zone | place: USA: Utah | collected... | reverse complement strand
TCCGCCGCCGCGCGGCGGCTTCTCAGCGGGACCGAGCTCCTCGGCGAGGCGCCGCAGGCCGTCGAGGCGTCCGGCCGCGCCGTCGATCCCGGAATGGGGGTCGCCCATCGCGGCGAACCGCTCGAGGACCGTCCGGACTGTGAACTCCTCGGGCCGTCGCGTGGCCACCTCATCCCACGACAGCGGCGTCGACACCCGCGCGTCGGGGAGCGGGCGGATCGAGTACGCCGACGCGACCGTGCGGTCCTTGGCGTTCTGGTTGAAGTCGACGAACACGCTCTCGCCGCGCTCCTCCTTCCACCACCGCGCGGTCGCGAGACCGGGCGCGCGGTTCTCGACCTCGCGCGCGAGCGTCTCAGCGGCGAGGCGCACCTGCCTGAAGTCCCAGTTCGGTGCGATCCGCACGAGGATGTGGAGGCCTCGTGATCCGCTGGTCTTCGGCCAGCCCACCAGTCCCACGTCGTCGAGGACCTCGCGCGCGACCATCGCCACATCGACGATCTGCGACCAGTCGACACCGGGCATCGGGTCGAGGTCCACGCGCAGCTCGTCCGGGTGGTCGAGGTCTTCAGCCCGGACCGGGTGCGGGTTGAGGTCGAGGCAGCCGAGGTTCACCACCCAGGCGAGGCCTGCGGCATCCCTGATCACCGCTTCTTCGGCGGACGTTCCGCGCGCGTAGTGCAGGGTCGCGGTGTCGATGAAGTCGGGGTGGTTCTCGGGCACGCGCTTCTGGAAGAACGCCTCCTCGTCGATGCCCTTCACGAACCGCTTCAGCACCATCGGCCGGCCACCGGCTCCGCGCAGCGCGCCCTCGGCGACGGCGAGGTAATAGCGGACGACGTCGATCTTGGTCAGCCCCGGCTCGGGGAAGACCACCTTGTCGGGGCTCGAGACGCGGACCTCGCGTCCGCCGATCTCGAGCATCTCCTCTTTGCGCGCGGGGCTCACCGGCACCACGCTACCGACGCGCGGCGCATCCCGGAACCGGCAGCTCGCGCCGTCAGGCGGCGAGAGCGAAGGCCGCGCGGCAGCCTGCGGCGGCGCGATCGGCGGTTCTCGCGCGCAGATCCTCCGCGACCGCAGCGGTGAGGTCGACGAGCGTCACCTCGAGAGCGCCCGCGACGGCGGCGATCATCTCGCTCGAGGGCTCCTTCACGCCGCGCTCGATCTCCGACAGGTACTGCGGAGAGACCCCGGCGCGGTCTGCGGTGTCGGCGAGGCGCTCGCCGCGGTCATGACGAATGTCGCGCAGTCGTTCTCCGAGTGCTTCGCGCCACAGTGGCTCGGGCTGTCGGGGCGTGCGAGGTGCCTTGGTCGGCAATGCGATGATCTCGGCCATGGGCTCACGATAAGACGGGAGGATGCGGCATCCGAGCCGTTCCGCTCAAAGCAGAACGGCCGCCCGGAAACCGGACGGCCGTTCTGTCACCTGAGCGTCAGTTGCTGCCGCGCGCGATCGCGAGGATGCGAAGGATCTCGATGTAGAGCCAGACGACCGTGACCATGATGCCGAAGCCGCCGAGCCAGCCGTACTTGCGGGGTGCGCCGTTGCGCACTCCCTGCTGGATCTGGTCGAAGTCCAGCACCAGCGAGTACGCCGCCATGATGACGACGAAGACGCCGATGAGGACACCCCACGGGATGCCGAACGGGCCCTCCTGGCTGAGCATGCCGAAGGCGCCGCCGGCGATGTCGGCACCGAACCACATCAGGCCGAGGTTGATGAGCGAGAACACCAGGTAGCCGAGCATGGCGACCATGAAGACTCGCGTGGCACGCTTCGAGGCGCGGATCTTGCCGCTCGCGAAGAGGGCGAGGGTCACGCCGACGACCGAGAGCGTGCCGAGGGTCGCCTGGAGGACGATGCCCTCCCAGATCATCTCGAAGTACGCCGAGATGCCGCCGACGAACAGGCCCTCGAACGCCGCGTAGCCGAAGATCAGAGCCGGACGGATCGTCTTGCGCGACGTGAAGATGACGACGAGGGAGAGGACGAACCCGCCCAGCATGCCGACGATCCACGGAGTCATGTTGGGGTTGGGGTTCACCGGCGTGACGCTGGACATCGTCCAGATCCAGCCGCCGACGGCGGCGACGACCAGGACGGCGAAGAGGCCGACGGTCTTCCACACCGTGTCTTCGACCGTCATGCGGTCGGTCTCGATGGCACCGGCGCTGGGGGCGGTGTACATGCCCTCGAGCTGCGCGTTGGCCGCGGCATCCGTAGCGACCTGCTGGGTCGCGGCGTACTGCGTCGGTCCGCCGATGTTCGCCGCCTGCGGGCCGCCGGGATACGACTTGACGGCTCGCGGGTCCTGGAACGCCGGGTTGTTGAATGCGGGGTTGTTGAGGGCCACTGCTCTCACACTCCAAGGTAAAGGGGTCGACAGCACCGTGCTGTGTGTCAACGATATCCGACGCCGCGCCGACTGCGGCAGATCAGGGCTGGGAGACGCCTTTGAGCAGGGGGCTCAGATCGCCCCGGGTAGCCTGAAGCGATGCCCCGCACACGCCCGCTTGTGATCGGTCATCGCGGCGCGCCCGGCTATCGGCCGGAGCACTCCCGCTCGGCCTACGACCTGGCTCTCGCGATGGGAGTCGACGGGGTCGAGCCCGACATCGTGGTCTCGCGTGACGGCGTGCTCGTCGTACGGCACGAGAACGAGATCTCGGGCACGACGGACGTCGCGGACCGCATCGAGTACGCGGCGCGGCGCACGACGAAGACGATCGACGGCGCCGAGCTCACCGGATGGTTCACCGAGGACTTCACATGGGATGAGCTCTCGACCCTTCGCTGCCGTGAGCGGCTCCCGAAGGTGCGGCCGACGAGCGCGTCGTTCGACGATCAGCAGCCCCTGCTCCGGCTGCGCGACGTCCTCGACCTGGTTCGCACAGCCTCGCTCGAGCAGGGCCGCGAGATCGGCGTGGTGGTCGAGATCAAGCACGCGACCTACTTCGCTTCGATCGGGTGGGATGTCGCGACCCTCGTCGATGCCGAGCTGACGGACGCGGGGTGGGCCGACGGCGTGCTACCGCTCACGATCGAGGCGTTCGAGTCCACCGTGCTGCGCCGGCTGCAGGAGCGCGGCGTGCGCGCGACCTACATCTACCTGCTCGAGGCCGCGGGTCGTCCGTTCGATCTCGTGGCGACGCAGGGCAAGGCGGCGCTGACCTACCGGCAGACGGCGGCACCCGCGGGCCTGGATGCGCTGGCGGGGGTGGTGGACGGCATCAGCGTCGACAGGCGGATGATCCTCGCGCCCGACAAGCTCGGCCGTACGTCGGGTCCGTCCGTGCTCGTCGCGGACGCCCACGAACGCGGCCTCCAGGTGTTCACGTGGACCTGCCGTCCCGAGAACAGCTTCCTCATCGCCCAGTTCCGCGGCCGCGGCGGTCCCGCCGCCTTCGGCGACTGGGAGGGGGAGTGGGGTGTGATCCGGGATGCCGGCATCGACGGTGTCTTCGTCGACCACGCAGATCTCGGGGTGGCGTTCTTCCGAGGCTGATGCGAATGGATGCTTGCATCAAGACGTAATTGCACTACAATGCAAGTATGCAGGACACGCTGACCGAGACCTTCGCGGCACTCGCCGACCCGACCCGTCGCGCGATCCTCGAGCGCCTCGCGCGCGGCGACGCCACCGTCGGCGAACTCGCTGAGCCCTTCACACTGAGCCTGCCGACCGTGTCACGCCACATCGCGGCGCTCGAGCGAGTGGGGCTCGTCCGCAAACGCCGGCGCGGTCAGGAGCGTGCGTGCACGCTCGACACGGCACGCCTCGCCGAGGCGGAGGACTGGATCACCGAGTACCGCGTCTTCTTCGAGCGGCGATTCGACGCCCTCGAGCGCCAGCTTCGCAAGACCACCACCGGAACCGAACAGGAGTGACGACGATGACCGACATCGAGACGCCGATGACAGAGACCGACCGTGAGTTCGCGGTGACCCGGTGGTTCGACGCGCCCCCGTCGGCGGTGTTCCGGGCATGGACCGATCCCGCCGAGATGGAGTGGTACCTCAATCCGGAGCAGCCCCGACCCGACCAGCCGATCGAGGTCGATCTGCGCGTGGGCGGTGCGTGGCGCGTGCCGATGGTCATCGACGCCGAGACGGACTACATCACGGGCGGGATCTACCTCGAGATCGTTCCCGACGCGAAGCTGGTCTTCGCGTGGGGCGCCGTCGACGGCTGGCCGAAGCTCGATCCGGACGACCTCGAGGCCGGGCCGGTCGCCTCCCTCGAGCTCGTCGAGCGCGACGGCGGCACAGACGCCATTCTGACGGTGCGGCTGCCGGCCCATCTGTCGGCACCCGAAGTCCGGCACTGGCTGAATCTCGGCATCCGTGAAGGCTGGACCGCCACCTTCGAGCGCCTTCAGCTCTGACGGCGTGCGCTGCTCATGGCGTGACAGGGTGCCCGCCGCCCCACTGCGCGATCGGACCGCCGCTCGGACCGTGCGCACGCAGGAACGCCGCATGCACCTGCTCGCACGCGAGGCGCAGTGAGGTCGCCCATCCGATGACGTCCCGCCGGAATGTGACGCGGTAGCGGGTGTCGGTGTCGTTCATGACGCGCCGGATCTCGATCGTCCCGTACTGCTTGCCGAGGCCGTCGAGCATGCGCCAGGTGCCGGTCGGCCCCTCGACGGCGGCGAGGATCGGGTGCCAGTTCTCCAACCGGAGTCTCCTTCCCCGGCCGAGGCTCCGATGGTACGCGCGGGAGGAGACATCCGGAACCGCCTCACGGCTTCTGAAGCGAAGCCTGGCTCTGGCCCGTCGAGGCCGAGTGCCGCCACGCTCGTCCCCGGGACGTGAGATAGACGACCCGTCCGGCCGACGTCGCGATGACGAGGATGCACGCGAGCACCAGCAGCCACCCGAGGTAGGTGAATCCGATGCCGAGGACGCCGTAGCGCATCGCCGAGTCAGCGAACAGGGGCGGAAGGAGCACCCGGCCGAACAGCCCCGCCACGGCGAACCCGACCCCTGCGAGCACGGCGCCGGGCAGCAGTTCGCGCAGCCCGACGCGCCGGTTGACCACGACCCAGCACGCGATCCACCAGAGGGCGCTCCACAGCACCACCTCGGCGATGAACTCGATGACGGGCGTCGGGCCGTCGCCGCGCACGATGATGCGGGTGGCGACGATCAAGGCGAGTCCGATCACGACCGCGACCACGGCCGCGAGCCACCGCCACGCGAACTTGATGCCGATGGCCGGTGTGCGCCAGATCGCATGAAGGCCCCGCTCGAGGGCGCGCGCGAACGAGGTCGCGGCGATGACGAGGAGCACCACTCCGATGACCCCCGTGGCACGCAGCTCCGCCGCGCCTCCCGGCAGGGACTTCTCCAGGATGTCTGCTGTCGCATGATCGAAGCCGAGGTGCTCTTCGAAGACAGGGCGGGTCTCGGCATCCAGCCTCGCGCGCAGCGCGCCGGCGACGATCAGGATCGGCAGGACCGACGTGAAGGCATGAGCGGCCAGGGTCATGCCGCGGTCGACGAGTTGCACCGAGCCGAGTTCGCGAAGCAGGCGCAACGTGAACCGCCCTGACGCCGATCGCGCTCCGGCTCGCACGAAGCCGTTCACGGTCCACCGAGCCATCGGACACCTCACGAAGCGGGCGATCGGGACCCGGATCGCCCGATCGAGTCCGAGGCTAACACCGGCGAATCATCCGTGCGGGATGAGTCCACCGGGGGAGTGGAGCGCCTACCCTCAGTCATCCGCGCCTGAACAGCGCCCGAGGAGAGGTGACATCGTGAGCACACGCAAGCCGCGCAGCGAGCTGAAGGGCACCGGCTACGAGATCTTCATCGGGGTCCTCTCGATCCTGTCGATCCTCAACCTGCTGCTGCTGCTCATCGTCCAGGAGAAGTCCCTCGGCACGGTCCTCGCCGTGATGAACGGGATCTTCAGCATCATCTTCCTCGCCGACTTCACGTACCGGATCATCACCGCCCCGTCGGCCGGCGCGTACTTCTTCAAGCACTTCGGGTGGGCGGACCTGCTCGCCAGCCTCCCGTTCCCGCAGTTCAAGGTGCTGCGCACCTTCCGGCTGGTGCGGGTCTACAGGCTGCTGCGCAAGGTCGGCATCCGCGCCATCGGGCGCACGCTCATCAGAGACCGCGCCGGCAGCGCGCTCTACGTGCTGCTGCTCATGGGGATCCTGGTGCTGCAGTTCGGCAGTCTGACGATGCTCGCCATCGAGCAGTACGCGCCGGACGCCAACATCACGACCGCCTCCGACGCGCTCTGGTACACGATCGTCACCATCTCGACGGTCGGCTACGGCGATCAATACCCCGTCACCGACCTCGGCCGCATCTGCGGCACCCTCATCATCGTGGTGGGCGTCGGCATCTTCGGCACCTTCACGGGCTACCTCGCGACCGTCTTCCTCTCGCCGAAGCCCGCGGACGAGCCGGCGCCGGCTGCGACGCCGGACGAGGCGTCGCCGGTTGCGACGGCAGCGGCCGAGCCCGACGCCCTCACGGTCGAGACATTGCGCAGCAGGCTCGAGGAGTCCGAGGCGAAGCTCGCGGAGATCAAGCGGATGCTGGCGTAGCCGACGGGAACGGTGCCGCCCTCCGCCGTCGGCCGGCGGGGTGAGTAATGACCTGAGTAATCGCCCGGGCGAGTTGAGCATCGGCTACCCATCCTGCGCCGCGCCACTGCGCGCCACGCTCGTGGTGCATCAGTTTTCGCACGTATCCGGGAGAGGAAACCCCATGTCTCGCACCGCCGGCCGACGCCGCAGCTTCACAAAGCTCGCCGTCGGCATCACCACGACAGCAGCGATAACGGTGGCGACACTCGTCGCCACCGCGCTGCCCGCTGCGGCCTTCAAGCCGTACACCCATAACGCCACCGCCGAGACCGCCTACGACGATGTCGTCGACGACGGCCAGGTGACGATCGACGGCGCGGACTACACCGTCCGTGCCGACATCGTCACAGCGCTGCGCAACCAGCCCGCCGCGTACAACGCCGGCGTCATCGGCCCCGACGGGTTCCCCGACCTGGCCTACGGCCAGTCGGCGATCCACCCCGAGGAGACCGGCAAGTGGCTGCAGCACGTGCTGACCAAGGCGTGGGACGCCCAGGACGATCCAGGGCGCTCGGCCGCCGAGAAGGAGCAGATCCTCGCATTCGCCTACGGGTTCATGACCCACGCCGCGGGCGACATGTGGGCGCACACGCTCATCAACCAGGTCGCCGAGGGAGTCTTCCCAGGCGTCGGCGAGATCCTCGGCGATGACCCGACGGCGCTCGAGATCGCCCTGCGCCACGTGATCGCCGAGGGCTATGTCGGCGATGCCACCGCGGGCTTCGACGGCAACCCGCTGCGCAGCCAGGTGCCTGGCGAGTCCGACGAGGTCGGTGGCACTGAGTACAGCAGCGACTCCACGCCCGCGTTCGAGTACTCCGCGCCGACCGCGTGGATCTACGAGACCCTCGTGAACCCGGCCAACGCGCTGCCCGTCGGCACATGTGGCGATGGACTGGACGACGACGGAGACGGCACGCCCGATGACGGATGCCCGGGCGGACCGTACACGGTCGGCGAGGAAGCCGAACCGAACCGCGGGCCGCTCATCGACTACTTCATCGACTTGAAGGCCGAGCTGCAGATCGAACTGGCAAAGCTGGAGCTGGACCTCGGGCAGTCGGCGTGCGAGTTCGAGACGGATGACTGCCGCGCCATCAACCTGCAGAAGGCTGTCAGCACGGTGAGAGGGGACGTGACCGCGTCGATCCCCGTGCTGAACTGCGAGGCAAACCCGCCGTGCTTCCCGGATGCGGTTGACGCGGCGGATGACCTCATCGTCAATCCGGCCGCCATCGCGTACCTCAACGCGTGGATCGCCGACATCGACCGTGGCCTGCAGCACTGGCCCGAGCTCGGCGAAGCGCTTTCGCGCACCCTGTTCGACGCCGGAACGTTCCGCGACGCGCAGAACTTCCTGTGCGGCGGCGATGCAGAGCAGGGCGAGATCGACACGGAAGTCGAGCCGCTTTCCACCGACCGTGCGAAGTGCGAGGACGGCGTCGGCATCCTTCAGGTCGCCGGCTACACGCTCGGCGGACTCAACGACTCCGACAAGCCCGGCTTCATCAACGAGTACCTGCTGTCGATGCTCGGCGCGCCCGACTTCGTCGGCGAGGTGGTCGAAGAGGGCGGCACCGTCTTCCTCTGGCTGCAGGACCTGATGCAGACGATCATGCCCGACATCGACTTCCTCGACCCGGTGCTCGCCGACGCCAAGGAGCTGCTGCTCGATCTCGCGTCGGAGGCTCTCGGCTTCGACGTGGAGCAGCTGTCTTCGTTCCTCAAGCACCCGACGTACTGGATGGAGGTCGGCACTGCCGACATCGACGTCCCGTTCTCCGACGACGACGTGCACGTCGACCTGTTCGACGAGGGCGACCGCGAGTACCTCGACAACGTCATGCATCTGGTCGACCCGTTGGTCGACGACAATGAGATCGAGCTGCCGGACGGCACCGTGGTGGATGCATCGCGACTCGCGGACACCTCGCAGTGGAACCTCGAGAACTTCGAGCCCGCGTACGACGCGGTCCAGATGGCGAAGCTGCTCCTGCTCGACGCGAACGGCCTCAACCAGGTGATCGACGATCACCGCAGCGCCAGCCTGCTGGACGATGTCCCGACGGCGCTCTACGCCGATCGGACAGACCGCCCGGCGAACATCATGGTCGACGGCCTCGACGGCGTGCCGTGGCTGCGCAGCATCGACTCGGATCACTCCTGGCGTGCCGACCGCCTGCCGGTGTTCGACTCGCCCGACCCGGGTCACGCCGCCGAATCCGAGGCGCATTTCGCCGGAACCGGGCAGATGCCGCTGTGGGAGTCGTGCATCGCGCGCTCCGCCTTCCGTGACATCTTCCGCGACTGGGAGAACGGTGCCTGGTACCTGCCGGGGATGAATTTCCCCGACTTGGGCGATGCTCCGACCGCGCCGGCATGGATCACCGGATCGCTGACGACCGACTTCCAGGTGACGGGTGACGAAGCCGTCGTCGGCGGAGTGCAATGGGTCGGCGTGGACCACACGTTCACGCTCGCCGCAGCCGACGCGTCCTTCACGCCGGAGTCGCTGTCCACCACCTACACCGTCTATCCCTACGGCTCCCAGCCGCAGGCCTGGACGACAGTGGACGGCCCGGTCGCCGAGTTCGCCCTGCCCGCGGATGCCTCTGAGAACGTTCAGTGGGTCATCGACTGGAAGGCGTCGAGCGAGTGCGAGACGATCAGCGGAACCCAGGTCGTTCGAGTCGACCGCACGGCGCCGGTGATTCAGCTCACCGAGCCCGCGGCCACCGGCTATGACACCGACGATCTCGCGAGCGTCCAGTACACGATCACCGACCCGCTCAGCGGGGTGGAGACGCAGTCGGTCAAGTTCGACGGCGCCGAGGTGCCGACCGGCTACGTGCTCGACATGTTCACCCTCAACACGGGTGGGCACGCGGCGGTGGCGACGGCGACCGACTTCGTGAACAACACGGCGACGGCCACCCGGGCGTTCACGCTCCTGGCCACGACGACGTCGCTCAGCAACAACCTCACCCGCGCGGTGGCGGAGTCGCTGGTCACCGATCCGAAGGTCGTGAAGGGCCTGCGTGACAAGCTGAACGCGGCCATCAAGAGCCACGCGACGGCCAAGCACCCCACCGAGGTCAACCAGCTCGTCGCGGTCAGGGATCAGCTGCAAGCCCAGCTCGGCAAGGGCGTCAACTCCGTGTTCGCGACCCGCATGATCGGCTGGACGAACGACCTGATCGCGGTCCACTGATCCGCTGATCACCGGGGCGGCCGGTCGGGGGAACCTCCCCGGCCGGCCGTCTCTCGCGCGGCGAGGCTGCGCCTGTCTCGAAGACGGTGATCTTCGCTGCTAGACCTTCTCGGGCAGCAGGTCGGCGAGCAGCGATTCGATGCGGCGGCGGATCTCGTCACGGATCGGGCGGACGGCGTCGATGCCCGACGTCGTCGCCGCCGAGCACGCGGAGATAGCCGGCGGCCATCTGTGATCGTCCTGCGTTGTGGACCGCAGACGAACAGGACGGTGGGCTTGTCGGTCGTGCAGCGCCTTCATGTGGTGGCTGACCGTCGGCTGCCGCAACTCGAGCGCGTCCGCAAGCCGGCCGACGAGCGCACGCCCATCGTCCGAGTCGCGAATGAGCCGCAGGATGCGCGCTCGTGTGGGATCCCCGAGCGTGACGAGGTCCCGAGCATCCGCGACCTGATTCATAGACAACAGTCTATCGACGGTTCGGCGGGAGCGACCGGTGGCGCGGTCGGCACCCGTGTCAGCCGGTGCCGACGTTGGCGCTGCGCCGCTCAATGAGGACGGTGTCGCGCCAGCTGCCGGCGTGCGGACCGGCGCCGGACTTGGCAATCCGCTCTCTTCGGCCGACGACGCGGAAGCCTGCCGCCTCGTGCAGTCTCAGGCTTGCCGCATTCTCGGGGAAGATGCTCGATTGGATCGTCCAGACGCCGGCGC
>Ga0190271_10002948_pt1 | contig 10536 bp, 9 predicted proteins | sample Popmic356T_FD_133747 | JGI IMG/M metagenome (GOLD analysis project Ga0190271, IMG submission 133747) | Populus adjacent soil microbial communities from riparian zone of Weber River, Utah, USA - 356 T | ecosystem: Environmental > Terrestrial > Soil > Riparian zone | place: USA: Utah | collected... | reverse complement strand
GATGCCGACGTGGCGAGCGCCGCACTGCGCGAAGCACACGAAGAGATCGGCCTCGATGCGTCGCACGTGCGCGTCTTTGGCTATCTACCGGATCACCTGGTCATCAGCGGTTATCGCGTGACGCCGGTGTTGTCGCTGGTCACGCCACCCTTTTCCCTCACGCTCAATCCCGCGGAGGTCGCCGAAGTGTTCGAAGTTCCGGTGAGCCACGTGTTCGACCCGGGCAATCACAAGGCGCGGCTGCGGCGCGTGGGCGACGAAGACATGTTGCTGTACGACATCACCTGGCAAGGCCAGAACATCTGGGGCGCAACCGCCGGCATGCTCCTTACTTTCGTTCGCATGGTTCAGGAGGGCGCGTGAGCGACGAGACCGACGCGAAAGCACAACGTTCGCTCGCGCGGCTGCTCGGCATCATGCGCCGGTTGCGCGACCCGGCGAATGGCTGTCCCTGGGATCGCGAGCAGGATTTCGCGAGTATCGCGCCGTACACCATCGAAGAAGCGTACGAGGTGGCGGAGGCCATCGCGCGCGGCGAACCGCGGGCGCTCGAAGGCGAGCTGGGCGACCTGCTGTTCCAGGTCGTGTTCCACGCGCAGATGGGTGCGGAGCGGCAATGGTTCGATTTCGCCAGCGTCGCCGAATCCATCGCTGGCAAACTCACCGAACGTCACCCGCACGTGTTTGCCGATGCGCGCATCGACTCGGTGGCCGACCAGAACCGCGCGTGGGAGGAACACAAGGCCCGGGAGCGCGCGGCCCGCGGCGAGTCACCCGGTGAACTCGACGATGTGCCGCTGGCGTTGCCCGCGCTGGCGCGCGCCGCGAAACTGGGCAAACGCGCCGGACGCGTGGGATTCGACTGGCCCGATGCCAGCGGAGTGCGCGCCAAGATCGACGAAGAGATCCGTGAGATCGAATCCGTGGCCGAAGGCCAGCACGCGGCGCGTGCCGAAGAACTCGGCGACCTGCTGTTCGCGGTGGCGAACTGGGCGCGCCATCTCGAGGTCGATGCCGAGGAATCGCTGCGACTCGCCAACGCCAAGTTCGAGCGCCGCTTCCGCGCCGTGGAAAGGCTCGCGGCGGAACGTGCGCTGGTTCTCAAAGCGCTCTCGCCCGCGGCGTGGGACGCGCTGTGGAACGAGGTGAAAACCTCGGAAAAGACAGCCGGATCCGACGTTCAGTAAGGATTCATCGACCGCTTCGTACAGTGGCTCCACGGTCGGGATACCCCTCGATCGACGGAGGCTATATGTCGAGCAGCAGCAGAAAGTTCGTGGTGAGCCTGGTGGCGGCGGCGGTGACGGCGGCGAGTGCCGGCGTGTCGGCGCAGGATCAGTACGGTCCGTACGACCAGGCGCCGTACGATCAGGGCCAGTACGACAATCGTGACGCTGCCTACGACTATGCCCGCGTGGTCGACGTGCAGCCGCTGGTCACCCGCGTACGCGTCACCACTCCGCAGCGCGAATGCTGGGATGAAACCCGCGTTGATCAGCCCGGCTATTCGAACGGCGTCCTTCCGCGCAGCACGGCCGGTGGCGCGGTGCTCGGTGGAATCGTCGGCGCGGTCATCGGCCACCAGTTCGGCCACGGGCAGGGACGCGATGCCGCGACGGCCGCCGGTGCGGTCGTCGGTGCAGCGGTCGGTGCGCAGCAGGCGCAGCGCCGCGCGGCCTACGGCTCGGCGCCGCCGCGCCAGTACACCGTGCAGCGCTGTGAGACGCGCTACCGCGATGAGTGGCAGGAACGTACCGACGGCTATCGTGTGACTTATGACTACCACGGTCGTCGCCACGTTACCGAAATGCCACACCGCCCCGGCGACCGCATTCGCGTGCGGGTCGACGTGAGCCCGGCGGAGTAGTGAACGAGTTGTTTGTCATGGCCTTGTGGGCGGCCCTCTACTGTCGAAGGGCCGCCCACATCGCGTTTCTCACCTTCCTCGCCAATTCGGGAGCGCAAACCTTTAAACTCGCGCCCGTCATGAACACGATTCGCAAAGGTCTGGTGCCCGCCGCGTTGCTGGCGGTGTGCTTCGCGCCGTTCACGCAGGCTCACGGCATGCCGGGGCAGGTGATCGTTGGCGGCAACGCCGAAGGGCGTCCAGGCGTCGTGGCCGAAATGCACGACGGCATTTCGCTCGATGAAGCCGTGCGGCGCGCCGAGGCGCAATACCGCGCTCGCGTGGTGCGCACCGAAGTGCAGGACGAAGACGGTCGCAAGGTTTACGTGCTCAAGCTCCTGTCGGAAGACGGGCGCGTGGTCACGGTACGGATCGACGCCGCCACCGGAAGGATGCGCTGACCGCATGCGTGCCCTGATAGTCGAAGACGAAGCGAGCTTGCGCGAAGGCCTGCGCGATCAACTGGTGAAGCAGGGCTTTACCGTCGATGTCGCCGCCGATGGTGACGAAGGCATGTTCGCGGGCAAGGAATACCCGCTCGACATCGCCGTCATCGATCTCGGGCTGCCGAAGATGTCCGGGCTCGATCTCATCCGCGCCTTGCGCGGCGCGGGCAAGAAGTTTCCCATCCTGATCCTGACGGCGCGCGATCGCTGGCAGGACAAGGTCGAAGGGCTGCAGGCGGGCGCGGACGACTACGTCGCCAAGCCCTATCACTTCGAAGAAGTGCTGGCGCGCATGCAGGCGCTGCTGCGACGTGCGGGCGGCTGGGCCAGCCCGATTCTCGAATGCGGCCCGATCCGCCTGGACACGCGCTCGCAGACAGTCACGCTGACGGGCAATGCGATCGAGCTCACGACATTCGAATACCGCATCCTCGAGCACATGATGCTGCGGGCGGGCGACGTGATCTCGAAGACCGAGCTCACTGAACGTCTCTACGACCAGGACTTCGAACGCGACAGCAACGTCATCGAGGTTTTCATCGGGCGCCTGCGCCGCAAGCTCGATCCCGACGAAACCCTGCATCCCATCGAAACCCTGCGCGGACGCGGCTACCGCTTCGCCCTTGCTCGGACAGAGATGGCACGCACCCAGGCCTGAGGAAGCTCGCGCTTGTCGCGTCCTTCCTTAAGCCGCCGGCTCCTGCTGTCGGTGTTCATCGTGCTGGTGGCGTTCTTCGGGCTCACGGTGTTCCTGCTCGACCGGGTTTTTCAGCGCGCCGCGGAACGCAGCCTGCGCGAGCTCATCGATGCGCAGATGGTGGCGCTGATCGCCGCGGCGGATCCGGACGGCCCGGAATCGGTCACCCCGACCGCCGTACTCGAGACGCGCTTCGACACGCCGGGGTCCGGGCTCTATGCGGAAATCCGTTCGGCCAGCGGCGAGAGCATCTGGCGCTCGCAATCGACGGTCGGCACGGCGGTGCAGTTCGGTCCGCCGGTCGAAGGCGGTGAACGTACCTTTTTCTACACCGAGATCGCCGGGACGCCGATCCGGTTGGCGGTCGCGAGCCGCGGAATCGTCTGGGACGATCTGCATGGTCAGCCCGCGCGCTTCACGTTCAGCGTCGCCACCAGTCTCGAAGTGTACGAATCGCAGCTAGCCAGCTTCCGGCAGCAGATGATCGGCTGGTTCGTGGGGCTGGCGGTGCTGCTGGTCGCCACGCTGGCGCTGCTGTTGCGCTGGGTGCTGAAGCCGGTGCGGCGCCTGGAGGGCGAGATCAAGGAAGTGGAGGCGGGCACGCGCGAGCACCTGGGCGAGGCGTGGCCGCGGGAGCTCTCGGCCGTGACCAGCAATCTCAACGCGTTGCTCGATGGCGAACGCACGCGCATCCGGCGCTATCGCGACACGCTCGGCAATCTTGCGCACAGCCTCAAGACGCCGCTGGCGGTCATGCGCCAGGCGCTTGGCACGGGCGACACGCCCGGCAAGACCGCACTGAATGCCGAGATCGATCGCATGAGCGGCATCATCGAGCACCAGATGAAGCGGGCCGCGACCAGCGGCGGCGTGTTGTTAGGCCAGGCGCCGGTGGACGTGGCGCCGATCGTCGTCGAGCTGCGGGTCGCGCTGCTCAAGGTCTACGGCAACAAGGACTTGCTGTTCGAAACGATGATCGCGCCGGAAGCGCAGTTCATCGGTGATCGCGCCGACCTCACCGAGCTGCTCGGCAATCTGCTCGACAACGCCTGCAAGTGGGCGCGCACGAGGGTACGCATCGAAGTCACCATCGACGCGAAAGCGGATACGCGAGCCGCGTTGCGCCTGGTGGTGGACGACGACGGTCCCGGAATCGCCGAGGCAGATCGCGCCAGGGTCCTGCAGCGCGGCGGGCGTGCCGACGAAGCGACGCCAGGATACGGGCTTGGCCTGTCCATGGTGCACGACACCGTGGAGTTGTACGGTGGCTCGATGCGCATCGACAGTTCGGATCTCGGCGGTGCGCGTTTCGTGCTCAGGTTGCCCGGAAGAATGGGGACACTCCCCATTTCCTAGCAAAAGGGGCCGCACCTCGGTGCAGCGTGAAGCGCGCCGCAAATTGACTTCACGGGGACCCGCTCCTAGCATCGCCGTCGGCCTGGGATGCGGCCTGCCGCTTGCGCCCTTCGAGGGATGGTGAACGCTCCCGTGTTCGATTTCGTCTGATCCTAAAGACCACCAGGCGAACGGGTCGGCAATGCAAGCACTGATCAAATCGTTTGCCGGGACGGAGGATCGGATGCGCACCTATCTGCAGTCGAAAGACATGGCGAAGTCATTGCGCGAGTCGCTGGCGGCGCTCGACGTCAATCTCACTCACGGTCAATGCCTCGACATCGTCGCGAAGCAGTTCGGCTTCCACGACTGGAACATTCTGGCAGCGAAGCTGCGCGGCGAGACGATGCGCGGTGAATCGGGCGAAGGACCCGTTTCGCTCGAGCCGCCGATCCCGGTGTTGCGGATCACGTCGCTCGCGGCGGCGAAGGAGTTCTACGTGGACTTCCTTGGCTTCGAGTTTGATTGGGGAAACGACGAGCCGCAGGCGGGCGGCGCGTACGCGCAGGTGTCGCGCGACGGCGTGCAACTCCATCTGGCGCAGGAGAGTGAAGGTGGACGCACCGCTGCGCTGTTGTTTCGCGACATGCAGGGTCTCACGGCGCTGCATCGCGAACTCGTCGCGCGCAAGGGCAAATTCGCGCCGACGGAGATCTTCTTCACGCGATGGGATTCGCGCGAGTTCGAAATCATCGACCCGTTTGGCAATCACCTGCGATTCTGGGAAAACAATCCGCCGGGCGTGGCGACGTAAGCCACCGGCCGGCAGGTGCGGCCCCTTTTGCTAGGAAATGGGGAGTGTCCCCATTTATTTGATCTCGAAGGTGATGCCCTGGGCCAGCGGCAGCTCGCGACTCCAGTTGATGGTGTTGGTCTGGCGGCGCATGTAGGCCTTCCACGAATCCGAACCGGATTCGCGTCCGCCGCCGGTGTCTTTCTCGCCGCCGAACGCGCCGCCGATTTCGGCACCCGAGGTGCCGATGTTCACGTTGGCAATGCCGCAATCGCTGCCGGAGGCGGACAGGAAAGCCTCGGCGTGCTGCAGGCGGTCGGTGAAGATCGCCGATGACAAGCCGTGGGCCGATGCGTTTTGCATCGCGATGGCGTCTTCGAGCGAGTCGAACGGGATCAGGTACATGACGGGCGCGAAAGTTTCGTGCTGGACGATGGGCCAGTCGTTCTGCGCGAGGACAATGGTCGGCGCGACGAAGTTGCCTTTTCCCTCGAGAATTTTCTCTCCCGTGATCACCTTGCCGCCGGCGGCCTTGGCCTGCGCGATGGCCTGTGAATAGCGCTCGACGGCGCCTTTGTCGATCAACGGACCCATGAGCGTCGCCGGATCGATTGGATTGCCGATGCGCACCTGCGTGTATGCGTGCGCGAGCCGCCGGCCGAGTTCGTCGACGCGTGAGCGGTGCACGAGGACTCTTCGCGTGGTCGTGCAGCGTTGGCCTGCCGTCCCGACCGCGCCGAACACGATGGCCGGCACGGCGAGTTTCAGGTCCGCGGTTTCATCGACGATGATCGCGTTGTTGCCACCGAGCTCGAGCAGCGATTTGCCGAGGCGCCTGGCCACTCGTTCCGCCACGTTCCGGCCGATGGCCGTAGACCCCGTGAACGACACCAGCGCCACGCGCCGGTCGTCGACGAATCTCGTGGCGAGATCCGTGCCGCCATCGATGAACAACTGGAAGATCGCCGGTAGTTTGTGCTCGCGCATCACCTTGTTGCAGATGTGCTGAACGGCGATCGCCGTGAGCGGCGTCTTCGGCGAGGGCTTCCACACCGAGGCATTGCCGCAGATGGCGGCGAGAAACGCATTCCACGCCCACACGGCAACCGGGAAATTGAACGCCGAGATGATCCCGACGACACCGAGCGGATGCCACTGCTCGTACATGCGGTGCTGGGGCCGTTCGGAGTGCATCGTGAGACCGTAGAGCATGCGCGACTGTCCGAGCGCGAAGTCGGCGATGTCGATCATCTCCTGCACTTCGCCCAGGCCCTCGGCCCTGATCTTGCCGTTCTCGAGCGTGACCAATGCGCCCAGGTCGTCCTTGGCCGCACGCAATGCATCGCCTAACAACCGGATGGCCTCGCCGCGGCGCGGCGCGGGCACGTTTTTCCAGGCGGCCGCTGCTTCGACGGCGCAGCGCATGACGTTTTCGTAGTCGGTGACGGTGGCGCTGCGCACCTGTGCCAGTGTTTCGCCGGTCGCCGGATTGGTGGAGGTGATGGCGCTGCCCGCGGTGTCCTTCGACCAGCCGAGGTTGCCCATCCATGCGCCGGCGTTGATCGAATCGATGCCGAGCCGCTTGAGGATGCCGCCGACGTCGACGTTCACTTTCGCGGCGCTCACTTCTTTTTCCTCGGCCTGGCGGGGGCTTTCGCTGCCGCCGCGGTCCTGCGCTGATGTCCGGCCTGGCCACTGACGACGACCACGGAGGATATGTCCTTGGTGCCGCCGGGCGCGTAGTACTGGCCGAAGCGATTGTCGAGGATCTCGGGCAGATCGAATTGTTCCTGCGCGACGAAGCCCTGGTACTTGCGCGGGCTCGTCAGCACGAGGTCGACCACCGAAGTGATGCCGGCGGCGGTGGTGACCTGGATCGCCGACCAGAGGCGGCCCGCGATCATCTGCGGATAGATCTTGTTGACGTAGTTTTCTTCGCGCAGCTGGCCATCCTGTTTGCCGGCGACGGCGGCGTACACGATGACCACGTCCTGCAGCGTCTGCGGCACGGCGTGTTCGAGCACGCGTTTCAGCGTGGCGCGATCCGAGTTGAGCTTGAGGTCGTTCATGAGCAGGCGCATCTGCGCGCAGTGGCCTGGGTATCGCATCGTCTTGTAATTTATTTGCTCACAGATCTTGCCGTGCGATTCCGCGAGTGACCCCAGGCCGCCCGAAGTGTTGAAGGCTTCATACAGCGTGCCGTCGATCTCGATTTCCTCGAGGCCTTCGAGCGGCGCTGCATCGACGACCTTGCCATCGACCACCGACTGGCACGGGTTGCCGTATTCGTTGATGAGGCCCTCGGTGGACCAGGTCAGCGAATACTTGAGCACGTTGTTAGGGTGCTGGGGCAGGGCGCCGACGCGCAGCTTGATGGAGCGCAGCTCGTCGAAATGTTTGGTGAGTTCGTTGGCGGCGATGCTGATGAAGCCCGGCGCGAGTCCACACTGGGGCACGAACGCCTTCGATGCACCACGCGAGATGCGCCGCACGGCCTGGGTGACCGCCACGTCTTCGGTCAGATCGAAGTAGTGCGCGTTGCCCTTGCGCGCGGCCTTGGCCACGGCCGGATTGCAGTAGTAGGGCAGGCTGGAGATGACGGCCTGCGGTTTGTTTGCCGAGAAGTGGCTTTCGAGCGCCCCGGGGTCGCTCGCGTCAAGGGCAACCGCTCGCAGATTGAGAGAACCGTGAGCTTTCACCACGGCGTCAGCCGCCGCCGCGTCGACGTCGCCCAGGGTGACGTCATAATCACCCGACTCCGCCAGCAAGCCAGAGATGAGGGCGCCGATCTTGCCGGCACCCAAAATCAAAACTTTGTGCATGAATACCTCGATTGGCGGTAGTGTGCCGTAACCTGCTGAATTAGAATACTTCGCACCATGCGTACCCCCGACACCGCCTCCTGGCATCCCGCAAGCTGGACCTCCCGAACCGCGGCACAACAGCCGCGTTACAACGACCTGGCCGCGCTCGAAAGCAACGTTGCCTCGCTCTCGCGGTTGCCGCCGCTGGTGGTGTCCTGGGAGATCGAGCAGCTGCGCGAGCGTCTCGCGGAAGCGCAGATCGGTCGCAAGTTCCTGCTCATGGGCGGCGACTGCGCCGAGACTTTCGAAGAGTGCGAGTCCGACAAGATCGCCAAGAAGCTCAAGATCCTGTTGCAGATGAGCCTCGTGCTCCTGCACGGACTCAAGAAACCCATCATTCGCGTCGGCCGCATGGCCGGCCAGTACGCCAAGCCCCGATCGGCCGACACGGAGACGCGCAATGGCGTCACGCTGCCGGCGTTCCGTGGCGATCTCGTGAATCGTTCGGAGTTCACGGCCGAGGCGCGCGAGCCCGATCCCACGCTGCTGCTGCGCGGCTACGAACGCGCTGCGCTCACGCTCAATTTTGTGCGCGCGCTGTGTGATGGCGGTTTCGCCGACCTGCATCACCCGAGATATTGGGATCTCGGCTTCATGAAACATTCGCCGCTGATCGAGCAGTACCAGAAGATCGTCGACTCCATCGGCGACTCCCTGGACTTCTTCGAACGCGTGAGCGGTGGCCGTGCCCCGCACGAAGTCACCTCGGTCGATTTCTTTGCCGCGCACGAAGGGCTGCTCATGCCCTACGAGCAGGCGCAGACGCGTTACATCGAGCGTCAGAAGCGCTGGTACAACCTGGCCACGCATATGCCGTGGATCGGCATGCGCACTGCCGCGCTCGATGGCGCGCACGTCGAATTCTTCCGCGGCATCGCCAACCCGATGGGCGTGAAGATCGGACCCGCGATGACCGCCGAATGGCTGCAGGGCCTGGTCACGACGCTGAATCCGCAGAACACCCCGGGACGCCTCACCATCATCCATCGCTTCGGAGCGAAGGATGTCGAAAAGGGTCTGCCGCAGATGATCAAGGCCGTTCGTGAAACCGGCCAGCAGGTGCTGTGGGTCTGCGATCCCATGCACGGCAACACCGAGACGAGCTCCGGTGGCCTCAAGACGCGTCGCTTCGAGAACATCCTCAAGGAACTCGAGTTGTCATTCCAGGTTCACGAAGCCAATGGATCGTTCCTGGGCGGCGTGCACATCGAGCTCACCGGTGAAGACGTCACGGAATGCACCGGCGGCGCGCGTGGCCTCACCGATGCGGACCTTGCGCGTGCGTACAAGTCGACGGTCGATCCGCGACTCAACTACGAACAGGCGCTGGAAATGGCGATGCTGATCGGCCGGCACGGTCCGGCACGCTAATTGCTGATCCGCGGATCATGCAGTACGAAAAAATAGCGGTTCCGAAGGAAGGCCGGCGCATCACCATCAATCCGGACGCGTCGCTCAACGTGCCGGATGTTCCTCTCATCGCCTACGTCGAAGGCGACGGCATCGGCATCGACATCACGCCGGTGATGTTGAAGGTGGTCGACGCGGCGGTGTCCAAGGCCTACGGGACCAGGCGAAAGATCTCCTGGGTCGAGGTCTTCGCCGGCGAGAAGGCGCAAAAGGTTTACGGCACGGGTTTCCCCGACGAGACGCTGCTGGCGCTGCGCGACTTCGTGGTCAGCATCAAGGGCCCGCTGGGTACGCCCGTCGGCGGTGGCATGCGCTCGCTGAACGTGGCGATGCGGCAGAACCTCGACCTCTACGCCTGCGTGCGCCCCATTCGCTATTTCCCTGGCGTGTCGACGCCGATGGCCGATGCCTCGCTGACCGACATGGTGGTCTTCCGCGAGAACACCGAAGACATCTACGCCGGCATCGAATGGCCCACGGGCTCGGAAGAAGTCCACAAACTGATCCACTTCCTGCAGACCGAGCTCAAGGTGAGTGGCATCCGTTTCCCGGCGAGCTCGGGCCTCGGCATCAAGCCGGTTTCGAAAGAGGGCAGCCAGCGCCTGGTGCGCAAGGCCATCCAGTACACCATCGAGAACGACCGCGTGTCGGTCACGCTGGTGCACAAAGGCAACATCATGAAGTACACCGAAGGTGCCTTCATGCAGTGGGGCTATCTACTCGCGAAAGAGGAATACGGCGCCAAGCCCATCGGCGCGGGTCCGTGGCTGTCGTTCAAGAGCCCGGTCAACGGCAAGGAAATCGTCATCAAGGACGTCATTGCCGACAACTTCCTGCAGCAGGTGCTGCTGCGTCCCGAAGACTACGACGTCATCGCCACGCTGAACCTGAACGGCGACTACATCTCCGACGCGCTGGCGGCGCAGGTGGGCGGCATCGGCATCGCGCCGGGCGGCAACATCGGCGACGGGCTCGCGGTGTTCGAGGCCACGCATGGCACGGCGCCGAAATACGCCAACCTCGATCGCGTGAACCCGGGCTCGGTGATCCTCTCCGGGGAAATGATGCTGCGCTACATGGGCTGG
>Ga0190271_10002947_pt1 | contig 10538 bp, 7 predicted proteins | sample Popmic356T_FD_133747 | JGI IMG/M metagenome (GOLD analysis project Ga0190271, IMG submission 133747) | Populus adjacent soil microbial communities from riparian zone of Weber River, Utah, USA - 356 T | ecosystem: Environmental > Terrestrial > Soil > Riparian zone | place: USA: Utah | collected... | reverse complement strand
ATCTGGGTCGCCCCAAGGTGTTGTCTGCGCACCGGCGGCGCCGGGTACGAGCAGAGCGGCGAGAACAAGAGACGGGAAGGCAACGCGCATTCGACTTCTACGACAGTTTAGCGCGGCTGCAGCACCGTCGCGCTGCCGTCTTTCGCGCGCCGCGGTGACACACCCGCTGCAGCCGTATACGGACATCCTCGAGCACTTCTGCAACGAGAACGAGAGGGACCGGGCCCACATGGGTAAGTGAGGTTCCCGATCCTTGGTTCTTGGTCCTTGGTTCTTGGTCCTTGGTCCTTGGTCCTAAGTCCTGCTACGACTTCTGCACGACGAGATCATCGACCTGCACTTCGGTCACGTGGTTCACACGGAACCCGACGATGCCATCGGTTGGCATCTTGAGGTCCGACTTCGGCGTCGTGTGCACCACCATGCCGTTGACAAGGTAGCTGACGGCGTCGCCAGTCACGCGCACTTCAAGCGCATTGACCGACTTACCGGTTGCGTCCGGCTTCTTGACCGACGGGCTGGGCGTGTATCCCTTGATGTCCCTGATCATCTCGCCCGTGCGCTGTTTGATCAGGAACGTGCCGTCCTGCGCGATCGTGAAGTACGTGTAGCGCTGGTCGGCGCCGTCGAGTCCCGCACCCCCGAACACGAGGCCGTAGTAGTTGGTGTGATTGCTCGGCTTCAACAACGTGAACGTCCCCTTGGCGATGAAGTTGCCCGTCGCCGTGCTCGACGGGTTCCAGTAGACGCCCGCGGGCCCGCCCGCGACGTGAAAGCCCTTCCCCATCGCCATGAACGTGACGCCCGACTTGTCGTCGGGATCCTGAGCGCTCTTGCTTCGATCGAGCCGCATCTTCCAACCGGCGGGCGCCTGCGCCGCCAACGGAACAACAAGTGACGCTATGAGAGCCGCAAGAACAACGCGCTTGAACATTGCTTCGATCTCCTTCTCTCCGGAATTTCCACCAGCGTACCTCAACTTCAATTCGCCTGACTGATCGACCGACGTCAATCACGGCCATAATCTTTGCTTCAGATGGCACAGACACTTCGCGTTCAGCTCGAGGCCACCGGCCCGTCCACGACTCGAGCCACAGCGAGACTGCATACCGTTCTTGTCGATCGACCGGCTGCCAAAGGCGGTGAAGATCGAGGTCCTCTGGGCGGAGAGTATCTGCTCGTCGCCCTGGGCGGCTGCTTCATGAGCAACCTGCTTGCGGCGATTCGCGCCCGCGACGCGGCGATCTCGAACGTCCGAGCAGACGTGATCGCGACAATGGACGGACCGCCAGATCGGTTCACGGATTTCACCGTGACCATATCGGCCGAGCGGAACGACCCCGATGAGGTTCTTAAGCTGATCGAGGTCGCCGCGCGTGCGTGCGCTGTCACCAACACGCTGAGCAAGGCGGCATCGGTCTCGTTCGTCTTCGAAGGAAGGTCATTCCTTATTCATGAAGCGGGAAGGGACGCTACTTAAGCGCGGCCGAGCTTCTCGATCGCCAGGCGCTCTTCGCCGTGCGGGTCGTCGGCGAGATCAACCGACGAACCAAAGACCATCGTCGGCCACGATGTCGGGTTGTAGGGAGTCCACGAGGGGATGCCCGGGTGTGAGGGGTTGCCGGTGCGCGCAAACGAGATCCATGCCTCGCTCATTGCGGTCGCCAGTGTCGTGCGTGCCGCGCTCGATCCGGTCATGAACGAGATGTCATTCGGGTGATCGAAGACAAACGGCAGTTCCATGCCATGCATCGATCGGAGCTTGCCACCGCGCACGGGTGAGCGCCACGTAAATGAATAGAGATAGACCGGTGCGCGACCCTGAGCAAATTTCCGCTGCGCGATCACGTGCGCGGCGTGACGCAGCGCTGACGCATCACCAGCCATGACCGCCGCGAGGTCGCCAGGCGTCTCCGTCGGGCGATGAGATCGGTAGATCGCAATCAGACGATCGACGTCATCGTCACTCCAGGGAAAGATCCCCTTCACGTGATCGCGAAGCTCGGCGAGCGTGGTGGGCTCGGTGCTCCAGTACGAGTCGTCGGGGTTGCCGTACGGAATTCCCTCGCATTCGTTCGATCCCACCATCAACGGCAACGTTGCCGAAAGATCAGATGCGACAGAGTCGAATGGATGCGACGGCAGCGTGCGGCCGTCAACGACGGGAACGAAGCGCAGCGACAGATCGCCGCCTGCACCAGTCGTCATCGCCGACACGATCCGCTCAGCGGGCATCGTCAGCAGCGCATCTGCACTCGTCGCTCGCGAGCCGAGACGTGTGAGCAGCGTCTCGGCCGCCTCGACCGCACGCGCCGGCTCCTGTCCGGTGACCGCGGTATCGGCCAGCGTGCTCATGATGATCGCGCGATGAAAGAGGTTCTTCGCGGCGGGAAATGCGGTGAGCATCGCCACCTTCCCGCCTCCGCCTGACTGACCGAATATCGTGACGTTGCGCGGATTGCCGCCGAAGCGCTCGACGTTGTCGCGTACCCATTCGAGCGCAAGCACCAGATCGGTGAGTGGCAAATTTGCCGTGCGGGAGAAGCGCTCGCTCACGCCTGACAGCCCGGCCAGCCACAAGTAGCCCAGGGCGTTGAGCCGATGAGTGAGCGTGATGACAACGACGTCGTGGTTTCGAGCGAGCGCGGTGCCGTCGTAGAAAATGGAGTTGCCGGACCCGGTCCGTTGTCCGCCCCCATGGAACCACACCATCACCGGCCGATTGCCTCGGCCCGTTGCAGGCGTCCAGACATTGAGTCGCAGGCAGTCTTCGTCCATCGGTCCGCTGCCGGTCAGCGCGTCGCCGATCTCGGGAATCATAGGACGTGAGGGCTGCCACGCGCGTGGGCCGTACTCGTACGCCTCGACAACCCCCGTCCAGCCCGATGGCTTCACTGGCGGTTGAAATCGATTCGCACCCGTGGTGGACGCACCGTAGCGGATGCCCTTGAATGTGATGGCGCCGTTCAGCGCGAGACCGCGAAGACGGCCCGTGGTCGTCTCGACGATGGGGCCTGGCGTAGCTGTTTGCGCGTCGGTTCGTTGCGCCGCCAGCGTCGAGCACCATGCGAGCGACCAGCCAGTCTGCTGAAGGAAGTCGCGGCGATTCACGTCACGCAATACTGGCGGCGTTGAAGCCGAGCGCCTTCTGGAAGACGCGCCCGGCGGTGTCGGTCAGCCGGAAGTTGCGTCCTTGATACTTGAACGTCAGCCGCGTGTGATCGATTCCCATGCACCGCAGGATCGTCGCGTTCAGATCGTGGATGTGCACCGGGTCCGCGGTGATGTTGTAGCCGTAGTCGTCGGTCTCGCCGAGCGTGATGCCCGGCTTCACGCCACCGCCCGCCATCCAGATCGTGAACGCACGCGGATGGTGATCGCGCCCGTAGTCATCCGCCGTCAGCTTGCCCTGTGAGTACACCGTCCGCCCGAATTCGCCGGCCCAGATGACCAGCGTGTCTTCGAGCAGGCCTCGCTCCTTCAGATCCTGAATCAAGCCTGCGCTCGGCTGATCGACCTGCTGGCACGTCGTCCTGATCGCCTTCGGCAACCCGGAGTGATGATCCCAGGCGCGGTGATAGAGCTGGATGAAACGCACGCCTCGTTCGGCCAGGCGCCGCGCGAGCAGACAATTCGCCGCGTAGGTACCCGGCTTTCTGGAGTCGGGGCCATAGAGCTCGAACGTGTGCTCGGGCTCCTTCGAGAGATCGGTGAGCTCGGGCACCGAGCTCTGCATGCGGAACGCCATCTCGTACTGCGCGATCCGCGTGGCGATCTCGGGATTCTGCGTGGCGTCGTACTCGACCTGATTCAGCTTCTCCAGATCCTGGATGAAGCGCGCGCGCTGTGACGTCTCGAAGCCCTCCGGGTTCGAGACGTAGAGCACCGGGTCGCCAACCGAACGCAGCTTGACTCCCTGATACTTGCTCGGAAGAAAGCCCGTGCCCCATTGCCGCTCGGCCAGTGATTGCCCGTTGCCAGTAATCATCACGACAAAGGCCGGGAGATCCTGGTTGAGCGTGCCGAGCCCATAGGAGACCCAGGCTCCCAGGCTCGGCCGGCCTGCGAGCTGAAACCCCGTCTGCGCGAACGTCACCGCCGGATCGTGGTTGATCTGTTCCGTGTGGATGGACCTGATGAAACAGAGATCGTCGGCAATCTTCGCAGTGTGCGGAAGCAGCTCGCTCAACCACGCGCCCGACTGTCCGTACTGCGCGAACTTGAAGATCGACTGCGCCACCGGGAAGCTCGTTTGTGCCGCGGTCATCGCCGTCAGGCGCTGGCCGTTGCGGATCGACTCGGGGAGATCGGTGCCCTGCACCTTGGCAAGCTGCGGCTTGTAGTCGAACAGATCGAGCTGCGACGGCGCCCCGCTCTGGAACAGGTAGATCACGCGCTTGGCCTTCGGCGCGAAATGCGGAAGGCCTTCGATTCCGAGACTCGGGATTCGGGATTCGGGATTCGAAAGGCTCTGAGCGAACAAGTCGCGCTGCAGCAGCTCCCCGAGTGCCGCCATGCCGATGCCAAGACCCGCCTGACCGAGAAAGCGCCGCCGGTCCATAGCTACTCCTTCATCACCACTTCGTTGAGGTTGAGGATGAGGCTGGTCACGCTGGTGTACGCGGCGAGCTCGCTGACGTTCAACTTCGCGTCGCGCTGATGTTCGCCGTGGTTCACGTACTTCAATGCCGCGTCAGGTTTCGACTTGAACAGCTCGAGATTGTCAACGAACGCATCCTCGAGCACCGCGGCTTCCGACCTCTTGGGCGTGCGTGCGGTGGCCATGCGGAACGCGTAGGCAATTCGCTCCGAGGGTGATGTGCCGCCCTCCTTCATCACGCGCTCCGCGAACACCCGCGCCGCTTCGACGAACGTCACGTCGTTCATGAGGTCGAGCGCCTGAAGCGGCGTGTTGGTCAGTACCGGTCTGACCATGTGGCTCTCACGCGCCGAGGCATCAAAGTTCGCCATCGAAGGTGGAGGGATCGAGCGCCGCCAGAAGGTATACAGACTGCGGCGATACAGGTTGTCCCCGTGATCCTGCACGTAGGCACCGCCGCCGCCGATTTCGTTCCACAGCCCTTCTGGCTGGTACGGCTTCACCGAGGGCCCACCGATCTTGTTGACCAGCAGTCCCGAGACGGCGAGCGCCTGATCGCGCACGACGTCCGCAGAGAGCCGCGCGCTCGGGCCGCGTGCGAGCAGGCGGTTGTCGGGATCCTTCGCGCGCAGTTCGGAACTGGGGTGCGAGGACTGGCGATAGGTGGCGCTCATGACGATCGTCTTCTGGAGCGCTTTCACGTCCCAGCCGATTCGCACGAACTCGGTTGCCAGCCAATCCAGCAACTCCGGATGCGAAGGCACCTCGCCTTGCGACCCGAAGTCCTCCGCGGTCTTCACGATTCCGGTGCTGAAGTACATCTGCCAGAAGCGGTTCACGGTGACGCGCGCCATCAGCGGGTTCGACGGATCCACCAACCACCGCGCCAGTCCCAGCCGATTCGGCGGAAACGCAGTCGGCGACGTCGTGAGCGCCGCAGGCAGGACCGGCTTCACCACTTCGCCAGGCCTGTCGTACATCCCGCGGATCAGCAGGTGCGTTTCGCGCGGCGTCGGCATCTCCTCCATCACCATCACGGTGGGAAGGCTTTGATAGAAGGTGTCTCGTTTGGTCCGTGCGTCGGCCAGATGGTTCCGCGCTTCTGCGAGATTCGCTGGCAGCGCGTGCTCGAGGAAGTAGTCGCGAATCTTGTCCGCCTGAGCAGCGCTGCGCTTGTCCTCGGGTATTGCTGCGATGTCCGTGACCGTCGTGAGATCGGCCAGCATGCCGGCTTCAGCCGGCGACAACGCCCGGTTATAGATCCGCACATCATCGAGACTGCCGCGGAAGCGGTTGTCGGGCCCACCGCCGGCGCCAATGCGAAGCGGCTCCCGCTTCACGGCGCCCTGGCTGTTGACGTCATCGAGCATGATCTCGAGCGCCTGATCTGCCCCGTCGACGTAGATCTTCACGCCGTCCGCCCAGCGCGACCCGGTGTAGGTCAGCGCCACGTGATGCCACTCGTTCAGTGCGATCGTCTTCTGCGTCCGTAGCCGGATGCCCTCATCGACCCACTTCGTCACGTAGTCGTATTCGATCCTGCCGTCTCTGAGATTGAGGCCGTGTCCGTTGGGCTCGACGATGTCTTCGTCCCTCGTCACAATCGCGCCGTTCGGAGCCGTGGGATAAATCCACGCCGCCATCGTGTACCCATCGTCGTAGGTCACGGTCGGATCGTTCGCGCCGATCGCGCCTCGTCCCGCGCCGTAGCTGTCGAAGCCGGCGACGTCGCCGCCGAATTGAATGAAGTTCTTGCCGTCGAAGCTCGCCGCCTGCCCGATTCGACCCGTAGCCAGGGTTGGAGCCGGAGCGTTCACATCGCCACGCTGTGCCGAGACGGGTCGAACGTTCCTGGCCTCCTGCAGAACCGCGACCTGAGGTGAGAGATCACTGTCGAATGCGTAGTAGGCCACCAGGCCGCGCGTCGGCACCCATGCCACTGGCTTCGACTTGTCGAGCGAGCGCTCCCACTCCTGCTGCGCTCGCGCTACTTCCGGTTGAAGCTTCGCATAAGCGGCGGTCGCGACCGACAGCTCCTCGTCGAGCCGCTTCAATTGCGCGTCCTGTGACGGAAGCGGCGCCGCCATGTACGGCGGCGAGTTGCCCACACGCCGGAACTTGCCGTGCTCGGGCACGTTGTTGAAATACGCGAAGAGTTGATAGAACTCCTTCTGCGTGAACGGATCGAACTTGTGGTTGTGGCATCGCGCGCACGCGACCGTCACGCCCATGAACACGGTGGACGTCGTGTCCACGCGATCGACGACGTATTCGACGGCGTACTCTTCTGGAACGATGCCGCCTTCCGAGTTGCCGCGGTGATTGCGATTGAACCCGGTGGCGATCTTCTGGTCCAGCGTGGCGTTGGGCAACAGGTCGCCGGCCAGTTGCTCGATCGCGAACTGGTCGTAGGGCATGTTGCGATTGAAGGCGTCGATCACCCAATCGCGCCACCGCCACATGAACCGCTCGCCGTCGGTCTGATAGCCGTTGCTGTCGGCGTAGCGTGCGGCGTCGAGCCAGGGGAACGCCATGCGCTCGCCATACTGCGGCGAGCGCAGCAACCGATCGACGACCTTCTCGTACGCGTTCGACGAGGTGTCCTTCAGAAACGCGTCGAGCTCCGCTGGCGTCGGCGGCAGTCCGATCACGTCGAGTGACACTCGCCGAAGCAGGGTGGCCTTGTCCGCTTCGGGAGACGGCTTGAGCATTTCACTCTCGAGCCGCTGCAGCACGAACGCATCGATAGGATTCCTCACCCACTTCGGATCCTTCAGATCCTTCGGCAGGTCGGGTCGCTTCGGCGGAATGAACGACCAGTGCTTCTGCCAGGTCGCGCCCTGTTCGATCCATCGTATGAGCAGCGCAACCTGCCGGTCGGTGAGTGGTTCGCCGGCCGCGGCACCGTTCTGACTTCTCGGCATGCGCACCGCGGGATTGGTAGCGGTGATGCGCGCGATCATCTGGCTTGCCGCTGGCTGGCCGGGAACGATCGCGAATCGGCCTTCCTTCAGCGCATGCTTGGCGCCGTCCTCCGAGTCGAACCGCAGCGTCGCCATTTGCGCTCCAGGCCCGTGGCACTGGAAGCACTTATCCGAGAGGATCGGCCGTATGTCTCGATTGAACTCAATGGTGGCCGGAAGTGGCTGAGCCGCAGATGGCGGCCCCTGCGGCGCCGACTGTACGGCCTGCGTCAGGACCAGGCCGAGCAGGAGACTGGACGCACTCAACCACGCTGATGTCCGCGCGGTCCGCATCGTGCCGGAGAGTCTGTTCATACAATCCCTGGCCTCGTGATTTTGCGTGCGCTTATCCTACGTCCATCACAGGCCAATCGCTACGGTAAGATCCGCCGGTCATGACTACTCAGCTTGCTAAACACGATCGTCGCCGGTTCCTCCGTGATTCTGCGCTCGCGACGATTGGGCTTGCGGGAGTCGCAGGGCAACAATCCGGCACGGCGGCGGCCGCGTGGCAGGAGCGCGGCGCCCGATCAACGCCCGGCTCGAAGTCGCTCAGTCGTCAGTTCGCCGAGTGGGTGGTGCGACTGCGCTACGAAGATCTTCCGGCGGATGTCGTCGACCGTGCGAAGGGCCTCACGCTGCAGAACATCTCGTCGGCGCTCCTCGGGGCACAACTCCCGGCAGGGCGGCAGGCGATCAATTTCATCACCGAGGAAGAGAGCGGCATCACGAACGGAGCCACGATCCTGGTGACCGGCGCCAGAGTGACCAAAGGTGGTGCGGCATTCGCGAACTCGGAATTGATGCTGGCGGGCGGAAAGTGGGACACGTTTCGGATGCTCACGCATCCGGGCACAGCGATCATCCCTGCTGCGCTCGCCGCTGCGGAGGGCCAGCAGGCCTCGGGACGTGACTTCATTACGGCTATCGCGGCGGGCTACGAGGTGATGGAACGGATGGCCGCGGACTGGATTCCGACCGTGATGGCTCGCGGCTTCCATGCCGGGCCCGTGTTCAGCATCTTTGGCGCCGCGATCGCTGCCGCAAAGATCATGCGCTTCGATGAGGAGCAGGTTCATGCGGTGATCTCGCTGTGCACGAACCTGGCGGGAAGCAACCTCGAAAGCCGTGCGCTGCGCGAAGGTGCCGCGGTGCGGAGCGCCATGCTCGCCGTCGCACTGGCGAAGCGAGGCAATGTCGGCGGCGGCGAAGCCGTGCTCGAAGGTCCCGCTGGCTTCTATCACGCGTATGCGGGCAACAACACTGGAGCGTTGACGTACAGCTTCGTGGGCGACGACCACGCGAGTCTCGACACGCTCACCGTCGATCTCGGGACGTCGTGGATGTTCCTCGAGACGCTGTATCGGATCTATTCGATCGCCGGCTACAACATCGCGCACGTCGATGTCACCGCCCGGTTGTGCGAGGAACACAACATCCGCTATCAGGATGTCGATCGTGTCGAGGCGGTCGTGAACTGGTTGGAGACGCAGTATCCCAGCCCCGCATTTCCAACACGGCGCGAGGACACGGGCGAAGCACGCCCCGGCAGCACGCGCTATTACAGCGCGTACGGTGTGGTGAAGCGCGGATTTCCAATGCTTCCGGGCACACCCGACCCACCGGAAGTTCTCGAGCTGATGAAGCGCGTCACGATCATTCCGTCACACCAGATGACGCTATTTGGTCCGAGAATCACCATCTTCATGAGGGACGGCAAGAGCTACAGCCGGCAGGCCACGGGACGCGAGTTCATCTGGAATTTCGACGAGGAAGCGCGCCGGATTCGCGGCATCGTCCCGGGACTGCCCATCGCTGCCCCGCAATTCGAGCGGCTGATTGCCGCCTGCCGGGATCTGGACCGGGAGCCGATGGCCGCGACGCTGCTTCAGCTCACAAGGGCCTGACTCTATAATCGACACCGCGCCACACGGTTCGTTCGATGGTGAAAAGAATGACCACGCGCGTCCGAATCCTGGTTGCTTCACTGGCGCTGTCAGCCCTCGCGCTGCCAGCACTGGGCGCTCAGGAGTTCTTTGGCCGCTTTTTCCAACCGCGGCCGACCGTTGTCGAGTACGACAGCCACTTCGCCTTCACGCGCATCCGGTATGGTGCGCGGGTCGGACGCGGCTCCGGCGGATGGGAGCACGACTACCCGACGGCCGACCGGAACTTCTCGGCCATCCTCGACTACATCACCAACATGCGGGTGCACCTGCAAGACTCCAACATTCTCGATCTCGATGACCCGCGCATCTTCGAGAACCCGGTTATCTACATGTCCGAGCCAGGCTACTGGACGACCGACGAGACCGAGGCCGCGAGTTTGCGCGCATACCTGCTGAAGGGCGGGTTCATCATCTTCGACGACTTCGATGGCGACGCCGAATGGCGCAACCTCGTCGCACAGATGAAGGTGGTGCTGCCCGAGCACAATTTCATCAGGCTCGACGTCAGCCATCCGATCTTCCAATCGTTCTACGGTCTCAGGACGCTCAACATCCCGCACCCGATGCTGCCGGGGATCGAGCCGGTGTTCTACGGACTGTTCGACGACGATCGCACGTCCGGCCGCATGATGGCCATTGCCAACTGGAACAACGATATCGGTGACTACTGGGAGTGGTCAGCAGAAGGTTTGTACGGGGATGCACCCACGACTGACGCCTATCGGCTCGGTGTCGACTATCTCGTGTACGAGATGACGCACTGAGGACATGAATGGCACCACTAGGAGGCATGACATGCGGAAGCTGACCGTTCCTTTCGCGACCGCGGCTGCGGCCGTACTGCTCACGCTGGCTGTCACGTCGATGACTTCGAGAGCTGCTGACACCAGCTACGCCGAGGAGCGTTCGGCGATCGAGGATCTGCAGGCGCGCTACTTATTCGCGATGGACTTCGGCGATCCCGACCTCTATGTCACGACATTCACCGAGGACGGCGTCCTCGACGTGGGCTCCGGCGAGATTCGT
>Ga0190271_10002946_pt1 | contig 10539 bp, 12 predicted proteins | sample Popmic356T_FD_133747 | JGI IMG/M metagenome (GOLD analysis project Ga0190271, IMG submission 133747) | Populus adjacent soil microbial communities from riparian zone of Weber River, Utah, USA - 356 T | ecosystem: Environmental > Terrestrial > Soil > Riparian zone | place: USA: Utah | collected... | reverse complement strand
TCTTCACAGCGTTCCACTTCCCCGAGGTGCGGACGAACCTGCTCGTCGGCCCCTCGGCGGACGTGAACACGAGCTGCCCCGAGTACAAGGTCGTCGCCGTCGCCGTCGAGAAGACCGGCGTCAAGAGCGAGCGGCCGCGCGCGGTCGCGGTCGCCTAGGAGGGTTCGGCGAAATAGCGGCTGTGCCGCCGGGCCGCGCTGCTCGCCCCGAAGACTGCGTCCTCAGTCGCGCCCGTAGCCTCCGGCTACGAACGCTTCTTGCGTCCTTGTTTCGGAACGACCATCGCACCCCGGCGACGAGCGGAATCTCGCCAAACCCTCCTAGGACAGCAGGGGCGAGGCAGGGCCTCGCCCCCGGCGAGTCAGGTCAAACCTTGGTGCCCACGGCGACGAGGTACTCCTTTTCGAAGCGGGCCGCGTCCGGGGCGCCGCGGTTCCACTCGTCGCAGAACGCGTCGAGCGCCGCGTCGAACTCGCCCGCCCGCCCCTCGCGCTCCGCGTTCGCACGCGCCGCGATCGTCGGCCCGTAGTACGCCTTGAAGTGCTCGCCGTACTCCTGCGGGCGCGCGAACGCGGTGATCTCGAGCACGTCGCGCTCGAGGGTGCGCAGCTCGACGCGGTCGGCGAGGAGGTCGCGGAGGTGCTCCTCGCCGCCCCAGAGCGGCGGGGGCTGCGCCCCGGGCGGCGGCGGCGGCGCGAATGGCTTCATCGTGCGGAAGAGCGCGCCGAGCATGCCCTCGGGCGTCCAGCTCAGGAGGCCGATCGTGCCGCCCGGCCGGCAGACGCGCACGAGCTCGTCCGCGGCGGCCTGGTGATAGGGCGCGAACATCACGCCGATCGCGGACATGACCACGTCGAAAGACTCGTCCTCGAACGGCAAGTTCTCCGCGTCGGCCTCGACCCAGTCGAGCTCGAGACCCTCGGCCTCGGCCTGCTCGCGGCCCGCCTCGAGGAGGAAGGGGGTCAGGTCACTGGCGGTGACGACGGCGCCGCGTCGCGCGGCCGGCAGCGAGGCGTTGCCGGTCCCGGCCGCGACGTCGAGCACGCGTATCGCGGGGCCGATGCCGCAGGCCTCCACGAGCCGCTCGCCTACGGGCACGAGGAACGTCTTGACCATCAGGGGGTAGTCGCCGGAGCTCCACATCGAGCGGTGTCGTGCCTTGAGCTCCGTATCGTCGAGCTGGGTACTCATTTCGTCTCCTTCGGTTCGGCGTCCAGGCAATCGTGCGCCGTCGTGCCCACACCGTACATCGGGAGAACTCCCTAACCCGCTCCCTATCTCGAAGTCGCGGCGCTTTCGCTCCGCGCGGCGACGGCCGCCGCCTCGGCGCGGTTGCGGACGCCGAGCTTGGCGAGGATGCGGCTCACGTGGTGACCGGCCGTCTTCTCGCTGATGACGAGCGTTTCCGCGATCTGGGCGTTCGACATCCCGAGCCCGAGCAATCCGAGCACCTCGTTCTCCCTCGCGGTGAGCTCGCCGACGCCCCGCGGCAGGCCGCCCGTCGGGGCGCCGAGACTGCGAAGGAGTGCCGCCGTTTCGTCCCGGGCCCGCGACGCGCCGAGCTCGCGGAAGCTCGCGTAGGCGGAGCGCGCCTCCTCGACGGCGAGGTCTGGGCTCTCCTGCGCGAGTGCCCGCGCGAGCTCCAGCCGGGCCTGTGCCGTCTCGTACGGCATCGTCATCGAGCCGAAGTCCGCAAGTGCGCCGCGAGCGGCCTCGGCGGCCGCGTCTGGACGCTCCGCCGCACCGTGTGCGCGGGCGGCCGCGAGCCTAGCGCGGGCGGCCACGACCGGGATGCCCGACTCGTCCGCGAGCTCCGTCAGCCTGCGGGAGGCGGCCTCTGCCGCGCCGATCTCTCCCTCGGCGATGCGCGCGTCAACGAGCGCGGCCAGTAGCTGCGCGGTCTTGAGGGCGTCACCTTCCGCCCCCAGGAGCCCGCGCTCGAGCAGCGCCGCCGCAACGGCGGGACGGCCCTGGGCGAGGCGCAGGTGGGCGAGCGCCCGGAGGGACTCCGGATGCTCCTCCCGCCCGACGAGGAGCAACTCGGCCTCCGAGAGCCGGTTCTGGCGCACGCGCAGCTCGGCCATGGCTGCGATCGTCGGCGCCGCCAGCTGGGGGACGTAGCGGGCGTGCACGTCGAGGGCGCTCTGCAGGGCGCGCTCCGCGTCGTCCCAGCGACCCGTTGCCAGAAGGACGTCGGCGTGGATCGTTCGGCACGACCCGTAGAGCGGCGCCGTCTCGTGCTCGCGCGCGAACTCGTCGACGAGCTCGCACCACTCGGTGGCGCGCTCCCAGTCGCCCGCGCTCGTGCAGGCCGCGATCAGGTTGCAGTACGCCTCGGCAAGCGTGTGGACGTTGCGGACGCGGCCCGCGGAGGCGGCCGCCATCGCCTCCTCGAGCAGCCGCATCCCCTCGTCGATGCGGCCCGCGCTCACCTCGGCGCGCCCGAGGACGCTGACGGCGAACACCTCGAGGTCGTCCGCGTCCGTCTGCCGCGCGATCTCCAGCGCCCGCCGCGCGTGCTCCGCGCTCTCCTCGACGGTCTCGGCCTGCCGGGCGCGCTCGGCGGCGACCCAGCCCTGGCCGGCGCAGAGGCCGGCGCGGTCGACGGCCCGTTCCGCGCGCGCGAGCCATCCGCGTGCGGCTGACGCCCGCCCGGCGATGGAGTGCTGGTGCGAGACCCAGACCGCCAGGCGGGCAGCCTCGTCGCAGCGGTCGGTGTGCGCGTATCCCTCGACGGCGCGCTCGCGGGCGGCGAGGCCCTCGTTCACCTCGCCGAGGAACCAGAGCGCGAGCCCGAGCCCGTCCAGCGCCTCGGGCGTCTCCTCCTCTCCGAGGATGGACTCGAAGGCCTCCCGGGCCGCCGCCCATCTCGCCTCTTCGAGGGCGCGTCGGCCCTCTTCGGTCCGGTCGCCGCGGTCGCTTCCCATCGCCGTCGATTGTAGGTCGGGCCCGCGGCCGAGGCCGCCCGCCGTCCGGGGAGGGCTTATGCTCGCGCGTCATGAACCTCCTCCTCGGGCTCCTCATCGTCGCGGTCGTGTCGGGCGTGGCGATCGCCGCGATGCTGCTCGTCCGCCGCCGTGCGCCCGAGGGGAGCTTCTTCTCCGACGGCGACCGGGCGTCCGGCGTGTTCGGCGTGCTCGCGACGGGCTTCTCCGTCCTGCTCGGATTCATCATCTTTCTCGCCTTCACCAGCTACGACCAGTCGCGCGGGGGAGCCGAGGCGGAGGCGCTCGTGCTCGTGCAGCAGGTCGAGACCGCGCAGTTCTTTCCGCCCGACCTCGGCGCGGAGCTGACGGGCGAGCTCGTCTGCTACGGCCGGAGCGTCGCCACCGTGGAGTGGGAGCAAATGGAGGCGGGCACTTTGCACGGCGAGGTCAGCCTGTGGGCTGTGGAGCTGTTCGACACGCTCCACGGGTACGAGCCGGAGTCGGCCTCCGAGCAGTCGGCCTACGACAGGTGGCTCGACCAGACCTCCACGCGCGAGGAAGCGCGGCGCGACCGCGTCCACGGGGCCGTGGGCATCATCCCGAGCCCCCTCTGGGTCGTGCTCTTCTTCATCTCGGGCGTCATCTTCGTCTACATGCTCTTCTTCGCCGACCGCGGGGAGCGGGCGAAGACGCAGGCGCTCCTGATGGGCTCCGTGGCCGCAGTGATCACGACGATGCTGCTCCTGCTCAGCTTCCTCGACAGCCCGTTCCACGACGATGTCGGCGGCCTCCGTCCCGCGGCCATGGAGCGCTCGCTTCGCGCCGTGGACGAGGCGCTCGCGGACATCGGCGTGGAGGTGCTCATCCCCTGTGACGCCGAGGGACGGCCCCGCTGAGCGCGCCCGCCGAGAGGCGCGGCAGCGACCGGCTGGAGCTGGCCGCGGCTCTTCTTCTCGCTCTCGCGACGGTGGCGACCGCCTGGAGCGGCTACCAGGCGAGCCGCTGGAACGGCGAGCAGGCGAAGGCGTTCAGCCGCGCGAACGCGGCGCGGATCGAGTCGACGCGCGCGTCCGCGCTCGCCGATGCCCAGACCGAGATCGACGTGGCGACGTTCACGCAGTGGGTGAACGCCTACGTGCGGGAGGAGACGGAGCTGGCCGACTTCTACTACGCGCGCTTCCGCGCGGAGTTCGAGCCCGTGGTCGAGGCGTGGGTCGCCACGAGGCCGCTCAAGAACCCGGACGCGCCGCTGACGCCGTTTGCCATGCCCGAGTACAAGCTGGCCGCCCGCGCCGAGGCGGCGAAGCTCGAGGCCGAGGCGGAGGTGTGGTCCGCGCGGGCCAGGGTCAACGTCCAGCGCGCGACCAACTACGTGCTCGGAGTCGTTCTCTTCGCCTCCGCGCTCTTCTTCGCTGGCATGAGCTCGAAGCTCGGCACACACCGGATCCAGCTCATCATGCTCGGGATGGGGGTCGTGGTCTTCGTAACCGGCGTCGCGTGGCTTGCGACGCTCCCGCTCAGCTTCTCGATCTGACGGCTCAGCGGAGCGGAACTCTGGCTTTCCGCCGTTACTGCTAGGGTGACTCCAGCGCGGAAACCTGGACGCGGAAGCCGCTGAGGCTCCGAAGCTCCTCTCCGACTGTCACATCTGGTCTACGTGCTTCCAAGGAGAGCTCGACTCCGAGCTCCCACCTCTCAATACGTCAGGAGAAGCACATGCATGCAACTGTCAGGCGCTATGACGGCGTCGACGAGTCCCGTAGGGACGAGCTCGCCAAGAAGGTCAACGAAGCCCTGATTCCCCGGCTGAGCAAGCTGCCGGGCTTCAGTAGCTACTACCTGGTCGAGGCCGGCCCCGGCGTCATGACGTCGATCAGCCTCTTCGACTCCAAGGAGCACGCCGACGAGTCGACCCGCGTCGCGGCGACCTGGATCAAGGACGAGCAGCTCGAGGGTGCGCTTCCCAACGCGCCGAAGATCACGTTCGGCGAGGTCATCGCGAAGCAGACGAACGGCGTCAGCGCCGCCGTCTAAGCACCACAAGGCCCCGGCAGGGCAGGCCCGCGGGACGGGCCTGCCCACCGGAGACAACGAAAGGGTGGTCCTCGTGGGGAACGGAGCCTTCAAGTGGTTCAACAGGGCGAGCGGATTCGGGCTGATCGAGCCCGACGGAGGCGGAAACGACCTCTTCGTGAACCGGGAGAGCCTCGACGAGAGCGTGCTCGCAACGGCCGGCGAGCGGGTCGAGTTCGAGTTCCGCGACGGCGGCATGGGCCCTGAGGCGATCAACGTGGTCGCGGCAACAGCCAACGGCAATCCGTGATCGCAGCCGAGGCTCCGAGCGATACCGCCGAGCTCCGGTGCGCCCGGTGCGGCTACGGGATCATGGTCAGCGGCAAGCCGCCCGAGTGCCCGATGTGTCGCTCGACCGCCTGGCAGACGCCCGCGGGAGACCCGTGTATCTGGAAGTGACACTGATCAACGGGCAGAACTTCTCGATTCCAATCGACGACGGGCACTCCGTGGAACGCGAGCTCGAGTTGTTCCTCGGGCGCGAGGGCCGCTACGCGGCCCAGTGGGTTCCGCTCCAGAAGGCCGGGAGGGAGCTGTTCGTGCGCTACGACCAGATCGTCCTCGTCAGCCCGAAGTCAGACTGACCTCAGCGCTCGGCGAGGAGCTCCGGGTGGCGTCCGGCGTCGAAGTCGCAGATGAAGCCGCCGAGGCCGTGCTCGAACTCCACGCCCCGGCCGTACGCCCGCCGGTAGCCGACGACGAGGACGCCGAGGTCCGCGAACGCGCGCTCGAGCACGCAGCCGCCCCCGTCCCAGGCCGTGCAGGCGCCGGGGAGCTCGTAGAGCGGGTCGGCGCCGTGCTCGACGCGAATCCGGTTGACGCGGCGAAGCACGTCGTCGAGCGGGCTCGCCGGCGCCGGAACCTCGAGGGAAGCAGCGCGTGTCTGCGTCGTCATGACTCCAGTCTACGGCGAGCGGCCGGAATCCCGGCCGCCGCTCGGACGTTTTAGTAGTTAGTGCTACTAGGAGGCAGACTGACATGATCGGCATCCTCGTGCTTGCGTTCCTCGTGCTGATCGGCCCGCTCTCGTACTTCTACGGAGTCGACTCACGGCTCCTCGGCGAGCGGGGCTGGGCCGGCGCCCCCCGGCGCTAGCGTTACGGGTCATCGGCGCGTCCCCTGCATGAGCAGGTAGTTGTGGGCGTGGACTGGATCGGGGCGGCCGACTGAGACCCCGGGCGGAGCCGCTCGCATGGCAAGATCATGCGCGTGGGGCGCCTTCTCGACGCCGATGACTGCGTCCTTGCGGTAATCGACACGCAGGACGGCTTTCTCCGGAAGCTGCCGGAGGACGAGGCCGCCACGGTCGTGGATCGAATTCGCTGGTTGTGCCGGCTGGCCGCCTGGCTGGGCGTCCCGGTGGTGGTCACCGAGGAAGAGCCGGACGAGAATGGCCAGACCGCGGCCGCGGTCAGAGCCGCCCTCGCACCGGGGACGGTCAGGCACGTCAAGCCGATCTTCGCGCTCTCGGCGTGCCCGCCGATCCTCGAGGACGTGACGCGGCCCGGCCGCGCGACCGTCGTCCTCTGCGGGCTCGAGACCGACGTCTGCGTCGCCCAGTCGGCGCTCGGCCTCCTCGATGCCGGAACGCGCGTCGTGGTGGTCGAGGACGCAGTCGCCGCGGCGGGCCCGGCGCATGCGCAGGGACTCGCGCGCATGGCCCGAGCCGGAGTCGAGCTGCTCGGCGTCAAGGGCCTCGGCTACGAGTGGCTCGGGACGGTCGAGCGCGCGACCGCCTTCGCCGCCGCGTCGGACCGCGACGCGCCGGCCGGCATCGTGCTCTGACAGCCGACGCGCGGTCAGATGCGCGGGACGGGCCGAGTGCCCCGTCGTCCCTGCTTGGACTCAGCGGACATTGCTGCCGCGCTGGAACGCGCGAATGACGTTGTCGCGGAGAACTCTTCGAGCGGCTGCCTCTCCGATCCGCGTCTCTAGCTTGGGAGCAAATGTGCGATAGAGGTAGGCCGGGTCACGGCTGTACTGGAAGCTCGGAGGGTTGAGCGCCACACAGGCGTCCGTCGAGACGAGGACCCGGTCGCCGAACCCCGCTTCGACCATGCCCTGGATCCGGTCGAGCATCGACTCGTCGTCTGTCGGGCCGCCCCAGAAAGGATCCTGGGGGTTCTCGTCGCTGATGGCGTCGTATTGGATCGTGGCCCCGCGGGCGGCCATCGCTTTGTGGTCGTCAAGACTCGAGGGTTGGGCATGGCCCCAGACAAGACGGCGAACATCAAACCCCTCTTGCTCGAGCGTCCTGACGACCTGCCGCATGGCGTCCGCGAAGGGACTGTGAAGACCGATCGTCGCTCCGGCTCGCTTGGCAGCTCGAGCCGCAGCACGATGGATCTTCGTCTCCGCCGGCGTCGGCCCCTGCTCGGTCGTCGCGATCTTCAAGTGTCCGGCTCGGATGGTCGTTTCGTTGATCCCCTGCGTCAGCTCGCGATGGAAGTGGTCGGCCAGCTCGGCGACAGACCTGTCGGCGAGCTGAGGCGGAACGAAGGTCTTGTAGATGCCGGTCGCGCACACGATGTGCATGCCAGTCCGACGAGAGACGTCCCGCATCAAGAGGGCGTTCCGCCCAATTCCGATAGGACTCCACTCGATGAGCAGGTTCACCGCGTACGCGCGGAGCTCCGACATTCTGCTCACGCAGGCACCGGTGACGTCTGACCAGTTCACGTCCATGTACCCGGAGTCGGTGGCTCCGAGGAAGTCCGTGAAGAGGTGCTCGTGCGCAAACGTCAGGCCGATCTTGCTGCCCTTGACCGGCCCGGTGACTGTCTCGAGCACCAAGCCGGCGACCTCGGGAGACCCCGAAATCGCTGCCTCCGTGCTCTGTGCCCACAAAGACCCCGCCGAACCCGCCGCCGCGAGCGTTCCTGCTGCACCTGCGAGGAGGGTGCGCCGATCGAAGGATGGTCCCCGCTCCTGAGTCATCGGACACTCCTCTCCTAGTTGCTGCCGAGGTGTCCGGTCGCGCACGACGAGCGTGCGCGCGTCGGGCGCGAGCGAGTATGACGCGAGGTCGCGAACATGGCAAGGACGCCGACTTCGAGAGCGGTCTGGCCGCGGCAAGCGCGAGGACTGGATCGAAGTCGAAACGCCCGGGCTGGCCACGTGCCGGCCCGCGGCGTCTCGGGGTCAGATGCGCGGGTCGTTCTCGCAGGCCGAGGCCGGCCCGAGGACGCGTCCGCCGACGAGTCCCGAGCCGCTCGCGCAGTAGCGCTGGTCGCCGGGGAACGCGACCGGATGGTTGTCGTACGAGAAGAGGTCGATGCCGATGATGCAGGTGCTCGTGTTCGAGCACGTGAGCGAGTCGTAGGGGATCAGGGGAATCGAGACCCCGTCCCTGGTGAACTCGGACGTCGTGACAGGATTCGAGTTTGCCGTCCGGAGGGTTCCCGCCGCCCAGGTCTTTCGCGGGCCGGCGAGTGGGGACTCCCTCTTCTGGTAGACTTCCGCTAGTTATCGACTGTTAGGCGTAAACCTTGCTGGATGATATCTCCGAGCCTGCCCTTTTCGCTCACCGGCCTGAGAAGGCCATTCTGTAGACCCTGAGTCGTGGACGAGCGCGAGTACGACGTAGCCGTCATCGGCTCCGGCGTCGCCGGCTTGTATGCGGCGCTCTGCGCGGCGCGCGATGCGCGCGTTGCAGTCTTCACGAAGAGATCCCTGCTCGACTCGACGAGCTGCCTCGCGCAGGGAGGCGTCGCGGCTGCGCTTGGAGGGGGCGACAGCCCTGAGCTCCATGCGGAGGACACGCTGCGGGCGGGCCATGGTCTCTGTCGGCCGACCGCGGTCTCGGCCCTGACTTCGGAGGCGTCGGCGCGGATCGTCGACCTCATCGAGCTCGGCGTTCCCTTCAGTGACGCGCCGAGCCTCGAGGGCGGCCACTCGCGCCGTCGCGTCCTCCACGTGAACGGATCGGCGAGCGGCCAGGAGATTACCCGTGTCCTCTCCGAGCGGGCCCGCGAGAATCCGCGCATCGCGCTCTACGAGGGCGAGGGCGCCCTCGAGCTCTGGCGCTCGGACGAGCGTTGCCTCGGCGTTCTCACCGAGCGGCGCCCCGTCGCGGCGCGGGCGACGATTCTCGCGACCGGCGGTGTTGCCGCCTTGTGGGAACGGACGACAAACCCGTCTTCCTCGATCGGCGAGGGGATGGCCATGGCCTATCGTGCGGGCGCGGCCCTCGCCGACCTCGAGTTCGTCCAGTTCCATCCGACGGCGCTCGCCGGCTCGAGCCTCCTGCTCACCGAAGCCTTGAGGGGCGAGGGCGCCCGCCTCCTCGACGACGAGGGCCGGCGGTTCATCGAAGAGCTCGCGCCGCGTGACGTGGTCGCCCGCGCCGTCGCCGCGCGAGGCACCGCCCTCCTCGATCTGCGGCCCGTCGACCGGTCGTCCTTCCCCGGCGTCATGGCAGCGCTCGCGAGCGCCGGCTACGACCCCGCGTCGGAGCCGATTCCGGTCGCGGCCGCGTCCCACTACACGATTGGCGGCGTCCTCACCGACCTGGATGGGCGCACTGAGGTCCCGGGGCTCTACGCCGCCGGCGAGTGCGCCGCCACGGGGGTCCACGGCGCGAACCGCCTCGCCTCGAACTCGCTCCTCGAGTGCCTCGTCTTCGGTCGCAGGGCCGCCCTGGCCGCGCTCGAGGAGCCCGACCTGCCGCCAGCCCTTCCTCCACCTCCCGAGCCCGAACCGCCTGCCCCTCCCGCCCCGCGAGAGGCGCTGTGGCGGTACGCCGGCCTCGTCCGCGAAGCCGCTGGGCTCGAGCGCCTGCGGCGCTCGCCTCATCTCCTTGCCCGCCTCGTCGCCGAGAGCGCGCTCGCACGCGCCGAGAGCCGCGGCGTGCATTTCCGGACCGACTTCCCGACCGAAGATGCCGGCCTTGCGGGGCACGGCGTCCTCCGACCGGGGCGCGACCTCGTGTTCGAGTCGTGGAACTAGCCGTCGACTCGGCCGAGCGGATCGTGCTCGCCGCGCTCGCGGAGGACGGAGTGACCGGCGACCTCACGAGCGAGGGAGTTCTCTCCGCCGACGCCCTCTGTACCGCGCGTCTTCTCCTGAAGGAGCCCGGCGTCGTCTGCGGGCTCGACGTCGCCGCACTTGTCTTCCACACGGTCGATCCCGAGGTGCGCTTCGAGGCGCTCGTCGCCGACGGCGACCGCTGCGACGATTCGCCGACTGCGATCGCACGCGTCGAGGGCCCGGCCCGCGCAGTCATGGCGGGCGAAAGGACGGCCCTCAACCTGGTCGGACGCCTGAGCGGCGTCGCCACGCTCACGCGTCGGTTCGTCGACGCGGTCGCGGGTACCGGTGTGGCCCTCCTCGACACGCGCAAGACCACCCCCGGCCTGCGCATCCTCGAGAAGTACGCCGTGCGCTGTGGGGGCGGGCAGAACCACCGCTACGGACTCGACGACGGCATCCTCGTCAAGGACAACCACCTCCGCCTGGTCGGGGGCATTCGTACGGCGATCGAGCGGATCCGCGTCGCCTCGCCCGACCTCCCCGTCGAGGTCGAGGCCGAGACTCTCGC
>Ga0190271_10002945_pt1 | contig 10542 bp, 8 predicted proteins | sample Popmic356T_FD_133747 | JGI IMG/M metagenome (GOLD analysis project Ga0190271, IMG submission 133747) | Populus adjacent soil microbial communities from riparian zone of Weber River, Utah, USA - 356 T | ecosystem: Environmental > Terrestrial > Soil > Riparian zone | place: USA: Utah | collected... | reverse complement strand
GCCGCGCAGCGTGCTCGAGATCAGCGTGACGAACGGGCGCGACGCCCGCGGGCTGGCATCGTGGATGAAACGCGCGAAGGCCTCGCGGCCCGTGCCGGTCTCACCGACCAGCAGGACGGGTGAGTCGTTGGTGGCGATCTGCGCGAGATCGGCGCGCAACTGCTGCATGACGCGGCTGCGGCCCACCGGCACGCCGGGAGATGCGGCCAGCAACTTGCCGGCGTGTCGCTTCCTCTTTCCAGCCTCCAGAGCCCGCTCCACCGTGCGCAGCAGCTTCTGCAGCGACAGCGGCTTCTCGACGAAATCGAATGCGCCGAGGCGCGTGGCCTCGACGGCGGTCTCGACCGTGCCGTGGCCGGACATCATGACCACCGGGCACGACGACTCGGCGGCGGCGCCGGACCATTCGCGCAGCAGCGTGATGCCGTCGGTGTCGGGCATCCAGATGTCCAGCAGTACGAGGTCGGGAAGTTGTCGCGCGCGCGAAGCCCGGGCCTGGCCGGCGTCGCCGGCCACGTCCACGTCGTAGCCTTCCTCGGAAAGTATTTCCTTGAGAAGGCCGCGGATATCGGCTTCGTCATCGACGACCAGAATGTGTGCGGCGCTCATGCTCGCTCCTTCCGGGGTTCGGCGCGACGTTCCCGCGCCATCAACTGTCGGGTTCCATCCGTTACCGGCAAGGATACACGCACGCGTGCACCGCCTTCCGGCCGATTGTCGGCCTCGACGCGCCCGCCGTGCTCCTCGACGATCTTTTTTACAATCGCGAGCCCCAGGCCGGTGCCTTTCGGCTTGCTGGTCACATAAGGCTCGAATACGCGCCCGAGCACCTCGCGCGCGAAACCGGGCCCGTTGTCACTTACCGTAATCGTGGCGTAGTCGGCCCCGCCCGCTGTTTCGAGCTTCGTAGCCACTATCACGTGCCCGGCCGAGGAGTGTTCCACCGCCTCGACCCCGTTGACGATGAGGTTGTTGAGGATCTGGCGCACCCGGCCGCGGTCGGCTTCCAGCTGGTCGATGTGTGAATCCACCTCGACTTCGATCTGCACCGCCGCTTCCTGCACGCGGTGCAGGTCGGCCACCTCGGCGACCAGCGCGTTGAGCGGGAAACGCGTCACCTTCATGTCCGGCGCACGCGCGTATTCGCTGAAGGCGTTGACCATGGCCTTCATTGCCTCCACCTGCTGCACGATCGTGTAGGTTGCGCGGTCCAGCACCTGGGCGTCTTCACCCTTCATCTGGCCGAGGTAACGGCGACGCATGCGTTCGGCCGACAACTGGATGGGCGTCAGCGGGTTCTTGATCTCGTGCGCCAGGCGCCGCGCGACTTCGCCCCATGCCGCGTCGCGCTGCGCCTGCAGCAGCGCGCTGATGTCATCGAACACGATGATGTAGCCACCCTGGCGTTCCACATCATCCTCGGCGTGTTCGTTGCCGGGCATCGGCGTGCAGGCGCACACCAGCACGCGCGCACCGGTTATCTCGGGCCTCAGATCCATCTGCTCGCGCCATTCTTCCTCGCCGCGCCCAAGCCGAGCGCTGACTTCATCGACGAAACGCGCGTAGCGCGGGTTGTCGGCGGTCAGCGCGGCCAGCGGCTGACCAACGCCCTGTTCGAGATCGACACCGAGAATGTTGCCGGCGGCATGGTTGGCGCTGCGCAGGACCAGGTCGCGCCCGATCGCAATGACGCCGGTAGTGAGGCGCGCCAGGATGATCGACAACCTTTCGCGCTCGCGCTCCACTGCCTGCTGGCTGCGCGTGGTTTCTTCACGCGCACGGCGCAGCCGCTTGGTCATGTCGTTGAACGAGTGCACCAGGAATCCCATCTCGTCGCGCGACGGCAGCGGCAGCCGCGTGCCGAAGTCGCCCTTGCCGACGGCGCGGGTACCGGCGATCAGGTCCTGCACCGGGCGCGTGAGCTTCTCGGCGGAGTAGATAGCACCATAAATCGCGGTAAGCATGGCCAACAGGAGCACCAGCGTCAGGGTCATTCGAAAGCTGTTCTTCACGGGCTCACGTTGCGCTGACAGCTCGCCGTGCTGCGAGTACGAACGTTGCACGGCTTCGGATAAACGCGCGAGCTGCGGCGGCACCGGATACAGCGCCACCACGAAGCGACCTTCGCTCGATCCCGGCGCAGCCGCGATAGGTGCGGCGGTATTGATCAGGTAGTCGCCATCCGACAGCGGCTCCAGGCTCCAGTAGGTACTTCCACCAGCCATCGAGCGCGTCATCTCCGCCGTGGCGTAACGCGGCACGTTGGTGGAGATGTCGCCCGCGCTGCTGGCGGCGAGCACGCGGCCCAGCGAACCGTACACCACGATCTCGAGCGCTCCGCTGTCGATGCGCTGCGTGTCGGTAGCGAGGTCCCAGTCCGACACGGGGCTGACGGCGAGCTCGCCGGCGAACAGCTCGGTGCTGCGCGCGTATTCGCGCATGCGCACGTCCATCGCCGCCTTGGACAGCTCCAGCGCATCGGTCAGGCCCTGCTTGATCTCGACCTTGAACCAGCTGTCGATGCCGCGGTTGAGGAACTCGAGGCTGAATAGATAGACGATGATCAGCGGCGCGATCACCAGCGAGCCGAATATCGCCACCGTACGCGCCGTCAGGCGGGAACCAGGAACCTGCGCGCGGAATGAGCGCACCAGCTCGATGATCTTGCGCGCCAGCAGCACGCTGACGAACACCACCGCGATGGCGTTGGTCAGCAGGATCCACGCCTGCATCTTGCTGTACTGGACCGAGTTCTGGACCGACAGCGCAAGCAACAGCAGCAGGCCGCCGCTCACCAGCACCCACAGTGCGATGAGTCCGAGGGTGCCGAGGCGCCTCAGCGCTGCAGGGACCATGAGAACCACTCACTCTCGCGGTGCCAGTCATCGGTCCAGAACAGCAGGACGCGCAGGGTGTCCGAGAGCCGTCCGCGGCGTACCCCGGCACGCAGGCTCACGCGGTACTGGCGATTGGCGGACAGCTGCGATGTCGTCAGGATGGGATAGGCGTCTATCGTCCCCAGAGCTTCCAGCGCTTCCTCCAGGCTGGCATAGCTGTGTTGTTCATTGCCGGCGCTGACGTCGCGCGTCAGGTAACGGTCGCTGACCGCGTGGTAGCTGAGTTCGCGGCGCAACTGGTACTCCCAGACGGTCTCGTCCATCCAGAAGCGGCGTTCGCGATTGATCACCACGTCGAGATCGAAGCTGAGCGTCAGGCCATCCTTGAGCGCCGCGCGGATGTCGTCGTTGACGGGATAGGCCACGCGTGCGAACAGCAGCAAGGCACCCTGCTCGACACTGACGTATGCCGAACGCACCTCGAGCACGCCGTCGAGCGCGTCAGCGCGCACCGGCGACGCTGAGCCGGCGCCGAACGTGGCGAACAGCAGCAGCAACAGGGCGGGCGCGCGGCGCAGAGACATCGGTTTCCTGGATTCCCTAGGTTGTCAGTCTATTGAGGCAGGCATAGTAGAAGCCATCGGTGCCTGCATCGCCACCCGGCAGCAGCTGCCAGCCGATGGCGCGTTCCATGAGCCCCGGCGGCTGTGCCATTCCTTCAGGCCAGGGACCCGCGGCGGCACGTGGCTCTTCGGCCAGGAAGGCCGCGACCACATGCTCATTCTCTTTTGGCAGTACCGAACAGGTGCAGTAAATGAGACGGCCGCCGGGCCGAAGTAGTTCGAAAGCCGTGCGCAAAATCTGCCGCTGGGTGGCGGCAAAGGTGTCGATATCGGTTGGCCGGCGCAGCAGCTTGATGTCCGGGTGCCGGCGGATCACGCCGCTGCCCGAGCAGGGCGCGTCCACCAGCACGCGATCGAAGGATGACGGCGCAAGCGAGGGCGGCGCAGCGCGCAGGTCGGCCGCGATCAGCAGCACGTCGCGCCCTGCCCGGTCGAAGTTCTGTCGCACGCGCTGCAGGCGCAGCGAATCATGATCGACGGCGACGACTTCTCCCAGGTCCGGCGTGCGCTGGGCTATATGAAGTGTCTTGCCGCCGGGCGCCGCACAGGCATCCAGGACCCGCATGCCGGGCTGCGCGTCCAGAAGTGGCGCCGCGAGCTGCGCACCGAGGTCCTGCACCGACACCGCGCCGGAGTCGAACCCCGGCAACGTCTGAACGGAGACAGGATGCTCCAGGGTCACGGCTTCGGGACACCACGCGACCGCGCGTGCATCGCGGCCGAGAGCCCGCCAGGAACGCAGGAAGTCAGTCACCGTGAGTTGTGCCGGGTCGACCCTCAGCGTCATGGGCGGGTGCTGGTTGTTGGCCGCCAGCATGGCTTCGCCGCGCTCGCCCCAGGCCGCGAGCAACGCGTCCACCAGCCAGCGCGGATGCGCGTGCCGTTTCGCGATGTCCTGGTCCGACGCACCTAACAACTCGGCACGTTGCGCCACGAAGCGGCGCAACACTGCGTTGACCATGCCGCTGGCGCGGCCTTCCCCGACGATGCGACTGGAATCCACGGCCAGGTGGACCTGCGCCTCGGCGGCACCGCGCGAGTATTCGACCTGGTGCGCGGCGGTCACCAGCAGCGCCGCGAGTTTCGGCGACATCTCCTGGAACGGCCGGCTCAGCAGAGGTTCGAGCGCAGGCACGAGCCTGAGGTACCAGCGCATGGTGCCGAGCGCCACGGCCCGCACCGCCGCACGATCGGTTCGCCCCTGCGAACCTTCGAGGGCATCGTCGGATGAACGCCCTTCAAACACGACGGCGTGCACAGCGAGCGCTGCCTGCGCCAGTGTGTCCGCACCCGGCGCATGGCGTGCACGACCCTTGCCGGAGCGTGCCGGGGACCGGGACCTGGGAGCGCTCATGTACCGAGCCTGACGCCGGCGATACGCACCGCGTTGGCGAAATCACGGGCCGAAACCGCTCGCTTGCCGGCGCGCTGCAATTCGCGCAGTGCAATGACTCCTTCACCGCAGGCTACTCGCAGGCCGTCGTCACCAATACCTAACAAGGTGCCAGCCTCGGCCGCGCGACCCTCGCGTTCGAGCAGGCGCGATCGCAGGATGCGCAGCGGTTCACCGCCAAGACGGGTTTCGGCAACCGGCCAGGGATTGAAGGCCCGGATTTGCCGGTCGATCTGCACGGCATTCGAGTTCCAGTCGATGAGCGCTTCGGCCTTTTCCAACTTGGGAGCGTACGAGGCTCCCGCGGCCGGCTGCGCGCGCCCGGCGAGCGTACCGGCGGCGAGTCCTTCGATGGCATCGAGTAATGCCACAGCACCCAGCTCGGCCAGCGCATCGTGCAGATCGCCGGCCGTGTCTTCGACTCCTATCGACCGGCGGCGCTCGAGCAGCATCGGCCCGGTGTCGAGACCTTCATCCAGCTGCATGATGGTGATGCCGGTTTCGCTGTCGCCCGCAAGCAGGGCGCGCTGTATCGGCGCCGCGCCGCGCCAGCGAGGCAGCAGCGATCCATGAATGTTGAGGCAGCCGTAACGCGGCAGTGACAACACCGCAGCGGGCAGGATCAGTCCATACGCCACGACCACGAGCAGGTCCGGTGCCCATTCCGCGAGTGCGTTCGCACCCTCGGAAGTCTTCAATGTCGGGGGCTGCGCGACCGGCACACCGCGCGCGGCGGCAAGTAGTTTGACCGGTGAGGCGCGCAGCTCGCGTCCTCGGCCGGCCGGCCGGTCCGGTTGCGTGAGGACACCGACGATGCGGTGAGTCGAATCGAGCAGCGCGCGCAACGCGGGCAGCGCGAATTGCGGCGTACCCGCGAACGCAATGCGTAGGGATGTCATTGGGGAGCCCGAAGGCCGTTGACCAGCAATCTGGTCAGTAGGCGCGCGCCGTGGTGGTTTCGCGTGCGCGGCTGGCGCGTTCCTTGCGATCCTTGTCGAGCTTCTTGCGGATACGTTCGCGCTTGAGTTCCGACAGGTAATCGACGAACAGCTTGCCTTCGAGATGATCCATCTCGTGCTGCAGGCATACCGCCGAGAGCCCATCCAGCTCCACCTCGAAAGTTTTCCCGGTTACGTCCTGCGCGCGGGCGCGAATCACCGCGGCACGCTTCACCTCATCGAAGATGCCGGGGACCGACAGGCATCCCTCCTCGGTCACACCAACCCCTTCGGCCGTCAGGATCTCGGGGTTGCAGAACACCTGCGGGGCATCCTTTCCGTCGGAGACGTCCATAACAATCAAGCGCTTATGGAAATCGACCTGGGTCGCGGCGAGTCCGATCCCGGGCGCGGCATACATCGTCTCGAACATGTCCTCGACCTGCTTGGCCAACGCGGCATCGAACACCTCGACAGGCTTCGCCCTGGTGCGAAGTCGGGGGTCCGGGTACTCAAGAATTTGCAGGCGCGCCATGATGTTCCGCTCGATTGCTGCTAATGTTTGGGCGATTCGACCGTGGACAAGGATTGCCTGGTGCGCTCGGGACATCGGTCCCGTGATCCAGCGCACAGACTTGACAATAGATCGAGCCCATCGTGCCGCGGCGGATTATAACAGTGGGGTCCGCTTGCCCCACCCAGGATTGAGGAGTGGAGGATGTTTTCGAATCAACAACTTAAGGAGCCGCGCGTGGTTGCTTTGTTGACACCGCGTATCGTGGGTCTCATGGCCTTGTTTGCAGCAGCCGTGCTGCTGGCGGGCTGCCAGTCCGCGCCCGCTGACGAAGCCCCGAGCGCCGCTGCGCCAGCGCCCGTCGCGAGCAGCGCGCCCGCGGACGACGCCGACGACCTGACTGCGACAGAAGCGGCGATTGCCGCGATGAATGAAATGGCGCCTGCGGAAGCTCCGCCCCAGACGGCACAGCTCATTCGCCCGGATGCCCCGATGAATTACACGGTGAAGCGTGGCGACACGCTCTGGGACATCGCCGCGGTGTTCCTCAAGGATCCGTGGTTCTGGCCCGAAATCTGGCAGATCAACCCGCAGGTCGCGAATCCGCACCTTATTTATCCGGGTGACGTGCTGTCGCTGGCCTATGGGGCTGGTGGTGATGCTCACGTGAGCATTTCGCAGTACAGCGGCGCCCGCCTGCAGCCGCGCCTGCGCAGCTCTGACCTGGACGGCCCGGTTGACGCGTTGCCGTACGGTGCAATCAGCGCATTCCTTTCCAAGCCGAGCGTGTTGGCCGAGGAGCAGATCCTCGCCGCTCCGCACATCCTCGCGTTTCGCGATCAGCACATGATCGGCGGCACCGGTCATGAGGCGTATGTGCAGAACCTGGACGCGCCCCTGAACCAGCGCTTCACGGTAATGCACGTGGGCGATCCCATCGTCGACTTCGAGACCAATGAACTGGTCGGCTACCAGGCGGCCTACGTTGCCACCGCGGTCGTCAACCAGCCGGGCCGCGAAATCACCAAGACCATCCTCACCGAGGGCTCGCGCGAAGCGTTGCGCGGCGATCGGCTGATTGCGCAGGAAGGCGATGTACCTCTGGCGTTCACGCCGCATGCGCCCAAAGGCGACGTCAACGGCCAGATCATTGCGATTGCAGACGAGGCCACCGAAGTCGGGCAATACCAGGTCGTCGTTCTGAACCGGGGCACCCGGCACGGATTGACGGCGGGTGCGGTGCTGGCCGTCGATCAACGCGGCGAAGTCGTGCAGGACGTGTGGAACCGCCGCCCATTTGGCAAGGATCCGCATGGCCCGTACGTGGAACTGCCGCACGAACGTGCCGGAACACTGATCGTGTTCAAGGTATTCGATCGCGTGAGTTACGGCCTGATCATCGGCGCGCGCGCGCCGATCCAGGTTGCCGATCGCGCCTACTCACCCTGATTCATTTCCACTGCTTCACAGCAGAAAGGGCCAGCCAACCGGCTGGCCCTTTCGTTTTAGGCTGGCGCAATGACTCGCCAGCCAGAACCGACGCAGCGGCGCCTGTGTCTCGCGGCGCGAGCGCCGGGGCTCACGGCCGCGACGCTCGGCGCGATCTCGGTCGAAAGCCCCGATCTCGCGCTGCTTGAACGGCCCGACGCCCCGCTGCTGGCGCGGCTCGGCCTGACCAATTCCGCCATCGCCTGGCTGATAGCGCCGGACCACTCACGTATCGACGGCGACCTGCGCTGGCTGGAGTCCTCTGGCTGCACGTTGCTGGCTTCCACTGCGGCGGAATACCCCGAGCTGCTGCGCCACTCACCCGATGCACCTGCGGTGTTGTGGATTCGCGGACTGGTGAGCGCGTTGGCCGAGCCGCAACTCGCGATGGTTGGCAGTCGCAATCCCACCGCGGGCGGGCGCGCGACGGCGCGTGAGTTCGCCGCACGCTTCGCACGCCTGGGAATCTGTATTACCAGCGGCCTGGCGCTCGGCATCGACGCCGCCTGCCACGAAGGCGCCCTGGGTGCCGATGGGCTCACCATCGCCGTGCTGGGTCACGGCCTCGACTCGATTTATCCGCGCGAGCATCAGCTGCTCGCCAGCCGCGTCGCGGCCAGCGGCGCGCTGGTCTCGGAGTTTTCTCCGGGCACTCCGACGCTGGCCCACCATTTCCCGCGTCGAAATCGCATCATCGCCGGGCTGTCGCAGGGCACCCTGGTCGTCGAGGCGGCGCAGGATTCGGGCTCGCTGATCACGGCGCGCCTCGCAGGCACGGCCGGTCGCGAGGTATTCGCCATCCCCGGATCCATCCACAATCCGCTCGCCCGGGGCTGTCACGAGCTCATCCGGCAGGGAGCCAAGCTGGTTGAACGCGTCGAGGATGTCTTGAGCGAGCTCAAGATTTCCCTTTGTCACCAGCTACTTGGGGCGGCCCCTACGCCGCCGCCGGGGGCGCCTCGAGCAGCCCCCGCGTTGGACAAGGAATACAAAATCCTGTTAGATGCGCTCGCCTTCGAGCCGGCGAGCGTCGACAGCTTGATCGAACGCACGGGTATGAACAGCGAATCGATCGCCTCGATGCTGCTCATTCTGGAGCTCGATGGCCACGTGGCGCCGCACCCCGGCGGCCGATACAGCCGCATGGCGGGACAATGAAGCCAACGACAACGACAACCGGCGACAGCATGACCGGAAGTGTTCTGGACATTCTTATTTACGTGTTCGACCAGTACATGCTGGCCGAACTGCCGGAAGTCCCTGAGCGCGAGACTCTCGCGGCCGACCTGGAACGCGCCGGCTTCGGACGCCACAACGTCGAACGCGCCCTCGACTGGCTCGCGGATCTCGCGGGCGAACGCTCGCGCCCCGAATTCACCGTGAACCGCGCGCTGCGCGTCTTCTCGGACCTGGAGGTCGAACACATCTCGTCCGACTGCCGCGGCTACCTGCTGCAGCTCGAAAACGACGGCATCCTCTCGCCATTGCAGCGTGAGATCGTCATCGACCGGCTGGTCGCCCTGCAAAGCGGCGAGGATGGCGACGAAGTCGACATCGATCGCCTCAAGTGGCTGGTGCTCATGGTGCTGTCGAGCCAGCCCGGACAGGAACAGGCATGCGCGCGCATGGAAGACCTGATGTTTGAAGATCCCGAAGCCCGGCCAAATTAGGAAACGATGGCTGACAACCTGGTCATCGTCGAGTCGCCCGCCAAAGCGAAAACCATCAAGAAGTACCTCGGCAAGGATTTCGAGGTGCTCGCTTCCTATGGCCACGTGCGCGACCTGGTGCCGAAGGAAGGCGCGGTCAATCCCGACAAGCACTTCGCCATGAACTACCAGTCGATCGAGCGCAACGCCAAACACGTCGACGCCATCGCACGGGCCCTCAAGAAATCCAAGAACCTCTACCTGGCGACCGACCCTGACCGCGAAGGCGAAGCCATTTCCTGGCACCTGCGCGAGCTGCTCGAGGAACGCGGCGAACTCAAGGGCAAGGAAGTCAAGCGCGTGGTGTTCTACGAGATCACCAAGGGCGAAGTGCAACGCGCCGTCGCCGAGCCACGCGACCTGTCGCTGGATCTGGTGAATGCGCAGCAGGCGCGCCGCGCACTCGACTACCTGGTCGGCTTCAATCTTTCGCCGCTGCTGTGGAAGAAGGTACGCCGCGGCCTGTCCGCCGGCCGCGTGCAGAGCCCGGCGCTGCGCATGATCTGCGAGCGCGAGCACGAGATCTCCATCTTCAAGGCGCAGGAATACTGGACGCTCGAAGCCGAAGGCGAACACAGCACACAAACCTTCCCGCTCAAGCTGGTGGAATTCGACGGCAAGAAAGTCGAGCAGTTCAGCTTCACCAACGAAGCGGCTGCGCGCGGCGTCGAGCAGTCCATCAATGATGCCGCGCAGGGTTTCCTGCACGTCATCTCCATCGACCGCAAGCAGCGACGCCGCAACCCGTCACCGCCGTTCACCACTTCGACGCTGCAGCAGGAAGCCGCCCGCAAGCTGGGTTACTCCGCGCAGCGCACCATGCGCCTCGCGCAACAGCTCTACGAAGGCGTGGACTTCGGCGAAGGCAGCATCGGTCTCATCACTTACATGCGCACCGACTCCGTGAACCTCGCGGCAGAAGCGGTGCGCGAAATGCGCGAAGTCATCGCGCATGAGTACGGCAAGGAAGCAGTCTCCGAGGAGCCGCGGGTCTACAAGACCAAGTCACGCAACGCGCAGGAAGCGCACGAAGCCATTCG
>Ga0190271_10002944_pt1 | contig 10543 bp, 10 predicted proteins | sample Popmic356T_FD_133747 | JGI IMG/M metagenome (GOLD analysis project Ga0190271, IMG submission 133747) | Populus adjacent soil microbial communities from riparian zone of Weber River, Utah, USA - 356 T | ecosystem: Environmental > Terrestrial > Soil > Riparian zone | place: USA: Utah | collected... | reverse complement strand
TTCGGGCGACGAAATTTCGCCGACGATCTGCGTCTCGTCGTCGCGGTCGCCAAACAATTTCCGGGCAAGGCGATCAAGGTCATCTGGTCGCGCGAGGAGATGTTTCACCAGGGACGTTATCGCTGGCTCACGGCCGCGCGCCTGCGTGCAGCGCTCGGACCGGACGGCATGCCTGCGGCTATCCACTCGCGCATCTGCTGCCCGGGCTACGGCACAGCTGGCATCACCAACGGGGCCTACGTCAACGGCGTCATCCCGAACGTACGCCTCGAAGAGAGCAAACTGCCGCTGCACGTGCGCTGGGGTTCGTATCGCGCACCGGGCTACAACTCGTACGCGTTCATGATGGAAACCTTCATCGACGAGTGCGCCGCCAGGGCGCGCATCGAGCCGCTCGAGTATCGCCGCAAACTGCTCGAGGACTTTCGCGACCCAGGCTGGCTCAAGGCGCTCAACGAAGTCGCCGCGCAGTCGGGCTGGGGCACGCCGCTGCCCAAAGGCCAGGGCCGCGGCATCGCGGTCGCCAACTGGGGCAATTGGGCGGGCAAGGATCAGGTGGGTGGCACGACCGCGGCCGTGGTCGCGCACGTCGAGGTGTCGGGAGACGGCGTGCTCAAGGTGCTGCAGCTCGACATCGCGTTCGACTGCGGGCGCGTGTTCAATCGCGACGCGGTCGAAGCGCAGATGCAGGGCGGCATGTTGTTCGGCCTGAACCTGGCGCTCAACGAGGAGCTCAACATCGAGAACGGGCGCATCGTCGAAGGCAACTTCGATTCGTATCCGATACTGCGCATGGCCGGGATGCCGCGCCTGCGGGTGCATTTTGGCGGCCTTACGGGCGCCGAGCGCTACTCGGAAGTGGGCGAGCCGCCGGTGGGTCCGGTGGGGCCGGCCGTGGCCAACGCCATCTATGCCGCCACGGGGAAACGCCTTTACTCCATGCCGTTCCGCAAGCACGACCTGCGCGGAGCCTGATAACGTTCGCGACATGGAATCGCTGTTACGCGGCCGCTGGACCCGATGGGTGCTCTTCCTGCTGGGGTGGGCCGCGCTGTCGTTGCTGTTCGCACCCGAGGCCTATCTCAGTTTCTATCTGCGCAATGCACCGATCTCCTGGCTGGAGACGGTCGAGCTCACCGTCATCAACTCCGCGATTGCGCTGGTGTTCATCCCCGGCATCGTGTTCCTCACACGGCGTTTCCCGATCGAACGGGGCCGGTGGCAACGTTCGCTGGCGGTGCACGTGGTGGCGTGTCTCGCGTTCTCCGTCGCGCATTCGTTTCTCTACGCCGTGGCGTGTCACGCGTGGCGCGACGTCGGCGAGACGCTGTTCGTACGCTTTCATCCGAACCTGATCACCTACTGGGCGATCGTCGGGTTCACGCAGGCATTCGAATATTTCCGCAAGTACCAGCAGCGCGAGCGCGAGATCACGCGCCTGCAGCTGCAGGCCCTCAAGGCGCAGCTCCAGCCGCACTTCCTGTTCAATGCGCTGAATACCGTCTCGGCCATGATGCACGTCGATGTGAAACGTGCCGACCGCATGCTGAGCCGCCTGAGTGAGCTGCTGCGCATGACGCTCAACAACATCGAACGCCAGGAAGTGCGGCTGGCGGATGAGATTGCGTTCGTCGAGGCCTACCTGGACATCGAGCGCGAACGTTTCGGCGGCCGGCTCGCCATGCGCATCGATGCTGCCCCCGAGACGCTCGACGCGTTGGTGCCGGCCTTGTTCCTGCAGCCGCTGGTGGAAAATTGCGTGCGCCATGGCTTCACCACGCCCGATGCAGGCAGCCTCATCGAGATTCGCGCCCGGCGAGATGAGCATCGCGATGGCGAGCGCCTCACGCTCACCGTCACCGACAACGGGCGCGGTTTCGTGACGACACCGCGCGAAGGCGTCGGCATCGCAAATACGCGCAAGCGCCTCGCGCAGTTGTACGACAGACAATCCCTGAACATTGCCGCGCGCTCACCGCGCGGCGCCGTGGTGACGGTTGAACTGCCATTCCACAAGGAGCCTGATGAACATCCGAGCGTTGATCGTGGACGACGAGCCCTGGGCGCGCACGCGGATCGCCTCGCTGCTGAAGGATGAGGCCGATTTCACGGTAGCGCACGAGTGCGCCGACGGCGCGGAGGCAGTGCGCGCCATCGTCGGGCTCAAGCCGGAGGTGGTGTTTCTCGACGTGCAGATGCCCGGCATCGACGGCTTCGATGTGGTCGAAGCCATCGGGCCTGCCGCCATGCCCATCGTGGTATTCGCGACCGCGCACCAGGAGTACGCGGTGCGCGCGTTCGATGCCGGCGCCGTCGACTATCTGCTCAAACCTTTCGATGAAGAGCGCTTCCGCCGCGCCATCGAACGCGTGCGGCGCGATCTGCGGGCGCCCGCGGCCGCGGCCGCCGCGCTCGAAAACGCCATGACGCAGGTGCGCAAGCGCGCGCCCTATGCCGAGCGGCTGGTCGTGAACAACGCGGGCCGGGTGATCTTCATCAAGGTCGCGGACATCGACTGGTTCGAGGCCGCCGGCAACTACGTGACCATTCACGCCGGGCACGAAAAACACATGCTGCGCGAGACACTGCGGGGCTTGAGCGAGCGCCTCGATCCGGGCGTGTTCGTGCGCCTGCATCGTTCGTCGGTGGTCAATGTCGATCGGCTGCGCGAGCTCTCGCCGTGGTCGCGTGGCGAGCAGGTGGCCGTGCTCAAGGACGGGACGCAGCTCACCATCGGCCGCGCGTTTCGCGAACACCTGATGTCGGTGATGAACGGGGCAGGGCAGTAGATGGCGGCGGTAATTCCCAACGCGAAGAGCATTCGCAGTTTCGCCACGACGAAGGCCCTGGAAACCTGGATGCGCGGCCATCACGACAAGGCGCCGGAGCTGTGGCTCAAGGTTCACAAGAAAGACTCGGGGCTGCGCTCGGTGACCTGTGCAGAAGCGCTGGACGTGATGCTGTGCTGGGGATGGATCGACGGGCTGCGCAAGAGTCTCGATGAGAAGTCTTTCCTGCAGCGGTACTCGCCGCGCCGGGCGAAGAGCATCTGGAGCCAGATCAACCGCGATCATGTCGCGCGATTGACAGCCGCGGGCCGCATGACGCCGCACGGGCAGAAACAGATCGATGCCGCGAAGGCGGATGGTCGGTGGGGCGCTGCCTATGCGCCGATCCGCAGTGCCTCGCATGCCACCATGCCTGCCGACCTGCTCGCTGCGATCGAGGCCAACGCGCGGGCACGCAGGAAATTCGCGACGCTGGGGCGAATGAACCTGTTCGCGCTGGCGTTCCGCACTAACAACATGAAGACCGCGGCCGGGCGCGAAAAGAAGATCGCCACGCTGGTGGCAATGCTGGCGCGTGGGGAAACCATCGTGCCGGAGAAATCCCTGACGAAAACCGGAAAAAAAACGCGAGGGTGATCGAAGGCCGGTTGAGGTAGGCTCGCACCCACGGAATTCCCGGGGGAGCGTCTCGTGTCAAAGCTCGCGCCAGGTGCGAAGGTCGGTCTCATGCTCGTGCTGGCGCTTGCCAGCGTGGAAACATTCGCGGACACGCGGCAATGGCCGGTGGCGAAGGCCAGCGCCTGGTACGCCAGGCAAGGCTGGCTGGTCGGCAGCAACTACGTTCCGATGGACGCCATCAACCAGCTCGAGATGTGGCAGGCCGACACCTGGAATCCGGCGCAGATAGACAAGGAGCTGGGCTGGGCCGAGTCCATCGGCATGAATACCATGCGCGTGTTCCTGCACGACAAGCTGTGGGAGCAGGACGCCGAAGGATTCAGGAAGCGCATCGATGAGTTCCTGACGATCGCCGCGCGCCACAAGATCAGGCCGCTGCTGGTGTTCTTCGATTCCTGCTGGAATCCGGACCCGAAGCTGGGGCCGCAACACCCACCAATCCCGGGCGTGCACAATTCCGGCTGGGTGCAGAGCCCGGGCGCCGCGGGGCTCGCCGACACCGCTAACTACCCGAAGCTCCGGGTGTACGTGCAGGGAGTGATGCGCGCGTTCGCAGGAGACGATCGCATCCTCGGCTGGGACCTGTGGAACGAACCGGACAACACGCTGGGCGGCGCCGGCGAAAATTCTCCCGAAGCGCGCACGAAGTTCGCGCTGGTCAGCGCGCTGCTGCCGCAGGTGTTTGCCTGGGCGCGCGAGGCCGACCCCAGCCAGCCCATCACCTCCGGCCTGTGGCACAACGATGACTGGTCCGCGTCCCGACTCAATGCCATCGAAAAGCTGCAGGTCGAACAATCCGACTTCATCACGTTTCACGTGTACGACTGGCCGGAGGTATTCGAGCGCAAGATCAAACAACTCGAGGCCTATGGCCGACCCATGGTCGTCACCGAATACCTGGCGCGTGGCGCCGGTTCCACGTTCGACACCGCGCTGCCCATCGCCGTGAAGTACCACGTGGGCATGATCAATTGGGGATTCGTCGTCGGCAAGACACAGACGCAGTTTCCCTGGGATTCCTGGCAGAGGCCGTACACGGGCAGTCCCCCGCTGGTGTGGCACCACGACATCCTGCATGCCGATGGCAAACCATACCGGCAGGCCGAGGTGGACCAGATCCGCGCACTCACGACGGCAGCGAACAGGAAGAAATGAACGTGCGACTCACCATCTACTCCGGGCCGCTCAGCATGTTCGGCGCCAAGGTGCAGATCGCGGCGCTGGAAAAGGGGCTCGATTTCGAGCTCGTGATGGTCCCGTATGATTCGCAGCAGGGCTACAACCCGAAACATCCCGAAGTCCTGCGCATCAACCCGAAGCGACAGGTGCCCGTGCTGGTTCACGGTGAGCTCGGGATTTTCGATTCGACGCAGATATTCGAATACCTGGAAGACCTCGTGCCGGAGCCGCCGCTGTGGCCGCGTGAGCCACTCGCGCGCGCCCGTGCGCGCAATCTCGAACATCAATCCGACGAAGTATTTTTCCCGCATGTCATCCGGTTGATGGGTCTGCAGGACGAGCTGAAAAGCGAGCCAGCCGTTGCCGCTATCGCGGCGGCCAGCCGCTTTTACGGCGACATGGACCAACGTCTTGGCGCAAGCGAGTGGCTCGCGGGGAACTATTCCTTCGCGGATATCGCCTTTTACATGGCAGCGTTGTTTGCTGAGCGCCAGGGTGCGCCGTTGGTCGTGAGCACGCCGCGGCTGCTGGCCTGGCGCGAGCGCATGGGGCAGCGCAAACCGGTCAGAACGGTCGTCAGCGCGATGGCGACATGGTTGGGTAATGCAGGAAGACCTGTGCCGGCGTTCATGTCCGCCGTCGAGTCAGGAAGCATGCGCGTCCGCTGACATTCCGATGCGGTCTCGTCGGGGAACATATCTCCAGACCGGTGCATTGCAGTCCATTTCTATCAGCGCTTAACCAATAAATGCGCGGCAAAAGCCTACAGAGCAAACCCGTAGGCAAGCGTAGCTTGCCGTGGCGTCCTTACTGTTAGGTGGTGAACATGAAATCGAATACCCAGCAACTGGTTCTCGCGGCCGCCGCGTCGCTTGGTTTTGCTGCCCTCGTTCCGGGAATTGCCAGCGCCCAGGCGTCCGACCTGCAGACCCAGGGAAAAGAAATTTTCCGCTTCGACACCTTTGGTGACGAACAGCTCTGGACCGACAAACTCGGGCTTCACAAAGTGGTCGAAGAAAAGGTCGACCCGACCACAGCCCTCAAAGTGGGCCTCAAGGTCGATTCCGAGGTATTGCCACCCGGCATCCTCGAGAAGGTGGATCTGAAAGACCCCGCCACCACGGTGGCGTTGCTCAAGATGAACGCGGTCGTGGGCCTCAAGGCCGAGGTCGGTGCGGACAACAAGATCAAGCGACTCGGCGTCACTTGCGCGTTGTGCCATTCCACCGTCGATGATTCCGTGCAGAAGGGCATCGGCAAACGGCTCGATGGCTGGCCCAACCGCGATCTCGATGTCGGCAAGATCATCTCGCTTTCACCGGCACTCACGGCCGACCAGAAGAAGGTGTACACGTCGTGGGGCCCGGGCAAATATGATCCGCGCTACAACCAGGACGGAAAGAACAATCCGCTCGTGATTCCTCCGGCCTATGGCCTCGCGAACGTCAAGAACGAGACATACACGGCCGAAGGTCCGATCTCCTATTGGAACGCTTACGTGGCCGTGACCCAGATGGGCGGGCAGGGCAATTTCAAGGACGATCGCCTCAAGATCGACGTGAAGCACTCGCCGGACCTCGTGACGCCCAAACTACCGGCATTGCGTGCCTACCAGCACAGCCTCATGGCGCCGCGCGCGGAAGCATCGAGCTTTGACGCCACTGCTTCGCAGCGTGGCAAGGTCACGTTCAACCGCACCTGCGCCAGCTGTCACGTCGGTGGCAATGGCACGGATAACGATGCCGGGAAGATGCATCAACCCGCGGAGACCGGACAGAAGGCTGCGTACGCCATGCGCACGGCGAACAAGGCGTTCCGCACGACCCCGCTGCGCGGCCTGCAGCACCATCCGCCGTACTTCCATGACGGCAGCGCGAAGACGCTCGGCGATGTCGTGGAGCACTACAACAAGGAACGGTCGCTGAATCTCACCAAGGATCAGCAAGCCGATCTCGTGGAGTACCTGAAGACCTTGTGAGGGGGGTCTTGTCGGTGCCGGGTGGGGAGAGATCCTCACCCGGCATCGGTTGTCCGTTAACGACCCTGCTGCTGCATGTATAGCTGCTGCGCGCGCTCTGCCTTCTCTTCGACCGTAAGACTCGGGTCGTTCTCGTTCTCCATGAGCTCGTAGAGCACGCGCTGCGCCCGCTCTTCGGCGCCGAACATCTTCTCCGTCGCCTGCTCGCCGAAGTGCTGCACGCGCACTGCATGCATGCCGTCGATCTGCGACACACCCTGTTCGACGGAGGTCATCTCGCGGCCTGGTGGATAGGCCTGATACGCCGCGGCCTGGTAGTTCTGGTATTGCTCCATCAACTGGTGGAGCTCGCGGGCGGCCGCGGCTGGCAGTGTTGCGGACATTTCCTGCAATTGTTTCTCACGCTCCGCCGGACTGTAGAGCGCGTGGAGCCGTTCGAGATCGAGCCGCGTGTTTTCATTCAGCACGATGTGGCCGCGCGCATCGGCCTTGAAGCCGATCTGGCCGTCGTCCTGTTCCGATTCGTGATCGGAAACAGCCTCGGTCGCGGCGGCAGTCGCGCTGTCGGCTTGCGCAGTGGCCTCGCCAGGCACCGGGGTGTCGGCTGTCTGGGTTGCTGCGCCGGGCACCGTGGGCGCTGCGGATTGCGGGGCCTGCGGCTGTGCGGCGCTGTGTGGTGCCACCGGCACGGTCGCGACTGTTTTCGCTGGCGACGGCGCGGAGAGCGGTGCTCCGGAACGCAGCAGCATGAACCCGCCGACGAGGGCGAGCGCGGCGAGCGAAGTGATCAGGAACGCGTTGCGTCTGTTCATATCGAGATGGGAGGGCGGCGCGGTGGCCGCCCCCCGTATCGAGCTGGGTCAATCCGCTAGAACGGCGCCGTGGACGCGAACTGCGACAACCGGCTGTCGTTGACCAGGAACGGCGTGTAGCGCTGGTCTCCGTCCACCCAGCGCTTCATCCATGCGATCTGATACATGCTCGACGGCTGATTCGCAGGATTGCCGCCCGGAAAGGAATGGCTGGCACCGCGGATCACCGCGAGCAGCTTCTCCGCCTGGTTGATGCTGTTGTAGAACGGGATCGAATGGATGACCACGGGCGCGACGTTGTCGGACGAGGCTCCGACGATGCCCGCCGGCGAGCGGATCGCCGCGAAATTCCGGTCCGTGCTCCACGGCGCGAGACCGAGGCCCGCGCGCAGCGCCGTGTTCTGGCGCAGCGCAAGCAGCGAACCGCCACCGCCCATCGAGTGACCCGTGACCGCGCGACGGTTCGTGTCGACCTTGCCCGCGACCGGACCGGTGTTGAGCGCGGCGACCGCGTTCAGCGCAGCGAGCAGCTGCGTGGCGCGGCTGGGCGGAAAATCCAGCGTCGAGTTGGTGTTGATCGTCACGACGACGAACCCATGCGTGGCGAGTCGCCGGCCCATGACCGCGACCGAGGATTGCGTGGCCGTGAAGCCGGGGGAAAACGCCACGACACCGTACGTGCCCGCGGCATTCGGCGAGTACACCGTGCCGCCGCCGAAGCCGCCGCCTCGCGCCAGCGTCTGTGTCGATACCGCGAACGGACCATCTGCGGCGATGCTTGCCGCCGTCGGATCGGGTCCCTGTACCTGTGCATGCGCGGCGGCCGCGAGCACCACGAAACAGAGCCCGAGTACGCATTTCTTCCTGATATGCATGTCTAACTCCCTGACCTGGTTGAGTGGGGCGGCGGCCGAGTAGCTAGCCGCACGTCCTGGTGATTGCCGCGTCGCTGCCCATCATCATGACTGGCCGCGCCGCGACAACCAGAATCCTCCACGAAGAAGTCGACAGCAATATTAAATCCAGGGAGGCACCAGCACGCACACACGCAGGCGAAGGCACACGCCGGGCCGGGCAATTGGGTGTTCAGCTACGGCATCCTAAGAGTTTGTTGTGTATGCTGGCGGCCAACTACGCCACGGTGAGCGACATGCCCGAAGAGTCCAAGACGGTCTCAGCGCGAATTCGTGAGCGGCTGAAGCAGAAGAATCAGCGTTTTCACGCCAACGACAACATTTCCGCGTTCATCGAGCCAGGCGAGCTCGTGGAGCTGCAGAAAGAAGTCTGCGAGCGGGTGTCGGGGCTGCTCGAAAGCCTCGTCATCGACCTGGAGCACGATCACAACACGCGTGAGACCGCTCGGCGCGTCGCCAAGATGTACGTCAACGAGGTGTTTCGCGGCCGGTTCGTACCCATTCCGAACGTCACCGAGTTTCCGAACGCCTCGCAGCTCAACGAGCTCATGATCATGGGGCCGATCACCGTGCGCAGCGCGTGCAGCCATCACCTGTGTCCGATCATGGGACGGCTGTGGATAGGCGTCATGCCCAACCAGCAGTCGAACCTCATCGGGCTCTCCAAATATTCGCGGCTGGTGGAATGGATCATGAGCCGGCCGCAGATCCAGGAGGAGGCCGTGTTGCAGCTCGCCGACATCCTCGTGGAGCGCGTGAATCCGGACGGGCTCGCCGTGGTGATGGAGGCGGATCACTTCTGCATGCACTGGCGCGGTGTGAAGGACAACGCCTCGAAGATGACCAACAGCGTCATGCGCGGAGTGTTTCTCAGGGACGGCGCGTTGCGACGCGAGTTCCTGTCGCTGATCAACCTCAAAGACCAGTAATCGCGGATTTCGCGGGTGGCGAGGCGGCATCCCGCGGTAAACATGTCAGCGCGCGCCTGACAAGGAATATTCGAGTTCGTAGGAGTGTCTTGCGCCCTCGACGACGGCGAATTTCATGGTGCCACGCAGCCCTGCAAGCGCACCCGTGCCCGAGTCGGGAACGATTTCGAGCGACCAGTGCCCGATCGCGCCGCCGCTCATGAATCCGCTGTGCGCCAGCAGGAATGTGCCGCTGCGGCCCTGCAGAGAGCCGGTGACCTTTTCGAGGGCAACGTAGGCTCCCGTGTCGCGCTCATCCTTGACCGACAGCATCTCCCCGCTGCTGGTCCCGACGATCGCCCCGTGATATTTCTTTTCTATCGACATGCGCTCAATCTGTGCGGCGCGGGCCTGGGGGTTGTCGGCTGGCTGCCCGGCGAGCGTCACGTCAAAGGTGCCTGAGACATGCATGGTCGGATTCTCCTGGGCGGCGATGGCGACGAGAGTGGTTGCGGCAATCATGGCGCAGAGGGTGGTCTGAAAAAATTTCATACGCTGCTCCGGTGTGGGTGTGATTGGATCACCCGCTGCAGCGGCCGTATTGGAAAAACGCGATGACATCGAAACTGTCGGAAGTGCGTGGAGTACTGCGGGTCGCACCCGCGCCCGGAGTTTTCCATCACGCGCGCGTGGCGCCGTCCGCGGCGCTTGCCGGCGTCGTACAGCACTTCTGGCTGGTGCGCTGGGACCTGCGCGGATGCTCGCCGCGGACGCCCGAGACGCTGCCGCATCCCAACGTGCATCTGGTCATCGAACGCGGCCATACGCATATCGTCGGTGTTCAGACCGGCAAATTCAGCCGCGTACTGCAAGGGGAGGGCAGCGTCCTCGGCGTCAAGTTTCGTCCCGGAGGCTTCCGTCCATTCCTGGGTCGACCGGTGGCCACGCTGCGAGATCGCAGGGTGCCGTTTCGGGAATTGTTCGGCCTCGACGCGGCGGCGCTCGAACACGAAGTTTTCCGCCAGCAAACAGATTGCGCAATGGTTGCGGCAGTCGAACGCTTCCTGTGCGACAGGCTCCCTCCTGAGGACGCTCAGGTGGAGCGTGTGGCGAACATCGTCGAAGCCATCGCCGCGAACCCGGCTATCGCTTCCGTCGAACAACTGGTCGATGGCGGCCACATCGCGAAGCGTGCGCTACAGAGTTTGTTCCACGATTACGTGGGTGTTGGTCCTAAGTGGGTCATCAAACGGTTCAGGATGCACGAAGCGCTCGAGCGCCTGCA
>Ga0190271_10002943_pt1 | contig 10545 bp, 6 predicted proteins | sample Popmic356T_FD_133747 | JGI IMG/M metagenome (GOLD analysis project Ga0190271, IMG submission 133747) | Populus adjacent soil microbial communities from riparian zone of Weber River, Utah, USA - 356 T | ecosystem: Environmental > Terrestrial > Soil > Riparian zone | place: USA: Utah | collected... | reverse complement strand
TCTCGCCGTTCTGCATCACCCAGTAGCGCAGGTCCTCGCTTGCGAGCGGCTGGTCTCCGCCCTCGAGATCGACGATGGCGAGCCGGTTGTTCGTCATGCCGAAGCGGCCGTCGGTGTAGAGCCCGGTGCCGTCAGGCCCGCGGTGCCGGAGCTCGCCCGCCATGGTCAGCAGGAGCTCCTCGGGCGCGGCCGAGTCAGGGCGCGCGTAGATCCCGGCAATGCCGCACATCTACCTGACGATACGGGCGTCCCGGACCTGCGGCAAGGGGAGGATCCGTTCAGGAATGACGCCAGCCCGACGGGTCAGGGCTTCGTTTCTGGACGGATTCGTCTGGAAATCCTGGTCGAACGCTCCGAGGGTCGCTGCTATTCTCCGATGGTCGCCTCGTGAGGTTCCGGGCGACTTCTCTTTGCCCGTCATGCCCAGCCCCGACGCCATCGAGCAGGAAGTGCGCCAGTTCCTGAAGGACAACTTCCCGCTGAGCGCGGACGGCGTCGTGCTCGACCGGGACGACTCCCTGATCGAGGTGGGCGTGATCGACTCGACCGGCGTCCTCGAGCTGATCGGCTTCATCGAGGAGCGCTACGAGGTCCAGATCGCCGACGAGGAGGTCCTCCCCGAGAACCTCGACTCGATCGCGTGCATCACCCGCTTCGTCGGCGAGAAGACGGCTGCATCGAATGGCGCCGGCTGAGCAGCTAACCGCCGAGGCTCTGCGACTCCCGGACGCGGCGACGACCGCCGGCGAGATCGCGGAGCGCCTGCGCGAGGTCGTCTACAAGGACCTCCGCCGCCGCGGCGCCGTCGTCGGTCTCTCCGGCGGCGTCGACTCAAGCCTCGTCGCGCACCTCTGCGCCAAGGCCTTCGGGCCCGAGCGCGTCCTCGGCGTTCTCATGCCCGAGGGCGAGTCGGCCGCGGACACGCTCGACCTCTCCAACGTCGCCGCCGAGGCGGCCGGCGTGGAGACCGTGCTCGAGGACATCACCGAGCTCCTCCGGGCGGCCGGCTGCTACGAGCGCCGCGACGCCGCCATCCGCACGGTCATGCCCGAGTACGCCGACGGCTGGAGGGCGAAGATCGTCCTCCCCAGCCTGCTCGGCGGCTCGCGCTACAGCCTCTTCACTGTCGTCGCCGAGTCGCCCGAGGGCGAGCGCCTCGAGGCCCGGCTGACGGCGACCGCCTACCGCGAGGTCGTCGCCGCGACGAACTTCAAGCAGCGCGTCCGCAAGATGCTCGAGTACTACCACGCCGACCGTCTCGACTACGCCGTCGTCGGGACGCCGAACCGGCTCGAGTACGACCAGGGTTTCTTCGTCAAGAACGGCGACGGCTCCGCCGACGTGAAGCCGATCGCCCACCTCTACAAGACCCAGGTCTACCAGCTCGCCGAGGAGGTCGGGGTGCCCGCCGTGATCCGCGAGCGGCCGCCGACGACCGACACCTACGCCCTCGAGCAGAGCCAGGAGGAGTTCTACTTCTCCGTCCCGTTCGACAAGCTCGACCTCTGCCTCTATGCCCTCAATGAGGGCGCCTCCGCCGAGGTCGCCGCTGCCGCAGCCGGCCTCCCGACGGAGGTCGTCGAGCGCGTCTACGAGGACATCGAGCGCAAGCGCCGTGCCGCCGCATACCTGCACGCGCCGCCCCTCCTCCTGGAGCCCTAGAGGGATCGGCGGAACGTTGCTCGCCGACGGGGTGCGATGGTCGTTCCGAAACAAGGACGCAGGGAGCGCTCGTAGCTGGAGGCTACGGGCGCGACCGAGGACGCAGTCTTCGGGGCGAGCAGCGCGGCCCGGCGGCACAGACTGCGTTTCGCCGAGCCCTCCTAGCTAGACGTTCGAGGGGGCGCGCGATTGTCGCCACCGCCCCCAAGGGGTGGACTCCGCCAGGAGCAGGGAGTTTCCACGAGTTTCTCCCCGGGCCTTTGCACACGACGAAAGATGGGCTATGGTCTAAGTCCTTCGTGTAGTCCGATCGAAAGGCGGCCCTTTCGATGAGTCCTTCCGAGCATCGCACTGCGGTACTGCTGGATCAGCATCCCCTCTGGCTGGAGGGGGTCGAGCAGGTCCTCGCCCGTATCGGGATCGAGGTCAAGGGGAAGGCGACCTCGCCCGAGCACGCCCTCGCACTGATCGAGGAGCACGCGCCGAGCCTGTTGGTTACCGGGATCGAGATGGAGAACGGCCAGATGGACGGCCTGGAGTGCCTCGCGCTCGCCAAGCAGCGGGCGCCTGAGCTCAAGGTGATCGTCCTTTCGGCGTACTCCGATCCCCAGTACGTCGACGCGGCCCTCGCCGCGGGCGCCGAGGCATACGTCCTGAAGACGGCGCACGCCGACGACCTGGCCTCGGCCATCCGGCAGGCGTTCGACCACTCGATCTACTTCGCACGCGGGCACAACGGCAAGAGCCGGCGCTCCCGCGAGTCGATCGAGGAGGCATGGGGCCTCACGCGCCGCGAGCTGGAGATCCTCACGCTCGTGGCCGAGGGGCACTCGAACGCGCAGCTCGCGCGCATGCTCTGGGTGACGGAGCAGACCGTCAAGTTCCACCTGTCGAACATCTACCGGAAGCTGAACGTCTCCAACAGGACGGAGGCGAGCCGGTGGGCGCAGGTGCACGGCCTGCTGCCACTCCAGTCGACGCCGCAGAGCACCGCGGCGGCTTAGAGCATCTAACCGCCCAGTTCGTTCTCAGAAACGGAGCGCGGCCACCCCCCGACCAATCGGGGGCGGCCGCGCGCGCCCTAGAGGAGCGCCCCGACAATCTCGCCGAGGTCGGCGCCCGCGTCTATCCCCCGGATGGGGGAGGCGGGCCATCCCGCTTGGTCCCCGGGACGACCCGCTCACCCCGGCGCGAGGGCCGGTCAGAGGGAAGGCTCACGACGCCCTCGCATGAGCGTCGGCTGCGGCCAACCGGCGCTCAGTGTGACGCGAGCCTACTGGACCCGCCGGGCAGCGGCTACTAGCCGTTCGACGGGACTCCCACAGGAGTGTTCGCGCGAGCTTTGGAAGGGTCGGTCCTAGAACACGAGCGTCTTGGAGGGGCACGCTCGCTGCTCAACCCGCATGGAACCTAACGTCAGGTGCACGCCCTTCGATTTCGGCGGCTGCGAGCGTTGCGTCGAGCCGCCGCTTGAACGGTTTGGAGCCTGGTTGAGCGGCTCGTCGCTCGCCGCGCGGCGATGATCGAACTCAGCTGCGGCGGGTTCTCGCCTGTGTGACCGCTGGCGTCACATGCTGCGGCACTGGTCTTCCTTGTTGCCTTGCACGCGGTTTTGGTCGCCGGTTGGCGGCGGGCTGTTGCTCTTGCATTGCAGGTTCCCGTCGATCACGTTGCGGTGGATCCGGTAGCCGTTCCGGTTCGAGAAGGCTTGCAGGTCGCCGCCGATCCGGTTCATCACGGCGTACTGCTGGCGAGTGTTCTGTTTCGACTGCAGGTTGCCGCCGATGACCGCACGGCGGATTTCGCTGAAGCGGCCCGAAGTCAGCTGGATGTCAGCGCCGATGCGCGACCGGACGTACCTGTCGCCGACCCGGCGACGGAGGACCCTTACGAGCTGATGGTTCTCGGCCTGGATGTTGCCGCCGATTGTGACCCCCCGAGCGATGAGCCGAGCATTCGCTTTGACGAACACGTTGTCGTCGACGCGGGTCCCGACGAGCCGGCACGTCCTTCCCTCAGGAACGATGACGTTCCCGTCAATGGTGCGTGCACCGATCGTGCCTGCACAGCGACGGTCGTCGGCGTATGCGGGCCCCTCAGTGATGAGGATCGACGCGGCCACGACGACGGTGCTGACCAGCAGCTGCTTCATGATGTCCCTTTCACGGGAAGGTCGTTTCGCAGGCGAGTATGACCCAATGAGAGACGGTATGAGTCCTGAGTGCGAGAGAGATTCTGTCGTCCTTCGGAGCCCTCGACGCAAATCGCCGCCCCATTCACGGCCCATCGCGCGAAGCGGCGCAGCGCGACGGGCAGCTCGCAGTCGAACGCGTCCTTGTTGAGCGCGTAGACGTCGCCGTCGAGGTTGGTCCTGCCGGCGGCGACTTCGTCTGCGAGGACGCGTCGGAGTTGGAAGACCGCGGAGGGTGGCTTCGCAGAGCGGCACCTCATCCGGCAATCTGCGAGAGGAAAGACCGGCGCCTAGGATGTCGGTGACAGCCACCGGCTACGGATCGGAGTTAGGCGATGCGCGCTCGGCTGAGATGGGCCAAGGTTCGCCTGCTGGTCGTGGTCGTCGTTCTGTTGGTCGTCGGTGCCTCTGGCTGCGGCGAAGAGGACGCGGATCAACTTCCTGAGGATCCCGCCACCACTATCGAGCAGCCCGCCACGGGGGAAGAGACCACTACCGACGACGGGGATGACGATGGGGACGATGACGACGACGACGACGGCGGCGACGATGACGATGACGATGACGACGGAGACGACGACAGTGACAATGGAGATGACGACGGAGGAGACGACGACGACTAAGGGGCTTCCGCTACGGACACGGAAGCAGTTCCAGCGCCCCGGGCGACCCCGTTTCTTGACCTACCGCAAAAGCCCGACGCCTGCGAGCTCGTCGAAGGTGAGCCCGACGCGACGTGCTTCGGTCGGTCGACGTGCTGCTCTTGCGGCCAGCGGTTCGATGACCGCTCGCCCGGCGTCGCAGGGCCAGCTGCGACGCCGCCGACAGGGCCAGCGAGACGCTGTCAGCGTCCAGTAGAAAGTCGCGCTCAACCGCGTGGTTGAGCGAAAGCGGCTAGAACACGGGGGTCTCGCGCCAGGTGCCCCAGACCTCTCGGAGGGCGTCGCACATCTCGCCCATCGTCACGTACACGCGCGAGGCGTCGACGATCGCCGGCATGAGGTTCCGGTCCTCGACCGCGGCGTCCGCCTTCAGGCGGGCGAGGGCCGACTCGGCCGCGGCGTCGTCCCGCCGAGCTCGCACGGCCTTGACCCGGTCGACCTGCTTGTCCTCGAGCGCCTGGTCGATCCTCAGTATCTCGATCGGCTGCTCGTCGGGCTCCTGGAAGCGGTTGACGCCGACGATCACGCGCTGCCCGGCCTCGAGCTCGCTCTGGAACCTGAACGACGCCTCGGCGATCTCCCGCTGGAAGAAGTTGTCCTTGATCGCCGCGACGACGCCGCCGAGCCGGCGGATGCGGTCGAAGTAGTCGTAGGCCTCCGCCTCCAGCCGGTTCGTCAGGTCCTCGACGAAGTAGGAGCCGCCGAGCGGGTCGATCGTCGAGGCAACGCCGGTCTCGTGCGCGAGCACCTGCTGCGTCCGGAGGGCGATCTTGACCGAGTGCTCCGTCGGGAGCGCGAGCGCCTCGTCGAAGGAGTTCGTGTGCAGCGACTGGCAGCCGCCGAGGACCGCCGCCAGAGCCTCGACCGCCGTGCGCACGATGTTGACCTCGGGCTGCTGGGCGGTGAGGGAAACGCCGGCGGTCTGGGCGTGGAAGCGCATCAGCCAGGAGCGCGGGCTCTTGGCGCCGTAGCGCTCCCGGAGCTCGCGCGCCCAGATCCGCCTCGCCGCGCGGTACTTGGCGACCTCTTCGAAGAAGTCGATGTGTGCGTTGAAGAAGAAGGAGAGCCGGGGCGCGAAGTCGTCGACCGCGAGCCCACGGGCCATGGCCGCCTCGACGTAGGCGAAGCCGTCGGCCAGGGTGAAGGCGAGCTCCTGGGCGGCGGTCGAGCCGGCCTCCCGGATGTGGTAGCCGGAGATCGAGACCGGGTGCCACAGCGGCACCTCGCGGGCACAGAACTCGATCATGTCCACGCACAGCCGCATGGAGGGCTCGGGCGGGAAGATCCACTCCTTCTGCGCGATGTACTCCTTGAGGATGTCGGTCTGGATCGTCCCGCGCAGCTTGTCCCTGCCGACCCCCTGCTGCTCGCCGACGCAGATGTAGAACGCGAGCAGCATCGCGGCGGGCGCGTTGATCGTCATCGACGTCGAGACCTCGTCGAGCGGGATGCCCGAGAACAGCTCCTCCATGTCCGCGAGCGAGTCGACGGCGACGCCCTCGCGCCCGACCTCGCCGAGCGACTTCGGGTGGTCGGAGTCGTAGCCCATCAGGGTCGGCATGTCGAAGGCGGTCGAGAGCCCGGTCTGGCCGTGCTCGAGGAGATAGCGGAAGCGGACGTTCGTCTCCTCGGCCGTGCCGAAGCCGGCGAATTGCCGCATCGTCCAGAGCTTCCCCCGGTGCATCGAGGGGTAGACCCCGCGCGTGTAGGGGTAGACGCCCGGGTAGCCGAGGTCGCGCTCGTAGTCGGTCTCGACGTTGTCGGGCGTGTAGAGCGGCTCGACCGGCAGGCCGGACATGGTCGTGAAGAGCGCGTCGCGCTCGGGCGTGGCCTCGTAGAGGTCGCGGCGCCAGGCTTCGGTCGCGTCGAGACCGGGGCGGTCCTCGGTCGTGGCCATGACTCCGGATTCTACGCGCAGCCCGTGCCGACCTTTGCAAACACTCTAGTTCACGTCGAGACTGAGGGTTCTCCTCCGCCCGGGGGAGGCCTCGCTCACCCGGACGGGTGGTCGGGCCGAGCTCATCCCGTTTTCATACCGGATTGAAGCGGCCGGCCTACCCCCGGCGCCGATGTGTTCGACGACAAGAAACGTTTCGCGCGCCAGAGAACCGATGACATCCATCCCTCCCCTGCGGCCCACGGAGGCGGGCTCGACCGACGTCGAGCCCGCCTCCGTTTTGCGCGGCTCCTCTCCCGTGAGGACTGCTGCCGCGATCGCTGCGGCCGCCGCCGTGTTCCTCGCGGTGGTCGTGCTCGCCGGCGTCGGCCGTCTGGACGCCAGCGCTCCCGCGTTCCTCGAGGAGGCGCTCGGGCCCGAGAAGGCCGAGGCGCCGATGGACCGGACGCCCGCCACCGGCGTCGGCGTCCGCATCCACGAGGACGGCTACACGGTCTCGCACTGGGGCGTCTCGGTCTCTGTCGCCTCGGAGGATGTGGGCGGGGCCAAGTGGCGGCGGCACGTCCACGGCGCCACGCGCGAGACGACGTTCGGCACCGAGACGATCGTCGTCAACGGGCGCAAGACGGAAGAATTCCTCACGGTCATGAAGCGCCAGGGCGAGAAGACCTGGCGCTGGAAGCTCGCGTCGAGGCTGTACCCGCGGCTCGGCAGCGACGGCGGCGTCACCTTCCTCGATCCGACCCGGCACCGGGTCACCTCGATCACCATCGACCCGGTTCGGATCCTCGACGGCGAGGGCAAGGACGTCACGCCCGAGGGTCTGAGCTGGGGTCTCGAGGAGGGCGACTCCGGCTGGCTCCTGACCCTCGAGCTGGACGACGCCGACCTGCCGCTCCCCTACGTCATCGACCCGGCGGCTACGCACCGAACGGCCGCCACGGCGACGACGCCTGGAGCAACCTCCCTCGTCATCGACGTCCCAGCCGGCGTCCAGCCCAACGACTTGCTGGTCGCCCACATCGCGCGCGGCGGCAACGCAGCGATCAACATGCCGACCGACTGGACGGCCGCCGGGGGAACCAACAACGGAAACGTCATCCGGCAGGCGACCTACTACCACGTGGCCGGATCGTCCGAGCCGGGTTCTTACACCTGGACGTGGACCGGGACGCAGCCCGCAGCGGGAGCGATGAGCGCGTACTACGGCGTCAAGGCCTCGGCACCTCTCGACGCGGTCGGAACCGCCACAACCGCCAACAACACCACGACCGTCACAGCGGCCTCGATCACGACCGCAGCGAACGATGCGCTCGTGCTTGCGTTCTTCGCGAGCAACACGAATTCGACGTACTCGACCGCGACCGGCATGTCCGAGCGCTACGAGATCGGGACGACCGCCGCGAGCGTGGCCACTGACGACATGACCCAGTCCGCCGCCGGTCCCACGGGGAGCAAGACCTCGACCGCCAGCACGTCCGGTCGAGTCGTCGGCCACCAGGTTTCGTTCAACGTCGACAACGTCGTACCGGTCGGCGGCCTGACCGATCCCGGCTCGCCCCTCGCCGGCACAGTTGCGCTCGCGGCGACCGCGACCGACGCCGACTCGGCCGTGGCCGGCGTCCTGTTTCAGTGGTCGCCTGCGAACGCGGGGACCTGGACTGACATCGGGACGGCCGACCCGACCTCGCCCTATACGGCCTCCTTCGACACGACCGCGGTCGCCGATGGGCTCTACGACCTTCGCGTCGTCATCACGGATGTGGCGTCCAACGTGACCAACTCGATGATCGAAGACCGGCGGGTGGACAACACCGCCCCTGTCTCCACGACGACCTTTCCCGCCGCTTCTGGGACGTACAACGCCGCCGGCTGGGCGGCAGGGTGCACCACGATCGGGCTCTGCGGGACGTACTCCGATGCCGGGTCGGGCGTCTCCCAGGTGCAGGTCTCGCTGCGCCAGGGCTCGGGCAACTACTGGAACGGCTCCGGCTTCTCGAGCGGCGCCGAGGTCTGGAACACGGCGAGCCTCTCGGCTGGGAACTGGTCGTACGCATTCAACGGCGCCGGCTTCCCGGCCGCCGGAAGCTACACCGTTCGGGTGCGGGCGGTTGACGTGGCGGGGAACGTCGAAGGCCCCTCGAGCCGGACGTTCACGATCGATCCGGATGCGCCGCAGACGACCATCGACTCGAATCCATCGACCCCGACGGGATCGACGTCCGCCGACTTCGGCTTCTCCTCGAGCGAGGGCGGCTCGACGTTCGAGTGCCGCCTCGACGGCGGCGCCTGGGCGGCGTGCACGAGCCCGAACAGCCATTCGACACTCGCCGACGGCAGCCACACCTTCGAAGTGCGCGCCACCGACGCCGTGGGCAACCAGGACCCTTCGCCGGCCTCGTACATATGGCTGGTCGACACGACGGCGCCGAGCTCCGCCACCACGTTCCCGGCCGCGAGCGGCGAGTACAACGCGCCCGGCTGGACCGGCGGCTGCGACACGGACGGCCTCTGCGGCACCTACTCGGACGGCTCCGGCTCGGGCGTCGACCAGCTGCAGGTCTCCATCCGCCGCGTCTCGACGGGCCTCTACTGGAGCGGCGCCGCCTTCTCGTCCGCCTCCGAGGTGCTCCTGAACGCGGGGCTCTCCGGCGGCAGCTGGACGCGCGCGTTCCCGGTGTCGAGCTTCCCCGCCGACGGCGACTACACCGTCAGCGTCTTCGCGACCGACGACGTCGGTAACGCCGAGACGCCCTCCACGCTGACGTTCCTCTTCGACGCGACGGATCCGACCGGCTCGCTGACGGCCCCGGCGGACGGCTCCGTCCTCGGCGGCGGCTCCGTCGCCGTCTCCTCCGACTCGGCCGACGGCGGCTCCGGCGTCGACACCGTCGAGTTCCAGCACCGGCCGGTAGGCAGCGGCGCCTGGACCACCACCGACACCGACGCAAACGCCCCCTACTCGGTCGGCTGGGACACCACCGCGCTCGCCGACGGCGACTACGACCTGCGCGCCGTCACCATCGACACAGCCGGAAACACCTCCACCTCGACGCCACGGACGGTCACGGTCGACAACACGGCGCCGAGCGGGGCGACCCTGGACACGCTCGCGGGCGCGATCCGGGACGGCCAGGAGCTGACCGGCTCCGGCTCCGACGCCACCTCAGGCGTCGACTCGCTCACGTACCTCTACTGCGCGGGCACCTCCTGCGCGCCCTCGACCCCGATCGGCTCGAGCACGACGGGCCCGGACTACAGCGTCACCTGGACGGGCCAGCCCGCCGACGGCGACGTCCGCGTGCTCGTCCGCGTGTCCGACCGCGCCGGCAACACGCTCGACTCGGCCGTCCAGGATGTCGTCGTCGACAACACGAACCCGACCGGCTCGCTCACGGCTCCGGCAGACGGCGCCTTCGTCACCGGCACGCTCGCCGTCTCCTCCGACTCGGCCGACGGCGGCTCCGGCGTCGACACCGTCGAGTTCCAGCACCGGCCGGCGGGCAGCGGCGCCTGGACCACGATCGACACCGACGCAAACGCCCCCTACTCGGTCAACTGGGACACCACCGCACTCGCCGACAGCGACTACGACCTGCGCGCCGTCACCACCGACGCAGCCGGAAACACCTACACCTCGACACCGCGGACGGTCACGGTCGACAACTCCGCACCGTCGGCGCCCGCGGTGACGCTCTTCGAGTCGAGCCCCTACGCGTACGTCTCCGGGACGGAGATCTTTGTCAACACGAACGAGGCCGGGACATACGACGTCGAGGCCACGAGCTCGGACAACCTTTCCGGCATCGACAAGGTCCGCTTCCCCGGCCCGACCGACGACTCCACCAGCCCGTACTCCGCCTCGTACGGCTTCGTCGACCTCGCCGGCACCCAGACCGTCACCGCCTACAACGGCGCCGGCCTCACCGCCTCGAGCCAGTTCACCGTCACGCCGGACACGGCCGAGCCCGCCGGCGGCTCCGTCTCCTACCCGGACGGCTACGACGCCGACGGCGATGTGGTCATCAGCGTGGACGCCGGCACGGATGCACACTCCGGGGTCGAACCCGCGTCCGCCGTGCTCGAGCGGCGCACGGCCTCGCTCTCCGGCGGCGCCTGCGACCCGTTCGCCG
>Ga0190271_10002942_pt1 | contig 10548 bp, 9 predicted proteins | sample Popmic356T_FD_133747 | JGI IMG/M metagenome (GOLD analysis project Ga0190271, IMG submission 133747) | Populus adjacent soil microbial communities from riparian zone of Weber River, Utah, USA - 356 T | ecosystem: Environmental > Terrestrial > Soil > Riparian zone | place: USA: Utah | collected... | reverse complement strand
TGGCGGTGTGGTTCGGCGAGTTCGACGAGCCGCCCACCGAAGGCCGGCAGCGGGTCCTTGCGCTCGACCCCGAGCTCGTCTGGCTCACGCACGAGCGCGAGCCATGGCGACCCCGCACCGTCTAAGGCATCACGCCGGCCCCCAGGGCAACTCGTCGAGCCACGAGTCGATCGTCACGTTGACCATGTCCCTACGCCCGGTTACTCGACTAAACGAGGCGAGCCAGCGTGGACCAAATAGGCCAGAACGCACTCGCCTGGGCCAGCGTTCGGGAATGTCCCTGAGCAGAAGTGCCTGATCGCCTCGGCCCATGCTCCCCGAAGATCGCGCTTTAAGATGAAGGGCGTGTCGCTGCCCGTGACGCTTCCCCTCATCGACCACTTGGCCCTGCGAGTACGTGACGTGAGGCGCAGCCGCACCTTCTACGAGCAGGCCCTCGAGCCGTTCGGAGTGAAGGTAGTGGAGAGCTCGCATGGGCCTGGGTTCGCCATCGAGGGCGGTGGAGATTTCTGGATCGGGGAAGGGGAACCCCCGGCCGCTCCCGTTCATGTGGCCTTCGCCGCAGCCGACCGAGCTACCGTTGACAAGTTCCACCGCGCCGCTGTCGAAGCCGGCGGCCGCGACAACGGCGCGCCGGGTCTTCGCCCGCATTACCACGCCGGGTATTACGCAGCGTTCGTCATTGACCCGGACGGGAACAACGTCGAAGCGGTCTTCCACGGGGACCGCTAGCTGCCAGCCGCGTGACGCTCGCTTGTGCGAGCGTCACGCTCCTTGAGCGTGCCGCATCGGTATCACAGCGTCGGCTGCCCTCGCTCCGTAGGATCTGCTCCGTGATCCCCGCGCACCTGAAGGGCCGCGACTTCCTCCGCGTGAACGACTGGGAGACGGACGAGCTTCTGCTCGTTCTCGACCACGCGGAGCGCCTCAAGGCCCGGCAGCGCGAGCGGGTGCCGCACCGGCTCCTCGAGGGCCGGAGCCTCGGGATGATCTTCCAGAAGCCGTCCACGCGGACGCGCGTGAGCTTCGAGGTCGGGATCGCCCAGCTCGGCGGCACCGGCCTCTACCTCGCTGCCGGCGACCTCCAGCTCGGCCGCGGGGAGACGATCAAGGACACCGCGGTCGTGCTCTCGCGCTACCTGGACGGGATCATGATCCGGACGTTCGCGCAGACCGACGTGGACGAGCTCGCCGAGCACGCCGACATCCCGGTCATCAACGGGCTGACGGACGAGTTCCACCCGTGCCAGGCGCTCGCCGACGTGCTCACGATCCGCGAGCGGCTGGGAGGCTACCAAGGCGTCCGCGTCGCATACCTCGGCGACGGGAACAACGTCTGCCACTCGCTGATCGTCGCCTGCGCGAAGCTGGGCGCCGACGTGGTGGTCGCGACGCCCCCAGGCTACGAGCCCGACGGCGAAGTACTCGCCTGGGCCCGGGCCGCCGCCGAGGCCGACGGGACAGCCGTCGAGCTGACGAACGACCCGCGCGCAGCTGCCGCCGGTGCCGACGTCCTCTACACCGACGTGTGGACGAGCATGGGCCAGGAGGAGGAGCGCGAGCAGCGGCTCGCCGACCTCGCCGGCTTCGGCATCGACGCCGACCTGGTGGCTCTCGCCAGCGAGCGGGCGATCGTCCTCCACTGCCTCCCCGCGCACTACGGCGAGGAGATCGCCGAGGACGTGCTCTACGGCGAGCGCTCGGCTGTCTGGGACCAGGCCGAGAACCGGCTTCACGCCCAGAAGGCCCTGATGGCGCTCGTCATTAGGTAGTGGGCTTCGAAGACCACGTCCGGGCAGCGCTCGACTCGCTGCCGCCGAAGCTGCGCGACGCGATGTCCAACGTGGAGATCGTCGTCGAGGACGAGAACGACGAGGATCCCGACCTCTTCGGCCTCTACCTCGGCATCCCGCTCACCGAGCGCGGCGTCGAGAGCTACGCCGGCGTGCTCCCGGACAAGATTGCCATCTACCGCATCCCGCTCGAGGAGGAGTTCGGCGACGACCCCGAGGTGCTGGAGGAGGAGATCCGCATCACCGTCGTCCACGAGATCGCCCACCACTTCGGCATCGACGAGGACCGGATCAGCGAGCTCGGCTGGGGCTAGCGCCGGGCGAGGCGGCGAACGCCGATCGAGCCAGTGATGCCATGGGCCACGATGGAGGCAACAACGCAGACGGCGACGGCCCAAAAGATCGTCTCCGCCTCGTCGGCCTCGCCAGCAGGCCCGTCGCGATCGCGGCGGCGGCGTAGTAGACGGAGCCGACGCCCCGGACGCCAAACCAGCCGAGGAAGACGCGCTCCCTCCGAGGCAGGCCCGAGCCGACAAAGGCGACCGCGACGGCGACCGGGCGGACCATCAGCAGGAGGAGCGGCGCCAGCGCGGCACCTGCCCAGCCGGCCTCGGCCCATCCCGCGACAGTGACCATGCTCCCGAGCAGGAGAATGGCAGCCAGCTCGGTGAACTTCTCCGCCACCTCTGCCCCGTCGTGGACGCGCTCGTTCAGCTCGTGGTCGCGCTCGTACCGGCGAAAGCCGAGGCCGCCCGCGAACGCCGCGAGGAATCCATAGCCACCGGCTAGCTCGGCCGCTCCGTACACGAGCAAGACGGCAGCGACGGCGACCCAGCCGTCCAGCTCGACGGCCAGAAGGCGCCGGTCGCGGAGACGAACGACGGCGGCCGCGAGCGCGTATCCGCCCGCGGCGCCGATCGCGAGCCCGGCCGCGATCGCGTAGACGACGTCCGCGAGCAGCCACTCCGCGAACCAGCGGTCGCCGCGGTCGTCGAGCGCCAGGAAGAGGCCGAGGAAGACGAACGGAAAGGCGAGTCCATCGTTGAGCCCCGCTTCCGCCGTGACGGCGAAGTTCGGCTCACGCTCGTCCTCCTCGCCGGGCGGCCCGACGCCGATGTCGCCCGCCAGCACCGGGTCGGTGGGGGCGAGCGCGGCGCCGAGCACGATCGCGCCAGCCACCGAGAGCCCCATGACGTACCCGCCGAAGAGGGCGATCGCCGCGATCGTCAACGGCATGACGATCGCCAGGAGCCTGACTACCGAGCCCCACGCCGACCACGAGAGCTCGCGGTCGAGCTTGAGGCCCGTGGAGAAGAGCGCGATGACGACGGCGAGCTCGGCCAGCCGCTCCACCACCCGCGCGTCCTGGAGCGGGTCGAGCCAGGGGATGTCGAGGAGCCGGATGACCACCGCAGCCGCGAGGCCGAGCCCGAGGTAGATGAGCGCCGCCGAGAACGCGCGCTCCTCCTGGTTCGAGAGCGCGCCGATCGCGGCGAAGACGGCAAGGCCGAGAAACGCAAGGCCGAGGACGTAGACGTCCCCGAGGTGGAGCCCCGGCTCGGCGGCGGCGAGCAGCACGGCTAGGCCGCGCCCCGCTGCGCGTCGCTCAACCCGTGACCCCGGTCACTAGGCGGCCTTCCGCGAGCGCCGCCGCCTTGGCTTTCCTCTCTTGCCGGCCGCTTCGACGCTCTCTCGCAGCGCCGCGAGCAGGTCGACCGGCGCCTCGGTTTCGGGCTCCTCCTCGGCCACCTCGACCGTGTCGCCGCGCTCCTTGGCGCGGATGATCTTCATGAGCGAGTCGCGGTAGGTGTCCTTGAAGTTCTCCGGCTTGAACTCACCTTCGAGCCGGCGCACGAGCTGGACGGCCATGTCGAGGTCGCCCTTGGCCACGCGGACGCCCTTCGGGGCGATCCCCGTCGCCGGCCTGATTTCGTCGGCGAAGTGCATCCGCTCGAGCTGGATCGCCCGTTCGCGCACCCGCAGGCAGGCCAGGTGCTGGCGGTCGCGCATGACGAAGGTGGCCACGGCGGCCAGGCCGGTCTCCTCCATCGCGCGGGCGAGCAGCGCGTAGACCTTCTCCGCCCCGTCCTGCGGTGTGAGGAAGTACGAGCGCTCGAAGAAGACGGGGTCGATCTCGCTCTCCTGGACGAAGGCGTGGATGTCAATCGTGCGCTGCGCCCTGTCGAGTGTGGCCGACTCGAAGTCCTCGTCCACGAGGTAGACCCACGTGCCCTTCTTCACCTCGAAGGCCTTGACGATCTCGTCGTCGTCGACCGGCTTGTCGTCCTCGGCCTTGCAGACCTTCCGGTAGCCGATGCGGCCGCCGTCCGGCTCGTGGACGAAGTGGAAATGGAGCTTGTGCTCCTCGACGGCGCTCTCCATGCGCACGGGCACGCTGACGAGCCCGAACGCGACCGCGCCTGACCAGATCGAGCGCATTGTCCAGTTCTTGCACGCCGAGGCCGACCCGAAACGTGGTTGAACTCCACAGGCTCGGGGCATAGAGGCTCCGTGCCGAAGGTGTTCGCTTCCGTGGTTGTTTGGCTGCGCTACCTCGTCGTGACCCTGTGGATCGCGGCGGCGGCGGCCACGGCCGTCTACCTGCCGGGCCTCGGCTCCGGCGAGGCGCTGGAGCTCGGCGGCCTCATCCCGGACGACTCGCCGGCGATCCAGGCCGGGGAGCGCTCGCAGCAGCTCTTCTCAGTGCCTCTGACCGCCGACACGGCCATGGTCGAGCGCGCGCCCGAAGGCTTCTCGCAGGAGGAGCAGGAGGCGATCGTCCGGCGAGCCGTGGACGCGTCCAGCGGCGAGCAGGCCGAGGACGCGGTTCGCTTCGCCCTCCCGATCCTGAACACGCGCGAGCTCTTCCCGGGCTCCGAGGAGGACGGGACGACCGCGGTCACCCACCTCTTCTTCCTTCCGGACGTGAGCCTGACGAGCCGGGTCGAGCTGGCGCGGGAGTACCGCGACCAGGCCGGCGACGGGCACTACGCCGGCGTCACCGGCCCCGGCCCGGCCCGGCTCGCACAGTTCGAGGAGATCGAGAACGCGCTCCCGCTCGTCGAGCTCGGGACCGTGCTGGCTATCGCGCTCGTCGTCGGTCTCACCTTCCGCTCGTTCGGCGCGCCGCTCCTCACCCTGGTCGCGTCCGGGATCGCGTTCATCGTGGCCGGGGGAGCGATCCCCTGGGTGGCCGAGCAGCTCGGCGCCGGGATCCCGCAGGAGGTGGAGCCGCTCGTCGTCGCGCTGACGCTCGGGATCGTCACCGACTACACCATCTTCTTCCTGTCCGCCTGCCGGCGCGAGCTCGCGCACGGGACGCCGCGGCTCGAGGCGGCGCGGCGCTCGTGCACCGCGGTGGCGCCGATCGTCGCCACGGCGGGCCTCATCGTGGTCACGGGGACGGCCGCCCTCGTCGTCGGCGAGCTCGAGTTCTTCCGCGCGTTCGGCCCCGCATTGGCGCTCACCGCCGCCATCTCCCTCGCGGTCTCGATCACTTTCGTGCCGGCGAGCCTCGCGCTCTTCGGCCGGCTCGTCTTCTGGCCTTCGCTCACTCCCCGGGAAGAGGGCTCAGAGGACGATGAGCCTCTCTCGCCCGTCCGCTCGCGGATTGCGAAGATCCTCATCTCGCGCCCCACGGCCGCGCTCGTCGCGCTGGTGACCATCGCCGGCCTCGTCGCGGCGGCGAGCGGGATCCGCCACACCGAGCTCGCCCTGCGGCTCGGCAGCGGCCTACCGTCGGACAACGAGGTACAGGAGGCCGCCGTCGCCGCTGACCAGGGGTTCGCCGCGGGAGTGCTCGCACCGACGATCGTGCTGGTCGAAGGCCAGGGGGTCGTCGACCGCGCGGACGGGCTCGCACACCTCGAAGAGGGGATCGGACAGGTGCCCGGCGTGGCGGGCGTCCTCGGCCCGAGCGAGCAGCCGGCCGAGGCGCCGCGGGACGTATTCCTCTCCGAGGACGGGAATGCCGCGCGCATCGTGGCGATCCTGGACGACCCGCCGCTCGACTCCGAGGCGATCGAGACGTCGCAGGCTCTCGACGAGCGGCTCCCCGCACTCGTCCAAGAGGCCGGGCTCGACGGCGCGAACGCCGCGCAGACCGGCCAGACGGCGATCGCCTCCGACACCGTGCAGGCGATCGTGGACAGCTCGGCGCTCGTCGGCGCGGTCGTCCTCGCGTGCAACTTCCTCCTGCTCGCGCTCTTCCTGCGCGCTCTCGTCGCGCCGCTCTACTTGCTTGCGGCGAGTGTGCTCTCCGTCGCGGCGACGCTCGGCGTGACGACGTACGTCTTCCAGGGCCTTCTCGGCCACAGCGACCTGACCTACTACGTCCCTTTCGCCGCCGGCGTGCTGCTGGTCTCGCTCGGCTCCGACTACAACGTCTTCGTCGCGGGGCGCATCTGGCAGGAGGCCGAGCGGCGTCCCCTGCGTGAGGCGATCGCGGTGGCCGCGCCGCGCGCCTCGCGCGCGATCAGCGTGGCCGGCATCGCCCTCGCCGCCTCCTTCGCGATGCTGGCACTCGTCCCCGTGGACGGGTTCCGCGAGTTCGCCTTCATGATGGGCTTCGGCGTCCTGCTCGAGACATTCGTCGTGCGGCCGGTGCTCATCCCCGCGCTCGTCATCCTCTTCGGCAGCGCCGGCGCCTGGCCCAGCCGGCTCCGGCACGGGGAGGCCTGAGATCGCCGGTCAGTCGTGGACGCGGGCGATGAGCTCGCGCCGGCTCAGGACCTTGCACGCGACGCCGCCGAGCCTGACGTCGTAGCCGGCTTCCTTCGGAAAGAGCACCTTGTCGCCCGGGTCGATGCCGTGCGCCTCCGTGCCGACCGCCGTGACGATCCCTGAGCGGCAGCCGGCCTCGGCGCTCTGCGGGATGATCAGGCCGGTCCGGGTCTCGACGTCCTCGTCGACCGGCTCGACGATGAGGTTGTCGTCGAGTGGCTCGAGCGTGATCGTCAGCGGGGAGGGATCCTCCATCCTCTGATTGTAGGCGCCCTCGCGTAGCATCCCGCCGTGGCCTCGAGCAGGGTCTGCCTGAGCTTCGACTTCGACGCGCTCTCGGTCTGGCTCGCCTACGACCGCGTGACCCCCGCGATGCTGAACCGGGGCGAGTACGGGGCCCGCGTGGGTGTCCCGCGCATCCTCGGCTTCCTCGAGGAGCGGGAGCTCGATGCCACCTTTTTCGTCCCCGGTCACACGGTCGAGTCGTTTCCGGCCGAGACCGCGTCCATCCTCGAGGCGGGGCACGAGATCGCCCACCACTCCTACGCCCACATCGACCCGAGCCTGCAGACGCCGGAGGAGGAGCGCGCCGACATGGAGCGCGCCTGGACGGTGCTGGAGGGGATCGGGGTGACGCCGCTCGGCTTCCGGGCACCGTCGGCGGACCTGTCCGAATCGACGCTCACCCTCGTCGAGGAGCTCGGCTTCCTCTACGACTCGAGCCTGATGACGGACGACTACCGGCCCTTCCACCCGCGCATCGGCGACCGGGTCGCGCGCGGGGTGCCGCTCGAGCGCGGGCGCGAGTCGACGCTCTGGGAGCTGCCCCTCTGCTTCGAGCTCGACGACTGGGTCCACTTCCAATTCAACTTCGACCCGTACCGAAAAGGCGGAGCGACGCCGTCACAGGTGCTGGAGATCTGGCGGGCGGAGCTCGACTGGATGGACGCGAACGTCGACGGCGGCATCCTCACCGTGACCATGCACCCGCAGGTGATCGGTCGCGGCCACAGGATCGCGATGCTCGGGGAGTTCGTCGATCGCTGCCGCGAGGTGGGCGCCCGCTTCGAGCGCATGGGCGACGTCGCGCGGTCGCTGGGCTGAGGCGTGGACGCCCCGGACATCCGCTACGCCAAGAGCGGCGACGTGAGCATCGCCTACCAGGTCGTCGGCGACGGTCCGCAGGACCTGGTCGTCGTCCGCGGCAGCCTCGCGCACCTCGATTCAGTGTGGGAGCAGCCGCTCTTCGTGCAGCACGTGGAACGGCTCGCCGCCTTCGCCCGTGTCCTCCTGTTCGACAAGCGCGGGATGGGCCTCTCGGACCGGCTCCGCAGCGTTCCGACGCTCGAGGCGCGGATGGACGACGTCCGGGCGGTCATGGACGCCGCGGGGATGGAGCGGGCAGCGCTCCTCGCGGCTCACGAGGGAACACGCCTCGCGATCCTCTTCGCGGCGACCTACCCGGAGCGGACGGCCGCCCTCGTCCTCTTCGACCCGTCGCCGAAGGGGCGCCGCACGCCGGACTATCCCTGGGCGCGGAGCGACGAGGAGTGGCGCGACTGGCTGCGGGAAGTCGGCGAGGACTGGGGCACGCCCGAGTTCTTCGCACGCCAGCTGCGCGAGTACACGCCGACGCGAGCCGAAGATGAGGAGTTCCGCGCCTGGTACGTCCGCCACATGCGCCAGAGCGCGAGCCCAGGCGCGGCGGTCGCCTTCCAGCGCATGGTCATGGACGGCGACGTCACCGACGTCCTCTCCGCGATCCGCGTCCCCACCCTGGTCCTCCACCGTACCTCGTCGGCCGGGCCGGCGGCGTACGTGGCGGAGCGGATCCCCGATGCCGTCCGCCGCGACGTGCCGGGCCTCGTCGACGGCTTCTCCTGGGCGGATCCCGCCGGAAACGCGCTGCTGCTCGACGAGACCGAAACGTTCCTGCGCGACCTCGACCCGGCCGCGTCGCCCGAGCGCGTGCTGGCCACCATCCTCGTGACCGACATCGTCGGCTCCACTCGCCGCGCGGCGGAGCTCGGCGACGCCGGCTGGCGCGAGCTCCTCGGTCGGCACAACGCGCTCGTGCGCCGGCAGCTCTCGGAGTTCCGCGGCATCGAGCTGAACACCACCGGCGACGGCTTCGTCGCCTCGTTCGACGGTCCCGTCCGCGCCGTCCGCTGCGCCTGCGCGATCCGTTCGGAGGTCCGCGGGCTCGGCCTCGAGATCCGCGCCGGGCTACACACGGGCGAGGGCGAGCTGGCGGGCGGCAGAATCGGCGGCATCGTGATCCACATCGCGGCGCGGGTGGCCGCCGAGGCAGGGCCCCGTGAGGTCCTGGTCTCCAGCACGGTTCGGGACCTCGTCGCCGGCTCGCAGTTCCACTTCGGCGATCGCGGCGCCCATGTCCTCAAGGGCGTGCCGGGCGAGTGGCAGCTCTACTCGGTCTCCGGCTAGCCGAGCAGGCCGGAACCCTTCCAGCCTCAAGGCGTCCGCGCAGTGGACGCGGAAGGTAACCGCGGCGGACGCGCCGGCAGGACGACGCCGCTGACCTCCGGCGGCGGCCGGAGAAATCGCGGAAAGCGTGCTAGCGTCCCGCTGCTCTTCGGGGGGAGAGCCCGCCTGTCTGCGGCGAGGGGTGCTCGACCCCGAAAACGCGACAAGGGGGTAAGAGATGCGAAAGCGCATCGTCGGCGCCGCCGTTGCGGCTGCCATCGTCATGCTCGGGGCTCTCGGGGCGAGCCTCGTCGGTCCGACAGGATCGGCCGGCAGCGCTCCGCAGGGCTCGGGCGCCGCGATCGATTCACAGAGCACGCCTCCGGAGGTCGTCAGGATGCTCCTGGAGGTCGACCCAGACAACATCGAGGCGTCGATCAGGAAGCTCGTCAGCTTCGGGACGCGGAACACGCTCTCCTCGCAGACTGACCCGGTCCGCGGGATCGGGGCGGCCCGCGACTGGATCTATTCCGAGTTCCAGCGCTACGCGGCGGACTCGGACGGTCGCTTGACAGTCGCGCTCGACAGCTTCGTCCAGCCGGTGTCCAATCGGATCCCGGTGCCGACCGTGATCACGAACGTCGTCGCGACGCTGCGAGGGACGCAGCCGGAGTCCGCAAACCGCATCTACGTGGTCAGCGGACACTACGACTCCATCTGTGGGAGCCCGACCGACACGAACTGTGACGCTCCGGGCGCCGGCGACGACGCATCCGGCGTCGCGGCGGTTCTCGAGATGGCACGCGTCATGTCTACCCGCGAGTGGGACGCGACCATCATCTTCATGGCGGTGGCCGGCGAGGAGCAGGGCCTCTACGGCTCCGCCCACTTCGCGCAGCAGGCGAAGGCCAACGGCCTCCAGATCGAGAGCATGTTCACCAACGACATCGTCGGCAGCTCGGTCGGCGGCACGGGGATCAGGGATCCGTTCTCGGTGCGCGTCTTCGCCGAGGGCGTCCCGACCGACGAGACGACCGCCGAGGCGAACACGCGTCGCTCTGTCGGAGGGGAGAACGACTCCCCAGCCCGGCAGCTGGCCCGCTTCGTGAAGGAAGTCGGTGACAACGGCCACACGAACATGGAGGTCAAGATCATCTACCGGCGTGACCGCTTCGGGCGCGGCGGTGATCACATTTCCTTCCTCGAGCAGGGCTTCCGCTCGTCGGTCCGGTTCACCGAGGTGAACGAGGACTTCGATCACCAGCACCAGAATGTCCGCATCGAGAACGGCGAACAGATAGGCGACCTGCCTGAATTCGTCGACTTCGATTACGTCGCGAGGGTGGCGAAGGTCAACATGGCGACGCTCGCAGCACTGGCCGACGCTCCGGTCGCACCGAAGGGCGTCCGCATCGCGGGCGGCTTGAGCTACGACACGTCGCTCCGCTGGACGGCGAACCCGGAGCCGGATCTCGCCGGCTACGAGGTTGTCTGGCGCGAGACCACCGAAGCCGACTGGCAGCAGTCGATCTGGGTTGGCAACGTCACCTCGTTCGTCGTCGAGAACATGTCGAAGGACAACTTCTTCTTCGGCGTGCGCGCCGTCGAC
>Ga0190271_10002941_pt1 | contig 10549 bp, 11 predicted proteins | sample Popmic356T_FD_133747 | JGI IMG/M metagenome (GOLD analysis project Ga0190271, IMG submission 133747) | Populus adjacent soil microbial communities from riparian zone of Weber River, Utah, USA - 356 T | ecosystem: Environmental > Terrestrial > Soil > Riparian zone | place: USA: Utah | collected... | reverse complement strand
TGGTTGCGGTAGTTCTTCGCGATCGAGACGACGAGCCGGAGGTTCGACTCGACCATCTTCTGCTTGGCCCGGTGGTCGCCGCGCTCGATGCGCTTGGCGAGCTCGACCTCCTGCGCGGCCGTGAGGAGAGGCACTTTGCCGATGTCCTTGAGGAAGAGCTGCAGTGCGTCCGTGGAGATCTCGCGCGCCTCGGGCTCGAGGTCGAGCTCGGCCGCGTCGGCGGCCTCGTCGACGACCTCGATGTGGAGCTTCTCGAGCGCCGTGTAGAACTCGTCGAGCTGCAGGGGCTCGAACTCGTCGCCGAGCGCCAGCGCAATCTCCTCGTGCGTAAGGAAGCCAGCCTCCTGGCCCTGGCGCACGAGCGCCCTGGCGTCCTCATGGTCGAGCATGACGCCCACTCAGCTCCCCTCCCTCTCCTCGAAATCCCCTATCCCGTCTCTCAACGTAGCCGGGACAGACGACTTGTCAACAGCCGCTTTGCCGCAAATCTCCTTCACAAGCGTCGCGACTCTTGCACGGCGACCGGACATCTGGCTTCCCCCTTTTGGGGGACTGTGTCAATCGACATCCTCAAGACGGTCCAGCAGGCGCTCCGCTTCCCTCGCGTAGAAGCCGTCCGGGTCGGCCTCGCGGGCCAGGCGAAGCTGCCGAATCGCCTCCTCGACCTGCCCGATCCAGGAGAGCGCGAGGCCGAGGTGGTAGCGGACGACGCCGGTCTCGTCGGCGTCGGCGAGCGGGCCCAGCCGGGAGAACGCTTGCGACGGATCATCCTTGTCGAAGCGCCCGAGCGCCGCGGCGACCTTTGCCGGCACGCTGTCGGGATCGGCCTCGGCCGCGCTGGCGAAGGCCTCCTGGGCTGACACCGGCCGGCCCGCCCGCTGGAGCACGATGCCGTAGAAGAGCCGCTCGTCGACGCCTCCCTCCTCGGCTAGGCGCTCGAGCTCGGCGAGCTGCTCCTCCGCTGAGAGGCCCTCGAGACCGGGCGGCGCCTCGAGCGGCGCCACGAACGGCGGGCGGCCGGGCGCGAACTGCGGGTTGAGGAGGTCCTCGGCACGCAGCGCGGCGGGAGTGTCCGGATCGACCTGGCCGACCTTCGCCCAGGCGCTCCGCGCTCCCTCCTCGTCGCCGCTCGCCAACAGAGCGAGGCCGAGGTGGAGCTGGACGACGCCGCTCTCCGGCTGCTCGGCGGCGAGCGCCTCCAGGCGCTCGACCGTGCCCTCCGGCCAGGCCGCGATCGCCGCACCGACGGCGGCTTCGACCGACTCCGGATTCTCCGCCAGGATCTCGTCGAAGCGCGCGAGCCCGGCGGGCCGGTCGCCTTCGTCGACCAGTTCCTCGGCCTCCCGTAGGGCGTCCGCCTCGGCGTCGCTCTGAACCGCGAGGCCCAGTTCCAGCGGGGGCGGCGGGCGGGCGGCCTCGGCGGTCGCTGCCGGCGCGCTCTCGTCCCCGCCCTGGAGGACGGACACGCCGACGACCAGCGCGGCGGCGCCGGCCGCCGCCAGGCCGACGAGGGCGCGGGCGCGACGCGGAGACACGCGGCGAGCGTAGCTTCCGGCCCTTGCAAGGCGCCGCCTACAGGTAGCTATACTTCCTGAAGCAATGTCGACCTATCGCGAGCTTCTGCAGCAGGTGAAGAGCGAGATCGACGAGATCGGCGTGCCCGACGCCGCCGAGCTGCGCGAGTCGGAGCCGGCCGTCTTCGTCGACGTCCGCGACCGCAACGAATGGGACGAGGGGCACATCCCCGGCGCCATTCACGTGCCGCGCGGGAACCTCGAATCCCGCATCGAGGGCGCCGTTCCCGACCGGGACGCACGGCTCGTCGTCTACTGCGCCTCCGGCGCTCGCTCGGCCTTCGCCGCAAAGGCGCTCGAGGAGCTTGGCTACGAGAACGTGTCGTCGCTGGCCGGCGGGTTCAACGAATGGAAGCGCAACGGCTTCGGCTTCGACCTGCCGCGCGCTCTCGACGAGTCGAAACGCCGCCGCTACTCGCGCCACCTCCTCATCCCCGAGGTGGGCGAGGAGGGCCAGCTGCGCCTGCTCGACTCCCGCATCCTCCTGATCGGCGCCGGGGGCCTCGGCTCGCCCGCGTCGCTCTACCTGGCGGCCGCGGGCGTCGGGAAGCTCGGAATCGTCGACGACGACGTCGTGGACGACACGAACCTCCAGCGCCAGATCGTCCACTCGACCGAGCGCCTCGGCGACTCGAAGGCCGAGTCCGCGAAGCAGACGATCGCCGCGTTGAACCCCGACGTCACCGTCCAGGTCTTCCAGGAGCGCCTCACCTCCGAGAACGTCGACCGGATCCTCGGCCAGGGCTGGGACGTGATCGTCGACGGCGCCGACAACTTCCCCACGCGCTACCTCCTGAACGACGCGTCGGTGTGGCACGGGATCCCGGTCGTCCACGGGTCGATCTTCAGGTTCGAGGGCCAGACCACGGTCTTCAAGCCGAAGGAGGGGCCGTGCTACCGGTGCCTGTTCCCGCAGCCCCCGCCGCCGGAGCTGGCGCCGAGCTGCGCCGAGGGCGGTGTGCTGGGCGTCCTACCAGGAATCATCGGCTCGTTGCAAGCGAACGAGGCGCTGAAGCTCGCGCTCGGGATCGGCGAGCCGCTCGTCGGCCGCCTGCTCCTCTTCGACGCGCTCGAGACGCAGTTCACGGAGATCAGCCTGCGCCGCGACCCCGACTGCCCGGTCTGCGGCGACAGCCCGACGATCACCGATTACGTCGACTACGTCGAGTTCTGTGCCGGGCCTGCACGGCAGGTGACGCCGTGATCAAGGTTCGCATCCCGCCCACGCTGCGCTCCGAGGTCGGCGGCGCCCGCGAGGTCGAAGCCAGCGGCTCGACCATGCGGGAGGTGCTCGCCGACCTCGCCGAGCGCTTCCCCGGGCTGGGCCGGCAGGTGCTCGACGGAGACGAGGAAGTTGCGCCCTTCGTCAACGTCTACCTCGACAGCGAGGACGTGCGCACGCTCGACGGGCTCGAGACCGAGGTGAGCGCGGGCTCCACGGTGATTCTCCTGCCCGCCATGGCGGGCGGGGAGCAGACGCTCACGCCGTCGCTCCTGGAGACGATCGGCTCGACGCCGCTCGTCGAGCTGCCGAGGCTCGCGCCACACGCGGGCGTCAAGCTCTACGCGAAGCTCGAAGGCCAGAACCCGACGGGCTCGATCAAGGACCGCGTCGCGAAGACCATGATCGAGGCCGCAGAGGCGGCCGGCGAGCTGGAGCCCGGACGCGAGCTGCTCGAGCCGACGAGCGGCAACACGGGCATCTCCCTCGCCATGGTCGCGAAGCTCAAGGGCTATCCCCTGACCTGCGTCCTCCCCGAGAACGCCACCCCCGAGCGAATCAAGCTCCTCGAGATCTACGGCACGCGGCTCGTGTTCTCCCCGGCCTCGGAGGGCTCGAACGGCGCCGTGCGGCTCGCTCTGCAGCTGGCAGAGCGGGACCCGCGCTGGTTCATGCCCTTCCAGTACGGCAACGAGGCCAATCCCCGCGCCCACTACGAGGGTACGGGCGCCGAGATCGCAGACGCCCTCCCGCATGTCGACGCCCTAGTCGCCGGTCTTGGCACCGGCGGCACCCTCATGGGTGCCGGGGACCGGCTCCGGGAGTCCAACCCGGAGCTGATCGTCGCCGCGGCGGAGCCGCTCCAGGGCGACCTCGTCTACGGCCTGCGCTCGCTGGCGGACGGCTACGTCCCGCCGATCCTCGACGTCTCCAAGCTTGACCGGAAGCTGCTCGTGACGAACGAGGAGTCGGTTGAGGGCCTGCGCCTGCTCCTCGAGCGCGAGGCGATCCTCGCCGGCGTGTCGTCCGGCGCGGTCATCCACGTCGCCCGGCGTATTGCCGAGGACATGGATGAGGGGGTCGTCGTCGCCGTCCTCGCCGACGGCGGCTGGAAGTACCTCTCCGCCGACTTCTGGACGCGCCCGGCCGCCGAGGTCGGCGCGGCCATGGAAGACCGCCTCTGGTGGTGATCCCGGCCGAGGTGCGCTCGGCGCTCGTCGAGCACGCTGAGGCAGAGCTCCCGAACGAGGCCTGCGGCTTGATCGCGCTCCGCGACGGCGTAGCGGAGCGCTTCTTCCCCGGCCGCAATCGAGCGGCCAGCCCGTACCGCTTCGAGCTCGAGATCGATCCCGAGATCTGGTTCCTGGAGGACGACGGCTACGAGCTCGCCGTCTTCCACTCGCACCCCTCGAGCCCGCCGCGCCCGTCGCGAACCGACGTCGAGGCGATCGGACTCTGGGAAGGCAAGCCGTACGTGATCCTCTCGCTCAGGAGCGGCGAGCTGGCCGCCTGGACGATCGTCGACGACTCGGTGAACGGCCTGGAGCTCTCGTAGGTTCGGGAACCTTCCCGGCGAATCCCGGGTCTCACCAGAGATGAAGACGACGATCGGCATCCTCGCCGCCCTGCTCGCGGCCGCCGCGCTCGCCGGGTGCGGCGGCGACGATTCCGACGACGCCGCTGGCGGGAACACCACGCCCGGTACGACCCAGTCCGCGGGACCCGGGATCTCCATCGAGGAGGCGCTCGAGTCCGACTCCTCCGAGCCACTCCTGGTCAACGGGAACCTCCTGGTCACGGACGGGCAGGCCAAGCTGTGCTCGGCCCTAGCCGAGTCCTTCCCGCCCCAGTGCGGCGGTGCTTCGCTCCTCGTGACAGGGCTCGACGTCGCCCAGGTCGAGGGCCTGATCATGGAGGGCGACGTCATGTGGACAGACCGGCCGACCCAGCTCGCCGGCGTTGTCTCGAATGGGATACTGGCGGCCAGTGGGGGCTAGGCGCTACCGAGCTGGGCTCGCGGTGCTCGCGGCGCTGGTCGCGCTGCTCGCCCTCGGCTGCGGGTCGGACTCCGGCGACGACGACGGCTCGGCAGGAGGAGGCGGCGGCGACTCCACCGAGGCCCGGCCCGGACCGGCGATCGAGGTTACGGTCACCTTCTGGCCCGAGGGCGCCGACGGTGCGTCCGTCGAAGCCACGCTCACGTGCGAGCCTGCCGCCGGCACGCATCCCGATCCCGAGGCTGCCTGCGCCGCGCTGGCCGCCGACCCGGCGGCCCTCGAGCCCGTCCCCGCCGACAGCGTCTGCACGATGATCTTCGGCGGCCCCGAGCAGGCGACCGTGGTCGGGATCGTGAACGGCGAGGACGTCGACGCGGCCTTCGAGCGCTCGAACGGCTGCGAGCTCGACCGCTGGGACCGCATGGCCGCTCTCCTCCAGATCGGGGATTGACCGGCGCTCAGGGCGGGCGTACGTGTACCCGGCGCGGCATTTCAAGGGCTCGGACTTCGGGGTCGTGTACACCTCGAAGCTGCGGCCGTAGCTACCCGAGGCCGGCGAGCTCCTCGGGCGTGAGCTCGAGGTCCAGCACAGCGGCGTTTTCCTCGAGATGGCGGAGGGAGGACGTGCCGGGGATGGGCACGGTGACCGGCGCGCGCGCGAGGAGCCAGGCCAGCGCGACCTGCGCCGGGGTGGCCCCGCGGGCGCTCGCGGCGCGGCCCACGCCGCCTCCCGGCTGCGCCAGGTCGCCGGCCGCCAGCGGGTACCAGGGGAGGAAGGCAATGTCCTGGCGCTCGCACTCGTCGAGCACGTCCTCCGAGGAGCGGTCGGCCAGGCTGTAGCGGTTCTGGACGGAGACGACCGGGACGAGCTCCTGGGCGCGGCGGAGCTGTTCCACGCTCACGTTCGAGAGCCCGACGTAGCGGATCTTCCCCTCGTCCCGCAGGCGTACGAGCTCGCCGACGCTCTCCTCGAAGGGAACGTCCGGATCGGGCGCGTGGAGCTGGTAGAGATCGATGCGGTCGAGGCGCAGGCGGCGGAGGCTCCCCTCGCACGCCTCGCGGAGGTGCTCGGGACGGGCATCGCGCGGCCATGCTCCGGAGTCCGTGCGGAGCAGCCCGCCCTTCGTGGCGATCAGCAGAGTCTCCGGGTAGGGGTGGAGCGCCTCGGCGATCAGGAGCTCGCTCACCTCAGGCCCGTAGGAGTCCGCCGTGTCGATCAGGTTGAGGCCGAGCTCGACGGCCCGTCGAAGCACACGCAGCGCGTTCTCCCGGTCGGCGGGCCAGCCGAGGATCTGCGGCCCGGTGATCCGCATCGCCCCGAAGCCGATCCGGAGCACCTCGAGGTCGCCGCCGATCCGGATCGTCCTGGGCGTGGCCATGCCTTCACCACCCTAGCGCCGGCCGCGTCCCCGCCGGCCACGCCCGGGGTCTGACCCCTTCCCCACCCCGGAAGGACAGGGCCCGACGCTCGAACGCCTCAGTCTCCCTTGGGAATGCCGGAGCAAGCGCATTTGCGCCGTCCACAGCCTTCGGCGCCGAATCACGGTCTTTCAGGCCACGTCCGGGGTCAGACCCCGGGCGTGGCTGTTCGAATCAGGCGCAGAGGTCGCGGGCGACTGCGGCGTAGATCTCGGCACAGCGCTCGGCGCTCGCCAGGTCGACCCACTCCTCGACGGCGTGGGCGCCCTCGCCCGTCGGGCCGAAGACGACCGTGGGGATGCCGGCCGCTGACAGGAGCGCCGAGTCGGCCCAGAAGGGGACACCGACCAGGTCCGGCCCGCCGGCGTGGCGGGAGACGAGCTCGGCGATCGGCGCGTCCGCCGGCGTCTCGAACGGCTCGCGCGCCACGACGACGCGGATCTCGCCGTCGACGTCACCGAGAAGCTCCCGCAGCTCGTCCTCGACCACGGCCTCGGTCTCCCCCGGAATCGTGCGCCGCTCGCCCTTGAGGAGGCAGCGCGCGGGGTAGCTGGAGAACTCCTGGCCGCCCTCGATCACGGATGCGTGCAGCGATCCGGAGCCGAGGAGCGGGTGCGTCGGGTCAGCGCGCAGCCTGCGGTCGAGCTCCTCGATGCCGACCAGCACGTGGCCCATGCGCGCGATCGCGTCGATGCCCAGGTCGGGCCGCGAGCCGTGCGCCGCCCGCCCGTGGGCCTCGATCTCGAAACCAACGAAGCCCTTGTGGGCGAGCGCGAGGCGCATCTCGGTCGGCTCCGACACGATCGCTGCGTCCGCCCGGTAGCGCTCCGCGACGCGCACGGTGCCGATGCTCGCCACCTCCTCGTCGCAGACGGCCGTGACGACGACGTCCCCGGCCAGCCCCGCGCCCGCGGCCTCCGCCCCGGCGAGCATGATCGCGGCAAGCCCCGCCTTCATGTCGTAGGCGCCGCGGCCGTGCATCCGCCCGCCCTCCACGACCGGCTCGAAGGGCCGCTCCATGCCGGCGACCCCGACGATGTCCATGTGCGCGTTCAGGAGCAGCGTCGCGCCGCCACCGGACCCGCGCGCGATCCCGACGGCGTTGAAGCGGCCTGGAGCCACCTCCTCTACCTCGACGTCGAGCCCGGCGAGCTCGAGCCACTCGGCGACGAACCGCGCGATCTTGCCCTCGCCGGCCCCGCCTTCGATCAGGTCGGGGTTGACGGAGTCGATGCGGACGAGGTCCGCAAGCAGCTCGGCGAGCGCGCTCAATACGGCTGCACGAACTCCACGGAGGCGTCGTCCACCTCGATGAAGTAGAGGAAGCGCATGCCGTCGCGCTTCGCCGGCGCGGGCACGACGATGTGGTCGAACTGCACCCCGCGATCCTACTGAGCCACTTCGGCCGCGTCCTCGAGCCCCCGCTCGACGAACTCGACCTCGAGGCGCTCGATCCGCTGACCGTCCACCTCCACCACGGTGAAGCGGAGCCCGTCGTAGTGGACCTCGTCGCCTGGCTGGGATGCCCGCCCCAGCTCGCCGAAGACGAAGCCGGCGACCGTGTGGTAGTCCTCCTGCGGCAGATCGACGCCGAACTGCTCGTTGAAGTCGTCGATCGTGAACGTCCCGTGGATGCGGATGCGGCTGTCGTCGAGCCGCTCCACCGACTCGTCGGGCAGGTCGTACTCGTCCTCGATCTCGCCGACGATCTCCTCGAGCAGGTCCTCCAGGGTGACGATCCCCTGAACGGCGCCGTACTCGTCGACGACGAGGGCCATGTGCTGGTTCTGGCGCCGGAACTCGGCCAGGAGGGAGGCGAGGTCCTTCGTCTCCGGCACGACGTATGCCGGCCTGACGATGTGCTCGATCACGACGTTCTCGATCCCGCGGTCGTACAAGGCCCCGAAGAGGTCGCGGACGTGGAGGATCCCGATGACGTCGTCGAGGTTGCCGCGGTAGACCGGGTAACGCGTGTACGGCGAGTCGATCACGGCGGCGAGTGCCTCCGCCGGGGGCAGCTCGACGGAGAGGGCTACGACCTCCGGCCGCGGGACCATCACGTCGTGAGCCTCCTTGTCTGCGAAGTCGAAGACCTTGTAGAGCATCTCCTCCTCCGCCTGCTCGATCTCCTCGGTCTGCGCGACGATCAGGCGGATGTCCTCCTCCGTGTGCATCGTCATCCCGGCCGGTGCCGGCCGGACGCCGAAGAGCCGCGCGATGCCGTTCGCCGACTTCTGCAACACCCACACGAGCGGATAGGTGATCCGGCCCAGCCAGTCGAGCGGCACGGCGAGCCAGAGGGCCAGGCGCTCGGCGCGCTGGAGCGCGATCGACTTCGGCACGAGCTCGCCGAGCACGACGCTCAGGTAGGTCAGGATCAGGAACGAGAGCAGGAAGGCGACGCCGCGCGAGACCCAGTCGCCGAAGAAGCCCGAGAGCAGCGGCGCGCCCAGGGCACCGAGAAGGATCCCGAAGACCGTGATCCCGACCTGGACCGTGGAGATGAAGCGCACGGGCTCGTCCAGCAGCCCGAGCGCCGTCTTCGCCCGACGGTTGCCGCGCTTCGCCAGCTCCTCGAGGCGGGGGCGCCGCGCCGTCACGAGCGAGTACTCGGCGGCGACGAAGACCGCATTCCCCAGCACGAGCAGGAGAATGATGAACAGCCTGAGAGAGTCGCTCCCGCCCCGCTCACCGGGGCGCGGGTACTAGGTGGTAGCTCGTCGTCCAAGGTGCGCTCTGAGGATAGCGGAGAGATCAGAGGTCCACGCCCGCGACGATGGTTCGGACCGGCGCGAAGTCCGGCGCGAGGACGGCCAGGTCGGCCCGGTAGCCGGGGGCGAGCCGGCCGCGGTCGGTGAGCCCGAGCGCGAGCGCGGGCACAAGGCTCGCCATCATCGCGGTCTCCGCCAGCCCGAAGCGGGCCATGCGCTCGACGAGCTCTAGGCCGGCGCGGTTCCCGCCGAGCAGAGAGCCGTCGGCCCGCTCCTGCGGCGGCGGGACGCGGTCGCTTGTCAGCGCGATGCGTCGCGGCCCGGCCACCCGCACGGTCAGATCTTCGACGAGGGGGTGCAGGTGGCGCCCGTCCGGGATCAGGCCGATCGTCACCCGCTCGTCCAGGAGGAGCGTCAGCACCGGACCGGGCGAGCGGGCGCTCGGCGGCTTCATCGCGTTCCACAGGTGCGTCGCGAAGGTGGCGCCCGCATCGAGCGCGGACTGTGTCTTCAGGTCGTTGGCCCGCGTGTGGCCAAGCGCTGCCACGATCCCGGCGCCGGCGAGCCGCTCGATCGCCGCCTGCGCGAGCGGAAGCTCCGGCGCCAGCGTCACCAGGCGAACGAGTTCGGGCATGGCCGTCCACTCCGCAACCGCGCCGAGATCGACGGGGGTCAGCTCCTCGACCGGTATGGCCCCGGCCGCCTCCGGGTTCAGGAACGGCCCCTCCAGGTGCAGGCCCAGGCAGAGCGGGTCGGCGACCTCCTCCATGGTCCGCGTGGCGAGGAGATAGCCGGTGACGCCCGTCGAGCCGAGGTCCGCCGGGTCGTAGACCTGCAGGTCGATGAACCCGGGGAAGACAAGCGGCTCCACCGCCCCGCCCTCCACGCGGCGCACTTCTGCGATCGTTCCGCCCTCGACGACGAGCTCGCCCGTGAACGCGCCCTCGATCGGGTCAACGACAAGTCCCTCTAAAGTGTGACGCCTTCCCACCCGATCTATCATCGTGCCTGGGGAGCGAGCCGCACCATGTCCAACGAAATCACCTGCCTGATCGCCGACGACCACGAGGTCGTGAGGGAAGGCCTGCGCCTCTCCCTCTCCCGTTCCTCCACGATCCGGGTCATCGGCGAGGCCTCCGACGGCGCGAGCGCTGTCGCCGTCGCGGAGCGCCGACGTCCGAACGTCGTGATCATGGACGTCCGCATGCCGGGCATGGACGGGCTCGAGGCCACGAAGATCCTGGCGGAGCGCCTGCCGCAGACGGCCGTGCTCATCTTCACCGCATACGGTGAGCGAAGCCTGCTCGGCCGCGGTCTCGAGGCGGGCGCCAAGGGCTACATCTTGAAGGAAGCGCCTCACCAGACGCTGCTCCGGGCGATCGAGAAGGTCGCGAGCGGCGAGGGCTACGTCGATCCGGCCCTCATGCCGGCGCTCCTCACGCGCGAGCGCGAGGAGATGCTGACGGTGCGCGAGCGCGAGATCCTCCAGCTGCTCGCCGACGGCATGTCGAATGCGGACGTCGCGGCGAGGCTCTTCATCAGCCAGGAGACGGTGAAAAGCCACGTCCGGCACATCCTCGCCAAGCTCGAGGCGGACACGCGCACCCATGCTGTGGCGATCGCGCT
>Ga0190271_10002940_pt1 | contig 10550 bp, 7 predicted proteins | sample Popmic356T_FD_133747 | JGI IMG/M metagenome (GOLD analysis project Ga0190271, IMG submission 133747) | Populus adjacent soil microbial communities from riparian zone of Weber River, Utah, USA - 356 T | ecosystem: Environmental > Terrestrial > Soil > Riparian zone | place: USA: Utah | collected... | reverse complement strand
TCCACATCGCGCCGCGTCTTTGGGGAGCTCAACCGCAATCCCGAGAACCTCGAATCGCTCGTCGTGAACGCCGCGTCGCTGTCGGCGCTGCTCGCAGAGCGCCGCGACGACCTCTCCGAGCTGGTCAGCAATGCATCGGGTGCACTGGGCGCGATCGGGCGCCAGCGCCAGGCGCTGGCTGACACGATCAACCAGCTGCCCGATTTCATGCGTCAGGCGAACACCACCTTCGTCAATCTCCGCTCGACACTCGACGATGTCGACCCCCTCGTTGCGGCCTCGATGCCGGTCGCCGACCGCCTCGGGCCTTTCTTCCGGGAGTTCCGAGCCGCCGCCGCCGACGCCGTGCCGACGATCCGCGACCTCGACGCGATCGTGCGCAGGCCCGGCGACGCAAACGATCTCGTCGAGCTCACCCGCCTCCAGGTGCCGCTCGCCAAGGCTGGCGTGGGCACGGGCGCACCGGACTGCGGGAACCCCACCTCCAACAGCTACGACCCGCCCGCGGCCGACGAGGACTTCTCGCAGGGGGCTCTCGGAGAGGCCAACTGCGCCCTTCGCAACTCGAACGAGCAGCTCGCGACGCTGCGCGCTTATACCCCTGAGCTGGTCGGCTGGTTTGACGGCTTCTCGACCTCGGGGCTCTTCGACGCGGCCGGCGCGCTCGGGCGCATCAACACCACGTTCAACGCGTTTTCATTCGCTCCAAACGGCCTCCCCAACCTGCTGGACCCGATCGACCCGGCCACGGTGCTCTCGGGCACGGGCGCTGTCAGCATCGACAACGACCAGCGGTGCCCGGGCTCGTCCGAGCGCGATCCGGGCGACGACTCGACGCCGTTCACGGACGGCGGAGCGCTCGATTGCGACGAAGAGCAAACGCCGGTGGGGCCATGAGAAGGATCACCATCATGCTCGTGCTCTTGGCCTGCGGCGGCTTCGCGTTCGCGTCGTCGGTCTCGGCAGACGAGGAATCCCACACCTACCAGCTCGAAATGTTCAACGCATTCGGACTGGTGGAGGGGTCTGAGGTCAAGGTCGCCGGCGTCAACGCCGGAACGGTGGAGTCGCTCGAGGTGAGCGAGGACAAGACAGCGCTGGTCGAGGTAAAGCTGACGGGGCCGCTTGCCGTGCTGGGGGAGGACACGCAGTGCTCGTCCGAGCCGCAGTCCCTCATCGCGGAGTACTTCATCGACTGTCAGCCCGCTGGAGAGCCGGCTGAGGACGGGAGCATCCTGCGCAAGAAGGTCGAGCAGACCGTCCAGCCCGACCTGGTCCAGAACACGCTTCGCGAGCCGTTCAAGGACCGCCTCGCTCTGCTCATCAACGAGTTCGGCACGGCGCTCGCCGGCAACCCGGAGAACCTGAACGAGGCTATTCGCCTCGGCGCCCCTGCGCTCGACGACCTTCACTCGGCCCTGAGGATCCTTGGCCGCCAGAACACGGTGATCCGCGACCTGAACGTGGACTCGGACGAGATCATCGGCAAGCTCGCCGACCGCCGCGAGGACGTGGCCGCGTTCATCGAGAACGCGGGCGAGGCCGCCGCCGCCTCTGCCGAGCGAAGCGACGACCTCTCGGCGGACTTCGACAAGCTCGACGACTTCCTGGTCGAGCTCGAGCCCACAATGGTCGAGCTCGAGAACGTCGCGCGCGAATCCACACCCCTGCTCTCTGACCTGCGTGGCGCTGCGCCGCAGCTGAACGAGCTCGCGGTCAGCTTGCCCAAGTTCAACCGCGCCACGCAGGATTCTCTCGTGAGCCTCGGTCGCGCCTCGGTCCCAGGCAAGCGGGCACTGGACCGCGGCGTCCAGAACGGCACGTTCCAGGCTCTCCGGGACTCGGCCGACCAGGCCCCGCGGACCACTGAGCTCCTCAAAGACTTCCTGGCCGACCTCGATGATCCACGCCGGGCTGTCGAGTACGACGACCGCGCCGAGCGGTCATGCGCGGACAAGACCCGCTCCTGCTATTCGACGGGCCGCGAGGGCCCCACGGGCTACACGGGCTTCGAAGGCCTCCTCAACTACGCGTACTACCAGGCAGGCGCGCTCAACCAGTACGACAGCGTCGGCCACCTCCTCCACTTCTCCCTCTATGACGTGTTCGTCGGTCCTTGCGGAAATTTCCAGGCTCGCCAGGACTTCCCGCTAAATGGCTCCCCCGACCCAGACGGCCCCGGCCCGCAGGTCGGCGAGCGGACCACGGATCCCCTTGCGGCCGCGGACTGCGTTGGCGGCCTCGGCCCGAACCAGCCCGGCATCACGCCCGGCCAGTCCGAAGAGGATCTCGGTATTCCGCCCTACGACCCGGCGGCGTGCCCGGATGGGTCGACCGACACATCGATCTGCAATCCGGACGGCCCGCGGCGCGCGACGACCTCAACCAAGGGATCAGGTGGCCAGTCTGGCGGCGGCGGTGACGGGTCCGGCGGCGGCGACCTGCCCGGCGGCGGCGACCTTCCCGACCTGCCCGGCGGCGGCGACCTTCCCGACCTGCCGGACGGTCCGGGCTCGGGTGACCTCGGGGACGTGCTCGACGATCTGCCCGGCGGGCTCGGGGGCAACAAGGACGGCAAGGACGGCGGCGGTGGCGGCGGCGGCGGCGGCGCCGGCCAGGCGGCAAATGACCTTCTCGACTTCCTCTTCAAGCCATGAAGCGGCGCAGCCCAGGAGCCACCCTTGCCGCATCGCCGACGATGGTCGGCGCCGTTACGACCTTGATCCTGATCGTGGCCGTCTTCCTCGCCTACAACGCGAACAACGGGCTTCCCTTCGTCCCCGTTTATTCGGTGTCGGTAGACGTGCCGAATGCAGCCCGTCTTGGCGAAAACAACGAAGTCAGGATCGGCGGAACCCGCGTCGGCGTGGTCGAATCGATCGCACCGATCGACCTGAACGAGAGCGAGACGACCGCTTCAACCGAGGGTGACGAGAGCGCAGGGGACGTGCCCGAGCTTGGCGCCAGGCTCAACCTGAAGCTGGACAAGGCCGCCCAGCCCCTTCCGGTCGACTCGGTGTTCCGAGTTCGCTACCGATCCACCTTCGGCCTCAAGTACCTCGAGATCGTGCGGGGGACAGGTCCGGACGCCGAGGAGGGCCACATCTTCGACGGGACGAACGACGGCGACCTTGCGGAGTGCGATATCCCCACCGACCCGGCGACCTTCACGGAGTCGCTCCCCGAGCAGGCCAAGGACGGCTGCTTCCAGGAGCAGACCGAGTTCGACGCGATCAACAACACGTTCGACAACGCGACTCGAACGGCGGCGCGGGAGAACCTCGTCGGCTTCGGCGGCGCGTTTGCCGGGCGCGGAGCTTCGCTGAACGACGCGATCGAGGGCCTGCGTCCGCTCATCGAGAATCTGGGGCCCGTCTCACGCGTCCTTTCAGATCCCTCGACTCAGCTCGAGCGGTTCATCTCATCGCTCGCGCGCACTGCAGAGATCGTCGCTCCCGTCGCCGATGAGCAGGCACAGTTCTTCACCAACGCCGCGATCGCGTTCGATGCGATCGCACGCAACCCCGAGGCGCTCAAGGACACCATCTCTGAAGGCCCGGAGACGCTGGATGTGGCGATCGACACCCTGCCAAGACAGCGACCGTTCCTGGCCGAGTTCGCCGAGCTCTCCAGCCGGTTGCGCCCCGGCGTTCAGGACCTCAGGGTTGCCCTGCCCGTGCTGAACAGCGCGATCGACGTCGGTACGCCGGTTCTGGCGCGAACTCCGCAGATGAACCGGGACCTTCGCGAAGTTTTCGTCGAGCTCGACGCTTTGGTCAAGCAGGAGTCCACCGCGGTCACGCTCCGTCGCCTCCGTGACACGTTCGACTCTGCGCGACGCTTCTCGGAATGGGTCGTGCCGGCCCAGACCGTCTGCAACTACTGGAACTACTGGTTCACCTTCCTTCCGGAGGCGCTCTCGGACCGCGACCAGGCCGGGTACAACTTCCGCCAGGCGCTCACAAGCGCTCCGCTCGGCCCGCAGGCGTTCAACATCGGGCCGGTCCCGGTTGAGGTTCCCGGCATGACGCACGGCCCGGTGGCGGGCTACTCCGGCATCGAGGCGACGGGCAAGCACGGCCCGGTGCCCGATCCGTCGAAGGACGGCCTTTTCGATCCCGCGGGAGAGGACGAGAACCACAACGGGATGCCGATCGTCCACGGAAACCCCTACGGCCCGACCGGCCAGGACGGCTCGGACTGTCAGGGCGGCCAGTCGGGCTACCTCCTTGGCGAGCTGAGGATCCCCGGCCAGCCCAAGTCCAACCCCTCCGTTGCCGTCGCAGACATCCCCGGCGATCGCGGTCCGACGACGCTGTTCTTCGACGAGGACTCGCAGCGCACATTCCGTGACACACGCGTCCCATCGAGGCAGCCATGAGGACGGGCGCGCGCAGAGAGCGGCTTCCGAACTGGGTGATCGGCCTGATCCTGATCGTGCTGCTGGCGATCGCCTCGCTGTACGCGTTCACCAAGAGCGTCCCGTGGTCGAACCCGCACACCGTGCAGGCCGTCTTCCCCTCGGCCGGAAACGTCAGGCCCGCGTCGCCGGTGCGGATCGCAGGAGTCAACGTCGGCAAGGTGACTGAGATTGAGCACCTCGCGCCCGATGAGACGGAGGATGTCACCGCGCTCGCCGGCGCGACGGACGGCCAAGCGCCGGCCGACACGCCCGCGACGGCGACCGTGGTGACGATGGAGCTGGATGACTCCGCGTTGCCCCTTCACGAGGACGCGACGATGAAGCTCCGCCCGCGCCTCTTCCTGGAAGGCAACCTCTTCGTCGACCTCAAGCCGGGCACTCCAAACGCTCCGGAGGCCGAAGACGGCCACGTGTTCCCGGTCTCTCAGACGTCCCTCGCGGTTTCGATCGACGAGGTCTTCACAACGCTCCAGTCCGACGTCCGCGCCAACCTGCAGACGCTGCTCGACGAGCTGGGCACCGCCTTCAGGCAGGGCGGGGCGGAAGGTTTCCGCGAGATCTACAAGACGTCACCCGGCGCGTTCCGTTACACAGCGGAGGTCAACGAGGCGTTCCTGGGCACCGAGGAGCACGATCTCTCCGAGCTCATCGTGAACCTGGACTCGACGGTCGAGGCGCTCAACCAGGGCAAGGACCTCCAGGACCTGGTCACGAACCTGCGCACGGTGCTCGGCTCCTTCGCGGCCGAGAGCGAGAACCTGGAGCAGGCGATAGCGATCCTCCCCGATGTGATCGAAGAGGGCGAGCCGGCCCTCGCGAGCCTCAACTCGTCGCTGCCTGCCCTTCGCGCGTTCTCACGTGAGGCCTTGCCGGGCGTTCGCTCGACACCGGCGACGCTCGACGCTGCGACGCCGCTCCTCCAGCAGGTACGCGGCCTGGTCTCCGAGGACGAGCTCCGCGGCCTCACGGCCGATCTGCGCCCGACGATCCCCGCGCTCGCAGAACTGACGAATGAAACGATCCCCTTCCTGAAGGAGTCCCGGAAGCTCGCGAGCTGCTTCAACGAGGTCGTGAACCCGTGGTCGAGACAGACGATCGACGACCCGGCGACACCCGCCTCGGGCCAGATCTTCGAAGAGCTCGGATACGGCCTGACGGGGATTGCGTCCGAGAGCCGCTCAGGCGATGCCAACGGCCCGTACATCCGCGTCATGGCCGGTGGCGGCACCAACACGGTCGTCCTTCCCGACTCGATCCAGGAAGGGGGCGAGGCGGTGGACGCGGTCGGTCTCACCCAACTCCCGCTTGAGGGTGCGATCCCGACCATCGAGTCGAGCGCCAAGACGCCCTACCGCCCGGACGTTCGCTGCGAGACGCAGGCAGCGCCGGACCTGGCCGCCACCGCCGGCCCGGCCCCCCGCCAGGCGCAGGTAGACAGTTCCGCCGCCACGCAGTCGGCTTCCCCCGAGCTCTTCGACATCGTGCGCGACCTGAACGAAGACTTCGAGCGGGCGGTCAAGCTGGCGGAGAACGGTCGCGGCCTCGAGGGGCTCAAGCTCAAGGACGACGCGCTCGAAGGCCTCAACAGCGCGCTCGCCGAGGAGCTCGACATGGAGTACCTCCTCCCGCTCATGGACCAGGAGCCGGTGCAGCCATGATGACCGCCATCCGCAAGAGCCTCCGCGACTTCATCGCGGTCATCGCCCTGGTGATCCTGGCCGGCGCGATCAGCCTCTACATCTTCCAGGAGCAGCGCCTGCGCATCCCCGTCCTGGAGGAAAAGCCCTTCCAGTTCACCGCCGAGTTCGACAACGCGCAGGGTGTGGTCGCCGGGCAGGGTCAGACCCTGAGAGTTGCGGGCGTGCGGGTAGGCGACGTCTCGAAGGTCGAGCTGATCGACGGCCGCGCGGTCGTCACCTTCGACGTCGACCGCGAGTACCTGCCCATCTACGAAGACGCGACGATCCTGATGCGCCCGCTCACGGGCCTGCGCGACATGTTCTTCTCGCTCGACCCGGGCACGCGGAGCGCGTCGGGCGGCGAGATCGAGGAGGGCGACACCCTCCCGCTTGCGAACACCGCGCCGGACGTGCCGCTCGACCAGGTCCTCGAGGCACTCGACAACGACAACCAGGCCTATCTGCGGGCGATCCTCGTTGGCGCTGGACAGGGCCTGGAGGGCCGCGGCAAGGATCTCGGGCGCATCCTCGGAAGCCTGGGCCCGATCAACCGGGATCTCGAGAAGCTCAATACCGCCGTCGCCGAGCGCGACGAGAACCTGAGCCGCCTGGTCCACAACCTGTCGATCCTCACGAAGTCGGTCGGTACCCAGGACGAGGACATCAAGCGGCTCGTCACAGCCTCGAACGACACGCTGGCCGCGATCGCATCGGAGGATCCCGACGTCCAGAACGCGACGCGCCTCCTGCCCGGAGCGCTGGGTGAGACGCGCGACGCCCTCGCCGCCGCAAAGGAGTTCGGCGATGAGCTCGGCCCGGCCTTCAGCTCCCTGCGGCCATTTGCGAGGAACCTGCCCGAGTTGAACTCGTCCACGACGAGGCTTGCCGAGACGGTGACTCCCGTGATCCGGGACGAGCTGCGGCCGTTCGTGCGCTCCGCGCGAGAGCCGATCCCGGACCTCAAGGCGGCATCGCGGCGCCTGGCGAAAACGGCTCCGAACCTCGACTCGATCACGACCCGGGTCAACCACCTGGGCAACATGGCCGCCTACAACCCGCGCGGCAAGGAGCCCGTCGGCACCGCCGGCCGCGACGAGGGATATCTGTATTGGGCCGGGTGGCTGTCGCACAACAGCGTCAGCCCGTTCGCGGCGCAGGATGGCAACGGGTTCTACCGCCGCATCTACTTCACGGCCAGCTGCCAGAACATCACGAACCTCCTCACCGGATCGCCCGCCGGCGCGGGCGTAACCGGGTTGGTCACTGGGCTCGGAGCCCTCTTCACGCCAGGAGCGCCCTGCGGCTGATGCAAAAGCAAGCTCCCTCAATCGGCCGCATCCTCATCGCCGCAGGCTTCGCGATTTCCTGCTTCCTTCTGATCATGTTCCTGTGGATCGCGTTCGGTGGCCCGGTGCCGCTGAAGGCGAAGAGCTACCGGATCACCGCCTTCTTCCCTGAGGCGACCCAGCTCGCCGCCGAATCCGACATCCGCATCGGCGGCGTCTCCGTCGGCAAGGTGAAGGAGGTCTCCCTGGCCCCGCCCGACAAGCGGATCGACGGCTACGACACGACCGAAGCGGTACTGGAGATCAGGCCCGAGTTCGCCCCGATCTCCGAGGACGCGCGAGCGATCCTTCGCCAGAAGACGCTCCTCGGCGAGACCTACGTCGAACTGACCTCCGGGACCGAGCCTGGCACCGAGAGCGCCCCTGTCTCGCTTGGCGCCGCCGCGGGTGTGTCCGACTCGGAGGCCGAGGACATCGAGCCGATCGAGGAGGAGGGGACCCTGGAGGTCACCGCCACGCGGAACGCGACGCAGATCGACGAGATCTTCAACGCGCTCGACCCCGAGACGCGCGTCGCCTTCCAGGAATGGCAGCAGTCCGCGGCAGTCGCCGTGCAGAACCGCTCGCTCGACCTCAACGACGCGTTCGGCAACATCGGCCCGTTCATCACGGACGCGTCGGAGACCCTCGCGATCCTCAGGGGTCAGAAGGAGTCGGTCAAGGGCCTCGTGCGGGACACCGGTGTGGTCTTCGAGGCGATCTCGGAGCGAGATCAGGAGCTGGCGGGCGCAATCACCGGCTCGGAGGCGACCTTCGGTGCACTCGCCGACGCCGACGAGGCGCTGGCCGAGTCCTTCACCATCCTGCCAACGTTCCAGCGCGAATCGCGCGCGACCCTGCTCCGCCTCGACGAGTTCCAGCGCGATACGCGCCCGTTGATCCAGAAGCTGCTACCGGTCGCCAACGACATCAGCCCCACCCTCGACAGCGTCCGCCGCCTTTCCCCCAACCTCGAGAGCCTCTTCCGCAACCTGGACCCGCTCATCGACGCGTCCAAGGACGGGTTCCCCGCGCTCGAGCGGTTCCTCGGCCCGGAGGGCTTGCGTCCCGTCCTCGACACGCTGGATCCGTTCCTCTCGAATCTGAATCCGGTTCTCCGCTACCTCGCGGCATATCGCAAGACCGCAGCTGACTTCCTCGTAGGCCCCGGTGCGGCCCTCTCGGGAACGCTCGAGCCCCAGCCTGGCCAGCCGGCGCCGCGCCATTACCTCAAGCAGCTCGCCTACACGAGTGCGGAGGCTCTTTCGGTCTATCCCCACCGACTCGCGCAGAACCGAGGCAACGCGTACCCGCCACCGCAGTACCTGGTCCTGCCGGAGAACGGGCCGCGCGGGATCTTCCCGAACTTCGACTGCAAGAACCTCGATTACACGGAGGTAAGCCAGGATCCGGACGAGGACGAGCACTACCACATCACCAACGAGGACGGGACCTCAGGGCCAGAGGTCGGCCATCAGGGCGACTACGGCCCCGAGGTCTCCGAGACGTTCGCGCCGTGCTACATCAATCCGGACCAGCCGGCCATCTTCGGCGGCGGACGCGCGCCGGAGCTCTTCTCGGACCCGTAGGCCGCGACTCTCCTGGCAAACTGCCCGCATGGCGAATGCGGAAGAGTGGGCCGAGATCGTCCAAGGCCTGGGCGGGCGCCTGGGTGTGGCGTACGAGCCGGTGGGAGGGCTCAACCCGCGCGGTGGCCCGGCTGCGCTCTGCCCGGGCGGCACGAACCGCCTGACCGGTCAGCTGGACCCCGACTACTGGGGCGCGTCATGCGACGCGCTGGAGCACGAGGAGGGTGGGCTCTTCAAGAAGACCGTGGTGCCGGGTGCGATCGTCGCGAAGGCGCACCTGCCCGACGTTGCCAAGGCGACCCCGCCGTTCAACGTCGAGTCGCTTGACGGCGCCGAGGACATGATCGAGAGCAGGGTGAGCCGCCACCGGGTCCAGTTCGAGTCGATCGACTTCAATCGGCGCTTCATCACGACGGTGCCGCGCGAGCACGACCCGACGGCGCTCCGGGAGACCATCGGACCCGGCTTTCTCGACTGGGCGGCCGGAATCAGCGCGGACGTGGACTTCGGCATCTCCGAGCGTCAGCTCTATTTCCTGTGGCGGCTCCGCGAGCTGACCGCCGACGAGTACGCCGAGGCGCTCAAGAACGCCGGCGAGCTGTTCAGGCGTATCCGCACGGAGGTCGAGGAGCACGGCACCCACACCTACCCCGCCGGCCCCTGGCACGCGGGCCTGGAGCCGTTTCCCGGGGCCTAGACGCTAGGCGGCACGTAGCCGTCGTCGCCCGGCATCAGCATCCGCCAGCCGGCGTCCGAGTCGTCGGGGACGACGTTCGGCATGATCGGCTCGACGACCATCGAGCGGGCCGCCTCCATGGCTTCGTCAGCGGATGAATAGGGAGCCAGCGACTCGAGCTGCTTGATCGTCGGAAAGACCAGCTCGATCTCCCCGGCCTCGCCGCGCTCCAACGCCTCGCGTGGGTTCATCCAGGCGGCATCGGTCACCTCCTGGCCGTCTGCCTTCGGCGGCGAATGGGCGGGCGCAAGCGCCAGATAGAAGCGCGTGTCGAAGCGGATCGGCACCGGCTCGGGCGTGATCCAGCGCGACCAAAGAACGAGCTCTGCGGCAAGGTCGAGCTGGATCGAAGCTTCCTCGGCCAGCTCCCGGATCCCGGCCGCGCGGTGTGCGAGCTCGTCGGCGTCGACGTCCGTCTCGGCGCCGGAGACGCCGGTGATCAGCTCGTCGGCCTCGACCCGCCCGCCGGGGAACACCCAGACGCCGGGCATGAAACGGGCCCCCTCGTTTCGCTTCACGAGCAGCACCTCGAGCTTGCGGTCAGCGTGCTTGCCGCCGCGCCTCAGCAGGAGGATCGTCGCGGCCGGCCGCGCCGGCGCGGGCTCGAACCCCTCCTCGAAGGGATTGCGGGCGCCGGCTGCGTCTTTGGGAAGCTCGTCGGCCATCGGTGAGACATCCTGCCCTACGGAGCGGCGAACGTCCCACGCCGTACACCATGGGGTACCAATCGGGACGTTTGGGGCGCTCAGGGCGCTTTTTTTTTTGACGATACGGCCACCACCGAGACCAAGCAGCTCT
>Ga0190271_10002939_pt1 | contig 10552 bp, 11 predicted proteins | sample Popmic356T_FD_133747 | JGI IMG/M metagenome (GOLD analysis project Ga0190271, IMG submission 133747) | Populus adjacent soil microbial communities from riparian zone of Weber River, Utah, USA - 356 T | ecosystem: Environmental > Terrestrial > Soil > Riparian zone | place: USA: Utah | collected... | reverse complement strand
CGTCAGCGTGGTCTTCATGGTCAGCTGCACACCGGTGCGTTCGGTCTCGATGTGCAGGTGCGCACGCAGGTCGTCGTCGAAGCCGCGCAGCATGCGATCACCGCGATGCACGATGCGGGTCTTTGCGCCGAGGCCGTGGAAGATATTGGCGAATTCCAGCGCCACGTAGCCACCGCCCACGATGAGAATGCGCTCGGGAAACTTCTCCAGCAGGAAGGCCTCGTTCGAGGAAATGCCGAACTCGAGGCCGGGCAGGCCGTCGAGTAGTTGGGGCGCGCCACCAGTGGCGATGAGAATCCGTTCGGCGCGCAGCTCGCTGCCGGATTTCACGAGCTTCACGGTGTGCGCGTCCACCAGCTCGGCGCGCTCCTCGAAGGGGGTGACACCCGCCTTGTGCAGGTTGGTGGTGTAGATGCCGGAGAGCCGCGCGACTTCTTTCTGCACGTTGTCACGCAGGCTGGCCCAGTCGAAGACCGCATTGCCGACGGTCCAGCCGAAACCTTTCGCGTCCGAGAAGTTCTGGGCGAACTCGGCGCCGTATACCAGCAGCTTCTTCGGCACGCAGCCGCGGATCACGCAGGTGCCGCCGATGCGATATTCCTCGGCGATGGCGACTCGCGCGCCAGCCAGCGAAGCAATACGCGCCGCGCGCACGCCGCCGGAGCCGGAGCCGATGACGAACAGGTCGTAGTCGTATTTCATGGCACCATACTAGCGAAGTGAGCACCTTCAGGGCATATCGCATCCACGAGCAGGACGGCAGGATTTCCGGCCGCTTCGAAGACCTGACGCTTGAGCAACTCTCGCCCGGGGAAGTGGTCATCGAGGTTCACTACTCGGACATCAATTACAAGGACGCGCTTGCGGCAACCGGCGCGGGAAAAATCCTGCGGCGATATCCCCTGGTGGGCGGCATCGACCTGGCGGGCGTGGTGCAGTCATCCACGGATTCCCGCTACCAGCCCGGTGATGCCGTGCTGGTTACGGGTTGCGGGCTTTCCGAAACCGTAAACGGGGGTTATGCAGAGCTCGCGCGTGTCAGCGCGGAATCCGTGATTCCGATGCCGACAGGACTCGACGCGTTCCGCGCCATGGCGCTGGGCACTGCGGGATTCACCGCGGCGCTGGCGATTCATCGCATGGAGCGTAATGGCCAGGCGCCGGCGCGCGGACCCGTGGTGGTGACGGGGGCGACCGGAGGCGTGGGCAGCGTCGCCATCGACATGCTGGCCGGCCGCGGCTACGAAGTCATCGCGGTCACCGGCAAGCGCGAATCTTCCGCCTACCTCGAGTCGTTAGGCGCGTCGAAGGTGCTGCTGCGCCAGGAGCTGGCGCTGGGCTCCCGTCCGCTGGAAGCCGCGCGTTTCGCCGGCGCCATCGACAATGTCGGCGGCGAGCTGCTCGCGGGACTCACGCGGCACATGGATTTCTGGGGGAATATCGCCTGTGTCGGGCTCGCGGGCGGCGCCGAGCTCAAGACCACTGTCATGCCCTTCATCTTGCGAGGAGTGAGTCTGCTGGGCATCAACTCCTCCGCCACGCCGCGCGCCGAGCGCCTCGAGGTCTGGCAGCGCATCTCCGGCGATCTCGCGCCGAGGCACCTTGGGCTCATCGCCAGCCGCCTGATTTCATTCGCGGAATTGCCCGGCGCCTTCCAGGCCTACATCGACGGCACTGTCGTCGGTCGCACGGTCGTAAAGATCGCCGCGCAGCCGTAAACTGCCGGACATCATGACTGCTTCGACTCCCGCGCCGCATTCCGCAGGCGCGAAATTGCGCGCCGCGCTGGCCGCGGAAAAACCTCTGCAGGTGGTTGGCGCCATCAACGCCTACGCCGCGCGCATGGCTGAAGCCACCGGGTTTCGCGCGCTCTATCTATCGGGTGGTGGCGTGGCCGCGAATTCGCTCGGCCTGCCGGATCTCGGCATCAGCACCATGGATGACGTGCTCATCGACATTCGTCGCATCACCGAGGCGAGCTCATTGCCGCTGCTGGTGGATGCGGACACGGGCTGGGGTGGCGCCTTCAACATCGCGCGCACCGTGCGCGCCTTCATCAAGGCCGGCGCCGCGGGCCTGCACATCGAAGACCAGGTGCAGGCCAAGCGCTGCGGCCACCGTCCCGGCAAAGAAGTCGTGGCAAGGGAAGAAATGGTCGATCGCGTGAAAGCGGCGGTCGACGCGCGCACCGACGCCGGCTTCGTCATCATGGCCCGCAGCGACGCGCTGGCGAGTGAGGGTCTCGACAGGATGATCGAGCGGCTGGCGGCCTGCGTTCACGCGGGCGCGGACGCCGTGTTCCCCGAAGCCATCACCGACCTCGCCATGTATCGCAAGGTGCGCGATGCGGTGAAAGTACCCGTGCTGGCCAACATCACCGAGTTCGGACGGACTCCTTTATATAGTCGCGAGGAGCTGGGCGGCGCCGGCGTCGACATCGTGCTGCATTGCTGCTCGGCGTATCGCGCCATGAATCTCGCCGCGCTCAAGGTCTACCAGGCGATCCGCCGCGACGGCACCCAGAAGAACGTACTCGCCGACATGCAGACGCGCGAAGATCTGTACAAGTACCTCGACTATCACGCCTACGAGCAGAAGCTGGATGCGTTGTTCGACGCCCGGACGACGGACGAACAGAAGGAGAAGCCGAAGTGAGCGCGTCCGAACCTTCGGCGACTTTCAAACCAAAGAAGTCCGTGGCGCTGTCGGGCGTCACCGCCGGCAACACGGCGCTGTGCACGGTGGGACGCAGCGGCAACGACCTGCACTACCGCGGTTACGACATCCTCGAAGTCGCCGAGACCTGCGAGTTCGAGGAGATCGCCTATCTGTTGATCCACGAAAAACTGCCGAACGTCGCCGAGCTCGCCGCCTACAAGGCGAAGCTCAAGAATCTGCGTGGCATTCCGGCGCCGGTGCGCGCCGTGCTCGAGCAATTGCCGCCGGCCACACATCCAATGGACGTGTTGCGCACTGGTGCGTCGGCACTGGGCTGCGTGCTGCCCGAGGCAGATGGCCACGATGCGGCGGGCGCACGCGAGATCGCCGATCACCTGCTGGCGAGCTTCGGATCGATGCTCTGCTACTGGTATCACTTCTCCCACAGCAGCCGCCGCATCCACGTCGAAACCGAGGACGACTCGGTGGGCGGCCATTTCCTGCACCTGCTGCACCGGCGCGCGCCGTCGGCGAGCTGGGTGCGCGCCATGCACACCTCGCTCAACCTCTACGCCGAGCATGAGTTCAACTCTTCCACGTTCGCCGCGCGCGTGATCGCGGGCACGGGATCGGACATCTACTCCAGCATCACGGGAGCCATCGGCGCACTGCGCGGACCCAAACACGGTGGCGCGAACGAAGTTGCGCTGGTGATCCAGGAACGTTACGCCTCGCCCGAGGAGGCCGAGGCGGATATCCGCCGCCGCGTGGCAAACAAGGAAATCGTCATCGGCTTCGGCCATCCCGTGTACACGGTGTCCGACCCGCGCAATGCCATCATCAAGCGCGTCGCGGAGAAACTCGCCCGGGATGCCGGCGACATGAAGCTGTACAGCATCGCCGAAAGGATCGAATCGCTCATGGGGGACATCAAGAAGATGTTCCCGAATCTCGACTGGTACAGCGCCGTGAGTTATCACCTGATGGGCGTTCCCACCGCGATGTTCACACCATTGTTCGTGATCGCGCGCACCACCGGCTGGAGTGCGCACGTCATCGAGCAGCGCGAAGACGGCAAGATCATCCGCCCCGCGGCTAACTACGTGGGACCCGAGAACCGCAAGTTCGTGCCGATCACCCAGAGAAGCTGACGGAGCGGCCGTGATGCGACGCAGGATCGTCCTGGCGATGCTGGCCGCGGGTTTCGCGGTGGCGCCTGCTGGCACTGCAGTGGAGCCGGTCACCTACGCGGAGATCGTCGAGACGATTCGCGGGCTGGCCGCCGACCATCTCGGCGTCAGGGCGGCGGAGGTCGACACCGTGAGCTCGCTGTCGTCGCAGGGTCTCGGCGAGAAGGGCTTCAATGCGCTGGTGATCGCGATCCAACAGGAGTTCGGCGTGGTGCTCGCCGAAGAGGATCTCCGGCAGGGCAAGTGGACCGACAATGTAAAGGCCCTGTCGGTGCGTCGCCTAGCGGACATGGTCGAGCGGCAACTGCGGCCTCGCTGAGAGGCGACGCAGAAAAACGCGCGATTCGCCCCTCGCACCGCGAGTGGTTAAGATGCGCGCCCGCGATCGGAGTCATGAATGTCTTCGCACGATTACAAATCCGCGCAGCGACCGAATCCAGACGAGTTGCTGGTCGCGCTCGCCGACTACACGAAGAACTACCAGGTAGATAGTTCGCAGGCCTACGAGACGGCGAAGTACTGTCTCATGGACACGCTGGCCTGCGGATTCCAGGCGCTCAAGTACCCGGCCTGCACGAAGTTGCTGGGGCCCGTGGTGCCCGGCGCGACCATGCCGGGCGGATCGCGGGTGCCGGGCACGAGCTACGAGCTCGACCCGGTCATGGGCGCCTTCAGCATCGGCGCCATGGTGCGCTGGCTGGACTTCAACGACACATGGCTGGCCGCGGAGTGGGGCCATCCGTCCGACAACCTCGGCGCCATACTCGCGGTATCCGACTACCTGTCGCGTCGCGCCATTTTGCTGGGCGAGAAACCGCTCACGTTGCGCGACGTACTGACCGCCATGATCAAGGCGCACGAGATCCAGGGTGTGCTGGCGCTGGAGAACAGCTTCAACCGCGTGGGTCTCGATCACGTGCTGCTGGTGCGTGTGGCCTCGACCGCGGTGGCCACGGGGATGCTGGGAGGCTCGCTCGAGCAGATCGTCAACGCACTTTCGAATGCCTGGATCGACTGCGGTGCACTGCGCACCTACCGACACGCGCCGAACACGGGCTCGCGCAAGAGCTGGGCCGCGGGAGATGCCACCAGCCGTGCCGTGCGCCACGCGCTGTTCGCCCTCAAGAACGAGATGGGATATCCCTCTGCGCTGAGCGCCAAGACGTGGGGCTTCCAGGACGTGCTCTTCAAGGGCAAGCCGCTGACCCTCGCGCGGCCGCTCGGCAGCTACGTCATGGAAAACGTGCTGTTCAAGATCAGCTACCCGGCCGAGTTCCATGCGCAGACCGCGGTGGAATGCGCCATGGCCCTGCATCCGAATGTGAAGGACCGGCTGGCGCTCATCGAGCGCATCGTGGTCGAGACACAGGAGCCGGGCGTGCGCATCATCGACAAGACAGGCCCGTTGGCGAACCCGGCCGATCGCGATCACTGCATCCAGTACATGGTGGCGGTGCCGCTGATCTTCGGCCGGCTGACCGCGGCGGATTACGAAGACTCGATCGCGCATGATCCGCGCATCGATGTGCTGCGCGCCAAAATGGAAGTGAAGGAGAACACGGTCTTCACGAAGGAGTATTACGAACGCGACAAGCGCCACATCGGCAACGCGCTTACCATCTTCTTCAGCGACGGATCGAAGCTTCAACAACGCGTGGACTTTCCCATCGGTCACCGCAAGCGTCGCGCCGAAGGCATGCCGGTACTGGTACAGAAGTTCGAGACCTCCGTGGCTGCCCACTTTCCGGAACGCCAGGCCGAGTCCGTCAAGGCGCTGTTCGCGCGCCAGGACTTCGATTCCATCCCGGTGAATGAATTCATGGCGGCGCTCGTGGCAAACGGCCGATGAACGACACGGCCAACATTGACGAGGCGACCTGGAAGCGGCGCCTCGATGACGGCGCGAAGGAACTGGGCGTCGAACTCGACGAGTCGCAGATCGAAGTGCTCTGGCGTTACAGCCAGATGCTGCGCGAGCGCAACGAGCACGTGAATCTCACGTCCATCGTGTCGCCCGAGGGCATCCTCACGCTGCACATGCTCGACAGCCTGTCGCTCGCACCGCACCTCGGCGATGGGCACCGCATCATCGACGTCGGTACGGGCGGGGGTTTTCCGGGCGTGCCGCTCGCCGTGGCCTTCCCGAAGCGCGAATTCACGCTCATCGATGGCACGCAGAAGAAGATCCGCTTCGTGGCCGAGAGCGTGGCGGCCCTCGATATCCGCAATGTGCAGGCGGTGGCGACGCGTGCCGAGCTTTTCCCGGGCGAAAAGAACTTCGAGGTCGTCATCGCGCGCGCCGTGGGCTCGCTGGTCGATCTTCTACATAACGCCGGGAAGCTGCTGGCCCCGCAAGGCCGGCTGCTCGCGATGAAAGGTCGCGACCCAGGTGACGAGATCAAGGACTTGCCGCGTGGCTGGAGTGCGGAAGTGGTTCGGCTGCGCGTACCCGGCCTCGATGCCGAGCGCCATCTTGTCGTCATTTCACGTCACCGTCGCGCCTGAACCGCGCCATGAACATGCGCGCGCTGAACTACGCGGGATAAGCCGAGACAACCGCGGCGGAGCGGTTATCATCCATTCCCCATGAAGCGGATCATCGCGGTCGCGAACCAGAAGGGCGGCGTCGGCAAGACGACCACCGCGGTGAACCTCGCGGCCTCGTTCGCCGCCACGCGGCGCCGCGTCCTGCTCATCGACATCGATCCGCAGGGCAACGCCACCATGGGATGCGGCGTCGAGAAATCACAGATCCAGCGCGGTACCGGCGACGTGTTGTTAGGCGAAGCCGATGCGGCTTCGGTGATCCTGCCGCTCGAGAGCACGCCCGGCCTCTCGCTGATGCCCTCCAACCAGGACCTCACCGCCGCCGAGGTGCGCCTGCTGACCACCATGGCCGGGCGCGAGCTGAAACTGCGCAATGCGCTGCGGCCTATCTACCAGCAGTTCGAAGTCATCCTCATCGATTGCCCGCCGGCGCTGAACATGCTCACGCTGAATGCGCTGGTCGCCGCGCAGAGCGTGCTGATCCCGATGCAGTGCGAGTACTACGCGCTCGAGGGACTGTCTGCGCTGGTCGGCACCATCGAGCAGATCAAGGCGTCGGTGTCGCCGAACCTCGAGATCGAGGGGATCCTGCGCACCATGTTCGATCCGCGAAACAACCTGTCGAACGAAGTTTCGAGCCAGCTCATCGCGCATTTTGGCGACAAGGTGTTCCGTACCATCGTGCCGCGCAACGTGCGGCTCGCGGAGGCGCCGTCCTTCGGCAAACCGGTCCTGCAGCACGACAAGGATTCCCGCGGCGCCCTGGCGTATCTCGCGCTGGCCGGCGAGATGCTGCGCAAGGAAGACGAGGCGGCCAACGAGCCCGATGTCGCGGCGCCACCCGAAGAGCCGGCCGTGGAAGCCGAGCACCCTCTCAGCTGAGGTGGGGACAGGTTTATTTATCCGTCTCTTTGCTTGACCGATAAATAAACCTGTCCCCATCATCCCCCGCCATGAGCCAGAAGAAACCGGTCATGGGTCGCGGCCTCGAGGCGCTGCTCGGACAGATGACACGCCGACCCGAGCCCGCGCCCGGAACGCCTGCCCAGCCCGCGTCTCCGGAGTCGGACGCCGCGGCACCCGCCGAACACAAGTTTCCCGGTGACGAACTGGCGAACCTGCCGCTCGATCTCCTGCAGCGTGGCAAGTACCAGCCGCGCATCGACATGCGCCAGGAGTCGCTGCAGGACTTGGCCGAATCCATCAAGGCGCAGGGCGTGGTGCAACCCATCGTCGTGCGACCCATCGATGGCGCCGCGCCCGGCGCCTCGCAGCGCTATGAAATCATCGCCGGCGAACGCCGCTGGCGTGCCGCGCAGATTGCCGGCCTTCCCACCGTGCCCGCCGTCATCCGGCGCGTGCCCGATGAAGCGGCCATCGCCATGTCGCTCATCGAGAACATCCAGCGCGAGAATCTCAATCCGCTCGAGGAAGCGCGCGCGCTCGAACGCCTCATCAGCGAATTCGGTGTGACGCACCAGCAGGCGGCGGATGCAGTGGGCCGTTCCCGCGCCGCAGTATCCAACCTGCTGCGCCTGTTGGAGCTGGCGCCGGAAGTCACCGCGCTGGTTGAACACCGCGAGCTCGAAATGGGACATGCCCGTGCGCTGTTGTCGCTCACACAGCGCCGTCACCAGGTGGAGGTCGGAACGCTGGTTGCGAAGAAGGGCTTGTCGGTACGCGAAACCGAGGCGCTGGTGCGCAGCATGCTCGCGCGTGCGTCCGGCGGCGGCGAATCGAAGGAATCCAGGCCTGTCGATCCGAACGTGCAACGCCTGCAAGACGAGTTGTCCGAGAAACTCGGCGCCGTCGTGCAGATCCAGCACAGCGGTTCCGGCAAGGGCAAAGTCGTCGTCAGTTACCACTCGCTCGATGAGCTCGACGGCATCCTGGCGCACATCCGCTAGCGTCGCTTTTTCCCTGCTGGCCGGCTGCGCGACGCCGCCCGCAACCCCAACGCTGCTGTTCCATGACGATTTCAATTCGGCAGCAAGCGGGTCCGGCCAATGGATCGTCGAGGCGGAGCAACCGGCGCAAATCATCGCCACCAACGGCGCCCTCGATATCGACACTGCTGCGGGCGTCACCGTCTGGTTCAGGCCGCGTCTCGAGGGCCCGGTGCAAATCGATTTCGACGCCACCGCCGTGGCGCAGGGCGGCCCCAACGACCAGGTCAGCGATCTCAATGTGTTCTGGATGGCATCGAATGCCGACGGCAGCGCACCATTTTCGTCACGCCGCGGCGGCAAGTTCGCCGAATACAACGATCTGCGGACCTACTACGTAGGACTGGGCGGCAACCGCAATACCACCACGCGCTTTCGACGCTACATCGGCGATCCTGATCTCCGGCCGTTGCTGCCCGAACACGATCTTTCTGGCGGTGACGTCCTGCTGGTGCCGAATCGGCGGCAATCCATCACGCTGCTGGCCAACGGAGGGGTCATTGAATATCGCCGCGACGGCAAGACCCTGTTCCGCTTCGAGGATCACGCACCCTATGTGGCCGGCTGGTTCGCATTTCGCACGACTTCCAGTCATCTGCGGATCGAGCGGCTGCGCATCTTTGCGTTGCGGCAACACTGAGCATCCAAACCCGTTTTTAGTGTTGATGCTCCGGGGGTCGGCGTATATAATGCGCGCCCCTTGGCCAAGGCACCGTAAGTCGTTGCAGGCCAACACAATTTTCGAACATTGCTGACCTTGCCTGCGGCTCGCGCGGGCACCTTTGCGTGTTCGTAGATTGTCGACTTGCAATAGGAGTGTCGTGGTCACCCTTGAGTTGCCCCAAGCGAGGCGACTGGCCGCCAGCGTAGTGCTCGGCCAAGTCGTTGTTACGAGCGTGGCCGCAGTCATCTGCTTCGCCGTCTGGGGACGCGTGGCCGGCTTGTCTGCGCTCGTCGGCGGGGGCATCAGCGTGATGGCCAGCGCCGCCCTGGCGTTTTTGGGCTTCAGCGCGCCCGCGGATGCGCCGGCCGACGTGGTGATGCGCAAGTTTTACGTGGGTGAGGCGACGAAGCTCGCACTGACCGTGGTGCTGTTCGTCGTGGTTTTCTTGACGATGAAGATTTCATTCGCCGCGTTGTTCGGCGCCTACATCGCCACATTATTTGTGTACTGGATCGCGCTCGCGAACGCGCTGCCGCCGCTCGCCGGCACGGCCGCCGCGAAGCGTTAGGAAGTAGTAGATGTCAGCAGCCGAACACGCCGCCGAGCAGACGCCGAACGAATACATCGTTCACCACTTGCAGAACCTGCAGGTCGGCGAGGGTTTCTGGACCTTCAACCTCGACAGCATCTTCTTCTCGGTATTCCTCGGGCTGGTGTTCGTAGTTTCTTTCTATATGGCGGCCCGCAAGGCCACGACGGGCGTACCCGGCAAGTTCCAGAATTTCGTCGAAGTCATGATCGAATTCGTCGACACCCAGGTGCGCGACACTTTCCATGGCGACAGCAAGCTGATCGCACCTCTGGCGCTGACCATCTTCTGCTGGATCCTGCTGTTCAACTTCATGGACAACGTGCCGGTGGACCTGCTGCCGTTGATTGGCCAGAAGGTCGGTCTCGATCACCTCAAGGTGGTGCCGTTCACCGACCTCAACATCACCTTCGGCATGTCGATCACGGTATTCCTGATCGTGATGTTCTACAGCTTCAAGATCAAAGGCTTCCGCGGTTTCACCTGGGAGCTGCTCACGCACCCGTTCGGCAAGTGGATGATGCCGTTCAACCTGCTGCTGAATTTCATCGAGCACCTGGCGCGTCCCGTATCGCTGGGCCTGCGCCTTTACGGAAATCTCTACGCCGGCGAAGTGATCTTCCTGCTGCTCGCCGTGCTCGGTGGCAGTTTCGCCATCAACTCGGCCGCCGGCATCGCGGGTGCCTTCGGCCAGCTGTTGTTCGGCGTGGTGTGGGCCTGCTTCCACATCCTGGTGATCCCGCTGCAAGCATTCATATTCATGGTGCTGACCATCGTGTACCTGTCCCAGGCGCACGAGACTCATCACTGATCTTTTCTTTTAGCTAGTCGATTTCTTTCGGAGGAACAATGGAAAATCTCGCAAACATCGCCCAGGTTCAGGCCTTCACGGCGCTCGGCGTCGGCCTCATTTTCGGCCTCGGCGCCCTCGGTACCGCCATCGGCTTCGGCCTGCTCG